>ERZ1066122.33-NODE-33-length-169349-cov-73.982055_pt1 | contig 169349 bp, 186 predicted proteins | sample MGYA00382769_ERZ1066122 | MGnify/ENA primary metagenome ERZ1066122 (study PRJEB33369, sample SAMEA5778352) | biofilm metagenome | biome: Industrial cooling water; feature: Water cooling tower basin; material: Biofilm | place: United Arab Emirates | collected...
AGGCCGGCGTCGAGAAGTACAGCACCGACATCATCGCCAACGAGATGCAGATGCTCGGCGGCAACCCCGGTGCGGATCATGGCGATGATCGTCCGTCCGGCCAGCAGCGCGCCGGCAACGGTGCGGGCAACCGCGGTGGCGGCAACGGCGGTGGCGGAGGTTACGGCAACCGTGGCGGCAGCAATGGCGGCGGCGGTGGCTACGGCAATCGCGGTGGCGGCAACGGCGGTGGCGGTGGTTACGGCAACCGTGGTGGCGGCAATGGCGCCGGCCAGCGACCCGCTCCGGCCGCCGCCGGCCACGGAAATGATCCGTTCCCGGATGACGATATTCCCTTCTAGATCAACAACTTACAACCGTTTTCCCGCTACGGCAGGGCGCCGACTCTCGGCGCCCTGCCGCACCGCATACTGAGGCTCATGGACGAGCGACCGCCCCACACCGCCTTTCCCCGCACCCCGCTCGCCGGCGCGATCCATCTGCTCGATGCCGGGCTCACCGAGCGCGGCATCCCCGGTCTTGACCACGCGCAGCGCGACGGCCTGATTGCTGGTCGCCACACCTCGGCCGACTTCCTTGCCGCCTTCTCGGACGTTCCGCACAACCTCCTGCAAGCCGCCCACGGCCTCTACCTCGCCCACATGCAGGGTGGCTTCGGCCCGACCAATGCCGCGCTCTGCGCCGAAGCCCTGGCCGATGTCTGCAACCTGCTGGACGCCGACGTCACCGCGCGGAGCACCGAGGCTTTCGCGGCCAGCCACCGCGGCGGTGCAACCGTCCAGCTCGGGCGTGTCGTGCTTACCCTGGTGGTCACCCCCAGCATCCCGCAGGCCTTCCGCTTGAGCGTGCAGAAGGGCAGCGCCGTACCGGCCCTTCTCGACCTCGACCCCTTGGACCTCGACAGCACCACCTTCACCACCTTCACGGCCCGCTTCATCGCTGCCGCGTCGGGCCTGCCTCTCGCTTGAGCCCTTGCAATCCGTCCCGCCTTCGGTGACGCTACATGGGCGACTCCGTCGCCGTTGGTTGATCGCCGTGACTTTCAACCCCGCTTTGCGCCTCTGCGCGTCGACCTGATCCGCGCCGAATCCTGAAGCCGCATTGCGTGCTTCGATAGACGTTGGGAACGTCTCCAACCTTCCCCAGTTTTTCTCCCGAGCCTTCGCTCGATGGGAGCGCCTTTCCGCAGGCGTCAGTGCGTTGTCGCATCGCGGTTCCTTCGGCGGTTTCCCGCCTTTTCCCCACCGGGGCGCGTCACTCCCGGTCGGGAGTCGTCGTGCCCTTTTTTTCTGGAGTGCACGCATGACCACGACCACCGAAACCCCCGCGGCCATGGATGAAACCATCGCCGGCGATCTGCGGAATAGCTATGTCCGCGGGCCCACCTCGCCGGAGCACCAGATGGCCCTCATCCGCGCCCGTCTCAACGACTGGACCGATGCGCGCATCTGGGGCGTCCTGCAGCCGGTGCTCGCCGACGCCAGGCTCGCCATGCTGGGCAAGCTGCGCGTACAGGTCGAGCTCACCGGCTCGCACCTCGTGCCCTACCTCGTTCGCGAGTGCCTGGCTGTCGGGTGCAAGCAGTCCGAGATCGATGCCGAGATCCGTGCCGGCGTCGAGAACCACGCGATGGTTCGCGACGAAGCCCAGCGCAATCGCCCGCTCACGCTGGTGCCGTATGGCCAGTAAACCGGGGTTCGCTCTGCATCTGGAGGCCTCCTTCGCCATTGACGACGACAACTACGTGTTGGTCGTCGTTCGCTGCCCGAAGTCCCGCCCCGCGCTTCGCACTGGCGTCGGTCTTGAGCCTGCCGAAGCGCTGGAGGATGCCCTCCAGCAGCACGTGCGCTTCGCCTCCGCAGACGAAGAGCGCGAGGTCTGTGTCGCGGCGCTGCTTGGCCGTGACCTCAGGCTTCGTCTTGACGCCTCGCGGCAGCTCTCGCTTGTGGCCTGACCGCCATGACGAGGACTGAGGCGCTGTCGCTCGCCATCCTCTGGATCACGCTGTTCGTCGTTGCCGCACTCACCGTGCGCACCTGCTCCGCGCAGCGTTGATCCAACATCGTTTCCCCGTCGGGACATGACTTTCCCGGCAGGGAAACCGTCATGTCCCGGCCCTTTGCCGAGACACCCGGCCAAGGCTTTTCTCTCAGCCGTCCGGTGTCGCGGCAAAGGAGTTGCAAATGACTGAAGCGTTGATCGCTCTTGTCGTCGCGACCACCGTCCTGATTCCAGGACTCGTGTTCCGCCGATTCAAGGGCCGTTTTCTGACGATCGTGGAAACGACGTCAGACCCCTTGGCCATCCTCGAGGTGGCTGTTGCCGGTCTGTTCCTGACCGTCCTGATGGTGCCGATCTATCTGGCCACCGGACTCGATCCCTTGACGCCCCTTTGGACGTCGAGCGCGAGTGCGGCCCAGATCGCGGCGGCCCTCAAGGCGAACTGGGCAGGCCTTCTGTTCCACAGCTTCGTTGTTCCGGTGCTGGTGGCCATCATGGCTGCCTACGTCGAGCGGCGAGGCTGGCTGGCGGACGGGTTGGCGTTCATTGGCTTGCAGCCGATGGCCAAGAACCCGTCGCCTTGGGCTGCAGCATGGCTCGCGCACCGCGGTGAAGTTCCGCTGTGCACGGTCACGCTGAAGAACGACCAGGTGGTCTACGGGCAGTTCGGTCCCGAAGGCACCGCGGCCGTTCTGGCTGGCAGTCGCGACATCTTCCTCGATGCGCTCTACGTGCTCGATGAGGAGTCCGGCGATCTGGTCCGCCAAATCGACTGCTCCGGCATCTTCATCGCCGGTGACGAGATCCGCATGGTCACGTTCAGTGATCTGCCGGTGCCGTCACCCGAGGAGATCGACGAGGAGGACGAGGCCGTGGACGCCACCCCGCAAGAGCACTCGGAGGCCTGACCCATGAACAAGACCAACCCCCAGAGTTGGTTCGGAAAGATCATGGGCAAGGTGCGCATCGATACACCGCGCATCTCGACCTCCGGGCTGATCCGGAATGACTGCGCCAAGGGAAAACTCCCCGACCGCGTGGCCAAGCCGGGCGGGCGTAGAGCGAGTCAGCGCGTCAAGCGGACTCGTCGCTAAGCCAAGGCCCAGGACAGTTGGGGGAGTCGGTTCGTCGATTCCCCCGACTGCACCGCCACCGTGTCGCTCGCACACCACTGAGCCGATCTGAGATTCGTCTAAGTCTCCAGTTCCGTGAATCTGCCACCTTGTCGGATCCACGCCCGCTGCCGATCTGGATGCTTCCTGGTCAGCCTGCGAGCTGCTTCACCTCCTCGGAATCCGCGCGATCCACAGCGCACGCAATGAAGCACGGCCGTCGCCGTGTATCCCCGAGGAGGGACCCATGACTGGGAAAAACGTCGCGCTCGCCAAGGCGCTCAGCTTGGCAACCCTGTGGGGCATCGAGAATCGGCTCTATGCCGTCTCGAGGCTCACAGGCCGCGTCACCCGGTTCCTCCTGAAAAGGAGGAAGGGGGTGATGCTGGGCTAACGCCCAAGAGAACTTCAGTTCACCGAAGTTTTCTGCAGCGCACTTTCCCGAGTGCCCTGCCGAAAGCTTCGTCCCCGGTTTCAGCGATCCACTTGATCTCCCGTCGATGCGGAGTACTCTGCGCACCATGACGTCCTTCCTCTCCCGCCTGATCGCCGCCGTCCGCATCCAGCGCCCCCGCATGCATGGCCTCGTCAGTGGCGGGCAGGGCACATTGCCGGATCGCATTCCGCTGCCCTCCGTCGCCGGCCTCAAGGCGCGGCGCGAGGTCCGTCGTCTGCTGCAGCGCGTTTCTCGCGCCTGACCCGCGCGCTCAGCGCGGAGTTCCAACCTGCAGCCGGAACCGCTTGGCCGGGAAGCAGACCTGATCCACCTCGCTGCACCCCTGCACGACGACATCGATCGTCTGCCCTGCGCTCACACCCCGAATAGCCCAACGCGCACGGTCGCGCCACAGGCTTTCGCGCCCTGTCACCGGATCGACCTTGACCACCGGCGCGGTGAGCACCTGCACGGCTGCCCCCGGCGCTTCGACACGGGTTCTATCCGCGTAGACGGCGTGGCCGTCCGCAATGGACACCTCAAGCACCACCTCACCACCGCCGGCCTCAATCAAGGCAGGCACGAAGGGCTGGCGGTCGTCATGCGACAGCGAGAGGCTGGCGGCGAGCAGGGCGATCAGCATCGGGTTTGATCTCAGGTCTTGCGGCCAATCTAACTTGCGGCACACTCGTCTCAGAGCACGAGTTCCCCCTCTTTTCGCGCCCTCCACCCCATTGCAGGCTCTCGGTATGGACATCGAGCAGATTCGCGCCCAACTGCGCTTCGCCCCTCAAGCGGCCACCCTTGCGGAGGCCATGACGCTCGAGGAGGCGCTTGCCATCGTGCTTCCCGAGTTGCCGGCGCTCCCTGATCCGTCGCTCGTCACGCTCGTCAGCGCGGCCAAGGGCGACGCGGTGCTGCGCAAGCAGGCCGCCCGACTGCTCCTTCACCTCCACGCCAAGACGCCCCCCACGTGACCACGCCCTACGCCACCCTCGGAAAGCTCGCCAGCCTGGGACTCAGCCAGCTGCACGAGGTCGCGTTCGTGCTCCCCGAGACCTACCTCGACCTGTCGGTGATGCCGGGCCGCCTGCTCGACATGCCGGTGGATCAGCCCGTCCCGGTGTCGCTGCGCTTCACCACACCACCGGCGCTGCGCTGGCCCGAGCGTCGCGGCAAGGGTGCTCGCCCTCGCACCCTGATCGGCGCCTGCCTCGACAGCGGTGAGGCGATCTCCTGCACCTACTTCGGCGACGCCCGCGAGTTCGCCGAGCGTTTCGCCTGCCGCGAGCCGCAGGTCCTGCTGGCCACCCGCGTGGTCTGGCAGGGTCGCGAGAGCCTCACCCTCCACGAGTTCCTGCCCGAGCACTGGGTCGGCCGCGTCATGCCGGTCTACAAGGGCATCCCTCGCGCCTTGGGCAGTGGCGCCGTCCGCGATCTGATCGCCGAACGGCTCGCCGACGCGCTGCCCCTCGCCGCCGACTTCATCCGGGTCAATCTGGCGCGCCTGGCGCCCGTGGAGGCCCTGCTCGCCGACGTCGGCGCACGCGGCTGGTCGCTCGAGCAGGTGCTTCAGCAGGCCCACCAGCCGCAGACGCCCGCCTACGGCCACTTCGCCTTGAGTCGCTGCCACCGCATTGCCGCCCTGTGCGCACTGATCGGCAGCACGACCGGCGACACGCCCGCGTCCTGCCGCCCGCTGACGCTCGACACGCGCGAGCGTCGGAAGGTCCAGTCGCCATTCCATCCGACCAAGGACCAGGCCGCGGCCATCGAGGACGTGGCGGCCCAGCTCGCCTCCGGCCTGCCGTGCCGGCACCTGATCACCGGCGACGTCGGCACCGGCAAGTCCTACGTGGCCGAGATCATCGCCGCCGCCGCGGCCGACGCCGGCGCCAAGGTCGCGATCCTCCTTCCCAACGCGCGCCTCGCCGACCAGATGGCCAAGGAATTCGTCAGCTGGTTCCCCGACGTCGCCATGGCCGTCGTCACCGGAGAGACCCGCGGTGCCGAGAACCTCGATGCGTCCGTCCTGATCGGCACCAGCGCGCTGCTTCATCGCGCCCTGGCCCACGATCGCGACCTCGTCATCGTCGACGAGCAGCACCGCTGGTCCCGCGACCAGCGCGAGCAGCTGCTCGCCCCCGGTGGTCACCTGGTGGAGATGACGGCCACCCCGATCCCGCGCAGCCAGGCGCTGATGCAGCTCGGGCGCGTCAGCGTCTCGGAGATGCGAGAAACCCACACGCCCAAGATCATCACCACCTCGCTCCACGAGGGTGCGGCGATCCGCGACTACTTCGATGACCTGCGGCCGGCCCTGCGCGGCGGTGATCCGCTGCTCGTGGTCTACCCGAAGCGCGAGTCCACGGCCGACGACGATCCGCAGGCTGCCCTGATCGCCGGTGGTGCCGCTCCCAAGGCCGAGGACGACGATCCGCACAACGTCGCTGCGGCTGCGGAACGCTGGCGCGCCATGTTCCCCGGTCGCGTGGCCACCCTGACCTCGGACGATGACGATGCGACCAAGGCCGATACGCTGAAGGCCTTCGTCGAGCGCCGCGTGCAGATCCTGGTCACGACCACGGTGGTCGAGGTCGGCCTCAACCTTCCTGTTCTCTACCGCATCGCCATCGTGCGCCCCGAGCTGCACGGCCTGATGGGCTTGCACCAGCTGCGCGGCCGCGTCGCTCGCAACGGCGGCGACGGCTTCTGCGATCTCATCTGCCCGAAGCCTCTCAATCCCGAGCAGCGCAAGCGCCTGGAGTACTTCTGCTCCACCACGGACGGCTTCAAGCTCGCCGACTTCGATCTCGAGGAGCGCGGGGCAGGGGATCTGTCCTCGAAGGGCGCCAAGCAGAGCGGCGCCGACGAGACCTTCCTCTTCGGTGTGAAGCTCGGCATCCAGACCATTCGCGAAGTCACGCCGATCATTCAGCGGTGGCAGAAGACAGCCGCCTAGACTCCCCCGCGTTTCATCTCTTCCCGCCAAAGGACATCGAAATGTGGGGATTCGTAATCTGTGGTTGTTCTGACTGGTAGGACGCGCACGTTCTACTCCTAACGAAGGAAGAAAGTACTCATGCTTTATGTGTTTGGCTTAATGACAGTTGGCGGAGTCGCTTTCGCCATGTACGCAACCCTTAAGCACCCCAACACGCCGCTGAAGCACCTCGGCGCCGTTGTAACAGTAGTCGGCGCGATTGCATTCGGACTTGCTCTGTTGCCGGACTGATGCTGCACAACTTGCAGCAGGCGAGCCCTCAGTCCAAAAGCTCCGATTTCAACCACAGATTACGAATGCCCCTTTTCTCGTTGATCGCTTCGCCTAGTCGCGTCAAACGCCCATCTCCACATCCCGAGGTTTCCGATGGCCACAAGGCCGAAGTCTCTTGAACCCCCCGGCGAACCTGTCGCTCGCGACATCCTGTCGATCGGCGAAGCCAAAGCTCTGGTCAAGGAGGAGTTTCCCGACGACACGATCCAGAACGCCCACACCGATTCCGCCGTCATCGCCGGAATCGCCGTGTTCGAGTTCTGGACGCCGGACGGGGAGGGCGCTTTCCAGACGCGCTTCGTCACCCGGCGCGATCATCCCGAGTCGAAGCCCAAGGCCCATTCGCAGTTTTCTGGCCTCGCCGCTTACTTGGACAGCAAGGTCTTTCGAGACCGGAACGAGAACACGACCTGGGCTAATCAACCCGGCATGGTGAAGTTCGCCCTCTCGTTCCTTGCCGCGCTTCTGGTCGCCATCGCCGGTCTAGCCATCTACTCCGGACAAACGCCCGTCCTTATCCTCGCTATCGCAGCGATCCTCTTTGTGGTCGTCGCCGTCGTGGGCCAGATCATCGGACACGACAAGACCGCGACGCCCGTAGACGCCGTGCTTCGATTGATCGGGATCGGCAAGAAGGCGTAGTCGTTCGATCCGTGCAGCCGGCGAAAACCGCCCCAACTCCCTGCATCGCTCCGTCTGCCGCTCTCTAGGCTGCACGCATCACCCTGCGGATCGTGCGCATGCGCCACCCCATCGCCCTGGCTGTCGCCGCAGCCCTTGTCGCCTTCACCTCCGGCCTGGCCTTTTCCTCCAATGAGGAGGCCCAGCTCCAGCAGGCCGCCGACGCCGGCGTCCCCGGTGCCGCGGGGACCCTCGCGGGGCTCTACGAGCAGCGCAACCTGATCGCGGCCAGCCGAGAGGTCCTGGTGGAAGCGGCCGAGGCTGGCGATGCCGCCGCCATCGTGCTCCTTGCCGAGCACGACGTGGCCCACGGCGATGCCGCGGCCGTGGATGCCTCCCTCCCGGTGATCCGGGGCGCGCTCTCCATTCTGCCGGTGTCCGATCGCACGCGGATCGGCCTGCGCCTAGCCGACCGCGTGATCGATCCGCAGGTGCCGCCGAGTCGCCAGCGCGACTGGGCCCGCCTCGTGGTTGATCTGCTCGCACCGGCCCGGGCCCAGGGCGATCCCGAAGCGATCTGGCGCGTTGGGCACCTCGGCACCCTCGGATTGCCCGAACGCCAGAACCCCGAGTCGGCCTCGGCCACGATCGCCAAGGCCGCTGACGCGGGTCACCCGACGGCCAGTTACTGGCTCGCGCGCTACCACTTCGACGGGGTTTACGTCGCCCGCGACGTGGCGCAAGGCGTGCGCTACCTCGAGAAGGCGGCCCTGGCCGGGCACCGCAACGCCATGCTCGAGCTGGCCAGCTACAACGCCCCGATCGATCCCGTCCTGTCCCGCTTCTGGACCGACACGGCTGCCCTCCACGAGGGCCGGTTGGCCCCGGTGGATCCCGCCACCTTGCCGCGCGCCACCACCGCCCGCCGCGCGCCGCCGCCCCCCAGCACCACCCCGGCGACGGCCCCGGCCATCGCACCATCGCCTGCGACCACGGCCCTCACCGGTGCCGCCGCCACGCCCCTCGAGGTCCGTAACCGCGAGCTGGTGCTGCAGGTCGAGCGCCTGACCGCCGAGAACGCGGTGCTTCGTGAGCAGCTCGGCGCCCTCAAGGCCCGCTACGACACCATCACCCAGCAGCGGGTCATCGAGACGGCCTCGGCCGCCGAGCGCAATCGGCGCGGCCTGCAGCACTACGCCGAACGCGACTTCGAATCCGCGCTCGCCGACTTCCGCGCCGGCCTCGCCGTCGACCACGCCGCCTCGCTCGTCAACCTCGGGCTGTTGCACCTGAACGGGCAGGGCGTTCCGCAGTCCGTCGACCAGGCCGAACGCCTGTTCAAGCGCGCCTCCTCCCTCGGCAACGCGCAGGGCAGCGAGAACCTGGCCCGCCTCTACCACCACGGCATCGGCGTTGTCCCGGATCTCGAGCGCGCCGTGCAGTGGTACCAGAAGGCTCAGGCCCAAGGCAGCGCCGCTGCCGCGGCCGAGCTCGCGACCCTGCTCCCGAGCCGCTGACCCATGCGGGTCGATCAGGCCCGCCGCCGTGTCCGCCGGCGGCGGCAGCACGCCCGCTGGTTGCTCAGGCGCCTTCCGCGCCGTGCCACGATCGGCCGCTACCCGCTGATTGGCCGCTTTGCCCACCGCCTTCAGGCCCCTCACTTCTGGACCTGGAGCGGCCGGCCGGTCGTGCTTGCCCTGTACTCGGCCGCCGTGGTCAGCTTCCTGCCCCTCGCCGGCGTCCAGATCCTGCTCGCCGTGCTGCTGGCGATCGCGCTGCGCGCCAACCTCCCGCTCGCCGTCGGCATTCAGTTCGTTTCGAACCCGCTGACCGCCGTGCCGATGTACGGCCTCACCCTGGCGACCGGCTGGTGGCCTGCCGAGCAGCTTCTTGGCACGACCGGTGCCGCGCTCAAGACCGCCACCGCGCTGGGGATCGGCGGACTGGCCTGCGGCCTTCTCGCCGCCGCTGCCGTCCACGCCGCCCTCGTGGTTCGCGAGCACCAGCACCGCCGCGATCTGGCTCTTCTCCGCCGCGCCGACCGGCTGTTTCGCTCCTGACTTGCGTGGCCCTTTTCCTGTGTTCCTCTGTAGGGGCGTCAGGAAGACGCAGCCGCCAGGAGGTGGCATTCGGACAGGCCGTCCACTCGCGACCCGAAGGACTCGGGCTCGGCGGGCAGGGAGGTGGTGCAGCGTCGATGCGTGGTGGCTCACGCCGCACTGCCCCTTAGGACAGGAGTCCGGACAGCAGGGACGCGACGTCGGCAAGGAGCCATCGGGTCAGGAGACCCACCCCGCGGCAGGATGCCGCCCAGTGCGTGGTGGCCTGGACCGGGGACAGGGAGCGGAAGGAACTCTCGCTGCTTGGAGCGCGAGGGCAAGGAAGCAGGCGACGCACGGATGAGCGTCACCGGGTGCTGGCACGGGCAGGAGGCTCGATGCCATCAACGGACCCCAGGACGGGAGCCCACGTGGCCGATGCATGGTCAACACCGCGGTACAGCCCACGCACGACAGGAGTCGGCGTGGGCTCTCTTCGTTGTGGAGACCGGAAAAAACCGCTGAACACCGCGAGTTGAGGGCCCGACGCCGGCCCACCATGACCTCGTCCCTTTCGAGGCCATCGCCTTGCTGCAGCGCCTGTTCTCCCGCCGCCCTTCCAGCATTCGTGGACCCAGCTCCCGCACGCCGGGCCCGGTCGCCTTCGGCGCCGAGCCCACCGACCTGCGCCCAGTCACCGAGATCGGCAACGGCCAGCTGCTGCCTGCCTACCCCGAGCGCAGCCACCCGGTGCCCTGCTACACGCCCGACGAGTTGCTGGCGACGCAGGCCTCCCTGATCCAGGCGCTGCAGCAGGCCAGCGATCTCGATCGCCATGACTTCGCCCGGCTCGTGATGCCGGCGCTGCGCAACTACGCCTCCTACGTCCACCTGCTGCCGGCCAGCGAGGCCCACCACCACTTTGGCCTCGGCGGCCTGCTGCGCCACGGCCTCGAATGCGCCTACTTCGCCTCGACCTTCTGCGACAAGGCGATGCTGGGTTACGAGACCGACCCGGAGCGCAGCTACAACACCCGGCGCCGATGGCGCCTGGCGGTCCTCTTCGGCGCCCTGCTGCACGACATGGGGAAGCCCATCATCGATGTCGGTGCGCTGACGCCCGACGGCGATGCGTGGTCGCCCCACGACTGCTCCCTCTACGACTGGCTGGTCGAGCGCGGCCTGCCGCACTACCACATCCAGTGGCGGGCCGGCGGCCGCTACAAGCAGCACGAGGCCTTCAACGCGGTCTCCACCTACCGCATCCTTCCCGACGAGACCATCCGGTTCATCTGCGAATACGGCCAGGAGCCCTTCGACACGATGATCCTCGCCCTGTCCGGGCGCCCGGATCCGCGTTTCCCCTTGGCCGACTACCTGCGCGACGCCGACTGCAAGAGCGTCGATCTCGACCTCAAGCACAACAAGGTCCAGCTCGCCTCGGCCGGTCATGGCGCGCTCGCCAACCTTGCCGCGCGGATGCTGCGCACGATGTACGGACTCATCGAGTCCGGCCAGTGGAAGACCAACCGCCCGTCGGCCCCGGTCTGGATCACGCCTCGCGGCACCTTCCTGCTGTTTCCCTCGGCGCTGCAGGAAGTCCACGACATCCTTCGCCAGGATCCGTCGATGACCAGCCTGCCGAGCGATCTCAACGCGCTGCTCGATGCGCTGATCGACTTCAAGCGCGTGACCACCAATCGGGTGGCCCAGGCGCACGAGACCCGCACCTGGAACGTCCGCCTCAGCACCGAGGAGAAGGGCAGGGAGTTCGTCTTCGATACCCAGGCCATCCTCTGGGCCGACGAGGACCTCGTGCCCAAGAACCACATCATCCACGCCGAGGCCCACTGCCAAGTGCTGGGTGCCGATGGCGAACCCATCGAAGGCGTCGCGCCCAAGCCGGCCGTGGAGCCCGCCACGCGTGAGGACGTGCTCGCCAACGAGTTCGACCGTGAGACCACGGTCGCCGCTCTCGCCCGTCGCGTGGACACCAAGCGCGCCGCCCTCGACTTCGGCCCGATCCCGCCGGACGAGGCGGTTCCCCTGCGTGATCGCGCCGCCGAGCTCGACCCCGCCGAGGAGCGCATCGACGTCGCCCAGGAGGCATACGCCTCCCCGTTCCCTCCTTCCAATGCCGAGGACGCGGCGATGTGGCTCTCTCTGCCCGAGAACGCCCCCGAAGGCGAGTACCTCTACCAGATCGCCAAGGCCACCAAGTCCGACGTCCGGATGGTCAAGTCGCCCACCGCCACCGGCTTCCTCGCCGGTCGCGACGTCGTTGACCTCGAGAACCGCATCCACCTCGTCCACACCTGCTTCCACGGCTTCGCGACCGACTACCTCTCGATCATCGAGGTCCTGCACCAACGCGGCTGGCTCGACCCCTTCGGCAAGTCCCAGACCTCGCGCATCACCCGCGTCACGATCGGCGACAAGCCGGTGCAGTGCGTCCGCCTCAACCACGACATGAGCGTGCTGATGCGGCACCTGCTGCCCTTCCGCCTCGAGCCGATGGCCTTCGAGAAACTCGACACCCTGCGCGACAACGCCAAGTCGGTCACGGCCATCGGCCCACTGCTCTCCGCAACGGCCGCCCGCGCGCTCAAGAACCCGCTCAAGTACGAGCCCGAGGACAGCCCCATCATCCGCGGCGCCTTCGTCGTCTACCTCGATCAGGAATCGCCCGGATGGCGGACCGACCCTGAGGGCGTGAACTTCCGCGAGCTCCTGAAGACCTTCGGCAAGCAGCACCACCAGCGCGGAATTTCCAACAGCTACTACCTGAACCACATGGCCCGCGGCAAGGCGGCCGTGTTGACCACGACCGAGAAGCAGGCGAGCACGGAGTTCATCTCGCCCGCCTCGACCTTCGTCCTCAATCCCGACTATGACCCGGCGACCGACCTCGCCGCATACAACGCGCTGCAGGGGGCTCCGTGAGCAACCAGGTCTTCCAGTACTTCGACCCCTTCCGCCCCATCTACGAGTACTGGGCGCTCTACGGCTGGGCCGCGTCCACCCTCGTGTGCATCGGTGGCGCCGCGTTCACGGACTACCCGGTCGCGTTCTTCTTCGCCTTCGGCATCCTGTCGGCGACGATGTTCTCGCTGCGCACGATCGCCGCGCTCAAGCTCCACCGCATCCAGTCCTCCCTGACCGAGCGGCCGCCGATCGAGATCACGGTCGACGAGCTCGCGACCATGATGCGCAAGCGCGAGGAGGACGGCGAACCGCCGGCGATCTATCTCGGCAAGGGCTTCGTGTGGAACCAGACCCATGCCCAGCTCGTGCACACCGTCGGTCGTGCCCACCCGGAGCGCATCACCCCACCCGACGATGCATTCATGGGTCAGTCCTGGATTCATGGCATCGGCATCGACCAGGAGGAAGACGTCTGGCTGCCGCTCTCGCACACCGCGGGCCACATGCTGCTGACCGCCACCACGCGCGCCGGCAAGTCGCGAAAGCTCGACCTCATCATCACCCAGTGCGTCCTTCGCGGTGAGCCCGTCATCGTCTGGGACCCCAAGGGCGACGGCGAACTCAAGGCCGCCTGCGAGCGTGCCGCGCGCTACGTCAATCGGCCGGCCGACTTCGTCTACTTCCATCCGTCCTTCCCGACGCGCTCCTGCCGCATCGATCCCCTGGCGAACTTCTCGCGCTCCACCGAGCTCGCCACCCGAATCGCCTCCCTGATCAGCTCCGAACCCGGTGCCGAGGTCTTCACCGCGTTCCCGCAGAAGATCCTCACCAACCTTGCCGAGGGCATGCTGCTGATCGACGACAAGCCGACGCTGGCCAAGTTCAAGGCCCACGTCGACGCCGGCCCTGAGAAGCTCGTCATCCGCGCCTCGGAGGCGTACTTCGCCAAGTACAACGCCCGCTGGCGCGATGAGGCCCAGCCCTTCCTCGCCTCGATCAAGGGCAAGGGCGGCGACCGCGAGTTCGCGCTTGCCTACATCAACTTCTACCGCTCCAAGGTCGCCCACGTCCGCCCGTCGCCGGCGCTGGAAGGCCTCTACGGCGACTTCGACCACGAGAAGTCGCACATGATCAAGCTGATGGCCGGCCTCGGCCCCATCTTGACCATGCTCACCGCGGGCACGCTCAACGAGCTTCTGTCGCCCGATCCCTACGCCGACGACCCGCGGCCGATCACCAACTTCGCCCGCATCATCCGCAACGACCAGATCGCCTACATCGGCCTCGACAGCCTCTCGGACAACATGGTGGGCACCGCGCTCGGCTCGATGTTCGTGGCCGACATGACCGCGGTCTCGGGTGCGCGCTACAACTTCGAGGACACCAAGAAGCTCAAGCCGGTGAACCTGATCATCGACGAGGCCGCCGAGCTCGTCTCCGACAAGATGATCCAGCTGCTCAACAAGTCCGGCGGCTCCAACTTCCGCCTGATCCTGGCCACCCAGACCTTCTCCGATTTCGCCGCCAAGGTGGGATCGGCCGACAAGGCCCGCCAGGTGCTCGGCAACCTCAACAACAAGCTCTCGGGCCGCCTCGTCGACTTCGAGACCCAGGAGTACATCACCGAGTCGATGCCGCAGGTCTTCGTGCGCCACATCGAATACACGCAGCAGACCGACGCCCGCACCGACAACATGCTGGACTTCGGCTTCCGCATGAGCGAGGCCATGAAGGAAGTCGAGGTCCCGATCGTTCCGCCGCAGCTGCTGAGCTGCCTGCCCAGCGGTGAGTTCTTCGCCCATGTCAGCGCGGGCACCATCAAGAAGATCCGTGCGCCGATGCTCGTCCATCCGCCCGAGCCGGTGCAGGCCGCTCCTGTCGTGGCCGTGCCTCGTCCGCCGCTCAACCTCCAGCCCAGTGCCGTCGAACCGCAGCCCGCGGCGGCCTCGGCCGTCGCGACGCAGGGTGGTGCCTGACCATGTCCGCCACCCTCCAGCAGCTCGCTCCCGCCGAGGCCTTCGAACACCTCGGGCTGTCGGTCGTCTACGACGACTTGGCCCGCGCCTTCGCCTTCGCCCCGGACGTCCTGTCCCGATTCCTGCGCTCGGGCGTCGACCTCGACGATGAGCGGCTTTCGGACGTCCTGACCGAGGCCGTCTATCGCTTCCGCAGCGCCGGCGACGCCCTGCAGGGCATCACCGCGGCCCTGCGCCTCCTCACCCAGACCTGCGTGAGCCTGCAGCCCTCTGCCCGCAACCTGCAGGAGCACTGGGTGGCGGTGCGCCGCGACCTCCTCGCCGACGACCTCGCCTCTGGCGCCGGCCTTGATCTCCGTGCCTTGGACCTCGTGCCGTGAAAGACCGCAGCCTGATCATCCTGCTCTGGATCCTGCTCATCCACGCGGTGCTCTACATGTTCGCGATCCCTGAATCGTGGATGCGCACACTGCTCGCGCGCGAGAGTGCGGCAGTCGAGGCCACGGTCGGGCCCGATAAGGCCCAGTACGCGATTGCCCGGTCGACCGACTACTTCACCAAGTTCTTCGTCGACACCGGCTTGCAGGCCGAGACCTTCTTCATCTTCGTCCCCAATCGCGCCGTCGATCCGGCGTCGGCGACGGCCGAGTTGGAGCAGAAGGCCGACAGCACGATTTTCCCGTGGGTCGAATCGCGCCTGCGCACCGTCTGGACCTCGATCTTCCTGCTCTTCAACCGCATCTCGGTGGCGCTGCTGTGGGTGCCCTTGGCCCTGCTTACCTTCACCCCGTTCCTCATCGACGCGTTCGCCACGCGCAAGATCAAGTCGACGAGCTTCCAGATCACCTCGCCTCACATGCAGGGCATCGCCTCGCGGGCGATCCCGCTCTCGATCGTGCTGTACGTGGTCGCCCTGCTGATGCCCGTCTACATCTCGCCGCTGTGGGTGCCGTTCCTGCTCGTTCTGACCAGCGCGCTGTCCTGGGTGATGGTCGCGCACTTCGTCAAGCGAGGCTGACCATGCTGGCGGTGGTGATCAGCGACAGCCAGCACGCGCCGCTTGCGCCTTCTGAGGACGAGGCGTTTCGCCGGCTGGCCATCGATGACACCGTCGACCCTGCGACCGACCGCGCCGTGCTCTCGGTGCTGGCGCGCATCCATCGCCTGCATGCCCTGCGCTGCGACTGCGCCGGATCGGCCGAGGAGGCGCCCCTGGCGTGTGCCGTCCGGCTGCCCTCTGGCGAACTCACCATGCGCTGGTACAACGGCGTCGCCCACGCCAACGGTTGCCCGTTCTGGCGTCCCGCGCCCACCCATCCGCCTTCGGATCGGGCGAGCCGACGTCCGCCCTTGGGAGGCCGCCAGTACCGCCCGTGGACCGGCCAGTGGTCGATCCTTGGCGAAGCCATCAGCCGGGCCCGGCTCGGCGGGGCCGCACCGCCCGAGCCGCAAGCGCCGTCCGCCAAGCTCTACACCGAGCTTCCGCGGCTTGGCCGGGTCCTGCTCTCGGCCCTACACCGCTGCGGCTACGACCACGTCAGCGTGCACGACCTCGTCGACAAGGGCCCGCCGGCCGCACTCCATCCCGATCGGTGGGCCAAGCGGATCTTCCGTCTGCTCGACGAACCGGTGGCTGAGGGCCTGTACTTCAAGGACACCTCGACGCTTCGCCTGGCCAACCTCCGGCTCTGGCTCGACACGCTTCTGCCGCGCGCCGCGCCCCGGTTCGGCCGCGTCCGCCCCCATGGCGTGCTGATCGACCGCGTTGACCGCATCGAGCAGCTCAGCCCACGCGAGGCCGTTCTGCAGGGCTTTGGCGGCGATCCTACGGCGACGCAGCGCGTCGCCTGCACGGTGCGGCACTTCGGCGCAGCGTCGGTCGGGCCCTACTGGGTCATCCTGCTTGCCGGCCGGGCAGGGGAGGGCGATCCCTTCGAGGTCATCGACGCCTACAGCCATCCGCTCTACCGCAACGAGCTGCCCGTCCCCGTCGATTCCGACTACGAGCGCACCATGCTCGAGGTGCTGCTCGACCAGATGCGCTTCTGGAAGCGCTACCCGAAGACCGCGGCGTCCGTCGCGCTCTCGAAACCCCTGTTCGACCTCGAGGCCCCGCTCGGTCCCTGCCGACCCGATGCGGTGCTCGCGATGGCCAGCGCGCAGGGCACGCCGCTGCAGCTGCTGGTCGAGTGCATGGGCAGCGCCGATGCGGACTATCTGGCCGCCAAGCAGGTGACGCACCCCCGCATGCTCTCGCTCCCCCATGTCGTGGGCCTCGTGCAATACCACCCCGATCTTGCCGATGCCGATTTCCGCCGCACCCTGACCCGATCCCTGTTCCACTCCGCCAGGACCATTTCTGCATGACCCGCTCGACCTTCGCGCTGCTGCTCGTGTCGCTTGCTCTCTCGGGCTGCGCGACGCTTCCCAGGGACCATGCGACGTCCACCGATCCCACGCCCGACGGTGAGGCCGCCGCGGCCAAGCCGCCCGAGGCGGCGGCAGCGCACGAAGGGCAGGGCGTCGCACCCTTCGCCACTCGCGTGGTCCAGGTCGACGTCACCGTGGGCCTGCTCGTGGTGTCGAGCGGCCTCGGGTACTGGCTGGACCACGGCGTGGTGTTGACCTCGCTGCATGCCGTCAATTCGGTTCCGCCCAATGGCGGCCTGGTCATCCGCTCCGGTGGCCAGAGCTTCAATGCCTCGACCTGGGTCGGTGGCAACCGCACGGATCTCGATGCAGCGATCCTCTACGTCCACGATCGCGAGCAGCAAGGCCCGCTGCCGCCGGGCCTTGCCCCGTGCGCCGACGGCATCGTCGCGACCCCCGACGACCGTCTGCTGACGCTCGAGGGCGAGCTCCCGGTCCCGACGCGAATGGACCCGGCCCTGTCCGGTGCCGCCGTGTACTCGCCCTCGGGCGACTGCCGCCTCGGTCTGCTGGCCCCCGATGTCCGCGATCCCACAGTCCCGCGGGTCACCCCGATCAGTGCCCAGGCTCTCCTCGAGAAGTCGCTGCCCGGCGAGTGAGCGCCTCGTGTCCGCAGCCCCCGCCATCCCCTACAGCGTCACCGCACTCGAGGGCCACGAGCTCGATGAGGTCCGGCGCGCCCTGGTGCTCCGCACCGACCTGCCGTTGGAGCGCGTGCACGCCATCCAGGCCATCGGTACGGCGGTCGACCCCGCCTTCTTCCTGCTGCCTGCTGACGCGCAACTCCTCCTGCCTTCCACGCCATTCGCCGCCTTCGAGTGGCCGGCCGCCGTCGAGGAGGCCCTGGTGCGTTCCTTCGTGCTGGTCACGCCCCGGACCTTCATCGACGCTGCCCACGCCGACGGTCTTTCGTCCCTGCACGCCGGTCTGTACCGCGCGCAGTACTTCCATCGCGCATGCGCCGCGATCCGCCGCCATCGCGGCGCACGCGAGGGATCGTCCTCGCTCAGTGGGCTGCTCGTTTCCATGGCCATCGATGACCTCTGCGACGCCGACATCAGGCGCCAGTGCCAGAGCCTCGATCTTCGCATCGAGGCCTATGTCAGCAACGGCCGCACTCGCGGCCATCTCGCCGTTGCCACGTCACCCCACGGCCACATGCCGACGCTGATCGCCGGCGATCTCCGGGCCATCGCGCACCGCCCCAGGACCGAGCAGCGCACCCGGGTGGCGGAACTCGTCACGGCCGCCTTCCAGCCCTTTCGGCGCCCCGGCGCCTTCGATACGGACGGATCGCATTCGTTCGCCTTGGCACTCCCCTGATTCGTTGCCTGCTGTCGGGTAGGAAAACCCCTACACCGGTTGCCACGGCGATCCGCTAGTGTCTTCCCGACCCACCAAGGAGCGGTTCGATGAACAGGTTCGCCCTCTCTGTCCCGATGGTCTCCGCCCTGGCGATCGCCTTGGGCCTCGCCGTGCACGCCACGACAGCATCGGCCCAGACTGCCAAAGTGGACCGTCTCGCGACACCGGAGCCTGACCGCACCGAGGTCGCGAACGCCGTCGGCGCCAACGTCTATCAGCGCCTCGCGCTCGACGAGGCCGTGACGGACGCGGCGACTCGGCTCGGTGCAGAGATCACGCAGTCCTGCGCTCCCAAGACTCCCATCGTTCTCTTTCTCGAGACCGCGACCCTCAGCGCCTCCAGCGTTCACACCGCGCGTGCAGCGCAGACCGCGTCGCTGAAGGAGATCAAGCGCATCACCGATGACATCGACCTGGTCTCCAGGCGGATCGACGCCTTTTCCGCAGCGGCTCGCGCTCCATCTGGTTCAGTAAGTCTCTCTGTCTCCGAATTCGCTCGCGTTGCACCTGCGGTGACCGACCTGGTGCGTGTCGTCGATTCCATCCGCTTCGTTGTCGCCCTGACCCAGACGCAGTACGCCTTCACCGCCGTCACCGGCACGCCATCGCCCGGTCTCCTCGAGAACACACTCCTCAAGGCGTCGAGCGCCTACCGCCTTGGTGATCCCCTCCGCGATGAATCGGACATCCTGAACGCGTTCGACAAGGCAGAAGAGGCGCTCGTGGCGCTCGAAGGCAAGTTCGCCGCGGCCTCCCTCTTGGCCACGACCGATGATCGCAAGAAGGCGATCGCCGCACTGGCCGAGGAAGTGAAACTGGTGCGCTCCCAGCTCATCCGCTACACCGCCCCGGGAAAGGACAACACGCCATCGCCGCTGCAGCAGCTCGTTGCGGCCGACTATGCGCTTCCCGGTAAGGACGCGTGCCTGGTGTCCTACACCCCCAGCGTGGACGCCACGATCATCACCTCGCAGCGCGTGGTTTTTCCGACCCGAAAGTTCGACATCGACGCCCGCGCCGTGATCGTGGCCTCCGTGTTCAAGGCGGATTTCAAGGCGCCAGCCCGCCTCCGCGCCGAGGCCCGCTGCACCCTCGAGGTCACGCCGCGCGATCGCTCCGGTGCAAACCCTACGTGCGACGAAGAGGCCACGCCGTCCAATGGCGCCGAGAAGCAACAGGACGCCACATCGGCCACACAGGCGGCGGCCGGGACCTGACCCACGGTTGTTCCCTGCGCCCAGGACGTCCTCTCCGGCGCAGGCCGCGCCCAACGCCGCTCGGTTGACCCCCTTGACCGGACCCGGTGCCTCAGTATCCTGAACGCGATTATCGATGCTGCTCTGCAGTTCATCGAAGGCCTGGGATGCCTCTTATCCCCACCTGGTTCATCCAGGATTTTCTGATCGAGTCCTACGCGGGCTTCGATCACCCAGCAGCAGATGGTTCTTCTGCTGTTCAACACCTCCCCACGGGGCGTCTTGCCCTGGGGCGAGTCGCATTTCCGGTCGTGGGGATTCTTCCCTTACGCGCGCCGGATCGCGACTTGACCCTTAAGGAGGGTTGTCATGGAGCTTCTGATCCTCATGGGCTGCATGGGCTGTGGTATCGCCCTTGGTCGCCCGCTGATTGCCGTTCTCAAGAAGATCAATCTTCTCTGAGCAACGGAGCCTGAAACAGACGTGTTCCAGGCGAAACGGATTCACCCGATCTCTGACGAGAGATCAAACGCTCTTCCGAGCCGCTTCTGCTTCTCGGAATTCGTTGGGAACCCTCAGTTCATCGAGGCTTCTTCAAGCGCCCCTCTCGGGCCCTTGAACAAGCCCCGCTGCGATCAGCTCTCGGTCTTCTCGGCCTGGGCCTTGCTGACGAACACCGGCAGTTCGCTGTAGCGCGAAAGCAGATCCGCTTCGGTGACGAATGGCGAGAACTGCAGCTTGCTGTCCTTGATCGAGCGCGAGATCACCAGGCGCTCGATGGCGCGCGTCATCCCCACGTAGAACAGTCGCCGTTCCTCCTCGATGTCGGTCGCCCGCTTCGAGGGGATCAGTCCGGGCTCGGCGGCCGCGATCCAGACGTTCTTGAACTCGAGGCCCTTGCTGGCGTGCAGGGTCATCAGCGTCACCGTCTCGATCGGCTCACCGAACGCGTCGAGCTGGGTGCGCTCCTTCGTCTCGTCGATCCCCATCAGCCGCATGCTGAGCGTCCCTCGGCGCTTGGCCACGAGCTCGCCGCAGGTCTTGACGATCTTCGTTGCCACGCTGAGCTTCAGGTCGTAGTCCTTGATCGACTCCTGTCCCAACCTTGCTGCCTTGACGAGCTTGCCGTTGCGGGTCAGGAAGGTCGCGACATCGTAGGCCACCAGATCCACCTGGCCCTCGCTGGCCTTGGCCCGCCAGTTGCGCATCAGGCCCTGCAGCTCACCGATCACCCCGGGCAGGCGCTCGGCCGCAAGGAAGCGCTCCACCGCCCCAGGGCGTCGCGAATGCACGCGCTGATGCAGCCCGTCCAATGCCGACTGCGAGACCGCGCAGATTCGCAGCGCGCCGTCGATACCGACCATGTCGCCGCCGGCGACGGCCCGGCAGAGCCCGAGGTAGGTCTGCTGCAGCTCACCCTCCCAAAAGCCCTTCGCGCCTCTGCGCACCGCGTCGAGTCCGTGCGCCTTCAGGCCGGTCTCGATGACGTCGAGCATCCAGTTGTTGCGGGCCAGCACCACCCAGTTGCCACGATCGCCACTGAGCTTGATGACCTCCGCCATCCCCTCTATTTCCTCATCGCGATTCTTGTGCGGCCGCAGCTCGATCACCCCGCGGCTCAGGTTGTTGGACCGCGTGTCCTTCGGCTCGCGTACGGTGTTGTGCTCGATCAGCGTCTTCGCCCGCGCCATGATGTCCTGCGCGCAGCGGTAGGTGACGTTGAGGGTGATCTTCTCCGCTCGCGCGATCTCCTTGAGCTTCAGCATGCCGCCATAGCTCCCCGCCCGTCGCCAGGAGTACAAGCTCTGGTCGTCGTCCCCGACGCCGGTGAGCCCCATGCCTGCCTCGATGTGGCAGCGGATCCATTCCATCTGGATCGGGTCGGTGTCCTGCATCTCGTCGACCAGCAGATGGAAGCCATGCAGCGGCGCCACCTGCCTTCGCTTCTCGCCATGCACCTGGATGCCGGAGCGCATGCCGCGCACGGCCAGCGCCAGCAGGTCGCTGAAGTCCATCAGCCCCATGCTGGCCAGCAATTCCTCGTAGGTCTCGTAGACCTCGTGCAGCAGCGTGATCTTTTCGCCGGATCGTGCGTTCGGCTCGATCGGAACGACACTGCACTTCATCGACTCGACGTAGCGCACCGCCTCGTCGAAGGGCGCGAGGGTTTGCTTCTCATCCGTCACCACCAGCCGGTGGGCCTGTTCCAGGTACGCGAGCTGCTGGGCGTCCGACGCGAGCTTTACGCGGATGCCTGATTCCTCGAGCTGGCGCTTTGCGAGGCCGTGGAAGGTGCCGCAAAGCAGGCGATCGCCAACGTCACCGCACTGCCGGCGGATTCGCGCCTCGAGCTCCTTGGCGGCGTCCTGCGTGAAGGTCACGCCGACGATCCTCCGGCCTTGGCTGTCCCGCTTCAGCAGGAAGCCCGCGCGCTCCTGAAGAACGCGCGTCTTCCCGCTGCCGGGCGGCGCCATCACGATGCAGCTGCCGCTCCACTCGACCGCCGCCTTCTGTCGGTCGTTGAGCACGCCGCATCAGGCCGTGGCCACGCCCTTCTCGAGATCCACCACGGCGCTGCCGCGAACCACCTTGGCGTCGGCCAGCTCTTCGGCCGCCTCGCGGATCTTGCGGTTCTTCTCCTTGGCCGCGGCCTTCTCGGCCTTGGCGTTGCCACGCGCCCGCTCGGCGCTGCGGACCTTCTCGGCATAGCCGCTCGCGCGCTGCTTGAGCAGGAAGATCTCGCGATTGAAGCGCACCAGGCGGTTCCGCCACTGGTTGATGACTTCGGCGCGCTGCCGATCATTCAGCCGGCGGGCGAACCACAGGCTGTCGACCAACTGCATGATTTCGTCCATGCGGATGATCAGGGACAGGAAGCGCTCGAACATCGGCGTCATCACCTGCACCGTCAGGTTCTCCGCGTGCACGTACTGGCGGGCCGTCCGCGCGCCGCAGTCGTTCTTGAGCACGATCAGGCGGTCCATCGCGGCCTGCATCTCGCTCTCGATCTCGGTGAACTTGTTGTCGACGTACTCCATGGTGGTTTCCAGCACCGTGGTGTCCAGGGCCGAGGTGCGCGGCAGGATGACCTGCAGATGGAAGAAGCTGTTCTGCGCTGGTTCGAAGGTGTTCTCGAACACCCGGGTCGCGGGGTCGCTCTTCAGCGGCAGCTCGACTTCGAAGACCGGGTGCTTGTTGATCGGCACGAACTCCCGCTCGTGCGACTTGCTGCGCCGGGGCGTGGGCGGTCCGCGCTTCGCCTTGGTCGGCGCGTTGCCGCCTTCCGCTTTGGCCGCCTTCGCGGCCTTGCCTGGCTTGGCCGGGGCGTCCGCCGGCGCGCCGCGCGCGACCTCCGGGGCCTCCGCCGAGAGCGCCTGGTCCCGTCCGGCCTCGCCCGTGGGGGCCTCGGGCAGTCGATCGAGTGCTTCGTTCATTGTCGGGGTTCCTTGGATTCGAGGGTCTCGGCGCACGGCGCCGCATCCCATCGTCCAAGCTCCACGCCCCCGCCGAACCCCGAGATCAGGCCATTTTTCGACCCTTGACCGCCACGCGGTCTTGACACGGTGGCGGGGCCGGCCTACGGTGAAGGCTACTTTCAAAGCACCTGTGCTTTGACGTCTGAGGGTACGTTATCCCGATTCCCTGCTTCGACAGGGTTTCCCTTGTCGGACCTACCCATGGTCTGGCTGTGCAGGATCACTTCCTGCGACCACAAGCCCAACGCTCCGTCGTTGGCCAGCACCTGACGAGACCTTAACCGGCTCCGGTGTCTGCCTCTCGAGCACCTGCAATGACGCCTCGCGTCCTGCTTGTGGCTCGGTGTTTCGCCCACGCATTCCACAAGGATGCTGACCGCCCCTTGATCTGCTCTCGGCAGGTAATCGGTCGCGTGGGGTCTCACCAGTTCAGGTCTGCCTGTCCCGTCAAACGGACTAGCAACAACATCAATCGCGCTTGCGCATTGATGGCGATCGCCCATGCACGGTTTCCGTCATGGCCTGGTCGTGTTGCGACGGGTAAGTGCGCTTGCGAATGCAGCGACACCTGCAACCCCTTTTCCGTTGGAGCTCGTCTTATCGAGTTCCCATCCCATCCCTTGGGCGCTAACACCGTCCTTCGGGCGTTGTTGTGCGTCCTGGGTACCCACCCCGTACCGCCGACTGCCCCTAGGCGATCTTTTCCGGGTTTCCTCTTGGGGCTGGAGAGGTCTATGCGCCCTCAAGCCATTCGTGCTCGCGATCGTCTCGAAACGTTCCGGAGTGCGGTTCTTGGGTTCCTCGTTGCCGGCACCGTGATCACGTTCGTCGTGATCATCGCCAGCACTGAGGGCTTCATCGTCGACAGCCCTGCGCAGTCGACTTTCAACGCCTGTGTCACGGAGCAGTTCGCTGCCTCCCGTGCTGCAGGTTCGCAGTTCTCTTGGAGTCAGGTCCAAGTCGACTGCACCCACCAGGCACTCAACCCCGTCAACACGGTGCGTTGAATGCCTGATCCGATGACCACGAGCCATTTCGTGGATCCGAGCCCCATTCGATGGCTCGTGGTTGTCGGTGCTTTTTCCCATGCGTTGTTCTGCTTCTGATCTGTGTTTCAGGTCCCCACTCAAGCCTCTTCCCACGAGGAGCTTTGAGGGGGACCTGACACCCCGGCTCGGAGAAACACCATGCAGAACGGCAGCAAGGGCGCGGCGATTCGCCGCATGGAGACGCACACGAAGGCTCTGCCTACTCATCCGGCCGCGCGCCGGGAGTACCAGTTCCATCGTCAGGTGACGCTCCAGTCGATGGCGCAACTGTTCGCGATGGATTGCGGGGCCGTGCAAACGGCCCCGCAGCCCACGACGCAGACGCCTCCGCTGGTCGCCTGACGCGTCTCCCCAGGACACCGGGCAACCGGTGTCCTGCTTCCAGCGGTCTCGCACCAGACCGCTCGAACCAGGACATCGCTTCATCGCAGCAACCGCTGCCGGCTGGGTTCCGTCAAACCCCATGCAACTTCAGCCCGATCCACTTCGGGCTTTCATCGTCCACAAGGGACTCGCATCCCTCGTGGATGCGTGCGCCTTGTGGTCCTTTCCTTGACCCGCACGTCGAGGAAAGACACACCCACCATGCGTGCGGGCAGGAGCAGACGATGAAGACCGTGAACAGGTCTACCGTCAAAGGGCGTATCGGGAAGGACCCCACCTTTTCGCCCATGCCGAGCGGCGATCTCGCAGTTCGGTTCCAAGTCGCCACCGACCATGTCTTCCAGCGCCGCGAAGGTGCCGAGAAGCACACCGAGTGGCACCAGGTGAAAACCTTCGTGCCGAAGAGCAAAGAGGCGCTGTTCCGCAGCCATCTCTACAGCGGCGCGTGGGTCTACATCGAAGCCCCGAGCATCACGGAGGTCTTCGAGAAGGACGAGAAGAAGGAGTTCTTCCGCTTTCTTCGCCCCTTCCCCGAAGACATCGACTTCCTGAGCCCGCCCAAGCAGCGTGCAGAGGAGATCGACACCGTGGACGAGGCGGCCTACGCACCCGTCTCCTCGCGTCCCGAGGATGACGATGCGCCGCCGCCGCCGCTCAAGGCCAGCAATGCGCCAGCGAGTCCCGCGCCGACCCCGCAGCCCCAGTCGTTTGCTGCTTCGGGACGCGGCCGGCTCTGGGACGACGTGGACACGCAGCGCCGACCCGCACCCTCACGTCCGTCGCGACACCGCGGCAGCGTGAAGGATCTTCTCGAGCAGGACGACTGAGGCCAACTTCCGCCTCTGAGCCATCGCTCGATTCTTTCCCCTGACCCGGGGGTTATCTGTTCCCCGGCCACAGGGCCCGCCATGTGCGCGGCTGGGGAAAGGAGTTCACACATGATGATGAAGATCGAAGCAGGGATTTTCGCTGGTACGGAGATCCCACAGGCAGCCCTGCGCCCCATCCTCGGCGGCGACAACCTGCCGATTCTGGACACGGCCACCGGCTTGCCCCGCCATGTCTGGCCGGCGGCGGCGCGCACCCCGCTGTTCCTGGCGATGTTCAGTCCCTTCGCGGGCTGGGCAGTGCAGGTCACCTCGGAGCCGTCGGAGTACCCCGCATGGGATCGCCGACCCGGAGAGAACGGCGAGGCCATCCTCCAGCCCACCCGGCTCTACACCGCCCGGCTGGTCAAGGACGGCGTCACCTTCGCCTCGGCCTCGGTGCTGTCTGCGGTCTTTTCGACGTGGGCCATCGGCTACGGCGAAGACCTCGCCCGCGGCGCGCTCTACGATGCCCTCGGTCTCGGCTTGCCACAGACCGCCTGGGTGCCGGATGCGCCACCGCTCGCCCCGCGCAAGGCCGCAACGCCTGATGCGCCGGCAACCACGCCTGAGGCAACAGCCCTGCCGTCTGCCGCGGTCGTGGTGCCCGTGCTCAACGCACGCGCCAAGCCGAAGCCCACGCTCGTCGCTCCTGCGCCCACGGACAACCGTCCCGGCCCGCGGAATCAGGACAGCGGCGGCATCGATCCCAACCTCAAGGCCAACATCGACAAGGTGGCCAAGGACAAGGGATTGACGGTGCCGGAGCTCATCGACAACCAGCACGCGAAAACGGTGCTGCTCGAGATGCTCTCTGGCAAGGCTCCTTCCGCCGATCCATCGGCAAAGGCCGGTGAGGCATGAGCGCCGTCGTCGCGATCGGCAGCCAGCCGGGTCTTCTGCGACAGAAGACCTTCTGGATCAGCCACTCGAAGCTGGGCACGTACTTGAGCTGTCCGCGCAAGTACAAGTTCAGCTACGTCGACCAGCTCATGCCCGAGGCCCAGCCGATCAACCTGTTGCTCGGCAGTGTCGCGCACGACACGCTCGCCCACTACCTGACCACGCTCGCGTTCGGTCATGCCGTGGATCCGGTCGCGGAGTTCGAGCGTCGCTGGGAGCAGGCTCTGGAGGCCGTTGTGGACTTCGGCTCCAAGGCGCCCGAAGACGTGTTGGCCACCGGACGTCGCCTGATGGCGATCTTTCCGGAGACCTGGGCCAGCATGGGCTATCGCGTGCTGATGGACGCTGACGGCGCCCCCATCGTCGAACGTGAGCTCAGCTTCATGCTCCCGGACGACATCAAGGTGACCGTGATCCTCGACCTCCTCGTGGAGAACGCGGCCGGCGACGTTCTGACGCTGGACTTCAAGTTCTCCGCGCAGGCAAGCATGGAAGGCTTCAGCCAGATGAGCGATCAGCTGCTTCTCCAGCAGATCGCCGTCGACGCCAATGCCCCCATGCTCGGCCTCGATGATCGCAAGGTGGCCGGCGGTCTCTTCTTCGAAGGGATCAAGGCCAAGGTGCCGACCAAGCGGGATGCGAAGGGGCCGCACTACATCGTCGATGCACCGGCTCGCCGGCGCTCCGACGAGGACGTGCAGGAGTGGATTTCGGAGGCGCGCAATCTCGTCGCCGACATTCGCTCTGGCCGGTTCCCCAAGCGTCCGATGGGGAGTTTTGATTCTCCGTGCAAGCTTTGCGATTACGTGTCCGCTTGCCATGAAAAAAACTACGCAGGGTTGATCAAGAAGCCCGCGCGCTGATGCTGACCGACTGACGAGTCGACCAGTCTTGCCACCGATCGCTGACGAGCGATCACCCCACCACCTTGGTGCGTGGGTCAACGAGCTTCGGCTTGTTGGGAAAACCTCATTCATCGGGGTTTTCTTCAGCGCTCCTCGAGCCCTGAAGAAAGCCTCGCCCCCCGAGGCCTCGTGCCAAACGGCACGTCATCGCGTCACCTCAAGGAGCTTCAATCCATGATCTTGCGTTCCCTCCTCGCTGCTGCACTCCTCGCGTTCTCCCCCTTCGTCCTCTCCCAGACCAGCAGCCTCGTCGTCCAGGGCGCGCCCGGCGACTGGATCACCGGTGGCCGCGCCATCGATGTCACCGGCCTCAACGCCACCGCGAGCAGCGATGGCCGCGTCGTCTCTTTCAGCTACTGGGGCGACAGCGAGTGGTGGTACCTCGACTTCTCCGTCCCGTCGGGACAGAAGCTCGAAGTCGGCGCGTACGCCAACGCCACGCGCCATCCCTTCAACATCAACAGCCCTGGGCTGAACCTGAGCGGTAGCGGCCGCGGCTGCAATCAGCTCACCGGCAGCTTCGAGATCCTCGATCTGAAGCTCGGCCCGGTCGGCACCGTGGAGAAGTTCCGCGCGACGTTCGCGCAGAGCTGCGAAGGCTTCATGCCCGCTGCGTTGGGCGAGGTCTTCTACGAGGACACGACCACCCAGCCGGCACTTGAAGTTGCTGTGACGCATCTTCCGGAAGCGACGCTCGCCTCCAATCGCAGCGAAGCTCGTCTGCGCTTCGAAGTCACCTGCAGTGCCAACGTCGCTCTCAACGTCAACGGTACGCTCAAGCAGCGCCTCAATCGACGCACGGTGCTCTCCGGTCCGGTCTCGTTCTCCACGGCCTGTGGCCCGACGCCGACCATCGTCGAGACTCCGATCTACGTCGCCTCGCATCCGGGCCGTCGCTGGACGCGTGGTAACGCCCAGCTCGACACCGTGGCCTCGGCCTTCGACGCCTTCTACGGCGCCGATGTCACCGACACCGATGCCACGGTCGTTCGCCTCAAGCCGATTCGCTGATCGGTGCGCTGCAGCGGGGGGCCGCCCGTCGGCCCTCCGCATCGTTGATTCGAAGCTACGCCCCACATGCCCCAACCGACCGCCAAGCGCATTAGGCAGCTCCGCAAACTGAGCCGGGCTGCGATGAGCTATGCCGCTCTGTATACCCATCGCAAGCGCAGCAAGCGCGGCCTTGGCCGACGGGTTGAGATCAGTCCGAAGTTGGCCGTCGGTTGGCGCCGGGCCTATGTGGAGACTCTGTCCGACTTCCCAACAGTGCGCTGTATCAAGAAGGACGGTGAAACCGTCCTCGAGGTGCTCGGAGAGGTGTACCTGACAGCCCGCGATGGTCGCTTCACTAGCACGCGGCACGTTGACATGGGACCCAGCCTCATTTCCGGCATCTGCTTCGACATCGCCTGGCGGTTCTTGCAAGGGATGATGCATCGCCTGCGCTTGCGACAGATATCCCCCGCCGCTTGTGAGTACACGCCCATCTGGTCCCGGATGCTGAGCCGCGCGATCCGACTGATGTCCCGGCGTCTGGCACCGATCGCTCGGAGGGAGATGAACCGCTTTCTGGCGTCCGTCGACCCCGCTGCTGTGTCTCTCGTCCGCCGCTATCGCCTCAGGCAGTCGCAAGCCCTGTCATGGCTGACCCCTGAGGATCCTGAAATCGCCAAACGACGCCGGCAGGCCGTTGAGATCTACCCGCTACTGATGGCGAACACCGAGCCTTGGGACCCCAAGCCTGAGGCGAGAATGGTGGCGGAGGCCATCGATCAGGCTAAGCCCTTGGTCGACGCCCTGGCACTTTTCTTCAAGGTGCGACGCTCGACCATTCGATGGTTTGCTGGCCGGCGACAGCAGCGATGGTTTCGCAACATGGGCGTGGTGCGTCGCATTCCGATGCGTGTGTTGGATCTTCTTCCCTCGCAATTGATGCCGACCTGCCTTTCGGACATGAAGGCTGCATCCTGCATGGATGCTCTGCTCTGGAGCCTCGAGTGCAAGGCTGAAACGACGGGATTCGACGTGCACGCGTTCATTAAGCGCATCCCCGCATCCATCCCTCTGCGAAACCAGCCCGTCATAAACTCGATCAACCACGTCTACCAGGTCCAAGACGTGGTAAGCGATGCGCTCAACTGCTACAAGAGCGCGGGGGTCCTCTTTTCCGGCATGGGATTGTCTTCTCTCGAGAAGCTGAGCCGTGATTGGCACCGGGAAGTCCTCGTGCAATCGACCAAGGCCGTCAGTGGAGAGGGCTGGGGTCCAGGTCTCGAAGGCCTCGCTATCTCCGATGGGCATTTGACGCTGATAGAACTCACGAATACCCAGCAGCTGCTTGCCGAGGGGTTGGCGATGCAGCATTGCGTGGGTACTTACGCATCGAAATGCGTTGCGGGATACGCCAGGATCATCAGCATTCGAAATGCTCGGGACATCCCCACCAGTACCATCGAACTTTCGCAAGACGGGTCAATTGCCCAGCACCGCGGCTACCGGAATCGGATGCCCCATGAGGCGGACAAGAAGCTGGCGAGCCGATTGGTTCAGGCCATCCGAACGAAGAAGCTGGTGATTAGGCAGTGGCCAAAGGGCACGATTCCACCCCGCTTCGCTCTCGACATGAGCCATTTCTGGCAAGAACGAGGATTCGCTGTTGAGCCTTTGCCCGATCAGCTGAAGCGTAGAGTCGCTTGACGCGCGCTGGCCGCGCTACTCGCCGCCGCCGTCTGCACGCCGCGCTAGCCGACGACGTTGCCGTCCTTGTCGAGCTTCACCTCCCGCGCCGGCGGCAGGTTGTTCGGATCGAGCGGCTTCCACGCGCCTTCGGTGAGGGCTTCCTTGGTCAGTCGCTTCACGATGGTGACCCTCGCGCTGACGCCTTCGGCGTCCGGCTGCCCGGCCTGAACCGGAATCCGAGCGCCCCACGACACCGGCGCACCCGCGTCAATTCCCGGCGTGAACCACATCTGCGACCCGTGGGTTGCGAACAGCTCGCCCTTGGCGTCCAGCAGTTCAACGCGATACTCGAGCCCGTCGAAGGCCTCGCCGACGTTGTCCCCGCCGATCTGGATCGACCACTCCGGCCCCTGGCCCTCGATGTAGGAGGGCGCCACAGCGACCGTGGCGCTCCTGACCACCACGCCCTCTACCGGCTCAGCGGCCTCTACCGCCGTCGCATTCGTCGCGCCCTCAGTCGCCACCACGGCAATGCCTGTCGCCGCTTCGGCGCCCTCGGGAGCTTCGGTGTCGCCCTGGCAACCCGAAAGCGCATAGGCGGCCAGTGCCGCCACCAGAACCATCCGCTTCATTGTTCGCGTCCGTCTTGGAAGGTGGGTCTATTGCACCCCACCGCCACGCTGCCGTTTCCCCCAGTTCCCTTGCTTTTTTGCCGGACCTCCCCTAGCGTTACCCGTGAGACCGTCCTGAACAGGACACTCCGGTAGCAGCCGCCACAAGGGTTGCCTTTGTTCGCCAGCGTCCTCTGCTGGCTTTTCCTTGCCCGAATCCTCGGGCTTCCTCAGACGCTACAGGCCCGGCTACGCCGTGCCCGCGTCTTTCCCTGCCCGAGGGCCGCACTCGCCCCTCCGGGCGTTCGTGCGTCTCTCTGGCGTCGTTCCGTTCCCGCCCGCCCCGGCCTCCCCAAGCGCTTCCCTCCTTGGGGAAAGCCTTTGGGGAGTCCGGGTAGTCCGGTCACACAGGAGAGATCCATGAACAGCGTCACCCGTCCTGCCTCGACCACCCTGGCCGAGGTTCCGATGCAGCCGGCCTCCTTCGACATCTGGTCGAAGAAGTACCAGCTCAAGACCGTCCACGGCGATGTGGTCGACACCGACATCGAAGCGATGCGCACGCGCGTCGTCGACGCACTGATCGAAGTCGACACCTTCCCCTCGGAAGAAGATCGCGAGCACTGGCGCAACCGCTTCATGTTCGCCATGCGCAGCGGTGCCATTCCGGCCGGTCGCATTCTGTCCAACGCCGGCGCCGAGGCCCACAAGCCGAAGACGTCGACGATCAACTGCACCGTCTCGGGCACCATCCCCGACTCGATGCTCGGCATCCTCGAGAAAGCCACCGAAGCCGGTCTCACGCTGAAGAGCGGAGCAGGCATCGGCTACGAGTTCTCGACGCTGCGACCCTCGGGCTCGATCGTCGCCGGCGCGGGTGCATCCACGTCCGGTCCGCTGTCCTTCATGGACATCTACGATCGGGTGTGCGCCACCGTCAGCTCCGCCGGCTCGCGCCGCGGCGCCCAGATGGCCACGTTCGACATCAGCCATCCCGACGTCGAGGCCTTCATCCAGGCCAAGCGCGAAGATGGCCGCCTGCGGCAGTTCAACTGCAGCCTGCTGATCACTGAGTCGTTTCTTGACGCGGTGGAGCAGGACGCGGATTGGCCGCTGGTCTTCCCGGTCCTGCCGGCCGAAGCCTCGCTGCTCGATCTCAACGATCCCAACCAGGTCGTCTGGCGCGAGTGGCCCAACCACGATGACAAGTACCTGGTCTCGGCGGATGGGCTCGTCGCTTGCAAGATCTATCGCACGGTTCGTGCACAGCAGTTGTGGGACACGGTGATGAAGTCGACGTACGACTTCGCCGAGCCCGGTTTCATCTTGATCGACCGCGTCAACGAGATGAACAACAACTTTTGGTGCGAATCGATCCGAGCTACCAACCCGTAGACACCATGCGGCGCGCTCCCGGAAGGGATGCGATGAACAACTGAATCTGATCGACTTGGAAGGCCCGACGGGGCCGACAGGGCGGAAGGGGAAACCCACCGTGAACGACTGAGTGATTCGGCGTCCAGAACGGACGATGCGACAGTCTGAACTCCTCCATGACGTGGCCTTCGGGCGGAAAGGGGAGAGAAGAATCCGAAGCGGTTCTTCCGCCAGCTAATGCTGGTCAGTAGGCGAAAGCCGAAGTAACAGAGTATTGGTGGTGAACAGCCGCTGCCGCCCTATGGCAGCTGCTTGCTCGGCTCGGTGGATCTCACGCGCTTTGTGCGTGATCCCTTTACCTCGCAAGCTTCCTTCGATTGGGAGGCTTACGAGGAGGTCGTCTACATCTTCGCCCGCATGTTGGACAACGTGGTCGAGATCAATGGACTGGCCCTGCCGCAGCAGCGCGAGGAGATCCTCGCGAAGCGTCGCCACGGCATGGGCTTTCTCGGGCTGGGCAGCACGTTGGTCATGCTCGGCATGCGCTACGGCTCGCAAGAGTCGGTCGCCTTCACCGAGTTGGTCACGCTGCGTTTGGCGGTGAAGAACTGGCAGGCCGGGCTCGACCTCGGACAGGAAAAGGGCATCGCTCCGATCCTCGACGACTACGAGCACGTCACGCCGACGCTCTTGCGTCTTCGTCCGGAGATGGCTGCCGATGGCTACAAGCTCGGCGACATCATCACGACCAAGGAGCTCTGGGGCCGCTACAGCCGTTACTTCCAGCAGCTCGCCACGGTCGCGCCGGATCTGGTTGCGCAACTGATCGAGAAGGGTGCCCGCTTCACGCACGCCACCTCGATCGCGCCGACCGGGACCATTGCCCTGTCCCTGGCCAACAACGCCAGCAACGGCATCGAGCCGTCGTTCGCGCATCACTACGCGCGCAACGTCATTCGCGAGGGAAGGAAGACGAAGGAGAAGGTGGACGTCTACAGCTTCGAGCTGCTCGCCTACCGCCACCTCGTCAACCCCGACGCGATGCCCGATGCCGTTGATCCGAAGAACCGGCTCCCCGCCGTCTTCATCGACGCCAGCGAGGTCACCCCCGAAGAGCACGTCGCTATCCAGGCGGCCGCGCAGAAGTGGGTCGACTCGTCCATCTCCAAGACGGTCAACGTCGCCACGGACATCTCGTTCAACGCGTTCCAGGAGATCTACTTCCTGGCGGCGCGCTCGGGCCTCAAGGGGGCAACCACGTTCCGATTCAATCCGGCCGCCTTCCAAGGTGTGCTGGTGAAGGAGAAGGAACTGGAAGCCACGACCTACCGCTTCGAACTCGAAGACGGCTCGGTCGTCGAGGTCAAGGGCAACGAGCAGATCGAGTACGACGGACAGCTCCACACCGCGGCCAACTTGTTCGACGCCCTCAAGGAGGGAACGTACGGCAAGCAGACCGCTGTGGCCGCCTGACCTTTCCTCAACTCAACGACCCGCTGCCTCGCGGCGGGTCAGGAGAACTTCATGATCAGCATCACCAAGAAGATCAGGGGCTTCAGCGTGTCCACCCAGGACGCTGCAGCGCCCGCCCCGAAGGCCACGGCCGAGGGTTTCGTGCACGAGGCGGATCGCCGCCTCATGCTTCGCGATGTTCCGAAGCCGCTGGCCGACAGCCTGCGTTGGGAAAAGCGTCCGGTGCTCACCGCCGGCAACCCCAGCCAGACCTACACGGTCACGGTGCCGGACTCGCTCACGCGCTCGGGGTCGAGAACGTGGTGGGTCATCGTTGGCCATGTGTGGAACGATGTCCCCGGTCGCGGGTATCCCTTCGAGGTCTTCGTCACTGGCGAAGCCCCCCGTGGTCTCTCCGCGCTCTGCAAGTCGCTCTCCATGGATTTGCGCAGCAACGACCGCGGGTGGCTGAAGGCCAAGCTGGAGTCGTTGGCCAAGGCCAAGGACGTGGCCTTCGACTACGTCATGCCCGATGGCGTCACTTACCGCATGCCCAGCGAGGTCGCCTGCTTCGCCAAGCTGGTCCTGCACCGGTGCACGGAGCTCGGGGTGTTCACGGAGGAGAAGCTGGCCTCTACCCCGATCCTCGATGCCAGGATGTTCAAGAAAGAGCCGAAAGGCTCGTCCAATGGCACTCTCGCCTGGAACCAGAGCGTGCTGCATCCGGTCCTCGGGGACGACTTCGAGTTGTTCCTCAAGGAAGGTCTCCTGCCTGACGGTCAGCGTCGACCCTTCAGCCTCTGGCTGAGCGGAACCTACCCGAAGAGCCTGGACGGTCTCTGCAAAGTGCTGAGCTTTGACCTCAGCGTGAGCGATCTCGCCTGGGGTGTCCGCAAGCTCAAGCAGTTGGTGGACGTGCAGGAGCCGCAGGGCGAATTCATGGCGCAGATGCCGGGTTCGGACAAGTCCGCCTGGTACCCGAGCACGGTGGCTTACATCGCCACGCTCGTCCTGCATCGCCTGCACCAGCTCGGCTGGATCAACGCGCAGTACGACGTGCCTTCGAGCAACGTCGTGCAGCTCTCGCTGATCCCCGGTGGTTCCGAGGCTCCCAAGCCGACCGTCAAGACGGTGCAGGGCAGCCTCTGTTGGGAGTGTGGTGCGCACGCCGTCGTGAAGCTTGACGGCTGTCCCACGTGCACGCAGTGCTCGGCAAGCCGTTGCTAGGCCCTGCTGTACACACCATCACGATTCACTCCACTTCAAAGGCCCCTTCCCTAGGGGCCTTTTTTTTCGCCCGAACTCTGCCATCGGGGAACGTCCTCGAGCGCCTGCGACCAACCTACTTCTCAGTCTCTCGAAATCACGGCGCGTTGTAGACCTTCACTGGCTCAACGTCATTCCGCGGCTTGCCTAGCCTCGTCACATCCCCGTTCCATGAACCAAACACTTGCACGGGACCTCTTGCGATCTTATCTGTACTGACACCTGCACAAGCGCCAACAATGATGTCGGCATCGCTATTGGTCTGAAGACGAATGGACCCGACGGCCAAAAACGAGTAGTTCACACCCGCCTGCCATTGCAGAATTCCATCGTTCCCGTCGGTTCGTCGACCTGATAACTCGACGCAGGCCTCTGCAGTCACCGCCTTGAGCCCTCCCTTCGCCGCGGCACCACCAAACGCCAACGACGGATCGCTTGTACCCAGCGAAACGGACTGCTGAATCGGTCCTAGTCCTATGGCACCAGTAACGTCGACATCCGCGCGTTCGAAGTCTCCCGTGAAGAATTTCTCCAGCCAATCCATCGCGCTGGCAAGTACTTCGGACACTGCAGGGTCAGCCACCAACCCAGCGCGGTCCATGCCCCACTCTCGACCAACCTTAACTGTGGAGCTCTCGCCGGCTGTCGTATCGTCACTCTCGACGTTCTCGATGCTCACAGCACGTACCCGACTTCCAACTCGATCGCCTGGCACACCGCGGCCAGGGGCTCGTCGATGCTCGACGTGGAGCTGATGTCGACACGCCAGATTCCGCTACCCTCAGGCACACCCGTCTCAGGCCCTCGAACGAAATTGAATCCCTGAGGCACTTGAACTTGTGGAAGGGCCCCTTTCCAGCTGCCCACTCCGAACGGACAACGGTTGGCAAGCCGTATTGACGTCGTCCTCGCCAGATCCGAGAAGGACGATCTCGGAACCACCGGGGTCAGCTGGACGACTTCGTTCTGCACCACCAGCTCGAGTCGTGTGACTGCACGCTCTCTACGCGCAGGCACAGGTTTTACTGTCGTGTCTCGAGGCAATTCTGGGCGCGGCAACCCTGGCCGCGGGTCAGGCAGGCCTGGAAGGCCCCTCGTCGCTTCAGCAAAAGCTCCTAGGTCAGGGAACTCCTCCCGCAACGCGTAGTTCTTGGCCCCGGTCTCGGCCTCGAGAAAAACCGTCCCCATCCCAAGCCGAGGCTTGCGCGGCCATTGCCGGGGTTCCGGCATGACCGTTGTCGGTGGGGGCACCTCTTCCATCCTTGTCTTCGCCCAGTGCGCATGGCTGGGCGGCGATACGCTGACCTCGAAGCTCCCCAAGGGGACCGCGTCCTTCTTTGGGATCAGGTTCACCCTGACCCACGTGATGCGCGACCCGAGCGTTTCGCCCGTGCTCTTCGGAGGAGTGAGCTTGAACGTCGCAATCTCTCCATTACTGCCAGCCAACGCGGCAAAGGCTTCCCCGTGGCACTGCATCCGCAGCGTTCCGGCGCGGTCCGTCGCCACGGCGGCATTGTGTGCCGCCACCGCCTCACGCACCCAGACAACGAAGGTGTCCACCTCAATCGTGTCCGTATCGATGATCGGAGGTGGCACATGCCAACCGTAGAAGTGGTCGAGCGCCAGGGCTGCGGCTCTCGCGCGCATGCCCGCCTCCAGGCGATCCCGCTGAAACAGGATCATGAGCCCGTACATGCGGTGCCCGTAGCTCCTCCCCTGCTCTAGGATCTGCCTCTTTCCTTCGATCTCTGCATCGAGCTTCTTGATGTTGCTTGCCCGCTCCGCACACTCAGCAGCGAACACCGCCCATCGGGCTTCGACCTCCTTCGCTTCCCCTTGAAGTGCGGCTAGGTCGGCTCCCACGTCTTGCAACGCTGCATTGATCTGCCCCTTTTCGCGTTCTTCAGTCACCTCTGTGGCATGGTGAGCTGCAAGGCGGCCGAAGTGGAGCAGTGTCTTGTAGTCTTTCGGGTCAGGTTCGTAAGGAAAGCTGATGTGGTGATGCGCGATTGCGTCGTTATGGCGCTCAGACAGTCGCATCGAGACGTCTGTTGCAGCCACAGCAAGTGCGGTTCCCTTGATCGTTCTACCTTCATTCGTCACATAGCCGTTCGTCACAATTCCCAGCAGACTCTCCAGACACCTCGTCTTCTCGTCCATCGCGTCCTTTCGAGCCTTGAGTGAAGCTCTCTGCGCCTCGATCGCCGCCTTTCTGCTTTCCTCCGCGTCATCAACGAGCTTCGCGCTGAGGTTCTCGCGCGCAGCTTCGAGCGACTCCAGATCCACACGTCGTGTCGCTTCATCGATTCGAAGCGCATCCCACTCCCGCCGCGTCTCCAGCATCCTTCCCGTCAGGACTTGCAGCACCGAGAGGTGGGTTTCCAGTTCGTAGCGGGAGTAGGCGGGTGGCTCGGGGAGCGCCGCGCGATCACCCACCGGAAAGTGCACAAGTAGCGTTTCCGAAATCGACCGGTACATTCCGTCCGCTTCCGGCTTCGCCATCAGTTCCGATGCCCGCTCGCCCATGTCCATGCTCCCCCCCTTCTCAGACGTACCCATGTGGGCAAAGCCTGCACCCGTTGACCCTGTATTTCCATTTCGCCGCCATGACTTCGCTTGTCGGCCACGCCATGCCCAAGGGCCTGCCGGTCCCCTTGAACCCCCCGAACCCCTGTGATTTACTTGGGTCTCGAACCGTCCTGCGAGGCGGTTCGACCGGATTTCTGAAGGCGTCTGCCTTCGAGTGCCAACTGCGGGCCTAAGCGCAGTCTTTGCTGCGGCGTTCCTGCCGCCCGGTGTGTCCTCGACCACCGACCCCTAACGCCCTCGTGCGTCCTTTTTCTGCGCTGAGACCTTGCGTCTTGGTGCATTTCGTCGTCCGCGGTTTCCGCTGCGGACCTTCCTGGTAGGCCCTCTCGAGGTCCTGCCCAACACTGTTGCCCCGTTCGGGAGAGACCTTCCCGACAGGGGAGTTCTCTTTCCCTTCGGGGCTGGAGAGTCCCCATGGGCATCAAGTCCCGTTTGTGTTCGGCCGTGCGTCTCCGCCTCGGCCGCGGCTCCATCCGAGCGGATCTTCGTCGCCGGATGCGCTCGAGCGAAAAGCTCGGCGAGCTCGCGTGGGTCGCGATCAAGGCCATCGGCCAGAAGATCGCCGCCGCCACGCCCTCGATCGCGCCTCCGGCTCCGCCGAAGCCCGCGCTGCCCCGCAACCTCGACCTGTTCTGGTTCGACGGTCTCGATGACGCCAACGCCAATCTGCTCAGTGAGCTGAAGGCCGAACGCATCAGGTACGCGTGCCAGCAGCGCAACGCCAAGCGCCGTCAGCGCGAACGCGTCAAGGGCCTGCAGTACAAGATGCGGCTCGAGGTGCGAAAGACGGAGCGCAAGCTTCGTTTCGCCCGCAAGGCGGCAAGGGAAATCGGTGGCAACACCGAGCACTTCCCCATGCGTTGGATCCGGCGCTTGCATGCCTGGGTGCTTCGCGACGCGCTCGACCACCTCCGCGAGTGTCTGGAGGTCGGCTCGTCGCGCGCTGCTGAGGTCTGGGCCTGGATCGAGCGCCCCGGCACCGAGGATGAGTTCAGCTTCGAGACCTGTCTTCGAATCGCCTCCGAGTTTCCCGAGGTGTTCGACGATCTGGGCGAGGAGTTCCTCCAGATGGACCCCGACGAAGTCCGCAAGGTCTTCGGCGCCGTGGTCCGCAAGCGCTTCGGTGCGGTGTTCCCGCATCGGCGCCTGTTGAAGGAGGCCATCGTCGAGGCCGAGCTGTGCGGCAACGAAGACGCGATCCGCTGGATCACGTCGACCGCCGACACCCCGCTGTCCTTTGTCGACTGCTGCAACGCCCTCGGGTTCGATCCCGATGACGCGCGTCAGTCGATTCTCTTGCCGCACACCGAAGGCCAGCTGGCCCTCGTCGCGGCGTAACCCTCGTGGGGACCACACCCCATCAGGGGAAGGTCCCCTTTTCTTCATCGGAAGGAGATCTTGTATGTCCACCCAACCCGTCCACCTGGACATGGCCCAGGCCGGATTCGGTGCCGCCTACGCTGGCGCCATCGCCCCCGCCTATCCGCCCACCAGCGATCCGAGCTGGCTCGCGCGCTGCATCCCCGTCGATCCGGCCTACGCCTTCGACGACCGCCACGTGCTGCGCCTGATGCTCTTCGCCTGGTCGCGCGAGTGGTTCCGCAAGGAATCGCACCCGCGCAAGGGCGTGTTCCTGTTCGGCCCCACCGGCTCGGGCAAGACCACGTACATCGAGCAGTTCTTCGCTCGGCTGAACGTGCCGCTTGTCCGCGTGACGTGGAAGCCCCGGCAGGAGGCCAACGATGTGCTCTTCACCCAGACGCTGCAGAACGGCAACGTCGCCACGGTGGAGCAGGGCATCGTCCTCGCGGCACGCAACGGCTGGCCGCTGCTCATCAACGAAGCGGATCTTGCCGATCCCGCCGAGCTGATGACGCTCAACGATGTCATCGACAAGGGGCTCATCACCCTGCCCGATGGCACCGTCATCACCGCCGCGCGCGGGTTCATGGTGTTCATCACCGCGAACACCGCGGGCTCGATGGACGAGACCGGCAGCTACGCGGGCACCCGTCCGCTCAACGCGGCCACGCTCCGCCGCTTCTACTTCCGCGAGCTGGCCTACGCCACCGAGGAGAAGGAGCTGGAGTGGTTGCGGGACGCCTTTGCGGGCTACCTGCAGGTCGATGAGCCGCTGCTCAAGGCCGCCGCTTCGGTGGCCACGAAGCTCCGCCAGGCCTACGAGGGCACCCTCGACGGCATGCGGATGCAGCACCCGATGTCCCGCCCGGAGCTGTTCGACTGGGTCGAGATGTTGGCGCGCCAAGGGGCCGGTCTCAGCAAGCACGGTGAGAATGCGGCCGTCTATACCTTGGACAACGCCTTCGCCAACCGGCTGAGTGCGGCGGACCGCCTCACGGCGCAGACCATCGCGTCGACCGTGTTCGGAGGTGGCCCGTGAAGCCGACCGTTCTCAAGAAGGACGGCCAGCGCGGCGTTTTCTGGATCACCCTGGGGAGCGACTCGTCCGGGGCCTTGATCGAGCAGGAGTGGCGCGACACGGGCAACCGTGCGCCCCGCAAAAAGACGACCCGGTTTCCGCCGGGAAGTTGGCCCAGCACGATCGAGGAGTTCGTCGCGGAACGCACGAAGATGCACCTGGCCTCCGGCTATGTCATCAGCGAGCTTCCGCCCGAGGTCCCCCTGAAGGTGCTCACCTTCAGCGCCGTTCTCGAGCCCGACGCGATCGCGCCGCTGCTGTCCCGTGTCGGTCTTCTCTGGCTCTGCACGGACATCACCGGCGATCCGTCCACCCTGCCGGACCAGGTGGGCGAGTTCCCCGTCTCGTACTCGGCCATGGGCAATCCGCAGCTCACCGCGGATGTCACCGTCGATGGCGCGGCGCCCTGGAGCAATGTCGACCTGCAGCGTGTGGCCACCTTCTTCGTGACGGTGGATGCGGATGCCAAGGTCGTCGATGGCGACACGGTCAGCAGTGCGCTCAAGACCATCGTCGCTCCTGGCGTTCGCAACGGGACGTGGGATTCGATGTTGGAGTCCATCCTGGTCCAACTGGGCATCTGCAATGCCCCGGTGAAGATCAGCGCATCCACATCGGCCACGCCGTTCTCGGTCTTTCTCTAAGACCCGCTTCACCCCCAGAACACCGGGTTTTTTCGAGGGCATGCGCTGCGTGTCCTGGATCAAGCCTCTTTCGGTTTCTTGCCGAGCAATCGGCCCCTAGCGACGTGGGCAACCGTCGTTTTCCTTGTCCCCATCGGGCGCACCAAATCCCGATCGGGATACGTGCGCCTCGTGGGTTTCCTTCCGATGGGATTCGTCCCTTTTCAGAGAGGTTCCACCATGAGCACCACCATCCTCCCCGGCCTGACCATCATCAAGCCGCTGATCGAGATCTGGAGCGGTACCACCAAGTTCGACCACCGCCAGGTGGTGAGCCAGGCGGTCCGCGGTGAACTCCCGCCCTCGGAACTGGCCAGCAACGGCCGGCTGAGCCTGGTCCCGCAACGCAGTGCGCTGACGAAGCTGCTCTCCAACCGCAAGGCGGTCGAGCGGCTTCTGAAGGCCAAGGGGTTCCAGCTCTTGGGCGGTTATGCGATCGCCACCACGGACCTGTCCGCGGTGATGATCGAGATCGCCGAGCTGGAGCAGCAGTTCCGACTGCTGATCGACGATCTGGTCGACACCCGCGATCTCCTCTACGCCCAGCAGCAGGCCGACTTCCCCAAGTGGGCGTCCCTGCTGAACGCGAACGAGGCGTCCGAAGCGACCATCCGCACGCGCTGCGTCTTCGACGTTGCCGTGTTCGAAGTGTCCGCACCCGCCGAACCCTCGGCAGCGGACCGGCTCAACAAGGCCGCAGGGAATGCGTATCCCGCCCTGCTCGAGGCCATCGCCGAGGACGCTGAAAAGCGTCTCGACGCGATCCTCAGCCTCGCCGAGGTCAACCAGCGCTCGGTCAATCCCGTCAGGGAGCTGATCGACAAGCTCGACACGTTCAGCTTCATCGACGGGTCGGTCGAACCGCTGGTGGCATCGCTTCGCGGTCAGATGGCCCTCTTGCCCTTCAACGGCAAGTTGACCACCGCCGAGTTGGGCACGTTCGTGACCATCCTGCAGACCCTGTCGAATCCGGGTCGTCTGCTGGCACTGGGCAAGAACGCGATCACGCAGGCCATGTCGCAGCCCGCCTTCGATCTTCGACCCGCCGATCCGGTGGCCATCGAAGTCATCCCCGCCGCCGAGGCCATCGCGCAGTGCCACGCACTGCTCGACACGCCCCCGCCCGCCGCGACCCAGCCGATCACCCCGGCCGCGTCGTACAGCGTCTTCCTCTGAGGGAGCACCGCTATGACCACTCCCAGTGGCATCCATGCAGCCGAGATCCGTTCTCTGCTGTTCCCGACCACCGCGCCAACCCGACTGCTGCAGTCGGCCAAAGCGCTGATGGCCGCCCTGCCGCTGATCGCGCAGGCGCTTGTTGATCGCGTGGGCCACAAGGTCCGTGTGGTCCGCACGCACGACCGCACCGCGATGACCGATGGCACCACCATCGCCATCACCGACGTTGCGCTCCCGACCAGCAATACGGACGAGGCCCAGTACCTCTACTACGTCGCCATGAAGCTCGGTCTGCTGTTCCACGAGCTCGGGCACGTCAACGAGACGGACTTCTCGCTCCGCGGCTCGCGCGACCGCCTCACCGCCTACCTGACCAACCTCATCGAAGACGTCCGGCAGGAGGTGGAGTTCTGCAAGAAGGTGAAAACCGGACGGCAGCACCTGCGAGCCTTGGCGTACGCCATGGTCGACCTGGGGATCGATACCCCGGTCACCGACCAGGACGACGCCACCGCCGCGTTCACCGGCTACCTGTACTACCGCCTTCGTGCGGAATTCGCAGGCGAGGCGGCGTACGTGCCCCTGATGCAGGGCGCCGAGCAGCACCTTCGGCGGCACTTCAACGAGGCGTTCGTGATCCGCATGAGCGCGCTCATTGGCCGCGTCCCGGGCCTGCGCTCCACGCAGGATTCGATGGATCTGGCCGATGACTTCCGCGCCCTCGTGGTGGACGAAATCAAGGCCTTGCAGAAGCAGCAGAAGAAGCTGCAGCAGCAGGCCAAGAACGCGTCCTCGTCCTCGTCACCCTCGTCACCGTCCTCTGGAACGCCCTCCAACGGCGCGCCGGGTCAAGACGACAGCGATGGTGGCGATGCCTCAGGCGCTCCTGAACCCAACGACGCCTCGGCTCCGGCCGGCGCATCGCAGGGCCAACCCCAAACCGGCTCGCAAGACGCCGATGGGGCAGGGCAGGGCGCGGGCAGCGGCAACACCGCCGGCACCGCCAGCGCCAGCAGCCCGGGAGATGATTCCGATCTGCAGGCCCTCGCGGACGCCATCGCCGCCCTGCAGGCGCTTCGTGATGCCCAGGGCCTCCAAGGCAACGGCAGCCGCGACCAGCGTCTTGCCGAGCAGCTCGACGACACCCAGACCGCGATGCAGGCGGCAGGGCAGGTCGAGCTGATCGATCCGGAAACGGCATCGGTCACCGAGGCGAACGACGAGACGGCCCTGACCCGCAACGTGCACGCCGGTCTCGAGGTCGATCTCACGTCCGCGCAATCGGTGGTTGGTCCGCTCCGCGCTCGCTTGGCCAATCGTCTTCACGCGGATTCGCACACGAAGACGGGGCTGAGTCCGCGGGGCACGAAGATCGATCCGAAGCGTCTCGTCCGCGCCGGCATGAACGATCCGCGCATCTTCCAGACGTTCCAGGAGGGTGTGACGATCGACACGGCGATCCTGCTCTTGGCCGACGTCAGCGGTTCGATGTCGGGCTCCAAGATCGCGGTCGCCGTGCAGGCGTTGTTCGCGGCAGCGGCAGCGATGGAAACCCTTCCCGGGGTCGAGATCGCGGTCGCCGCCTTTCCGGGTGCACAGCTGGTGCTTCCGTTCGGCCAGCGGGTTCGGCATGCCGAGCCTCGCTTCAAGCTCCACGCCAGCGGCGGTACGCCGATGGCCGAGGGCATCCGCATGGCGAGTCGACTGCTCCAGCGTCGTCTCGAGCCGCGCAAGCTGCTCTTCGTCCTCACCGACGGCGAGCCCAACTGCCATGCCACCGCCCGCGCGGCGATCCTCGGCGCCCAGCACATCGGGATCGAGGCCTTCGGCATCGGCATCCAGTGCAACTCCGTGGAGCGCCTCTTCGAGCACAACACCGTGATCCACCAGGTCGCGGAGCTGCCCGAGAAGATGCTCTCGCTCATCGACACCCAGCTCTACCGCAAGTCCGCATAACGGAGGTCCCATGTCCAAACTCGACGAACTGAAGCGATTCACCGAACAGGTGAAGCGCAATGCTTCGGGGCAGTGGGACCGCCTGTTGTGGACCCTGGTACCGGAGATCCAGCCGGCACTGGACCGCAAGGGGAAGCGGCACATCACGTGCCCCTTCCACGGCGGCGCGAACGACTTCCGCGTCGATCGCAACGTGGAGCGGGATGGCCGGTGCTACTGCACCTGCTTCCCGGCCCACAGCATCGACGGCTGGGGGCTCGTGATGAAGGCCCGCGACTGGGACTTCCCGCGTGCGGTGGAGGAGGTGGATGCCGTGCTCGGTGGCCGTGGGTATCAGCCCACGACGCCGTTCGTGCCGCCGGCACGCGCCGAGAAGGTCCGCAAGGAGCCGACCGACGCGGAGCTGATGGCGCGGATGCAGAAGTGGTGGGGTCAGGCTCTCGAGCTCGACGACCCCGCCGCCTCGGCCGCCCGCCTCTACCTCAAGGGTCGAAAGATTGGTGAGGTCCTGCTGCCCCTGTCCGATGTGCGCCTGCACCCGGACCTCGGCTACTACCGGGAGAAGGATGACGACACCTTCGAGAAGCTCGGGTCCTACCCGTGCCTGCTAAGCGTCATCCGCGCCCCGGACGGCCGCGTCTCGACCCTGCACCGAGCTTGGATCACCCACGACGGCACCAAGGTGCATCACGAGGATGCCCGCAAGCAGTACTCCAGCCCCAAGGCGGTGCCGATCACCGGCGGCGCCATCCGGCTGGACGATGCGATGCGTTCCCCCGTGCTGCACGTCGCCGAAGGCCTCGAAACCGCCCTCGCGGCCCGCGCAATCACCCGTCAGCCCACGTGGTCGACGGTGAACGCCGGAATGCTGGAGCGGCTGCAGGTGCCCGACGCGGTGCGTCTTGTCGTCATCTGGGCCGATCTCGATCGGTCCGGTGCCGGCGAACGCGCGGCCAAGGCCCTGGCCGAACGACTGGTCGGGCAGGGGATCGCCGTCATGGTCTTCTTGCCGCCCGTGCCTCTTCCGGATGGCGTCAAGACGATCGACTGGAACGACATCGTGGCCACCATCGGCCTTGATGCCTGCCGCAACCACTTCCAGGTGCTGCGCGTCATGCGCTGGGTGAACGATCAGCTCCGGCTGATCAATGTCCGCCCTGAGCAGGTCGCCATCGCCTGATTTCGATTCCACCCACCCCTTTAACCCGGCCTTGTGCCGGGTTTTTTTTTTTCGCCTTCACCTCTAGCATTGCATCGTTGCGCCGATTGGCGCATTCTTTCCGCCAATCGGCGCTAGAACCGCCGCCTCATCGGATCCAGCCATGAGCCAAGCCGCCTCCCCATCGCCATCTCGTCCCACGGAGAAGGTCAGCGCCTTGATCTCCTCCGACTGGTTCTCCCGCTTCTCCGCTCTTCTCAAGCGCCCCCTTGCCTCGGAGGCCGACGTACTGAAGCTGGTCTACAGCGGCATTACGCAAAAGACTTACGAGCATGTTGTCCTTCGCCTGGAGATTCCCAAGGACGTCATTGGCCCCGAGACCACGATCCGCAACCGCCTGAAGAAGTCGGCCCGCCTCAACTCCGAAGAGAGCGAGCGTTTGCTCCGCATTGCCCGCGTTTACGCGGTTGCCCTCGACCTCTTCGGTTCCGACAAGAAGGCGCTCGAGTGGCTTCATCGCCCCGCCCGATTCCTGCCCGACAACCCGCCGATCGCGCCCATCGACCTTGCCGTTCGTGAGTCCGGCGCGCGTCTTCTCGAGGACAAGCTGCGCCGAATCGCCTACGGGATGTTCTGAGCGTGATGCGTGATCTCTGGCGCGTCACCAAGCACCCCGGCGTCACAGGCATTGGCGGGCACTACTCTGAAGGACGCTGGCATCACCTCGGCAGCACGGTGCTCTACACCGCCGAGCATCCGGCGCTGGCTCTGCTTGAAGCCATGGCACATAGCGACCTGACCATCGACCACGTTCCGGACACCCTGCGACTCTGTCGCATCCAGGTCGATGCCTCGCTTCCCGCTTATGTGCCCGCACTTCCGAACGGCTGGCAGGCCAACGAGACCATGAGCCGCAAGGTCGGAATGGGTTGGCTCAAGAAGGGCACGCATGCGCTGATGAAGGTGCCCACCGCAATCCTTCCCCACGCCTACAACTTCATCCTCAATCCGGCCCATCCCGACATCGCCGGCAAGATCGTCGAGGTCTCCGACGAGCCCGTCTGGATCGACCCCCGCTTCATCCGCTGACTCCCGTCAGCACAGACGCTCCGCGTCGGCCCGCGTGGCCTCGACGTAGCGGCGCACCACGTCGCCAGACGACGGGATGGCCTCTCCCGTCAGCAAGGCCTCTGTGACCGCGAGAGACTTGACGACCTCGGCTTCCTCTAGCCAGCGCGGCATGCGCCGCGGCGCCGGCGGCGGCAGGATTTCGTTGACGCGGATGTCGCCCTCGGCCAGCCAGGGCGCTTCCACCCAGAGCTGCTGCCTGGCGCGCGTCACGGCGACGTAGGTCAGGCGACGTTCTTCTTCCAGCATCGTCGGATCCGACATCTCACCAACGCTGGCCAGCATGACCGTGTCGTACTCCAGCCCTTTCGAGCGGTGGATCGAGGTCAGGATCACGGCCGGCCCGTCCGGTGCCTTTGCATCCTGCTCCTCGAGCTTGCGCATCAAGGCCATCACCTCCTCGGCGCTGGCCACCCCGTCGATCACCTCGAGCACCGCATTCATGCCTGACACCGCATCCTCGCCTCGCTCGGGGTTCGTCGCGCTGGATCGCATCGTGTCGGCAAGCTTGGCCCGCGCCGCGTAGATCCTCAGCAGAACGGCCGGCTCGATCGACGGTGGCAAGTCCCAGACCGCTTCAAGTGCGGCGACGCGATCGCCCAGCCGTCCAGCCGCTCTCGGATCACTTCGCTTCAACGCCGTGACCATGTTGCGCAGCAGTCGCAGGAGATCGCGCCCGTCCTTCGCGGTTGCTGCAACGGCATCAAGCTCCTCCAGCACCGGCTTCGTGAGGTACGCCGTGGGGTAGCGCCAGATGCTTCCGGTCATCTGCTTGCGACGCGCCATGTCGAATCCGCCCCATGCGCTCCGCAGCCATCCCAGCACGCCCATCAGGCCCGCCACTTCCCGCTGCATGCCACGCGTCGACTTGCCCAGCACGAAGTAGGGCACGCCGGCCGCGAGCAAGCCAATCTCCATCCCGACGAGATCGCTGAAGCGTCGACCGAGGATCGCCACGTTCGGATTGCCGCCGTCCTTGAAGGCCTCTTTCAGCATCTCCACGCCGTGTGTTTCCAGCCGTTTCACGAAGACGACGTCGGTCTTCGGCGTCCCCGGCGCGGCGATGCTGATCGCGCTGCCCTTTTGCGTGTTCTTGTCGAGACCGTGGCTGGCCATCAGGGCCGTGCGGTGCCCGTAGCGGAACGTCCGGGAAAGCGTGAGTCGCGGGCACCCGTAGGTCATCGGAATCCGATGCAGGATGAACGCCGGGCTCGCCCCCCGGAAGCCATAGATCGCCTGCCCCGAATCACCCACGGCCATCAGCTTGGCCCCACGTGAGGTCAGGCCCTGCATCAGTGCGAACTGCACCTCGTTGATGTCCTGCGTCTCATCGACGATCAGGTGGCGCAGCCCCTCGTTGAACAGCGCCCAGAGATCCCCGTCGTCGCCGATCGCGGTCACGGCATCGAGGATCATGTCGTCGAAGGTGAGGACACCGCGCGCCTTGCGCTGCTCTTCGAACACCTCGAAGGCACCGACGAACGCCGCCGTGTCCTTTCCATAGCGTTTGTCGCGCCACACGGAGCCAGCGGACTCGAATCCCGACTTCACCACGGTCACGAACCCGGCGAAGTCGTCGAGCAGTTCCTGGTCCCAACCCCGACTCGTGCCCATGGCGCGCTTGAGCGCTTCCCCCATGAGCTTTCGAATCTCTGCTTCCTTCGTCAGCAGCGTGAACTCCGGCACCACGCCTCTCTGAACGAGCTTGCCCAGCATCTGGTAGGCCAGCGCGTGGAAGGTACGGACCCTCGGCACGGCGCCCTCCACCCGCGGCTTGAGCCGTGCCTCGAACGTGAGCTGGGCGTCCTTGTTGTAGACGAGCGAGAGCAGGGCGCTCGGGGTCTCGCCCTCGTCGAGCAGCCAGGCGTTGCGTTCGACCAGCACCGTTGTCTTGCCGCTGCCGGCCACGGCCTCGACCAGCACGTGACCGCCGCGCCACTCGACGACGGCCCGCTGCTCCTCCGTCAATGCCACTAGCGCACCCACTCCAAGAGCGCCACCACCGGGTGCACCTCGCAGTCGTCCTCGAGGAGGCTCGTCATGCGGCCGCCTCGGCGCAGGAAGCGCCGCCCTTCGCTCAGGCTGCCCAGCACCCATTCGTCGCCATCCCGCACCACGACCAACCCCTCGGTCAGCGCGTCGTCCACTCCCTGGGGGTCCGCGAGGCTGACGATCGCCAATGCGCGTCCTGCGCCGCCGCGCTGACGCGCGGTCACCGCCCGCAGCCGGTCGCTGCCGTCCTCCGGCAGGTAGGCCTCGGCGACCGGTACTGCAGGGCCACCATCGAGCGCCGGCAGCCAAGACACGCGCGCGACCTCGCCACCGAACGCGAGGCTGCTCGCGTCGACGCCAAGCGCGGCAGCCAGCAGCGGCAGACGGTCGAGCTCCGGCTGTCGCACTGCCGCTTCCCACGCCTTGTAAGTCGTGAGGCTGACCTCCGCCGCCCCGGCCACGTCGATCTGCGTCAGCTTCGCTCTGAGCCGCGCGGCCCGTAGACGCTCGTGAAACTCTCCGGCCACTTCCCGGCCCTTGCTCAGGTGAAACCGCGACCGTAACGCATTGCCCTGCCGGCCCGCGCCCTTGCGCCGCGCCCTCGGGGGTGCAGGGGCGTTGGGCGGGCCTCGTCTCAGTCCGTGAGAGGTCGAATCTGTTCCAGTCATGGCTTGACTGTAACCCGCAAAGGTCTATATTCAAACCATCAACAGACCGGAAACGACCCATGAGCCTGTCCGACGAGCAGTTCCACGCCATCCAGACGGCCTTCCGCCGCCTCCCCGACACCGCGCCGCTGTCGCCGGCGGAAGTTGCGACGGCTTTCGAGCACCACCGTGCCGCGGTCGTCGCCGCCGCCCGGGTCAGCGAGCCGGATCCGACCCTGATCCCGATCTACCGGGCCGTTCGCCTGCTCACGATGCTCGGCCAGTTCCGCATCCCTGCCGAATACGCGCAGGCCCACCGGATCATCCAGGTCCACGGCCACGAAGCCGTCCGCCAGAAGCTGCAGGAAGGCAGGGACCATCCGGCCGCGCGCCAGGTCCTGAAGAGCTGGGTGGCCCAAGCCGTCGACCATGACGATTCCCTCGCCCGCGATCCGGACGAGGCGCAGGCTCAGGCGCCGATCCACGACACCCCGCTGCCGCCGCCCGGTGCTGCCGCGCCGCCCCTTCGCGGCAGTCAGCCGCAGCCGGCGCGCTCGATGGCGCCCATCTCGAATGGCGCATCGTCCGCGGCACCCATCGGTCGCGCGCCGCCGGCGCCGTCGGACCGCCAGCGCGGCAACGTGCTGGCGATGCCGCCCCGCAACGAATCGCCCCAAGGCTTCGACCCGCACGGCGACCACGATCACGATGGTCACCGCGCCGAGCCTCCGACCAACGATCCTCCCCCGCAGCGCACCTTCAACGACGACAAGGTCGAGTGCTTCACCAAGGGCAAGCGCGGCGCGGCGCTGCGCTTCAGCAATGCCGTCGATGATCGTCGTTCGACGGTTCGCCACATCGTCTTTGCCGAGCTGGCCCCGATCGCAGGCAACGGCCAGAACTACCTGTGGAAGGAGAAGAAGATCACCATCATGCTCAACGATGCCGAAGTCGAGCAGGTGATCATGGTCCTGCTGGGCTACCTGCAGATGGCCCGCTTCAGCGCCCACGGCACGGACAAGAAGAAGTGGTTCCAGATCCAGAACCAGCCGCACGGTGGCCAGCTGCAGGGCAGGGTGCAGGTGCAGGCCGGCGACGGCCAGAACAGCCACATCCTCAACATCTTCCCGCAGGACATCACCCGTGTCGTCGCCGTCCTGCTGCGCGGCTACAAGGCCATGCGCAACGTCAGCGAGGAGTTCGCCTGCATGATGCTGCGCGCCGCGGCACGCAACTACGCGCTCGCGGCCGAGGTCAGCGCCAACGCCGCCGGCGGTGGCCAGGCCCGTGACGGTGATGCCGGCCGCCAGTACCGTGCCGCCTCGGGCTGAACCCCGGAAAAAGGGCCGCACCTTGCTGCATCGCTCTTTGGGGGGCCACGGACACTTGCCGTGGCCCCTTCTCTTTGCGCGACCATGCCCCGTCCGCTGCTCTCTCCCCCTGATTTCGTCGCCATCCGCCGCGCTGTCCGGCGTGCGCTGAGCGAACGCCTCGACGAAATCGAGCTCTACCCGGCAGCGCTGCTGTGCTCGGCCACCGACACCACCTACCGCGTCCATCGCGACACCGTGCGCAGCACTGCGCCGATCGACGTCCTGCGCCGTCACATCGAAACCCTCGACCCGGCCAGCGTCGCTCCCTCCGACTGGGTGGTGTTCGCCAAGGTCGTCTTCGCCAATCCCGAGTGCGCTGCCGCCCGAAGCCTCGACCCCCCGAACCACATCCATTGCCTCGTCAGCACCTACGCCATCGACCAAGGCCGACCCGTGGAGCTCCTCGCATGACCGCTGCAATCCCCGCTACGCCGATGTCCATCCTCGCGGCCCATTCCCCCTGGACGGAGCTCCAAGCCCTAACGGTCCGCCAGAGTGCCGACCACGAGATCCGCGCCCGCGTCCGCCGCCTGCAGTCCACGTTCCAAGGCTGCACGGCCATCGCCACCCTGTTCCTCGCCCTCTCGGCGCTCGCGCATGCCGGCGAGGTCCAGCTCCCGCCCTTCGTGCTGCTGGCCGCGGGTGTCGCCTTCGCGATTCCGGCAATCCGCACCGCGACCCGCCAATCGAATGACGCGTCGTCCCTGCGTCGCTGGGAGATCGAAGCGGGCTTCCTTCCCCTCACCGAACGCCAACTCACCCTGCTGCGCGCCACCGTCGCCGGCGGGACGGACGAGGCGAGCCTCGCCGCGACGGCGTGGCTTGCAATGGGCTACACCCTGCGCCAGCGCGACCTGGCCCCGCTTCGCGAAGCCCGCCACCTCCGCGGCCTCCCGTTCCCTCACTGGGAGATTGACGAGATCGGCTATGTCGTCGACGGCACGCCGCAGTTCGCCGAGGCCGCCGCGACATGAGCGCCGAGATCGATCACATGGTCGATCAGCTCGACGCCCTGTACCAGCAGGCGCTCGACCGGCTGGAAACCCAATCGGCCGACGTCCTCGCGATCGACCAGGAGATCAAACGCGTCCTGCAGCGCGGCAGCGAGAACGAGAACATCCTGCAGTGGGACCCGGAGCGGGCCATGCCGCCGCACACGGCCTTTCGCGCCCTCGCAGTCCAGATCATCGCCAAGGCCTCCGGCACGGTACCGGCGGAAACGCCGCTGCTCGAGTCGCACTACTACGACCTGCTGAGCTGGCCGGAAGACCCGCTGCGCACCGACCACTGTCTCAAGGACCAGATCGCCGCGCGCATCGGCTTTGCCCGCAAGCAGAGCCTGCGCGAGTTCTGGGCCCGGCTGCAAAGCCGCATCGCCCCGCACGCGAACCTCGATGACAGCCGTCGCCGTGCCGTCGACGACTTCGTCCACACGATCGGTCGTCCCGTGCCTGAGGCGATCCTCGTCCCGACACTGTTCGGCGCGCACTCCTCGACGCTGTGCCTCGAGCTGCACCGAACGAAGGCCGAGATGGAATTCATGATCTCGCCGCGCCACCTGCACCAGATCTACGCCGTCGGCCACGCGCTTGCGACGCTTCTGCTGATCAACGGCGTGCACAAGGCCGCCAGCGGCATCAACGAGGCCCTCTCCGCCGCCTCGAACAAACTCCGCAACAACTTCGGGCTCTACGCCCACCGCGATCATTTCCCCGGTGGCCCGGAGATGTCGCTGCGCCTCCACAAGGACCACGTGCAGTACATCGTTTCCGCCGACCTCTACCAGCTCGTCACCAACGCCGTCTCGCTGCCGTATCCCAACGTGCAGTTCGTTGACGCCTCCCTGTCCGATCTCGTCCTCTGAGCCCTGCCATGTCCGCTTCGTCCTCCCCGCCCTGGTACATCGCCAAGCTGCCCTACATGGTTCTTGCTGGCTTCGTGCTCTCGTCCTTGCCCGTCCTCTACGCATGGACGGCGAGCGACGTGAGCTCCCGCCACTACGACCGCATCGCTGCACACCTCGAGGCCCAGCCCAGCATCGCGCCGGCCGTCGCCGAAGCGCTGCAGGACGGCGTGCTGACGCATGGCGAGTACCAGCGCCTCTCGGCCGAGGCCAGAACGCTGTCGGCAGCCGGCGCTCGCGCCCGGCTGATTGCGCTGGCCCAACGAAAGGTCGCGGCCTCCCAGACGGCCTCCGTCGCGGACGCCCTGGCGGTGCACCCATGAGCCGCGTCGATGCGTTGCCGAAGGCCCCGCCGGCGAGCTGCCCGCAGTGCTCGACGTCGCTGACCGACCGCGTCATCAAGCCCTTCTCGGCCATGCCGACCAAGCTGCGCACGACCGCCTTCGGATGCATCGCCGTTTGCCCGAAGTGCAGCGCGAAGCTGACCGGCGTCCGCACCTTCGTCCGCGTCTTCGCCGGCAACTACAAGTTCCTTCGCCAGTCGTTCCAGCCGGTCACCGAATCGAACCTCGCTGAGCTCAAGGCGCTGCAGGAGTACCTGTCGCTGGGCGAGCAGGGCGTTGAGATCCACCTGCAGGGCCTCGGCGAGAACCCCGAGCTCGTCGCCTGGTTCGAGGACACCCGGGCCTCCGCCGAGCGCGCCCTCCCGGCGCTGCCCTCGGCCGGCCTGCCGGAAGCCAGCTTGCCGGCGCATGCCGGCATCACGCTCGTCGAGTCGCGATTCGTCGAGCCCGGCATCCTCGCCGGCGTCCGCTTCATCGCCGACACGCCCGCCAGTGCCCTGGCCTATGCCTCATCGCTTCGTCGGGCGGCGCGCCAGGTGGGTAGCGCTGCCTATGTCCGCTCCTACGATCAGCCCGAGTTCGCGGTGCGCTGGGACATCGGCTCGCCCGCGTTTGGTGCGCCCGCGATTCTGGAGACCGCGGCATGAGCCCGGTCAGCGAACACGCCCTTGCCCACCGTCGGGAAGCCGTCCGCGACCTTCGCCTCGCCGCCCTTGCGGCCGTCGCCGCTGTGCCCTGCTACCTCGTGCTGCAGACCGATGTTCCCGGCCTGTGGATCCTCCTGCCGATCATCGCCTTGCTGCTCTTCTCGATGGGCGCGTTCTGTCTCGTGCTGATGGCCATGGCCACCAACTCCGCCTACCGCCTCGCCCGTCGCCACTCCCTCACCATCGGCTGACCCACCGTGTTCAAGAACCTTGTCCTCTTCCGCTTCGACAGCGAGGCCTTGGCCAAGCTCCTGCCTGACCTCGAGACGCACCTGGCCGCCATGCCTCTCAAGCCCATCGGCCCGCAGCAGATGGCGACCTCGGGATTCCTCCCGTTCATCCATGGCACGCCGGCGCACGCCCTGGTCGCCAATGGAATGACCTTCGTGAACATCGGGATCGAGAAGCGCCTGCTGCCGGCCAAGGCCATCGAGCGCGAGGTCGCTCGTCGCATCGCCGCGATTGAGGAGCAGTCGGGCAAGCCCTTGCGGTCCAAGGCACGGCGCCAGCTTCACGACGACGTGCTGCTCGAGCTCCTCCCCCGGGCGCTGACCATCGTCGACCGTGTGCAGGCCTTCATCGATCCGGTGAGCGGCTACTTCGGCGTCGGCACCAGTTCGCGCAAGACCGGCGAGTTCGTGGCCAGTCTCCTTCGCGCCGCACTCGGCTCCTTCCCGGTCGAGCGGCTCTCCCCCGAGACGTCGCCGGTCCTCACCCTGACCGCCTGGCTGCGCGACGGCGCGCTCCCCGAGGGCTACGAGTTCGGCGCCGAGGTGCTGCTCAAGGACGCTGGCGTCGGCTCCACCATCCGTGCTGCGAAGGAAGAGATCGCGAGCCCCGAGTTCCTGGCCCACCTGCAGTCAGGCAAGTGCGTGAGCCGCCTTGCGGTCGCCAAGCGGGACCACGCCTCGCTGGTCGTCGGCGAGGATCTGATCCTGCGCAAGCTCGCCTTCGTCCTCAAGGAGGACGACAGCGCCCAGACCACCACCGATGCCGATGCCCAGGCCAGTGCTGCGGACGCCACGGCCTACCTTGCTGCGGCCGAGATCCGCACCCTGCTCGCCGACCTCTCCGTCCTGCTGGGACCGCGGCTCGTCACCGCGCAGCCCCAGCTGCAGCGCCCCCTGCAGCTGACGCTCGACGTCCCCGAAGCGGCGTGAGGCCGCGGCCAACCATTCTCATCCCCAGCGCATGACTCCTCCCCCCGCCGCCGTCGACATCCACGCGCACTACGAGCAATGCCTCGTCAGCGTCGTCCACCTGTCGCCCAGCGAAGCGTCGAACTTCTGTCCGGAGCGCGACGCCGCCCGACACCAGCAGTACCTGCTGCTTCCGACCGACCTCGACGTCGCTCGCATCCTCCCCGAACGCACCCGCGCCGACCTCGGTGCGGCCGCCTATGCCCTTTACCGCATGGCGGTTGCGGTCGATGCCTTGATCGACGAGGGCAGGGCAGGGGCTCTCCGCTTCGCCATGCTCAATGCGGAACTCGCCGCCCTCCTGATCAGCCGTCATCTCCCTTCCGACGACGGCTACTGGGCACTCCACCGAAACGCCTACGACGCGATGTGGAATGCCGCCGCGATCGAAGCGCGGGCCGACAGCGCGTCGCTGTCCGAACTCGACGCCATCCGCGTGGCAAAGTCACGCCTGCTTGAACTCCCCGTCCACTGGCATTCCCGCCTCGCGCCGCTTGCCGATGCGTTCCCCCTTGCCCATGCGATCCTCGATGTGGGCAAGACGTTCCAGGCCATGGACGACATCTCCGACTTCCTTCCTGACCTTCGCGCCGGCAAGACCAGCTACGCGATCCGGGTTGTCGCCGACTACTGCGCCTCCGCGGGCATCGATCTGCGCGCTCAGCCTCACGAGCTCCAGCTGCGCTTGCTCATCCTCACCCCCGCGATCCGCGAGGACCTGCTCGCCCTTCGTGCCGCGACCGTTGAAGCGGCGCGCACGATCGAAGCCCATGGCATGCGCCTATGGGCGGCCGTTGCCGCCCGCGGCGTGACGCAGATGGACCGCTACCTCGACGCCATCGCCGTCGCCCACGCCCCCCTCCGAAGGTCTGCCGCATGAGTGCGACGCTCACCCTCACCCGATTCGACGCCACACGATGGGTCGCTCGCTCCTCCAGTGGCCATCATCTGCTCGTCGGCGCGGTCGCCAAAGCCATCCTCGAGGCCGCCACCCTCAACGCAGACCGCGACGCGGCGTTCCGCGCGCTGGCCATGGAGAGGCCCGACATCACCCGCGCACGCTTCGACGAGACGCTTGCGAGCCTCGACCGCCTGCTGGCCAAGCCCGCCGGCGCACCGGTCACGCGCGCCAACCTCACCGTCCTCGATCCTGCCCAGGTCGCACGCTTCGCGTCGATCTTCGCTCCCCTGTTCCATCGCGCGGTGTTCCTGCCGCTGCTGATCGTCATCACCATCGCCAGTGCCTGGCTCAGCGGCTACCAGATCGATCTTAAGGCCGCCCAGTGCGTGCTGCAGACCCCCCTCGACGTGGCCATCGTGACGCTCCTCGTGCTGGCCACCGCGCTGGTGCATGAGCTGGGCCACGCGGCCGCACTGCTCGCCCGCGGCCGTCAGCCCGGCAAGATCGGCGTGGGCATGTACGCCTACATCCTCCCGGTGGCGTGGGTCGATCTCGACAACGCCTGGACCCTGCCGCTGCGCGACCGGCTCGTCGTCAATCTTGGTGGAATCACCACCCACCTGATCTTCGGTCTGATCGTCGCCGGTGCCGCCCAGCTGATCCCTTCCCACCACACGCTCCTCCACGGCGCGTCCTTGACGATCTTCGCGCTGGCCGCCATGCAGCTGCTGCCCTTCCTTCGTCGGGATGGGTATTGGGCCGCCGTCGATCTGCTGGGCACCCCCAACCTGGCGTCGACGCCTCTCCTCCCGAGCTTGCGCACCGTGCGCCGTGGCCCCACTGCCACAACGCGCGCCAAGGCGTTCTTTGCGGCCTCCTACGTCTTCGCCAACACCGCGTTCCTTGCGATGGCGGCCTACCTTCTGCTTTCGCCCGTGGCGGGCATCGTTGAGAACCTGCTGCTCTCCGTTCGCAACGGCGTGCTCGTCCCCAGCCTTCTCTCGCTTCAGACCTTCATGACCCTTCTCGCTGCCGGCCTCGTCAGCTCGGCCGTCTATTCCCGACTTCGCCGGTTGCGCAGCGGCGAGGGACACTGACATCTGCGCATCCCACCCCAAGGAGTACGTGCCATGCCGAAGAACGACCTGCTCGCCGCCGCCGAAACGCTCGATCTCGAAGCCCTCGAGACTCGCCACGAGTTCCTCGAAGTCACCTGTGATTACGGTGGCGACTGCGAGAACACTTCCAACCGTCCCAAGTGAAATCAGCTGGCCCCGTGGTGCCCCCACGGGGCCAGCCCTCCGCCATGCGCATCCTCTTCGCCATCCTGAGCCTGATCGCCGCGCTGCCTCTCGCCGCCGCCGAGCTGCGCTACAACACCGTCGTCCGGATCGCCTCCAATGGCGAGACCGTCGATTTCGCTCGCTACGAGCACATCCGCCCCGTCCTGCAGCTCACCTACGGGGGCAGTCGCACGCTCCCTGCCAACGCCCAAGTGGCCATCGACGCGCCCTCCGGCCCGATCATTCTTCGCCCCGACCCTCTCGGCGGCATCGAATGGCCCATGCGCCACGAGCTCGCCGAGGACAACCCCAAGGTCACCAGCATTCCCGACGATCTGGTCGCCGCCGGCCGCGTTCGCGTCGCTGCCACGCCCAGCACCACCTTCGAGCCCTCGACCCTGGCCGCAATGACGGCGGAGTACCAGCGCTTCACCCGCAGCTTGTCTTTCCTGAAGCGCGTCGCCGCGCCTGACCCCGACGCCCTTCTGGTGGTCGCCGCCGGCCCCATCACCGCGACCTCGAGCGCCGGTCGCTGGCACGCCCAGGACGGTCGACTTCGCATCCCGCTCGAAGACGCAGGTCGCGCGCCGCTGCGCTTCAGTGCCGTACCCACACTCGTACTCCTCGACCTCGCGCTGGAGTGACCGCTTGACCCTTGCCCCTGCTTCCGTCGTTCTCGTCGACGCCCACGACAACGCCATCGGCGTCGCACTCAAGCACGAGGTGCACGGCGTCGAGCCGCTGCTGCACCGTGCCTTCAGCCTGTTCGTGATCAGGCCCGATGGCCGCGTGCTGCTGCAGAAGCGCAGCAGCCACAAGCCCCTCTGGCCCCGCACGTGGGCCAACGCCTGCTGCAGCCATCCGGCCCCTTCCGAACCGGTCGACGAGGCCGCGGTGCGCCGCGCGCGCGAAGAGCTCGGCCTTCTCATCTCCCGCCCGGCGACGCTCTTCAAGTTCGAGTACCGCGCCGACTACGCCGGCATCGGTGCCGAGCATGAGCTCTGCCACGTGCTCCTTGCCTACGTCGGCGCGCCGCTGCTGCACGCCTGCCCGCTGGAGGTCGACGGCTACGAGTGGTTGACCCCCGACGAGATCGACGCCGCCATCGCGTCCCATCAGCGCCCCTTCGCGCCGTGGTTCCTGCTCGAATGGCCGCGCGTCCGCACCGCACTGGTGCGCCAAGCCGCGTGACCCGACCATCCGCCCCTCGCCAACGCTTCAGCCTCTCTCGCGTCGCCGCGATCGCCGCAGCGCTTGCGCTGCATGCTGGCCTCGGCCTGTGGGTCTCGCTGCCCGTCGACGGCGCCGCGGAAGAGCAGGGCGCCTCACCGATCGTGTGGGAGGTCGCCTCACCGACCGTCCCCGTCTCCCTGCCACCACCGCCCCCCGTGCGCCGCGCGCCCGATCTCGGCCGTCAGGTCCCAAGCGATGCTCGGCTCGCGGACAGGTCCTCCCTCGAATCCGCGCCGACACCACCGACCGACGGCCATCGGGCATCGACTACGTCGACCGCATCGGAATGGCACCGCGACCCCATTTACCAACCCTCGGACCGAAGCCCCTTCGACCGCCCCGTTGCCATCGAGTACGTCGCCACGCGCTTCGATAGCGCCTGGACACCCGACGGCGACTTGGTTGACCAGCTGGCGCACCGTCACCGCGCCATTGCCATCGCTCGCGCCGTCACGGGCTACCGGAAGCCCTGCACCGAGGACGAGAAGCGCCGCAGGCTGCCGCGCTGCCTTCCGCCGCCATCCGATCCGCGCGGTTGAGCCCAGGACCTCCATGCTCAAGGACGACCCCCGTTTCTTTGCACCCAGCGCGACGCGACCCGCCTCCGAGGTAATCGCCGCTCTCGGCGCCTTTCTCCGACGCGTTTTCGCGTCACCCGTTTCCGTCCAGGGAGTTCGCGCGGGCCACCTTCAGGCCGGGGGGCCTGAGGCCGCGCGGAAGCCGGGGGGCTGCGCAGCAATGCGTCTCCCTGGGCGGAGCCTCCACCCATTCGCTCCCTTCCTCCTCGTGATGGGAGGCCTTGCTGCCGGCTCGGTCAGCGCCAATGACCGCTATCGCTTCAACGCAGTCGACTACCCCTCCCTCGGCGCCGCGGAGTCCGCGATGCGGTCCGCTGCTGGCCCGCTTGGGCCGTCGCTCAGCCGATGCGGCGAAGGCTCGACCTCGGCGACCAGCAGCACCATCACCTACTGCGCGCCGACCCGAACGCCCATCGCCTGGTTCGATCACCACGCGATCCCCGCCATCTCCGACCAGTGCCCCGTTACCGACCCCAATCTCGGGCCGCGCTGCCGCGATGAGGGCACGGCCGTCTCGCTGATGCTTCAGCACTTCCAGCAGACGAGCGGAACGAACTGCTTCGTTTCCTCCACCGTCGCCGGCGGCTACGCCACCCAACCCGATTCGTGGTCGAAGCAGTCCTACTTCGCCAGCGGCGTGTTCGAGTTCGCCTACCTCGCCTACAGCCTTGGCCAAGGGCCCACCCCTCGGCAGCTGTTGATCCAGTACCGGCGTTGCTCCAACCCTGACGCGCCGGTCTACACGGCCGCCTATCCCATCGGGTTGGGCCGGTTCTTCAAGTGCCCCGTCGGCTGGAACCCGGTGCCTGGGATGCCGCCGTCCCGCTTCGACGATGCCTGTGTCGCGCCCACGTTCACCATCACGAAGTCGAGCGCGCAGAACGTCACGACCTGTCCAAGAACCGGCCATCCGTGCTCGCCGTTCACCGGTGAGAAGCTCTTCACCGAGGTCGATTTCGAGTTGCCCGGCCTGGCGCTCGTCCGGCACTACGCGTCCGGTCGCGACACGCCTGCGCGTGCCGGCCTAGGTGATGCATGGACCTTCCTCGGCTCTGAGCGTCTTGCGCTCCCGCGCGTCCACCTCAACGCGAACGCCACACCCCAGTACCGCGACGCCTCGAACAACCTCGAGACCTTTGTGCGGCTGAACGCGACGCACGACACCTACACCTCCGAGCTGCAGCGCGGCCGCGTTCTCCACCCATCCGGCTCCGGTACCTGGACGCTTCACGATCCATCGGGCACTGTTCGGGTGTTCGACGCGCTCGGTCGACTGATCCGCCGAATCGATCGCGATCAGCCCGCGGCTGCGACGCTGTTCAGCTACGCGAACGACCGCCTGGATCGCATCACGGTCTCCAACGGCCGCACCTACACGCTTCTCTGGGCGCAGGACCGGCTTTCGGCGATCAAGGCCCCAGACGGTTCGGATCTGCTCCTCTACGGTTACGACACGGCGGGCCGCTTGTCCAGCGTCACCCACGCAGATGGTCGGCAGCGCATCTACCACTACGGCGAAGCCGCCAACCTCTGCATCGGCGCCGCGTCGAGCTGCCAGGCGTCGTTCTTCCCGAACCACCTCACCGGCGTCACCGACGAGCGAGGCATCCGTCGCCTCGATGCCTTGTACGACGGCAGCGGTCGCGTCGTTGCCAGCGATGAACCCGGCACGGCGTCCAAGACCGACGTGGTTTACCCGAATGCCACCACCACCGAGGTCGTGGAGTCAGGGCAGGGCAGGGTGGTGTGGACCTTCACCCCCGACCTGGCGCGCCGGCCGCTCACCCGCACCACCTTCATCGGCTCGACCCAGGTCTCTTCCGAGTCCTGGGCCTATCTCACCGACACGTCGGTCCGCCACACGGATGCGCGTGGGGTCACGTCCCGTCGATACCATAATGGCGCCGGCCTCCCGACCCAGGTCATCGAAGGCGAATCCATCGCCGGCAGCACAAGCAGCCCCCTCAAGCGCACCACAATCAACACCTGGTCGACCGACCCGGTTCCCCGCTTGTCCTCCACCGAGCTTCGCAACGCGACCGGCACCCCGATCCATCGCACCGAGTACCTCTACACCGACGCTGGCCAGCTGCGACTGGTTCGCCAGACCGATCCGGTCCGCGGCGTGTCCCGAGCCGATGAGTCGACCTTCTGCACCGAGGCCCACGCGTCCGATCCCTCCGAAGCGTGCCCCATTGTCGGCCTTCTCCGCACCACGATCGCTCCTGGCGGAGCATTGACGCGCTATCGCTATCACACCGCCGATGCGCCTTCCTGCACGCCGACGTCCTGCGACTACCGCCGCGGCGACTTGGCCAGCATCACCAACGCAGCGGGCCACGTCGTCTCCTTCCCGGGCTACGACCCGTTCGGACGCCCGACGCGAATGGTCTCGCCCAACGGCCTTCAGACCACGCTCCGCTACGCTTCCAATGGCAAGCCTGATCTGATCGTCTCCGGCGGCCTCGCCACGACCATCGCCTACACCGCGACCGGGAAGATCCGCTCCATCACCCTTCCTTCGGGCCAGTCTGCGGTCTATGGCTACGATGGCAACGATCGCCTCACGACCGTCACCGATGCCGCCGGCAATCAAGTCGTTCTCACCCTCGACGATGCCGGCCTCCCTACCACCGAGGAGCGCCTGACCGCTGGCGGCGCGCTCCATTACCGCCTCACCCGAGGCATCGATGCCCTGGGGCGTCTGCGTTCCATGCAGGAGGGCAGCCGCAACCCTTCCCAGCAGACCTACTCGGCGTTCGATGATCCTGATCGGGCCACCGATCCTCTCGGTCGTGTCACCGACTCCGATAGCGATCCCTTCGGCCGCGTCAGCCGCATCACGCAAGACCTCGGTGGCATTGGCTCGCTCCAGTCCTTCACTTACACCCCTCTCGACCAGCTCGAGACCGTCACTGACCCCAAGGCTCTGGTCACGCGCTACACCCGCAACGCCCTCGGCGATCTCCTCCAACTCGAAAGCCCAGACACCGGCACGACCACCTTCACCTATGACGCCGCTGGTCGCCTTGAGACGCAAACGGACGCTCGCGGCGTGACGGTGACCTTCGGTCACGATGCGCTGCGCCGCCCCACCTCGGTCTCGTACCCGACCCCATCCCTCAACGTCACCTACGGCTACGACTCCGCTGATGGCTGCCCGACTGGGGAGAACTTCGCCCTTGGCCAGCTGACCTCCATGACGGACAGCAGCGGCTCCACCCGCTGGTGCTATGACCAGCTCGGTCGCCTGACCCGGAAGGTCCAGATCACTGGCTCCCGCACATTCACCACGGCCTACGGCTACGACGCGCAGGGGCGCCTCGCCACGCAGACGCTTCCCAGCGGCGCGGTGGTGACCTTCGGCTACGCCGCCGGCGAAGTGGCCACCGTCTCCGTCCGCCTTCCGGGCAGCACCATCGATCTGCCGCTGATGAGCTCCATCGAGCGCCTGCCCTTCGGGCCGGTGTCGAAGCTCACGTACGGCAACGGCCGCACGCAGACTCGGGTCTACGACCAGGGCTACGCCATCGATGCCATCACGAGCTCCGAGGCCTCCGGCTGGACCCAGGACTACGTGCTCAACGACGCCCTCGAGGTGACCGCCATCCTCGGCACCGGCGCCGACAACCGGTACCAGTACGACGGCCTCGGACGTCTCCGTGCGATCAATGACCCGCAGAGCGTGCCGAAGGGCACCTTCGGATACGACGCCACCGGCAATCGCACCGCTGCCACGTGGCTCGGTACGAGCAGCACCCTGACGTACCCGTCGACCAGCCACCGGCTCTCGGCCGTCGCCGGCGAGGCCCGCACCTACGATGCGATGGGTAACCCGCTGACGATCGGTACTCGCCAGCTGCGCTACGACGATAGGGCGAAGCTCGACCAGGTGACGCTCCCCAGCGGCGAGGTCTGGCAGTACGGCTACACCGCCCAAGGCCTTCGCGTCACGAAGCGCAACCCGAACGACGCTTCAAGCCTCCGTCACTTCGTCTACGACGAGTCCGCCCAGCTCCTCGGTGAGTACGACCAGCACGGCACGCCTCTCCGCGAGGTCATCTGGCTCGGCAATCTGCCGATCGGCGTCATCGACGGAAGCGCGGCAACGCCGGTGCTCCACTACATCGAGAGCGACCACCTCGGCACCCCGCGTGTCGTCGTTGACGCGACTCGCAACGTAGGCATCTGGCGCTGGAACCAGACCGACGATCCTTTCGGTCGCAGCCTGCCGAACTCGAATCCCGATGGCGACGCCACCAGCTTCGCGTTCAACCTTCGCTTCGCTGGCCAGTACCACGACGCCGAAACCGGATGGAACTACAACGTCCACCGCTACTACGACCCTACGATTGGCCGTTACCTCGAGTCAGACCCGATTGGGCTCGGGGGCGGGATCAACACGTATGGTTATGTTGGCGGCAATCCACTCCGCTTCAATGATCCTTTGGGTCTTGTTTACGGCGATGGTGTGATTCAGTTTGAAGACGTCCTTTTCGGCCCGACCCTTTGGATGCAGAAGAAGTTGGGAATGGGGGAAGGCATCCCGCAAGGGTTGGTCGATGGTGCGGCCGGTTTCGGAGACGGACTGACCGGCGGCGTGACAGGGTGGGTACGCAACGGTCTCGGCGTTGATAGCAGCGTCAATCGCTGCTCATCTATGTATCAAGGAGCTGAGTGGGCCGGAATTGGAGCCGGGCTTGCGGTTCCTATCGGCCGAATTGGTTATGTTGCCAAGGTAGGAGCGCTTCCCAGAAGCGGGATGACCGTTGAGGCAATCGTGGCCCAAAGAAATGCGCTCAAGGCCTACTTTCGGGGTAGGCCGCTTGATCAGATCATGCCGGCCATCCATCCGCGCTTCGGCTACCCGACAATTCAGGAGCTCCGTCTCGTAAAGACGGATGCGGCGATCATCGCCGCATCGGGAAGAACGGACGCGTTTTGGACGGGATTTCTCGCATATGGCGGATCTTCCAAGTCTGGGCTATCCGCCGGAAACGCTGCCTTCGACGATTGCGGTTGCGCGGAGTAACACATGGAGCTCCTACTTTCTGAATTTGGAAGGCGTCAGTCATGCATCCGACTTGACGTCGGTCATTGCGAAACTCGTCTTCTTGAGCGGCGCTCCATGTCGAATTGGGAGGCCGTATCGGGAGTTGCTGGTGAGATCGAAGCGGGTGTCTGGGTTGGATTCTTCTCCACTGCGTTCTCCGCTCAGCATCCGATGTCTCCCGATTACGGCAAGAACTTCAATGTCCTCGCTGGATCGTCGTTTCTGTCCGACGAGAATTCAATCCCTCGGGTCGTCTTTAGCTCTACAAGGGGTTCCAGAACGATGGAGATCAGTGCGGGAGGAGTGGTAATCGGTCGGGTGAGCCAGAGAAGGAGGCCAATCGCCGAGTGGTGGAGGAATCTCACCTACAAAGGAATGCTTGAAGACACCCCGCCGACAATTCTTCAGTTGCTTGAAGAAGTCGTCCCGTCGTTGCGACCGGGCTGGATCGCTGGTTCGGGTTGGTCGTCATCTTGAGACCGCCCACCCTCAGATGAACAAGCTCCGCGTCGAGAAGCTGAATAATGACCCCCAGAGCGTGCCGAAGGGCACCTTCGGCTACTACGCCACCGGCAATCGCACCGCGGCCACGTGGCTCGGTAGCAGCACGTCTCTCACGTACCCGTCGACCAGCCACCGGCTCGTGGCCGTCGCCGGCGAGGCCCGCACCTACGATGCGATGGGTAACCCGCTGACGATCGGTACTCGCCAGCTGCGCTACGACGATCGGGCGAAGCTCGACCAGGTGACTCTGCCAGGCGGCGAGGTCTGGCAGTACCGCTACACCGGCCAAGGCCTTCGCGTCACGAAGCGCAAAGCTGACGACTCGTCCAGCCTGCGACACTTCGTTTACGACGAATCCGCGCAGCTCATCGGCGAGTACGACCACGCCGGCGCGCCGCTCCGCGAAGTCATCTGGCTCGTCAACCTGCCGATCGGCGTGATCGACGGCACATCGGCAACGCCGGTGCTTCACTACATCGAGAGCGACCACCTCGGCACCGATTCACCCCAGCACTTTCCCTCTGCTTCCCTTGGCTTATCCTTAGGCGTCGCTCATTCGCCAAGGAAGCCGAGATGTCCGAGATCGTCTGCCCGCATTGCCGCACGCCTTTCAAAATCGACGAGGCAAGTTACGCCGACATCGTCCGTCAGGTCAGGGACAGCCAGTTCCGGGAGGAGCTCGAGACGCGTCTCCAAGCCGCAGAGCGCGAGAAGCGTGATGCGATTGCACTTGCTGAAGCCCGACTCAACGCCTCTCACCAAACGGAGACGAGCAGCCGCGATGCCGAGATCCGCGAGCTTCAGGCCCGCCTCGAAGCCGCGGAGACCCAGCGGAACCTGTCTGTCCGTGAGGCGCTGGCTGCGGTGGAGCGAGAGCGTGATGCCCTTAAGAGGGTTGGCAGGGATAGATGCATTTTTCACCCACAAGCAGCGTAACGTTCTGTTGCTTATGGAGATTTCAGGTTTTCTCGCCCTCTTCGGCCACCCCGGGGCGCGCCGGTTCTGGCGCTCGTAGGAGTGCGAGCTTCTGTAGAACGAGTTCCACAGCACCGGCACGTGCTTCAGCGATTTCGCGGCCTGCGTCAGCCACCTTCCGCGCCTCCCGCTCTGCTTGAACCTCCTTTTCCAGGCCGGAGGCGCGTTCTTCAGCCAACTGGCGGGCTTCAGCTTCCACCGCGACCCGGTTACGCAGGTCGAGAACTTCTCGTGTCACGGAATCGAGCTCTGCGATCTTCTGGTCCCGCTGCCGCAGGGTCGACTTCAGATCTCTCACGTCGCTGCCCAGTGAGGTCACCTGTTCGCTGAGGCGGGCCCCTTCCCGATTCAGTTGCAGGAGTTCAGCGTTTTTGGCCGTAAGACTGTCTTGCAGGGTTCGAATCTCCACCTGCAGGCCTTGGACTTGGTGCTCGTGGCGCCGGTGTTCCTGATCACGCTGTTCCTTCGCGGAGGTCCGGAAGTGTTCCAGCGCCTCCCTCGCCTGCCGGTGCTTGTCTTCCAGCGACCCAATCCGGGCTTCCTGCTCCGCACTCCGAGCGGCGGCACCGGAAAGGCGCTCCTCGAGCTGGGCGATGGCCACCCGGGCGGCCTGAAGCGTTCCTTGAGACTCGGCATGGCCGGCCTGCTCGTTTCGAAGGCGCAGCTCGAGCCCTCGAACGGTTTCGGAGAGCGCCTCGATCTCTTTGTTTCGGGCTTCGATCAGGGCGTCACGCCCCTGGATTGAGGCTGCCGCGGCCTCCTGGATTTGGGCGATCCGCTCGTCGGCTTCCGCGTTCAGACGCTCGGCGAGCTTCGCAACCATATCCTGTAGCACGTCACTGACCGCCGGCCGGTCCTTGTTCGGCATGGCGCCGCTTTCTTCGGCTTCGATCTCGCGCAGGTAGCGATGGATCGTGGTCCGAGAGCCGGTGTTCCCCAGCGCGGCCCGGACCGCGTCGATGGAGGGGTTCTTACCTTCGGCAAGGAGGCGGTTGCGCGCCTTCGCCACTTCAGTTTTGTAGACGCCCGCTCGGGCCATGGGTCCCTCGTACTATTGCGTACTGTGGTACGTACCACGTTTGTACATGGGGAAATATGGATTTGCAAGTCGATCTTTGGGCTTAGAGTCGACGCGGGATAATTCTGGATTATCCCGCCTTGCCCCGTGCGGCATCGGATTGCGCCGGCTGAAACAGTACGAAAGGCGCAAGGCGTCCCGACTCTGGCTCCTGGAGAACGGCGATCTAGAAAGCGAGTTGCTTATCCGCAACCCCTCTATTACACTAAGTGTAAAAGACAGCTATTGAGGCCTTCTGCGCATGGAAGTCAGGTTCGAGGATCCAGCGTTGAGGCGCCTCGAGGAGGATCCAACCTATACCCACGGCTTGGACGCCGCTTTGGTGAAGGTCTTTCGCATGCGCCTTCAATTCATTCGGGCGGCACTGGATGAGCGCCCCTTCTACGAGATGAAGTCGCTCCACTACGAAAAGTTGAAGGGCGACCGGGCCGGTCAACGATCGATGCGACTGAACAAGCAGTGGCGGCTGATCCTCCGGATTGCTGAGGACGATCAGGGCAAGCAGGTCGTTGTCATTGAGATCGCCGATTACCACTAACACCCCTGGGGACATGTCATGAGTACGTTCGCCGAAGTCTTTCCACCGGGCGAATTCCTCCGCGAGGAGCTGGAGGCCCGCAACTGGTCACAGACGGAGCTTGCCGAGATCATTGGCCGCCCTGTTCGCCTGATCAACGAGATCATTGCGGGCAAGAAGGCCATTACGCCGGAAACGGCGATCCAGCTTGGGGAGTCCTTGGGCACGGGCCCGGAGGTGTGGATGAACCTCGAGAGCCAGTACCAGCTCTCCAAGGTTCGGATGGCGGACAACCTGATCAAGCGGCGCGCCGACCTGTACAACCGCTTTCCGGTTCGGGAGATGATCAAGCGCGGCTGGGTCTCGGCCAGCACCAGCATTGATGTCCTCGAGCAGCAGTTTTGCCAGTTCTTCGGCATCCCCCACCTCGGGGCCGAGCCCGCCTTCGCGCACGCCGCCCGCAAGACCGATGCACAGACGGGCCCGACCATGCTCCAGTTGGCGTGGCTCTACCGGGCCCGGCATGTGGCGCGTGAACTCGTCACCCGCCCGTACGACGAGTCTGCGCTGCGCCATGCCCTGCTGCGACTCTCGGCGCTGCGCACCGCGCCGGAAGAAACCCGCCACGTCGCTCGAATCCTCGAAGAATGCGGTGTCCGCTGGGTGATTGTGGAGCCGATCGCGGGTACGAAGATCGACGGGGCCTGTTTTTGGCTTGCGGACGATCAGCCCGTCGTCGCCATGACGTTGCGCTTGGATCGCATCGACAACTTCTGGTTCGTGCTCCGTCACGAACTGGAACACGTGCTCCAGCGTCACGGCCGGGACAAGGGCTACATCCTTGATCAGGAGGTCGAAAGCCCTTCGTCCACACAGATCAATGACGAGGAGACGGTGGCGAATGACGCTGCGGCGCAGTTCTGTGTCGACCAGGCAGAAGTGAGTGGGTTCATTGCACGGGTGGCGCCCTTCTTCAAGGAAGAACGCGTCCTGCAGTTTGCGCAGCGAATCAACGTCCATCCCGGGCTTGTGGTGGGCCAGCTGCAGCGGCAGCTCGCCCGCTATGACCTTTTCCGTAAGCACCAGGCCAAGGTGCGGGCATTCGTGACGAACGCCGCCCGCACCGACGGTTGGGGTGTGGTCCAGACGCACTGAAGGAGAACTCGCGATGTCCGCATACAGCAATCAGGTCAAGGACTACATCGAGCGGTACAAGGCGGAGACCGGCCACGATGGCCTGCTCGACCCGCATGAAGTAGCGGCTTGGGCGTTCCACAACGGCCTGCACAAGCCGAACCCGAGAACGATCATTGACGTGATCGCGGCCGACATTTCGCAGGTGTTCCGTGAAGAGTATCGGACCGACAAGCACGGTCGGCGCTACCGCGCCAAGCATGCCGCGACCCACAAGAAGGGCAACAAGACGCTGTCGCTCTGGGCCGACTTGGACGATCCGGTGGCACCCCACGAGCACTTCGTTCGCTCCTTCGCACAGCGGCGTCAGCAGATCGTCGGCGACTGCCTCCAGCTCAAGACCGATGTCGATGTGTACAACGACAAGCGAGATCCCGTCGCTCCGGTTCAGGTCCCGCTGGACTTCACGCTCGACGTCGCTGAGATGCAGCAGCCGTTGCCGCGCGCCGCCTAAGCGTTTTCCTTAGCGCGCTTCACCGTGGCGAGCGCGCCAGGATTCCCTCCGGCCACGACGAGGAACCGCCATGCCCAAGCGTGAACAGTCTGGCCCCAAGGTCACCCGTCTGGCGTCGGAGACCCTTCGAAGCCCCACGGCCAGTGCAACCGCGAAATCCCTCGCTGGAAGCGCGCTAGCGCAGTCCGGCACGCCCAAACAGTCGTCGAGCAAGACCGCGACGACCGCCTCGAAGGCGTTGCAGGACGGCCGTTCGAACTCGGCGACCCGAACGCTCGCCGGGTCGGTGCTGACGCAGAAGCCGGGGCGCAAGTGAGCAGCGCCGACGCCGACTCTGGCCGGGGGCTGCGGCTCTATACCGTCCTCGTAGACCTCCACCGAAAGGTGGAGGTCGAGGTCGTGGCGGCGAACGAAGACGACGCTCGCCAGCAGGCCCGCGAGACGGCCGTGTCGCAGCTCCCGGCTGCCGACGCATGGAGCACCGAGATACTGAAAGCCGCTGATGTCACCGTGGCCATCGGATCTCGGATCACCCATGAGCTGTTCGGCACCGGTACCGTGCAGGCCGTTGTGACTTTGGCGTCCGCTTCCCGAAAAGGGTATTCGCAAAGCGTGGTTGTTCGGACACGGCGACTGTTAGCGTGTCGCAGGACTCTAATTCGTAATTCGTGGTTGACAAGCGCTCTCTGATGCCCGACATTGCAGACTGGGGCAGCCCAGCGTGTTGCACGCGATTTCGCTCAACGTAGCGCGGCTTCAGGTTTTGGTTTTGCTCCCAAGTGGTCGTGACTCTCACGATGAGACAGCAATGGGAGAGGATTCCCTGATGATCCCCAAGAACGAACTAGAACTCGCTGCGCTTTGTGTGGCGCTCATTGGATCGAAGCGTGGCTTGTCCCGCGAAGAGTCCGAGCTTGTCAGCGCCGCGGACGTAGTAGTCGCGCCTGAAGCGGTTAAGGCGATTACGGGCCAAATCAATAAGGGGCTCGATCCCCTGGGCGAAGCGTTTTCGATGATTCGCTCCGCCGACGAGCGTCGCTCCAAGGGCGCTGTCTACACGCCCATGCCGATTGTCCGATCGATGATGGGATGGGTCGCAAAGCAAGGCACTCCGGGTCGAGTTGTGGACCCCGGCGCCGGCTCGGGGCGCTTCATTCTTGCCGCCGGCGCCGCCTTCCCCAAGGCGGAACTCGTTGCCGTCGAGCTCGACCCGTTGGCTGCGTTGATGTTGCGCGCCAACCTCGCCGCTCGTGGTTGGGCGGGGCGAGCAAAGGTCATCGTCAAGGACTACCGTGAGGTAGAACTTCCGCGCTGCAAAAGCGCGACGGCTTTTGTCGGCAACCCACCCTATGTTCGTCATCACGACATTGGGGACGACTGGAAAGCCTGGTACTCGCAGAAATTCGCAGAGCTCGGGATCAAAGCAAGCGCTCTCGCTGGACTGCACCTGCATTTCTTCCTGCAAACGATGGTTCTCAGCAGGAAGGGGGACTTCGGTGCGTTCATTACGTCAGCTGAGTGGATGGATGTGAACTACGGCTCTGCCTTGAGATCACTCCTTCTCAAGGATCTTGGCGGAGTTGCGCTACACGTGCTGGAGCCGACCGTAGAAGCATTCCCCGGAACGGCAACCACCGCGGCAATCACCTGCTTCCGCGTTGGTGAGCGACAGGAAGCAATTCGTGTCCGATCGGTTGATGACCTCGCCAGCTTGAACGGTCTTACCAAGGGTCGATCCGTCAAATCGTCCGCGCTCCAAAGCGCCTCTCGATGGTCGAACATCGTTCGTCCCGTGCCCGATGTGGCAGAGGGATCGATCGAATTGGGCGAGCTATTCCGCGTTCATCGCGGACAGGTCACTGGCGCGAATGATGTTTGGATCGCTGGGAATGAGGCTGCTCGACTGCCTGCCAGCGTCATGTTCCCGACGGTAACCAAGGCGAAAGACCTTATCCACGCCGGCGCCCGTTTGGACTCCGCTGATGTGCTTCGCCGTGTCATCGACCTACCGCCCGATCTAGATCAGTTTGGCGTCGAAGATCGCCGCCGAATCACGGCCTTCCTCTCATGGGCCAAGAAGAACGGGGCGGACCAAAGCTACATCGCACAGCATCGAAAGGCATGGTGGGCAGTCGGACTCAAGCCTCCAGCCCCGATTCTCTGCACCTACATGGCGCGGCGCCCCCCGCAGTTCACGCGAAACAGCTGCGATGCTCGACACATCAATGTCGCCCACGGGCTTTATCCGCGCCAGGCGATTGCGGCCCCAGTTCTGGACCGCATCGTTTCGTGGTTGAACGGCAACATTCACCAGGGCAGCGGAAGGACGTACGCTGGCGGCTTGACCAAGTTCGAGCCCAAGGAGATCGAGCGCCTTCGGATTCCCGCGCTTGACGCATTTGCCTGACCGATGGAGCGTGTTGATGTCTAAGGAGTACCACGCAGAACAGGCGGCCAGGGCCCGAGTTATCTATGCGGCGTCGAGGACAGCGGAGTCGGACGCTTCCGATTGGGAAGTGGCCATCGCCGAGGCGCGCTCGTCGATTTCCAACGCACTTAGGGCCTCTGACTACCTGCGGGACGTTCCGGGCGCGATTCGGGCCAGCGGCGAGCACTCCAAAGTGATCCGCCACATTCTAGCGCCGCCACTCAGCCAGGATCAGTTCTCGCTGTTCTACCCAAGCTGGTCGAAGTCTTCCGAGAAGGCAGCTTCACGCAGGCCTTCGGAAGCGAGTGCTTCGGCAGTTGGAAAAGCGGTCGGTGAGCGTCGATGGGAAAGCCTAACGCCATGGATTGAAAGCGGCAGAAAGCCAACGCGGCGCGAGCTTGAACGTGTCTACTGGGCTATTGGGACGCTCATCGCAAGCCAGCACTTCGCGACAATCCAGCGCAATCGCCTTGCGCGCATTCAGGAACAAGACGTGATTGCCATCCTTGTCAAGAATGGATGGACGAAGCTGCCGTCTTCGCTATTGGATACGCGGGCGTCCCTTCCTGCGCGCCACTTCATGCACAAGACACGATTCGCGACGGCTACTTCTCGCCCTCAAGAGGTGGATGTTGCTCTTGGGCTAGGCGGTTCCGTTGTTCTCGCCATGGAGTGCAAGGTCACTAACGACGCAACAAACTCCATCAAGAGGATCAATGACATCCTCAAAAAGGCACACGCATGGAAGGAGCATTGGGGCAGCTTCGTCCGAACGGCCGCCTTGCTGCAAGGTGTGATCGCTGAGAAGGATGTTGTCCGCCTCCTCGATGCCAACGTCGAGGTTTTCTGGTCGCATGACTTAGAGCGGTTCGAAGACTGGATTGCTTCCGCTTAACGCGACACTGACAAGCAATGCCCGTCAACATCCTGAATCTCTCAGCCTTCCGCGTCACCGCGGTTGAAGAGGAAGCGCACGACTACCACGTGCGCGCCGAGATCGTTGATCCCCCGAGCAAGTGCCGTGAATGCGGCTCCGATCGGATCTCGCCGTGGGGCGCTCGCGAGGCGGTGATCAAGGACCTGCCGATCCACGGCAAGCGGGTCGGCATCTACGTCCAGGTCCGCCGCTTTCGCTGCGCGGGCTGCGGCAAGACCTTCTCCGAGACGATGCCGGCGGTGTCCGAGAACCGCCTGATGACGGATCGGCTGGTCCGATGGATCGGCGAGCAGTCCATGCGTCGCACCTTCACCTCGATCGCCGAGGAGACGGGCGTTGTGGAAGGCACCGTCCGTAACATCTTCCGGGACTTCGTGACCGAGCTCGAGAAGACTGTCCGTTTCGAGACCCCGAAGTGGATGGGGATCGACGAGATCCACCTGATCAAGCCGCGGTGCGTCGTCAGCAACATCGCCAACAACACCATCGTGGAGTTGTTGGCCAACCGGAACAAGGAGACCGTGGCCCGCTATCTGGCCCGCCTCCCCGAGAAGGACCGGGTCCAGCATGTCGCGATGGACATGTGGACGCCCTACCGCGACGCGGTGAAGGCCGTCATGCCCTGGGCGACCATCGTGATCGACAAGTTCCACGTCGTCCGCATGGCCAATGACGCTCTGGAGCGCGCCCGGAAGTCGATGCGGGGCGAGCTCACCGTCCGACAGAAGCGCGGACTGATGCACGACCGCTTCGTCTTGCTGCGCCGAGAGGCGGACCTGACGCCGGAGCAGCGCTTCACCATGGACGGCTGGGTCAAGAACTACCCCCTCCTGGGCGAGGCCTACAGACTCAAGGAAGCCTTCTACGGGGTCTACGAGCAGGCCACCTCACGGCAAGACGCTGAGGCTCGCTGGGTGGCGTGGCATCGGTCTGTGCCCCAAGAGCTCATGCCGCACTTCGGCGATCTCGTCCGGGCGGTCATGAACTGGGAGCCGCACGTCTTCGCCTACTTCGATCATCCGGTCACCAACGCCTACACCGAGAGCCTGAACAACCTGATCCGGGTCATGAACCGTCTCGGCCGCGGCTACAGCTTCGAAGCCCTGAGGGCGAAGATCTTGTTCACCGAGGGCATGCACAAGCGCGACAGGGCGAGGCCGAAGTTCGAGAGAAGGACGCCGGAGCGGGATCGGCCGACCTACGGGCGATTCAGCACGGCAGCGCTGCGACAGCGGGACGACTCACTGCGCGTGGCCGAACCCCGGCCCGTCTACGGCGTGGACATCGCAACACTGATCGCGAAGCTGGAAGCCGGCGAGCTCTGAGCCGGAAACCCCGGATTCCAACCGCAGATTACGAATACCCCCAATTTCCACCCGTCTCGCCAGCTCCGTGTGTACTTCTGTTGGGACGCCAAGGAGGAGCGTGTCATCGTCGGCCATCTCCCGACCCACCTCACCAGCGTCATGTCCTAGCGCTCGTTCTCCAGCATCACGCCCCTCAGAAAAAGACCGACTCAGCACATCCAGAGCCTTGAAGGCGCGATGCGCTCTTCGCCCTCCGACGTCGTGCTCGTTCCCAGCGCTTCAACCCTCACGTCTTCGCGTCAGCCGCCACGTCGGTGAACGACGTCTCTCGCGAGAGCAGGCCCACGATTGTCGATGCAACCGGGTCGTCCGTCGCAAAGCGGTTCCGGCCCAGAAGCTGCTCGATGACGCTCCGTCGCTTCTCGATCTGAAGCACCCACCCATGGTTTCCGTCGGGACTCTCATGGACGCACGCGCCCACCAGGTACTCGCGTCCTTGCGAGGTCACGTAGGCGTACCAGCCCCAGTCCTCCGCGTCCGGCTCTGACATCGCCATTTCGGGAGGAAGCCTCTGCGCGAGCCATCCGAGAAGCGAAAGCCCCCGAATGGGATTGATGGGATTCTCGGGCTCCGACGAAACGTCGAAGAGACGGCTCTTGAAATGGATCACGAGAGCCATGGGTGCTCTCCTACCGAGCTGTGGGTCGGAAGGAACACCGCGCCTCCCTTAAGCCCACAGTGTCGCGTAGCGCTGGCGCGTCCACCACATGAGTGCCGTCGCGGCAAGCGACGGCAGCACCATCAGCAGCACGGTGCCGGTCGCCCACGGGCGTCCGCTGCCGAGCATCAGTCCGCCGAGTAGCCCACCCAAGGTCGACGCCGTAAGCAGGAGTGTCGCGCCAAGCCACGGGATGCCCTTCGCTTCGCCTCGGCCGTCGATCCTCGCGTCCCTGCGCTTGACGAAGTCCGTGGCCGCCGCGATCACCATCAGCCCCACCACGACGGCCCACGGTCCAGTCGCCCGGACCAGTAGAGCGCCGGCAACGAACCCGATGATCCCTGGCTGGAAACCCAGCCAGGCGGCGTGCATCAGGGTCCGTGCCGATGCGCGCATCACTGCACCTCAGGTTCGACGTCGATGTCGATGTAGTCGGTGATCAGGGTCGCGCCGCCGGTGGCATTCCTGAGCTCGACGCGGAACGACCGCCGTTCGGTGATCGGCGGCAACGGCCGTGCGGTCGTCGGACCGTAGATCGTCACTCGACGCTCGCCAGTCTGGCCATCGCCCCATTCCACCGGCAGCCATCGCGCTGCAGGGTTCGCGAAGTTCATATCGCGGCCCAAGATCGCCGTGCCGTCCACGATCACCACCTGCACCCCGACGTTACCCTTGCCACCATCTCGGTTGAGCACCAGCGCCATCCCGCGCGGCCCGCGCTCAAGCCAAGCCTTGCCGGCGCGCAGGCTAATCTTGCCAGGCGTTCGTTCCAGGGTCGGTGCCGGGCCCATCGTTCCGATCAGCTCACGGCCCTGCGCCGGCAGCTGGCCGCTCGGGTCCATCTGCGACACGTAGTCCAACGTGCGCTGCTGGGCGTTTACCCGGCCGGGGTTGTTGATGTTGTTCGCGTCGCCCGACATCCGGTTCAGGAGATCGTCGCCCATCAGGCTCGTCAGCTCCTCCATCTGGCCCGACTCCATGATCCGTCCCTCGATGTCCTCCATGTCCATGTCGGCGCCGTTCAGAGCCCCGAGCTGCTCCATGGTGATGCCGCCGCAGGTCGGGTTCCGCGCCGAGCCGAACCCGCCAATGCCTTGCGTCGCCAGCGATTCGCGCATCATCTTCGACATCGGACTGTTGAAGCAGCAGTACCGCTCGCGGCGATCGATGCAGGCGCCCAGCACCCTCGTACGGCAGTACGTCCCGAGGAATCGGCAGTTGCCGATCTTCTTCAGTGCACCCAAGTCCTTCTCGTCGCGATCGCAGAACCACGCGAGCTTCGGCCGCATCTGCTTCAGGTACTCGGCAGTGACGTTCTCCTGACGCGCTTCCGCCTGGTTGCGGCAGGCCGGCAAGTCGCCGCCACCCTGCATCGTTTCCATCGTCGACGTGAACGCGCTGTTCAACGCGAGGTTGCCGGGGACCTGGCCGATGCGGTCCCATGCGCCCTGCACCTGCGGATCGTTCGGATCGACGCCGCTGTACTGGCAGGCCGCGACGCCCGACCACCGCTCACGGAGCTGTTCGGTCAGGATCTCCCAGAAGGTCTTTTCCGGCTCGGCACTCGGCGGGGGCTGCTTCGTGCAGCAATTCAGCAAGCCGCCCAAGGCCCGCATGCAGTTCATGCTCTTGCCGTCGAACAGGCGGAAGTTGTTCATCGGCACGCCACCACCGCCCTGGAACGCCGCGTACCCCTCCTCGTGGTCCTCGATCGTCATGAACTGGTTCGGATCGAAGCCTTCGGGCATCGCGAACGGATCGAACCCGCCTGGCGGTACCGGTCCGTTCTTCGCTTCAGCTCCTCCACCGGCCTTCGCCGCCGTCGCCGGCGCCTCAGGCTCCGCTGACGCGCTCATCGCTGCGCCGGCCGACTTGAGCGGCATCCAGCCGCCGCCGCCTTCTCGCGGATCGGTGATCCCGCCATTGCGACGCGGACGAGTGTCCACCCAGTCGCTGACCATTGTGTCAGCCACCACGAACGCCGCCAGGCCCTTGGCCATCGACTGCTCCTCGGTGGCCGGTTCGGTGCCGATCTCGCACGAGCTCCCCCGGCAGATCGGGGTCATGTCGCCCGTGCAGGTCGTGCTCTCGTTGATGACCTCCTCGGTGCCGCGAACCTCGCGGCGGCATTCGTAGACCGGGTTCTCCACGTAGCACAGGCCATCCGCCGCCCGTGCATCGTCGGCGCACTCCGTCCGCTGCAGCGTGCAGTTCGGGTCGTTTTCGAGCTCACCGCAGGTGTTCGATCCCTCCGACACGGTCTCGCACCACTGCCCGTCCGTCGTTTCGGGATCGCCGTCGTCCAGCGTGTGGCAGATCTCGCCCTCGTTGGTGTTCGAGCAGTTGTAGACCTTCTCGGCCCGGATGCAGCTCAGTGGCGCCCCCGGATACAGCGGCTCCCGTCCCTCGAGGTCGCGCGGCGTGATCGTGCCTGCCGCGCCATCGCGCGGCACGCGCTCCGACCAGCTGAAGCGCACATTCACCGTTCGGAAGTCGCTGCTGGTGTTCGGCACCTTGCGCACTTCCACCGTCACCTTCCAGCCGTTCTCCAGCGTCGGGGGATCGACCACCGCAATGGTGAAGCCCTGGCCCGCCGTCATCGCCGCCCGGAAGTCCACCATCGGCGGTGTCTGCACAAGCCCACCGAGATCGACCTGGTGCGACACGCTCTCTGCCGTTTCGGTTGGCGCGGCCAAGCTGCGCGTGGTGAAGCGCGGCGTGGAAACGAAGCCGTTCTCGTCGTCCGCATGCTCCCGGCACGTCCACTCGGCGCGGCAGAAGTTGTCGCCCTCCGGCGCGCAGTCCCCAGTTTCAACCACCGTCACCGACGTGTCCGGCGTTCCCTCGACCTGCCACTCGAGCAGCACCTCCGGCTTGCCGGGCGGTGTCACGGCCCAGTTCTGCCGTGCCGTCTGGAAGCGGGCCGTCCAGGTGTTCTCGACCGCCGGCTCCTGCAGCGAAGTCACCGTCACGCCCTCGATGGCCTGGCTCACCGACCAGCGGTAGTTGCGGATCGTCTTGCCGGCCGGGATGTGCTCGGCGATCGACACTTCCGTGATCGTCGCGCCCTCGCCGGCGCACGTCCGAACGTAGCGGCCCTCGAGGCACACCGGATCCCACGGCTCCGGGTCGACGTAGGGCGGCCGGCCACCACGGTTCCACCACCGATCCAACGGATCGATATGCCGCGGGTTCGTCGAGTAGCGATCGCACACCCACTCCTCGGAACAACTTGGGCCTGCGCCATCGCCGCTATTGCAGTCCCCCGTCGTCGTGTCACCGACGTCGTACTGCGTGTCGCCATAGACCTGCCACTGCAGCCGCACCTCCGGACCGGGCTGCCCGGTTCCGGCGATCGCGAAGTTCGTGGCGACGTTGAACCGAGCCACCCAGCCGTTCGCCTCAGTCGGCGGTGCCACGAGCGTCACCGTCGTGCCCGGCGTCGCCGGCGCGTTGGTCTGCGACCACGTGAAGTTGAAGATCTCGGTCGTGCCTGCCGGCAGCTGGTCGGCGATGCTGACGTCGCTCGTCTGGTCGCCCGTGCCGGTGCAGACCCGGTTGAGGTTGCCGGTGACGCAGGCCGGCGTCGCGCCCGGGTAGAGCAGCGGCTCGTTCTGCACCATCGCCAGCGAGATCGCCAGGCCGTTCACCGTTGTCGGTGCTGATGCCGCACAGCTCCACTGGGTCGGGCATGCGGTCGAACCCGGGTCGGAGCAGTTGCCTGTCTCACGGACGCTCAGCGCAATCCCGATCTGGTCGACCTCGAAGTCCACCTTGACGTTCGGCCGGGCCGGCACGCTCGTCCATACCGTGCGAATCACGTCGAAGGTCGCGACCCAGCCGTTGCCCTGGCTCGGCGCCGAGATCAGGTTCACCGTCACCCCCGGCTGCGGATTCAGGACATTCCATTGGAAGTTCCTGATCGTGGTCGCGCCGGCTGGGATCAGGTCGCCGACCGCGATCTGCGAGCCCATCGTGGTGGACCCCGTGCACACCCGGCGCAGGTCCGCCGTCGTGCATGCCGTGGTCGCCCCCGCGTAGAGCGGGCCCTCGCCGGCCACCATCGCCGCGGAAACGGCGATGCCGTTGATCGTCGTCGGCGCGCTGCCGGTGCACGTCCACGTGGTGGGGCAGGACGTGGACCCCGGGTCGTTGCAGTTGCCCGTCTCCCGCACGCTGAAGGACACGCTTGACGTCGGCACGCTCCACGTCATCCGCACCTGGGGTGCGGCGGGCGTCGTCATCCAGTTGGTCCGCGTCGTCTGGAAGCGCGCCACCCAGCCGTTGCCGGCCGTCGGCGCCGAGATCAGCACCACGTTTACGCCCGCCTGCGGGTTCTGCACGGTGTATCCGAAGCCGGTGATCGTGGTCGTGCCGGGCGGCAAGTCACCAGCGATGCTCACGTCGGTGATGTTGTTGGCCGACCCACCGCACTGCCGGTGCAGGGTCGCGTCGGCGCACGCCGCCGGCGCGCCCGGGAATAGCGGGCCCAGGCCCGTCGCCAAGGCAGCACTCACCGGAATCCCGGACACCGTCGTCGGCGCCACGACGTCGCAGCGCCAGACGGCAGGGCACGAGGCGGTGCCCGTGTCGGACACGTTCCCGCTCGTCTGCACGTTGCCCTGCACCTCGGGCACCTGCATGTCCCAGGTCAGGCGAACCGAAGGCTGATCCTTTGCCGTGGCGAAGTCCGTGCGCGCTACGTTGAACGTCGCGACCCAGCCATTGGCCTGCGTCGGAGCGGTCACCAGCGTCACGCTGACCCCGCTCTGCGGGTTCTGCACCACGAAGGCGAAGTTGCTGATGGAGTTCACTCCCGGCGCGATCTGGTCGGCAATCGAGATCTGGCTCGAGGCATTGGCCGTGCCGCTGCAGGTTCGGCGCAGCTCGCCCACGACGCAGTTCGATGCGGCCGCGGTGAACAGCGGCGCGACCTGGGCCGCCAGCATGTCGGTCACGGTGATCCCGTTCACCACTTGCGGGGCCGTCTGCGCGCACGACCACGTCGCCGCGCATTGAGCCGTCGATCCGGCCGAGCAATCCCCGGTCTGCACCACCGTCATGTTGGTCGCCGGCACGCTCCCGGTCCACGACAAGGTCACGTCCGGCTGGGCCGGCGTCGTTCCCCAGCTCGTCCGCGAGGTCCGCAGGATCGCGTTCCAGCCGTTCGCTGCGGAGGGCACCTGCAGCACCGTGACCGTGATGCCCGGCTGCGGGTTGTTGACCGTGTGGGTGAAGCCCGAGATCGAGGTGGCACCATCCAGCTGTCCGGTGATGTTCACCACGGTGTCCAGCGACCCCGTGCCTGAGCAGGTTCGATCCAGCGTCGCATTCGCACAGTTGCTCGCCGCGCCTGGGTACAGCGGCGCGTAGCTCGACGCCATTGCACCTGTGACCGTCAGGCCACCGACCAGCGTCGGCGCGGTCGCCGCGCAACTCCACGAGACCGGGCAGTTCGCCGTGGACGCGGCGCTGCAGTCGCCGAGCGTCTCCAGCGAGGCTGTCGTGGTTGGGACGTCCATCGACCAGGTCATGTTGATGTTCGGGGCCGACGGCACCGCCCCCCAGCTCGTGCGCGAAGTGCGGAACGTCGCCACCCAGCCATTGGCCTGGGTCGGTGCGCTCAGGAGGCTGACCGTCACGCCCGATTGCGGGTTGCTGACGCTGAAGTTGAAGCCGGTGATCGAGGTCACACCCCCCGGGATGTTGCCGGCGATGGAAACTGCCGTGTCGGCATTGGCCGTTCCGCTGCAGACGCGGTCAAGACTCGCGTAGGTGCAGTTGCCCGGTGCGCCCGGATACAGGGGGGCGTACTGCGCGGCGTGCGCGGCCGTGATCGTCACCGCCTCGTGCATCGACGGTGCGGTGCGCGTGCACGACCACTGTGCCGGGCAGTTGCTCGAGCCCGTGTCGCTGCAGTTACCCGACTCCCACACCCAGGTGTTCACCGAGCTCGTGCTCGCCGTCCACGTCATCCGAATCTGCGGGTTCCCCGGCTGGTAGCCCCAGTCGCTGCGCGACACGTTGAAGACCGCCTGCCAGCCATTGCCGGCACTCGGCGTCTGCACGAGCGACACTGAGACGCCGGGCTGCGGGTTCAGCACCGAGAACCCGAACCCGGAGATCGAGGTCGTTCCCGGCGGTAGCGATGCCGCGATGGACACGGTGTTGCTGCCCGTCGCCGTGCCGCTGCACACCCGATTCAACTGTGCAGACGTGCACGCCGTAGGCGCGCCAGCGAACAGACTGTTCCCGAGCGCTTGCACTTCCGAAGCGCTCACCGACAGACCGTTGATCGTCGTCGGCGCCTGGGTACCGCAACTCCACTGGGCCGGGCACTGCGGAGTCCCGGTGTCCGCCGTGTTCCCGGACTCCTGGATCGACCATGATCGGCTGGCCGGACCGATCGCTGTGAAGGTGTACCTCAGCGTACCCGCTAGAACTTGGCACCCCGTATCGTTGGAGTTCTCTCGGAACGCCATGAACGTGTGAACCCAGCCGTTCGCTGCACTCGGCTCCTCAAACGTTCCACCGAAATTGCTGCAGGTCCCCCAGTTCGATTGCTCTGCGCTGAAGTTGATGATTGACGTCGTGCCCGCGGGCACGTGGGCCGCCAACGCGTGCTGACGCAGGTCGCCTTGCGACGACCCGAGGAAGTTCAGGAAGATCGGCCCTACCGAAGTCTGCCCGGCACTCCCACCTGTAAGCCATCGCCAACGTTGCGCCACGAGGCCAGCGCTCTCGTTGTTGATCGACAGCGTTGCGTCTTGTGTACCGGCACTTGAGCCGCCACCGTTCGCACCACCGATCGCACGTACGCACGACCAGCCGCCCGACTGTCCGTCCACGTTCAGGGTCGCCGCTTGGCTTCCCGACTGCGTCGAGCTGCCGCTCGCCGGCACGATGCGACGACGGCATTCCAGTCGCGACACTTCGGTGTTCACCGGCAGCGCCACGCGACGGCTACCCGTATTCGACCCTGTGCCAGCACTCGGCCACGCGGTACGCGAGCACACGAGCCCCGGCGACTGCGTGTCGATCGCCAGAAGCCCCGTTTTCGCGCCGCCCACGGTGGTCGATCCGTTGACCGGCTGAATCCAGCGGCGCCCGACCTGTCCACCGATCTCGCCATTGATGTTGAGGCTGGCGTCGCGGTGGCCATTCACGGAGCCCGAGACCGTCTCTGCCCAGCGCTCACGCTGGCACGACACCCCCCCGATCTCCTCGTTGATCGGCAGCGCCTGCGTCCGTGTGCGACTCACCGCCTCGACCGTCTGTTCGGCCCAGCGATTGCGCGTGCAGGCGAGTCCCCCCGTTGCCGGCACGGTCGACAGCGTCGCTATCTTGTCCATCGACAGGATCGGCCGACGCTCCTCGACGGTGACGGTTCGCCGGCAGATTTCCCCACTCCGGCCAGCACCGACCTCAAGGAGCGCCCGTTCGTTCCCGTCCAGCCACACCGGCACCGAAGAAACCACGAGCTCACGCGAACAGATCTGGTCCGTGCGCGCCACTGTGCGCTCGCAGATCTTCTCCTCGGTGATGTTGCGAGTGATCTCGCGGTTGGTGCGCGTTTCCGTCGTCGTGCAATTCCCGGGCGATTCGCCACCGATCTCGCCGTTCTGCGCGCCGGTGATCGCCTCCTCGACCCGCGTCATGTCGATGTCGTTGGTCAACGTCTCGCGGATCTGCGTCGTCTCCACCGCCTTGGCGTCGTGGATCGCTCCGATGTCTCGCGCCATCGCATCGTCCTGCTGACGCACGGCCTGCCGCTCCGAAACGCGCCTCAATCCTTCCTTGTTCTGCCCCTGCTGGGCATCCTCCAGTTCAGCGTTCATGGCGTCGCGGTCGGCACCCGGCACCAGTTTGTTCACCTGCAACGTCTCGCCGGCGACCACCACCGTCCCCTGGTCGCGCTCGCCCCCGCTCTCGGCAATGGTGGGCTCGACGAAGGCCGCGTTCGCTGCCTCGCCGATGGCCCGGCCTTCTTCCTCAGCCTCCTGGCGCTCCGCGGCCGTCATCGGCCGGATCTCAGCCGCCCATGCGGGAACGCCAACGCCCTGCATGAGCAGGGCGGTCATCAGGATCGCTGCGATGGGCTTGAACATGCCTTTCCTTCGGTTTCTTCTTCTTGTTCTAGAGGGAAGAGAGCTGCATCAGAAGTTCAGGCAGCATTCCTCGTAGGACCACTCCATGCTCACGCGGTCCTCGCCGATGAACGGGATGGTTCGACCCACACCCCACAGCATCCGAAGCTCGGTGGTGCCGGCCCACGGGGCGCGCCTTGAGGCCCTAGGCCACAGGTTCTGGATCTGGTATTGCTGCTTCGGGAACACGAACCAGGGGATGTTCGCGCACACGCCACCCGGGCCTGAGCTCTTCCATGCCAGTCCGCGCGAGTGCATCAGCGCCAGCCCGCGAAGCGATGTGCGCATCTGCGCCTCGAAGCTCGAATCGTTCGGGCCATGACCGGACAGCGGATAGATCCGCTCGCTCGATCCTGCGCTGTGCACGGCCGGCTCCAGCGGCTTTCGAACCGCCGTCATCACTCGATCCGCCATCGCCACCGGCTCCGCCACCGGCGAAGAGAATCCCTTCCCCCAAGGGGCGAACAGGTTCGCTAGCACCTCGGACTGGTAGCTGAAGTCGATCTCCGTCAGGTAGCCGAAGTCGATGTCCATCGCCGCACCCGGCGAACAGACCACGTTCACCAGCATGTCCATGACGGCGCCACCCGGAAACTTGATCCAGTGCCAGTTGTAGAAGCCTTCACCGCTCGAGGCGTTCTGTCGCCCCTGCTGGATCGAACTCAGCACGCGAGCAGCACCGCCCATGCCCGAGGTCAAACTCAGGCCGCCGAGTAGTGGCGTGCAGAAGGGGGTGCCGTTGACCTCGTGGATGTGGCTCGGTTGCCACATGCCAAGCACCACACCCGGTGTCGGCAGACCGCCCAGTCGACCCGGACACATGCAGGGCGTTACCGGCGACGGCCAACGCGTGAGGCCGGGGTCGGGCAGCGCGCTGGTGGGGCGGAACATCCCTGTGGGTGGGATCGCCGCGCCTTGCATCGTCATCGGGAACATGCAGTTGTAGCAGAACGAGGTGAACAGCTTCCCTCGCGTGATCAGCCCCGAATCCGGGCAGCCATCGAACGCCTGTGCGCTCGGTGCCAGTGCTCCCAGCACGACCACCAGCACCAGCTGGAGGGCCCAGTTAGGCACGCCGCTTCTCCCACACCTCGCCCGGTGCCGCCTCGGAGCGCACGACCTTCACCGATTCCGGCGCGTCGATGCCCACACGCACCTGGTTTCCACGGACGCCGAGGACCTTGAAGACGATCTTCGTCTCCCCCTCACCCACTTCCACCACCAAGCCCTGCCCGATCGGGCGCATCATGACCAGCATCTTCGTTTCCCCTGTCAGTTGTTCGTCACCGCGAACTCGTCGATCTGCAGGCGGTTGCCCGCCTGGGTCACGATCGAGGGCACACGCTCCACGCCAATCCGCTCCCGCTGTCCCGGCAGCAGGAAGTAGACGCGCTCGTTCAGTCGCTGCATCAGGCCAGTGAAGCTGCCCCAGCCGTTGTCGATCTCCGTGTCTAGCCGCGTGGTCACCAGCCAGTAGTTCTTGGTCGTGACGGTGCTCAGCTTCTGCTCCAGCCACTTCACCTGCGCCTCGTCGGTGCCGTCGAACACGAAGATCGTGTCGTCGAGTGGCATGTCCTCGAGCGGGTTGAAGGTCTGCCCGGCTCGCATGATCACCGTCCCTGCCGCCGTCACCACATCTTCGGGCCACGTGACCGACGGGTCGAACAGGCGCCGACGATCCCGCGTCGCCTTCGGCAGGTCCTGCGTCTCCTGGCGACGCCAGAAGTTGTCGGCCGCCCTCTGCGCCCCGCCCTTCCAGTCGTAGGCCTGCATGCGCTGCTTCAAGACCTCCACCAGATCCTGCTCGACGATTGGCGAGGTGGTCCCTCGTGCGCCGAGGTCACCGCGTTCGCCCTTGGCGACGAGGTCTTCCAAGTAGCTCGGATTGGCGATGCCGCGGATCGTCGCCAGCACCCGCCCCTCTTCGTCGAGCCGCTGTAGCGTTGGCACAACGGTGACATTCGTGTCGGTGAACGCCGGCGGGTCGAGCTGCACGGCCGCCATGGGCTCACCTTCGACCAAGGGCTGCAGACCCTGCAGGTAGCTGGTGAGGTCGAACAGCTTCTCCCCCGGCTTCAAGCCGCGAAACAGGATCACCATGTCTTGGTGCTTCTCGCCGTAGGCCAGCGCTTGTTCGATCGCCTCCTGTCCCATGGAACGACTGACGAACAGACGGTAACGCGCCGGCTTCGGCGCCGCGGCATCGATGTCCGCTGCCTCTTTCATCGCCGCATCGAGCTCGCGCTGTGCGGCCTCGGCCAGATCACCATCCCCCAGGATCTCGCGGAAGCTCGGCGGTCGCTCTGGCTCTATGCTCGGCGCACCGCCAAGAACCGCCTGCGCGTCCTGCTTGAACGCCTCGATTCGACGGCTCACGTCGGCTTCCATCGCCGCGGCGTCGCCGCGCATGTCCTCAGCGAGAACGCGCGACCGCGCGACGTCCCGCACGACCTCCTGGTTCAGCGCCTGGCCGCGAGCACTGTTCTCGGCGCGATCGGCAATTGCCCGCGCCGCCTTCTTCGTCTCTTCCGAGATCTCCGGTTCGGTCACCGGCTCAACCGCAACCGCCGTCATCGGCAGGGCGATCAAGAGCAGCGCCAGTGAGAGGGCCCTGATCACCACACCCGCACTCCCGTGCCCAGCAGGCGATCCACCTTCATGGGCCCGAGGTAGCGCCCATCGAAGCTCCGCGGCAGGTCGCCCAGCATCAGGATCTCGTCGTCCGCCAAGGTGTAGGACGCTTCGACGTCAGCGACCGTCAGCCCTGCCTTCTTCATCGACTCGGCGTGGAGGTCACCCCACTTCACCCCGTTGATGTAGATGCCCAGGGCTGACACCTCGATCCGATCGCCCGGCAGGCCGGCCAGGTACTTGATGACGATGTGCCCATCCGGCAGAAAGGGCTGGAAGCCTGCGGACTTGAAGAAGAACTTGCCGCGACGTTCCAATTCGATTGTCCGGTCTGCGGTCAGCCAGAACACCGTGCCTTCGATGCACTTCACGTCCGTGGTGATGACGCCGATCCGGTGCGTCTCCTGCAGGTAGCGCCCGCCGAGGATGAACACGATTCCGCAGGCGCACAGGATGTTGATGATGGTCTGGTGCGACCAGCGCTTCTCTGCCGGAATCGGCGGGCCTTTGAACCAGCGCCACATGCGCCCCATGGTGGCCATGGCCATGCTCACGGGCTCACCTTGATCGCATCGTCGTAGGCGTAGATGCTCTTCTCGTCGAGCACCAGGTAGCCTGCTTCCACAAGGCGCTCACCGGCCTCGACCAGCTCCTGTGCGGCCGCATCCCGATCCTCGCCCGCTTGGATGCGCTTCAACAGTTCGCCGTGGAAGTTGATCACGGCCACGCGCGGCCGCATGGCGATCTCGTCCTCGAGCGCCTGCAGCTTCACCCATGTCCAGCCGGCGGTCGCCAGACTCGCTAGCGCCGCCACGACGGCCGCGATCAGCAGCCCCCTGTTCATCGAGCCGTCCATCACGCGACCTCCGAGTTCTGCGCCATCTGTTCATCGCGCTTGCCGGTACGCTCCAGAAGCACGTTGTTGATCGCGTCCGAAATGTTCAGGCCGCGGTCCGTCCACACCTTGATCGCCGCCACGTCCTGGGCCCGGCTGCTGTAAAGCAGCTTGTTGAAGTCGCTGACCACCAGACGGCCGACGCCCACACCCTCGGCGTTTCGGACCATGATCTCGCTGTACTCCCCCGGCACCGTGTGGACGCTCTCCAACAGCTTGAAGGCGACGTCCGTCATCGGCATTGCACCGGTCTTCTTCACCATCGAAATCGATTCCGCCTTCTGGGCCAACAGCAGCATGTGCGCCGAGTTCTCGACGATCGCCTCCGCGCCGGAGGTCGCCAAGTCCATCACCGACTGCGTACACACCACACACGAGGCACCGAACTTTCGGAGCTGCCGGTAGAACGTGACGATGAACTCCTTGGTCTCGTTCGAGGCCAGCAGACCGAAGGCCTCGTCGATCAGCAGCAGCTTCTTCATCTCGCGCGGCAGCGTGTCCATCGCCCGCTGGATCTGATACATCAGCTGCAGCAGGACCACGCGCTGCAAGTCCTTTCGCCCGCTGAGCTGCTGCAGCTCCAACACCACCATCCGGTTCTCGAAGTCGCAGTTGTTCCGTCCGTTGAACCACCGGCCGTAGACACCCTTCGTCGTGAAGGCATACATCTGCGCGCCGACGTCCTTCGCACGCTGGTCCTCCATCGCGAGGAGCTGATTCGCCACATCGTCGGTTTCGGCGTTGCTGCCCTTCTCGTCCCACACTTCCTTGACCGCGCGCTTCAGCGCCGCGGTCTGGAAGTTGTCCAACCCCTCTTTCGGCGTTGCCATCACTTCGAAGATGGCGCACAGGATGTCGCCCTCGTCCTCGAAGCTCTTGACGGTCCCGAACGGGTTCAGACAGATGTCCAGGTCTTCCTTGAATTCGATGTACGTGCCGCCGAGCGACTCGCACAGCTTCTGGTAGCTGTAGCCCTTGTCGATGACGAACACCCGGCCGGAGACCGACAGGACACCCGTCATCAGCTCGTTCGAAAGGAAGGACTTACCCGCACCCGACATCGCCGCGACGATGGCGTTGTAGTTGCTCGAGCTGTCCCAGAGCGAGAACCTCATCAGGTTCCCGTCCCGCGCGAACAGCGTGATCAGCGGGTTCTTGGTGCCGCTCCACGAGCCGAAGATCGGCAGCATCGGCATGACGTGCTTCGTCGCCATGGTGCGGTAGCGCATGATGCCGCTTCGGATCTCTTCTTCTGCAGCGAAGGGAAGAAGCTGCGAGAACAGCGGGTGGACGAAGAACCGATCCTCCAGCATCTGGTAGCCGATCTCTCGGAACATCGACTGCATGTCCTGCGAGGCCAGCACCACCTTGTCCTCGGATTCCGCAAAGACGGCGGCACCGATGTAGGCGTAGATGATGCGATCGCCTTCGTCGACGCGGTTCATCAGGGTCTGGTAGGAGTCCCGCTGCAGCCCCCAGTCGCGAATGAAGCGCGCCATCGGGCCTTCCGCATTCCGCTGCGCCCAGGCCAGTTTGCGCTGCAGGTCGCCGCGCTTGGACTCGTGGTCGGCATAGATCATGTTGACCGTGATCAGCGTCGGCTCGCGCTGCGCCTTCTGGCCCTTCATCAGGTCCGCCATGTAGCGCATCGCCTGGCCGGGATACAGGTACTCCGGGTAGCGCTTGACGCTCAGGGTGCGCACGTACGCGCCCTCGCCGAGCTTCAGCTGCTTCTCGCTGACGTTGATGTCCACGTCCCAGTCGAGCAACTGGTTGCAGATCAGGGCTCCCTGGTCGTGGTGACCCCACGCAGACTTGCGCCACTGCGCGCCCTTGCCGTGGTTGAGGATCGCCTCCATCAACCGGATGTACTTCTCCGCCGTCATCGTATCGAGCGGCAGACCCACGGCATTCAGGCCGGAAATGAAGGCCATCCGAAGCTCGCGGTACTCGCGCAGGTCTTCGGCCTGTGGCGGATTCGGTCCGTGCTTGAAGGTGACGGTCACGGCCACCGTCATGTTCCTGAGCTTCGCGCCAGACACGCGCCCCATCGGCTGCTGTGTCATCTCGCGCATGAACTCGACGCGCTTGTCGGCGATCCGCTTCAGCAGGCTGTCCTTCTGCCCGTCGCGCATCGCCGTGAAGGCATAGATCGTTTCCTCGATGTCCGGATTCGCGTAGAGCACCCACTGCACGACCGTTCCGGCCGGCATGTTGAGGTTCAGCAATCCGTTGAGGGCATCGAAGGTCGACTGGTCAAAGCCTGGCGCCAGTCCGCCGATGAAGCCGAACCCGAGTCGGTCGGGGGCGATGTAGAACAGCGCGTCCTCTTCGGAGTAGGCGTTCACCACGCCGAACGTCCGGATCAAGGCCTCTTGGCGATCAGCAGGTCCCATCGTGGGTCTCCTCGGTTCGTGAAACGAAAAAGCCTCGGGGCTGTGAACCCCGAGGCTTCCTAGACGTCGGCGATTGCTCGCTCTCGTCTCCTCGGTGTCGCTTAGAGCGCGAAGCCGAAGATGTTGTCGATGATCGTCGGGCCATAGGCGAAGATCAGCGCGAACGCCAGGCCGAGCACGACGGCCATGGCCGACTGGCGCATGATGCCGGCGGCCATGCCGATCAGGAACGCGGCGATGGCCAGCACCTTGCCCAGCGAGCCTTCCGACCAAGCGGTCAGCTGGGTGTAGATGGCGTTGAAGGTGGTGTCCGTGGCGGCGGTGGCCATGGCAGCGGACGAGGCGACGGCGACGAGAGCCAGCGGGGCGATCGACTTCTTGACGAGGTTCAGGGTCTTCATGGTTCGTTTCCTTTTCACTGGGGTTGGTTGGCTGCCATCCCCGGTCGGCGAAGCTCCGCGCTGGCACTCGCGTCGCCCTGCCCGTCTTGGGCAGCTCCTTGACCAGGTGTTTCGAGCAGAGCGAACGCTGCGCTGCCAGGAACCGCCTTGTGGCCGACGTTCCAACGGCGAGGTTCGATCTCGACGAAAATTCGGGTGGGCATGTGCAGGCGTCCTGCCTCGTCCTCGTACGGCCCCACCCAGACCTGAAGGACTTGCGCGGGGTCCCGATGGGGCTCCGCCGCGTTTCGAACCGCTGCAGCGACAGGCGCCGCCGCGGCGTTGTTCTGCTGGATCGGCACGATCGCCAGGGCGTCGTTCTGGACCCGGGTGCCGGCCACCGCACGCGACGGCGTCGTCACCAACGCGCTCGTGTCAGCGCCCTGGCGCGCCGCTCGCGTGGCGCCCCTCGGCGTCACCGTCGTCGACAGCGTCTCGCTGAAGTTCGTGCGCTCGTAGACTTCCGTCGTCGAGAGGCACTTCGCCCCGTCCGGCACCGGGCAGGTGAAATTGCCTTTCGTGCTGGCGCAGCCCCCGAGCAGCAGCGCGGCCACGAGGGCGATGCTGATCAGCTTCGGCGAGCGGTTCTTCGTGATCTCCATGTGAGCCACGATAGGCAGGCCGTTCATCCCTGATTCCAACAGTTCATGCCGTTTTTTTCGGGTCATCCGCGCAGTGCTTCCCATCACTGCGCGCCCGTTCCACGACCGGCCTGGCCCTCTTCGCCGGCGCGGCCCGCCATCGTCCGACCACGGGTCAGCACGATGGTCACCGAGCGTCCGCTGTCGATCTCGATCACCGGATGCAGCTGCTCGGCGAGCTCAAGGAAGTGCTGTGCGATCCGATCCAGTGCCGACGACGCGCCGCCCATCACACCGCTCGCGCCGAGCGTCTGCCCGCTCGGGATCTCGCCCGGCTGGAGCTGGCTCTGCTGGTTGTTGCCGCCAAAGGCGCGAGATACGCCGTCGGCGAAACCCGCCAGCATCGCCTTGCTGATCGCCTGGCCCTGCTTGGAGACGACCAATCCCCTCAGGCCCGCCTTGCCGTCTTCGCCGATCGCGAAGCCTTGCAGCGGAACATCGATCACGCTGCGATCCGGCCGCACGCAGCTCATGCCGTTGGCGCGCATCATCGCGCGCTCCGAGGGCAGATCACCGATCGCCTCGAGGAGGATGAAGCACTCCTTGTAGTCTGCCCGGTAGCGATTCGGCAGCACCGCATCCCGCTTGACGCGCAACAGCACGGGTAGCGGATCGCGAACCGCAGCGCGTCCCGTCGGCGCGTCGAGACCGGTCAGCAGCACGCCGGTGATCATCGTGCCGGCAGGCAGGTAGTTCTCCGTGGCGTTCTTCGCTTCCTCGGCGCGTCGCTCCGTCAGCACCTCGGCGTTGCTTCGCGGCTGCGCGCTCGTGCCGCCTGAGGGCGCTGTCTCCGGGCCACCCACCGTCCTGATCTCCGACGGGGGCGCCACCGGCTGCACGGCCACCATCGGCGCAGTCGTTCCAGGGTCGACCCCAGGCACCACCGGTGCCGACGCCGTACGCGCATTCTCACTTGCGCGCTTCTCCACTGCGGCGAGCTCCTCGCGCAGCGCCTGGATGTCTTGCTGAAAGCGCTCCGCCTGCTCTTGTGCGCCTTCGTTGGTCGCCATCCGATCCAACTGCTGCTGCAATCGTTCGATCCGGTTCGTCAGCTCGCGGTTCTGATTGCTGAGCTCCTGCTGTTCCTGCGACATCCCGGCCAATCCGAGGTCGCGCCCGCCTTCTTCGGGGATCAGCGCGTTCTGGATCTGTTGCGCCGCCACGTCCTTCTGTCGCGGGCCCGATTCGCCGGTGGCGACGATGGCGATCGCGAACAGCAGCAGGCCGCTGACCGCACCCACCATGCTGAACAGCTTGCGGCGCTGCGGCGGCAGGCCGGCCCACCACGTCTTGAAGACGAACTTCGGGCGCCCCGTCCCGTCCGAGGTCACGGTGTTCTTGCCGCTCACGGCGCACCCCCGACCACACTCGGCCGCACCTGCACCGCACCCTCGCTGGTCTGCACGGTGAACACCGCATAGACCTCGGTCTCTTCACCCATGCTCAGGCTGCGCTTCGGCCAAGCGGCCACTGCACGCGCCTCAGGCGCGCAAGCCGACTCATCGAGCACCACCCCTTGGTTCGCGCGAACCCGATACACGACCACGAAGAGCTCGCTGCCGGTGATCAGCTGGGCGGGAATCGCCGATGCACCTGGCAAGCGGCACGTCGGCACGGTGATTGCCGCACTCGCCACGTCCTGCAATCCGTATCCCTCGGGCACGCGCCCGTGCGCCAGCTCCGCCACCAGCCCACTTAGCGTGTCGACGTAAGGCGATGCCGTCTCGAAGGACTGCGCCACATCGCGACGCGCCTGAACCGGCCGTGTGGCCGCAGCGCGCAGGCCGCGGATGTGTACGCGTGTCGAGACCTGATCGATCTCCTCGGGAACCAGCGTCAGCGAGATCGCGTTCTCCGCGTCCGCCGCTTCGTGGATGAAGAGGCCGATCGACTCGTCCGCGTTCGTCGAGACGTAGACGATCCCCCCTTCGGAGCGGATGCCTGCGGCCGAGGTCGTCACGACCTTCGCGTCAGTGAACGGCGTCACGATGCGATTCACATGCGCCTTCGCGATCGCGAAGCTGCGGTTCACACCGACTTCCACGTCAATCTCCGCGGCCGGACGGCGTGCGGTCGCTCGCGGTCGCGTCCGGGCAGGGATCTCGCCGGCGAATCCGCTTCGGACCAGAACGTCCCGCGGCGCCGCATCGACGGCAGTGGGCGGGGTGCCGACCGTAGGTGCGGCCCGATCCTGGACGATCGTGCGCTGCGGGCCGTCAAGGCCGGGCACCTCCGGGCCGCTCGGCGTCCCGACCGGGACCTCCACTCCACCATCCCCGGCCGCGGCCGGGGCACGCCCGCCCACCTGCGCGCTCGCGACTCCTGCCAGCAGCACCAGGGAGACGCCCATGATTGCCTTACGCATACGACTTCCTTCCTCGGATTGATTAGCGCGCAGCGACGGCGCCGGCCTCGACCAGCGCCCGCTCTTCTTCTTTCGCTTGCGACCAGGCGCCCTCGTAGACCTCGAGCGATTCCATGCGGACGCGGTAGTCCTGCACGCGCACCCCGATCTCGTAGGTGCGAACCATCGAACGCTCCATGCCGCGCATGCCGCGCAGCGCGTACTCGCCAGACACGATCACGACGTCGCGCGAGGGCAAATAGAAGGTCATGGTCGGGATGAACGAGACGCTCAGCCCGTCGTCGGCCATCTTCTTGGCCTGCTCCGCGATCTGCTCCTGCAGGCTCTGGAACAGCCGGGGAGAAGCGATCTTTCCGAGTTGCTCCGACATGAAGGGCGCAGTCATGGGCGTCGCGTTACCCATCAGCATCGCGATGTGCGTGCCCCAGGCCTCCTTGAGGCCCGGTGAACCTTCGCTCACCCCGATCTCGACCCGTTCATCGAGGCCGGGTGGCAGCAGAACGACGGTCTCGTTCTTTCCGAAGGCCATCATCGCGAGCAGCAGGTTCGACACGATCAGCGCACCGATCACCATGCGCGACAGCCGGTTCTCCTTCAGTGCGCCTTGCCAGTCGTTGAGGAAGGTCCCGAGCCTCATGGGAAAATCCTCCAGACATGCGGCATCGCGGCGCGCCCCTTGATCGGGAAGCCGAGATACCAGAACCCGGCATGGTTCAGGTAGCCGTCCGGTGTGCTGTCGGTGAAGCGCCCGAAGAACCAGGTCACCGCGGCGCCAACCAGAACCGACAGCAGCAGCTGGTTCATGGCCAGACCCACGACGAGGCAGCCCGAGAACGGGATCACCTGGTCCATCGTGAAGAACAGGATCCTCTGCTGCGCGTCGGCATGCCGAGGGAATTCGATTCGCTCCATGGGCTCATGTGCGGAGTGGGGATGCCGCCATCCTCGGCCCGCACCGCTCCCTCAAACCCCCGAGTTCCCCCCGTTTTTCGGTTCTTCAGGCCAAAAAAAAGACCCGCTATGAAAGCCGGGTCTTAGGGGGGGGGTGGAGTAGGTCACTCCATCCGGATCGTCTCGTCGCGACGAACGAGCTGCGGCTCGTCTTCCTCGTCTTCGACATCCTCGTGCATCGGAATGACTTCGGACGGCCGTTCCAACAGCGCCGGGTCCTCGTCGATCTGGTTGAACAGCTCGACGATGTCCTCCATCGCAGCATGGATCGCCGCCTCGGAGGTGGTGTCCATGCCGTTCTGGAGCATGTGCATCGCGACGAGGGCCTTCGCTTCATCCGAGGCCAGAAAACCGTCATCGAGCTCCACCGACTCCGTCTGGCACCCTTTGAAGGTCCAGACCAAACCGCGCCCAGAGACCCAGCGCCCACCCAAACCTGGGTTCGACGACGCGCTGCTGGTGCTCTGCGGGGTCTTTCCAAGAACGGTCTCAGACCGCTTTCTCTCAACCCCTGTCACCCATGAGCGGTGCTCATGGTCATCAACTTCGAGCGCAGCCAAAACACGTACGATGGCCACCAACACGATGAGCGAAACAATTGCGACAAACATCTGGTGCCTCCTCAGAAAAAGCGAGGCAGCCCTTCGGCTAACCTCAGGGCGAGAAACTGGATGCAACGGGCATCAACCGGGCGAAGTACGCCATTAACACGCAAACGCTAACCTACATTTCGCGAGAACACCATGCTTGTCCTGATCTTCACCGCGGTTGCCGTCATCGGCCTGATTTCCATCCTGCTGGCCTTCCTTTCCGACGCCCCCGTTGCTCCGTCACCCCGTCCTGTTCGGCGTTGGTATCGCGATGAGTCGTCCTCCCTCGACGATTCGCGCGGGCTTCCCCCCAGCGCATGCTACGGCTCCTCGATCGAGGAGCCCAACCTCAACGATTAGTCCCGCAAGGAGTCGCCGAAGGTCCTCGAGGGGTCGGCCTCCGCGTCGTACTGCTGCGTCTCCGGCATGTCGAAGCCCGTCTTCTCCACCCACTGTTGCTGCTCGGGTGTCAGCTTCGTCTGCTCCGGATCCGCGATCCTCGATCCGCGTGTCGTCCCTTCTTCCGGCATGTACACGCCGTCGGCTGCTCCGTCGTAGCTGTCTGTAACCGGGATCTCCACGCCAGCTCGTTCGAACGCGCCCGCTACATCTCCACTGGGCATGTAGCGACCCAGCGCAATCGCTGCGGCTTCTGGCCGCATGTCCACCGTACCGTTCTCATTTCGATCCGCCGCTGTTCCGGCGATGAGATTGGCTGCCGCGCGCTCTTGCGGGCTCATCTGCGACAGCAGTGCGCTGTAGTCTTCGGCCTGCTGCGTCGTCGGCTTGCCTGACGTGTACTCTCCGTTCGGCGACATCTCCTCGTTACGGCCCGCCATGACTTGGAAGGCGACAGCGGCGGCGACCCGCCCCAGGCTCGCGTCATCTGCGCCTGGTCCCACCGCCAACTGCGCCCGAATGGAATTGGCCACCTCGGGAAGCCCACCGAGGCCTTCCGAGCCTTGTTTAGCCACCTCCCCTTCGTACTTGCCATCCGACGTGAAACGTCGATCCTCCTGTGCTCCCCCAACGTCCGATAGCTTCGGCGCCAGGGTCTCGACCGCTCGCGCAAACAGCGGCGCCGCAGCCGCGGCGGCCTGCTCGTTCGCCCTCGCCTCGTGCGTTGCCGTAGCATCGCGGCGCTCCGCATCCAACGCCGGCCCACCGCCGACGGCCGTCGGATCCGTTCCCGCGTTCTGCTGAGCAAACGCGAACGCACCGCGCGCCGCCGCCAAGGCTCCGCCCAGTCCCTGCTCCTGCGCCCAGTTGTTGAAGGCCGCCTCCCCACCGCCTCCGAGGGCGACCCCGGCCGCAACGCGTCCTTCGGCGGCGCTGGTCGGCGCCTCGGCCGTGTTCGCACCCACCGTCTGACGGACCTCCCTCCCATCCGGCACGTTCTGTGCAGGGTTCTGCCCCTCGTTCCCCGTGATTGCCGACGATCCGGTCTGATTCGGCAAACCGGTAATGCCGGCCTGACCCAAGGATTTCGTCAGTGCTCCAAAGTAGTCGTCGCCGTACCCTTGGGGTGCGTTTCCGCCCGCAAAATGCGTCAACACCGACGCTGCCGCGGCTTCCTTCGGCGTGTATCCCATGTCCGTGAAACGCTTAGCACCTTCGCCCTTCGTCAACTGATCCCACCCTGCCTGCGTTCCCCCCGCGTCTCCGAATGCGGCCCTCAATGTGCCCATCGCATCCGCGCTGCCAGACACCGCAGCCGCTGCACGATTCATATCGATCTCTGTCCGCATGCCCGTGCTATTCGACGAGCTGTCGAGCATCCGCAGCGCGTTCGCCGCTGACTGCACGTTATTCAGCGACTGCTCGAACCCGCTCCTTTCCGAGAAGCTGTTCGCCTTCGTTCCGTCTTGCCTCGCGATGTCCCGGGCACTCATGCCAGCAGCCGCCACGACTTCCGCACGTTCGCCGGCATCGTCCTTGAGAACCGAGGCATAGCGCCGCGCGGCCTGCTGGATCGCGGCGTTGGCGTTTCTCTCGCCTGTTCGATCTTCATCGCGCGCTGTTGCGGAACTATGTGCTCCCAGCGCTCCGCCGCCTCCGGCCACGCCGCTGGCCGCCCCCGGATTTTTTGTTGCCACCAATGCCGCCACTGCCATAGCGGCTTGCCCCCAATCAACGGATCCCTTGTTTTCAGCGGCCTTCACCTGGAACGCTTCCGCCATCGCGACTTTCTCTTCGCGGGTCAGTCCTTCGGTCGCGCTTTGGAAATCCTTACTGCCCATGATCTGAGCGGTTCCCGAGTAAGCGCTCCGAAGCGACCCATCTGAGCCGGCTTCCCTCGTTCGTCCCCATTGGCTCTGCAGCGTCGATGCGATTTCGGAACCCCATCGCGCCATCATTCCGCTGCTGGTCTGGTCCGCATAGCTGGCTTCCGAGGTTCGTGCCGCCATTCGCGCCTGATCCAGCGAAAACGTCGTTTGCTCAGCTCCGGATGCCCTCGTTGCGCCCATCTGCGTGGCTTGGAAACCCGGCGCCAGCGACGTCGCCGCCCCGACACTTACCGCGTCCGGACTGGCGGTCTTCTCGTTGAGGGTGTCCGCACCCTGCAGTCGACTCGCCAGGCCCACCGCGGTCATCGCGGAACCGAACAGCATCATCAGCGTGATCGCGGGCGTCGATGCTGCGAGTAGCGATCCGATCGCGATCCACGCTTCCGCGTCCTCGGCGACGCTGATCGAAGTAGCGATCGCTCCGAGGTCCGCCGGTGAGTGCTCGTAGTTGCCAATCGTCGCGGCGAACGCATGCTCCGCCATCGTCACCTGGAACAGGTTGATGGCCGCGAGGGTTGGACCCCAGAACATCACCCACAGCGTCAGCAACGAGTAGCGCAGCGCCAGACTCATTCCGAACGACCCAAGCCCCAGCGCGAAGGCCATGAAAGGCGCGCAGATGTAAACCATGCTCTCGAAGAATGCCGAGACGGGCCGAGCCATCTGCAGGAACATGTTCTCTTCGCCCACCCACTGCGTGTTCCGCTGCGCTTTGGCGTCACCGATCATGATCATCAGCGACATCGTTTGTTGGTTCGCTTCAGAGCTCGCCAAGGTCTTCATCAATGCGCCGTGCATCACGTGTGCCGCCACGTATCTCTGCATCGCACGCCCCGCGTCTGCAGCGGCGTTTGCCGATCCTGCATAGCCCTGATAGGCCGCGGAGCGCAGCAGCGCTTCGGCCGAGTCGAACACCTCCTGCGAGGTCTCCTCGTCCATTCTCAGTGCGGGTCCGATCGCTTCGGCGACCGTTGATGTCAGGTCCGCACTGTTGAGCTGAGCCGCAAGATCCGTGCTGGCTTGCGCGCAACTCTTCGGCGACAGCGTCACCTGGTGAGGCGGTCCTGGCGTGTTCGTCCACTGATCCACGCCCATCCACGCGTCCGTACTTCCGAAACCCGTGTTCGGATCCATCAGGTTCGGTGAGCTCATTAGCTGGCTCATCCTGCCGGGATTCGCCGAAACCTCCATTTCCACGCAGCGTCGGATGTACGCGTCCAGATTCATCATCAGGACCCGATAGTTCCCTGTTTCGTCCCGCATCAGGCTCTCGGTCTTCGGGTCACTCATTCGACGAAGCGCGGCCAGCCACTCCACCGCGCGAGTTCCGCCCGAAGCATCGAAACCTACATCGAAGCCTGGCCAGCTGAAAGCCGTCACCATGCGCCTGGACAGCACGGTCGACACATTCGAGACCATCCAGCCCATCACACCAATGCCGATGGGCACGTTGTCCACCCGGATGTCTGCGACATCGTCGCGCCCGAAAGACGGCGCCACGTCCGTCACGACGATGTCGACCCTGGGTACGAACATGACCAAGCAACAGATCACCCCTGCCGCCCACGGCCCCAGGTCCATCTTCTGCGTGCTCACCGCCTTCAGTCCCACTGCAAACAATCCCACCAAGGCGCCGATCGCTCCGAGGCCGAGGAAGATGCTGGCGTTCGAAAGCATCGCGGTCGCGTTGAGCACGCGACTCACGAAGACGGCGTCGCCGACGGCGGTGATCTCGAGGAGTGCCATACGTCAGCTGCTCACAATCGGACGGTCAGAGGCAATCATGTGCTGGATTTCCTCCAGCGCCTTTCCTGCTGCCTCTTTCTTGGCGATCTCGTTGTGTTCCCGCGTCGCTCTGCGGATCGCCCCTTCGAGGATCACCAGCGAATCGCGCAGCCCTTCGCTTTCGCCCATCGTCACCATCTTTGCGCGCAGCTGCGTCAGCATTCCGCTCAGGAGGTTGTAGCCCACCTCGTTGGCAATCGCCTTCGCATGCCTGTCAACCAGCAAGCGTGCGTGCGCTTCACCCGAGATCTTCCGCGCATCCATGATCGCTCGGCCGAACGCTCCGCTCGCGGAAAGGATCCCCAGCTCATACGCGGTTGGTGCGGTACCTGCCGTCGAGGCCCTTCCCAGGATGCCCTGTCCCGTCGAGTTTGTCGGTCCGAGGAATGCGTCCTTGATGATTTTTTCCATGCCAACCAGCGGAGTCGAACGCTCCACCGTGACCATCAGCTGACACGGGATCGTATGGTTCGCCGGCGTGTCGGGATGGCACTGCACCACCCTGGAGTTCATCGCTTTTCTGCCGTCGGCGGTCTGATGGCCAATCAACAGTTCCTCGAAGCTCATCAGGGACTGAATGGTTGATTTCTGAATGGACGTCATCTCCTTCTCGTCGCCGTCGAGTGCATCGACTTCTGTCGGGCTCAAGCATCGCTTTCCGTCTCCTTGCGACATCACGCAGGTCTGCACAATCCCCGTGAAGGACATCAAGTCGAACAGGAGGTCCGGTGGTGTCTCACCATTCCCACCCGCCAGCACGTTGACGCCCTTCAGGGCGTCGAACATCCAGTTGCGTTCGATCAGGCCCTGGTCGCCATCGGCGTACGCCTCCGCGGCGCCGCGCTGCGCGCGATTCGGGTCCTCCCTCGTCTCCGCCATGTCGTTGGTCCGACTGAAGACCGTCTTCCACCGGTCCAAGACTTGCGAGGAGTTGTCCCTGAGCGTCTGCCCCATCTCTGCAAATAGGTTGTCCGCCTTCTCATCAAAGCCCTTCATCAGGGTGTTCTGTATCTCGCACGACGACTGGAACGCTTCGTTGAACTCCATGAGCTGCTTGAAGACGTCACTCACCTTGTCCTCGAGCTGCTGGCTCAACCACGCCAACGCCATGCGGAATGCCACCATCGGAATCGCCGAGGCCATCGAACGCAGCGTCTGCATGATGCGGTCAGCGGACAAGATCGAAAACGAGCCTGCGAAGATGTCCCACCCGCCGCATCCCTGGCTGATCATGGGCGGCGTCATCGAGAACAGGTTCGCGCCTCGCTGCCGATCGACCCTGACGGAGAACGATCCCAAGCCCACCGTCGCTCCCCGGCTCGACATGTAGATGCTCGGATCCGTGTTGTTGACCATCGCGCCCAGGTGATCCCGCGCCGCGTTATCCATGCCATTAGCGAGTGCGTGCCCGCTGAATCCGCTGACCAGCGTCAGCAGGACCAGCATCGTCATCATCAGCTGCTTCATCGTCACTCTCCGTTTCCGATCGGCGTCGAGGCGCCGGTGTCCATCACGTTTTCATCTGCACGGTCCACGGCCACCTGCTCAAGCGCCTTCAGGCCATTCAGCGCTTGCGCCGGATCGGTCCAGTCGATCCCGCTGTTGACGCGATCGATGAACAGGTTTCTCTCTGCGCCGAGCAGTGCAACCTCAAGGTCCGCCTGCGTGATCCATTCCGCTTGCCTGGCAGCCCGAAGGATCTTGGTCGTCAGGTCGGTATAGGTCGTCGCACCAATGCCCACCCGCATCAGCTCGCGGCCCTTGGCCGTTTCGCCAAACAGGTAGAACGTTGGGGTGCTGGTCACGCCGAGCATCGCGGCCTGTCCGCGATCGGGCATCCAGGACGTCGCGATGTTGCTGCCCATCGGCTTGCCGTCCATCGCGACACCGGTGATCTGCAGGTTCAGCTCGCTCTTGAGCTTTTCGATCACCGGCGTCATGCGCTCGCAGTACGCACAGTCTTCGCGGTGGAAGTACACGAGGCTCGTCTTCTGCGAGATGGCATCGAGCACCCGCTCCCGCTCGACATCCCGCACGTTCCGGCGGGCATCGATCGCCATCGAGTTCACCGGGTTCTCGATCGTCTCGTCGAGCACCGGGTTAGCCGTCGTGACCATTGCGGCCATCGTTGCGAACTTCTCGGACTTGTCGAGCATCAGCTTTCGCAGATAGGCCCAGTACTCGACGTTCACCGCGGTCGGTTCGCTGATCGCGATCTCGGTGGCCCGCTCGAATTCCTCTTTCAGCCACCTCGCCGACATCACCGGCGGCTTCTGCTCCTGCGGTGCCACAGGGTTCGCGGGTGTCGGCGGCTTCGCGAGTTCCGGCGGCTTGGGCTCCGGCCGCTCCTCGTACCAATGCCAGCCGCGCTCCCGGTCACGGGTGAAGCGCTCTTGGGTCGCGTCCGGCTGCGGCGTCGACGGCGATGCGCCAGCCGGTGGGGCGGTGGCCGAAGCGCTGAGGGCGGCGGAAAGAATGATGGCCAGCATAGTGCTGGCCACTGTGTCACCCCTGCCCTACCCCGGCGCCCGGAGTTCCCCTCGTTTTTCCGGTCTTAGGCCACGTCCAGCGTCTTCGCCGGTCGTGGCGTCGCGACGCTTGGGGTTTCGGCGTGGGCCAGATCCAAAACCGCCGCCTTCTTCCCCACCCTCGACTCGCTGGCTTTCAGCGTACAGACCGGACAGGAGCCCATCATCGGCATTGACCGCGCACTCGCCTGGACGAGCTGCTTCGTTCGCAGGTAGCTCGACTTGCAGCACGGGCACGTCGACATGTGCATCTTGCCTTCGAAGTAGTCGATCGCCGCTGAAAGCATGCGTCGCGCACTCAGTCGCTCGTTCTGCAGCAGCTCGCGTTGCGACGTCGCGGTGTAACGCAGTGCGCTGGCGAACTCCACCCCTGCACCGGACAGGCTCGTCTTGCCCTCGACCTTCATGCCCATGATCAGGGTCTTGATGAACACCGAGCCCACGGCGTGCTGGGCCGGGTTCTTCAGCAGCGTCGCCGCGACCGAATCACTGGTCTTGCCCGCTCGAGCAGGCTCGGCACCCGCCTCGCGCAGTCCCCGTCGCAGGTTGGCCACCGCATTCAATGGCATTCCGACCAACCCCCCGACGTCGGCGGCGCTGAGCGACCAGCCGAGAAGTTCCAATGCGGCCCTGACCTTTCGGCCCTGGGCCTCCGAGAGCACGAGCAAGTCGAGGTGCATCTTCAACTCATCATCCGGTGCGCTGTGCATCTTGCGCGTGTGTCGCGAGGTGGCAGAAATGCGCGTGGCCGACGTCCTTTTCATGTCGCCCGCTCACTTCGTCAGCACGAGTGCGGCGCTATCGGCGCCCGCGCTTTGGCGCCCATGCTGGACGCTCAGGGCAACAGCCTCGAGGGCCGCGCCTTCTTCCATTCGGAACAGCCCCGACGGACCCAGCGTCGACCAAACCTGCTTGAGCTCGACCGGCGACATCGTCTTGAGGAGCTGGCCGATGCGCTCGTTGCGGATGCCGAGATAGGCCACGGCTTCAGCGGTGTCTTCCCGAAGGGCTTCGCGTATCGCCATCAGTCGCATGGCGTCGAGTTCCCTCAATTCGTCGAGCTTGCTACGCATGGTTCATTCACCTGGGGGGATGGCGCTTCCGAGCGGCAGGTCACGTTAGCGGGGAGTTCATGGACTGTAAAGGGGGCGTGAGGGGGCTCACGGCCCGTTCAGGCAATCCACACGGGGGCGTCATCTGCCGGCCTAACGCTGTTGGCTCTAGGGAAGTCTTTCCCCAGAACAGTTAAGCCACGCACCGATCGCCCCCCTGTGGATAACGGACCGAAGAGCGGGTCAGCGAGTAGAAGCTGTCGCGAATGCCCCGCGGCCGAGACCACCCGCCCCGGCTCAGGGTCGCCACCAGGGCGCGCTCGGCATGGGCAGCGTCGTGCCGGGACACGAACCCGAGCAGGCGGGAGTACCCGATCTCTGCCACCAGTTCGGGCAGTCGGGCACGCGTCACAAGCCCCGGCCTGCGAGATCTCACGCGGCTCAGTACGTCGCGAACGAACCGCAGATCGATTCCCGCAGGCGCCGCTTTGCTCTCGACCAGCACGCGGCGGTCCATCTGGACCACCCCGTCATCGGTTTCAAAGGTGTAGAGCCCGTTGGCCTCTTCAAGGTCGAGCTGCTGCTGCGCCCGGATCTCGGTCGAGATCCTCTCCATCGCACACAGGGCGTTCTCCCTCAGTGCCGACTCGACGGCATCGAACTCTCGCGGCAAGCCTGCGAAAGCATCACGGGCCCCGGGTGCAAGGGGCTGCCGCGATTCCCACGCCTCCCGGACGGCGAGACGGAATGCGGCCGAGCGGCCGACCAGAAGGTTGCGCAGGCTTTGAGGCATGTCGGCCGGCACGTCGTGGGCATTCGCCTCACCAAGGACGCGTCGACCCAGGTCGCAGATTAGGGTCAGTGCACTCTCCCCTGCCCGCTTCACCAGCTGCCGGCGTGCGACGGCGCCGGCTTTCGCCAGCTTCGCGACGGCATGCTCGACCTGGTGTTTCGAGAGCCCGGTTCGTTGTGCCAGCTCCCAGGTTGCGCTGTCCGCGACGCGGCCCGTGTCCGCATCGTCCCATGCGCAGTCGTTCAAGACGGCGAGGACGATCAGGTCGTTCAGGCCAAACCCTGCCGCACGCGCCTCAATGAGGCCCGCGATCGTGATGTTCATGCTGCACCTCGAAAAAAAGGCGCAAGAACACTTGCCAGGCGTCGGATGACCCCTTAGAATCGCGCGTGACAGGTGTGAGACCCTGTTGTTTTGGTACGCCACGCGGTCAACTTCGGTTCTCCGCCTAGTTCAACGACAGCCCCTGCGAGCGCCAACTCGCGGGGGTTTTCGTTTTTCAGGTGGCGCTCTTGCTCGATAGGCCCCCTTCGGCCATTGACTTTTCCACACCAAACTCCTTTCGGACCGGTGCAGGCATATACTGGGCGCGGCTACAGCCCCCAGTCAATCGTGCAAGGAAAAGTCGCAAATGACGACCAAAGTTGATACGACAGAAGAGTTACGGTCGAACGCCATTATCACGATTCACCCCGATGAATCGTCGTTGATCGACGCGTGGAGCCAGTCCGTGGAGCGGCTAGAGGACGCCCTGTCCGTCATCCGCGACAACTCGGCACCTCCCGACGGCCACGGCCGCGCTCAGGTGGCGATGACGCCTTCGGACGTCGCCGACCTGCTTGGCGTTTCTGCCTCGCTCGTTCGCAAGATCGACAACGAAATCGGCTCGGTCAACCGCAACGAACGGAATGTCCGCCAGTACAAGGCCGAGGACGTGTTCCGGCTCCGTCGGCATATCAACCGCCAGCTCGCGCCCTTGGATGCCCCGTCGTACGTCCTCGCCATTGCCAACCAGAAGGGCGGCGTCGGGAAGACCACCACCACCATCAATCTTGCGCAGGACCTGGCGACCCGCGGGTACCGGGTGTTGATCATCGACCTTGATCCGCAGGCATCCGCTACCGCCTCGATGATCTTCAAGCTCAAGGATGGTCGTGAGGTCAGTGGAACATCGCTCGGACTGCCTTCAGAAAAGACTGCGGCCGCGCTGCTCGACCCCACCAAGAACGCCTCGGTCTTCGAGAACATCCTCGAGACCCACTGGCCTACCATTGACGTGATGCCGGCGAGCCCGAATCAGGTCGACGAAGAGTTCGAGCTGATCAATCGCCGTACCCGCCTCGAAGTGGAGGAGGCCCTGGGCAAGAACGTCGACAACGCCAAGCGCGACTTCTGGCTGAACTTCGCCAAGAACCTGTCCCGTCTGCGGACGGAGCGCTACGACATCATCCTGGTGGATACCGCACCATCGATGAACCTCAGCTCGGTCATCACCATGCTGGCGGCCGACGGCCTGCTCATCCCTTGCCCGATGCGCAACCTCGATCTCGAGAGCCTCCAGTCCTTCAACGCAACGAACCTTCGCCACTTCAAGAGCCTCATCGGTGCCGGCTACCCGACGCGGTTGCGCTGGCATCGCGTCCTGCCCACGCAGCGGCGCGGCGTGGCCGTGGAGGACTCCAACGAGATCACCATCCGAACTGCCCTTGGCCACACGGTCAACGATTCGGTGCCGCAGATGGCCGCCATCGCTCGCGCGGCCGGCGGCGCCACGACCATCTTCGAGACCTACGAAGGGCAGGGCAGCAGCGACAAGCGATCCTCCGTGACCGCCCGAGCGACCATTCGCAAGGTTCACGAGCCGATCATCAAGGCCATTCGCCTCCATTCGGCCGCGAAGCACGGCGCCAAGTAAGGAGACCTCTCAGTGACGATGTCCAAGATCAAAAAGACGAAAGACGAAATTCGTGCCGAGCGGGAAGCGTCGGCGGCGATCGCCCTCGAGCAGAAGATGGCGCGGCGACGCGCCGCATCCCAGGAGCCGCAGGAGCCGGCCAAGGTGCAGGAGGTCATTGACCGCCGCATCAACGATTCAGCCGTCTTCCCCGACCACGAGAAGGGCACCATCATCGAGCAGCGCACGTTCCGACCAGACGAGATCATCCTTTCGTCGGTCGCTGCCCGTTCTGAGGACGAGTACAAGAGCAAAAAGTACGAGGAGATCCGCGAGTCGATCCGCGAGCACGGCGGCAACCTGATTCCGATTGGTGTCGCCGAGGTGCTTCAGGACGGGTTGGCCACGTACCACCTGATCTACGGCTCGACCCGTCTTGCCATCTGTCGGGAGCTCGGTGTTCCCGTTCTCGCCGACGTTCGCAAGTGCAGCCTCGAGATGGTCGACAAGCTCCACGACCTGGAGAACGCGAAGCGCTCCGAGAAGAGCCCGTACTCCTTCGCCCTCCAGATCAAGCACATGATGGCGTCGGGGCGCTACGCGACACAGGACGAGCTCGCAGAGACGATCGGCCGGGACAAGTCCACCGTCTCCCGCTCCGTTGCCCTGATTGATGACGCCCCGGCCGGATTCTGGAGCGCCATCTCCGATCCCTCGAGCCTGACGACCCCTCAGCGCAACAGCCTGATCAAGGCGTTCAAGAAGCCTGGCTTCATCCAGTACGCCAAGTCCTTGTCTCCCAAGTCGACGCCTATCGCCACCGTGATGAAGCGCGTCGCCTCGCTGTCGGCGCGTCCGGATGCCGACGCGGCAAAGTCCCTTGCCGAGCGCGTGGTCGAGAACAAGCGCGGGAAGGACTACATCTTCAAGATCCCCGGTGAAGTTCCACAGGACATTCGGCGCAAGGCGCTCACCATGATCCAGGCCCTGATCGCCGGCGCCGGCTGAGGTTGCCTCAGGCAACTTTGGCCAAAATCCGCACTAGAAACAGCGACTTGCGCTCTAACCCCCCCATTCGCCGTAACGCCTACCTCGGGTAGCCACCGTCCTCACCGATCGGCCCCCTCAGCATCTTTGGGATCGAGTTCTGCGCGTGAACCCCGATCTTCAGCTGCTGAAGATCGGCTAGTTTTCCTTGGAGCAACAATGACGTAGCGCCGCCCCCACCCCCTTCCGTAACGGGCTCAAGGGCGCCTCGAAGCCCGCCATTCGGCGGGCTTCGTTGTTCTCAGTCGTCTGCCGTTCCCGTCAGGTAGGCGAGCTCGTCGTGGCTGTCCAGCTCGATCCGCAGCACGCGCTTTCGCGGTACGCCTTCCGGCTCGTTTCCGTGCGTCCTGCTCATCGCCTCCATGATGTTGGCCAGGTCGCCGACAGTGAAGTAGTCGGCCTCAACCTCGACTCGGTCGCCCTTCCAGAACACCTGCACCGTCGTGCTAGTCAGCTCGCCGATGCGCTGGCTCTCTGAAGCGGAAAGCATCCACCCCTCTCGCTCCCCGTGTGTCCCGTGCCTCGAGGAGGGGTAGGGCGCTTCCGGTTTCTCTCGTCTGCGCTTTGCTGTCCGAAGCGGGGCTGCAGCGGCCCTGATCATCGCCACCGTTGGCGTGCATGGCCGCCCGGCGTTTCCGGGTGTCGTCCGCGCCGCGGCCTTCGCCGCCACTTCGTCCATTGCGGTTCCCAGCGCTGCTTCCGCGTCCTCCGCGCTTAATCCGTCGAGCCATCGCATCTGGTGCACCGTGAGTCCATGTTCCCGGGCCAGGCGGAGCAGGGCAGGGGACCAGGCCGCCATTCGCGCCAACCTCCAGGCATCGCTCCGCTGGCGTACCCCCAACCACATCCCGGCTAGGGGTTCCGGCACACCGGCCTCGAGCAGCGCCCCCATCGCTTCGGCCCAATCGGCTCCGCACGCTCGAGGCATCGCAGCCGCAACCAAGCGATCCATCTGGCTGTCCGACAGACGCAAGGCGAGCGCTTCAACGGTGATACCGCTTGCCGGTCGGTTCGCGGCAGCGGCCCTCGCCGTCATGACCACCTCCTGCCCGAGCGCGACCTGGAAGCGCTCCCCATCGAATCGCCCGATGGCGGTGTCCAGGCGCCGGCTGGCGGCCGAGGTTCGATCAAGGGGTCGCCACACGTCCACCCCTGCCACAGGCACGCGTTGGAGCCGGATCTCGGTCTTGGGCATCGTCATCGCCTCCGTGTTGGAATATTCCAACACATCGGTCGACACTCTGCCGTTTTCGAGACCCCAACGAAAAGGGGCGGCTCGAAGCCGCCCCTGGGTTCTGTGTCGATGCCTCTCGACCTACATCACCGAGAACCCCATGTCCGTGGCCCAATCCGTCACGGCGCTGAGCTGCTCACCCCGTGGTAAGCCAACCCCTGTCTCGCTCGCGTCCTCGTGCCTGGCGACCGGCGCGCCGACCGTTTCGCTCGGTAGGGCGGGGTAGGGCAAGGGGGTTGCCTGGCCGAGTTCGGCCATGGGTGCGACGCCGCCCAGCTGCACCACCGGCGACCCCTCTGCAGCGCGTCGCTTCATCACCTCGAGCCCCAGCGCCGCCAGCTCCGCCATCCGGCGCCCGCGGTCGCGTTGGGAGTGGCTTGCGAGCTCGGCCGCCAGGTCGCGGAAGATCGGAGCGGACAGGTCGATCCGATAGGCCTTCCGCTCCCGACCCTCGGCTTCATTCGTCTTCCGGCCTGCCATCACGCCACCTTCTTGGCGGCACCGAGCAGCAGCTGGCCGTAGACCTGATAGCCCCGCGCGTTACCCAGCACGGGGTCGTCTTGCTCAATGACCTTCGCCTTCGGGAACGATTTCGCGATCGCCGGCAGGAACAGGGGCGCGCCGCCGCCGGTCAGCACCACGACGTCGATGCCGGAGCGCTCGTTTCGCGTCGAGGTCAGGATCTGTCCCGCCACGCGCTCGGCGATTTCGCTCCCCACCTCGCGCATGACGCTCCTATAGTCGACCTCTTCGCCACCGATCACCAGCGACGACTGGTTTCGACGCCAGGCCAGCTCGATCTTGTCGCGGTCCACCGTCCTGCCGTGGCGCTCGCCCAGCACCTTCGCCGCTTCTTCCATCACGAACGACATCGCGAACTGGCTCGAGGCCGAGGACTTTTCGCGCACCGACTTGCCCGACATCACCGCCCAGTCGCAGCTGTAGAAGCCGATGTCCACGATCAGCGTGGCCATCGTCTCGTCCGCCGTCAGGATGCGGTGTTCCGGCCGGCTTGCCACCGCGAAGAAGCTCCCGACCGCCTGCGGCATGACCACCACCTTCTCGACCTCGACCGTCGAGGCCCCGTTGATGACGTGCTTCCCCCTCATCAGCTGCGCCAGGCCCTTGCGCAGCTCCTCGCCCCGCTCCCCGAAGTACTGGCTGACCGGCAATCCGGTCACCAGCAGCTTGACCTTCTCCCGCCCCAGCTTCGCCAGCGCTCCGAGGAAGAGCGCGTGGTACTCCCGCGTGCTCGTGTAGCGCTCGTGGGTCTGGCGGGTGTTGTTCTGCACGTGCATCTGGTCGACGCCGGCCACCCATTCCTCGACCTCGTCCTCAGCCACCGGCAGCAACACGAGCTCGCCCCCCTTGAGATCCGGGGTGCGGTCGATCCGCTTCGGCATCAGCGCCACCGGCGCTGCGCCGGCCGGCATCACCTGTTCCCAGGGCGCCTCACCGACGCCGCCGGCGGCCAGCTTGATGTTCCCGTACCCCACGTCCAGCCCGACCACGACACCTTCGACCTTGCTCACCTTGAACCTCCAGATAGATGGGATGGGCGAACATTGGGCCGACAATGGGCTGACTCATTCGCCTCGCGGCCACCATACCGCCACCGCGCCGCTTCTGCAAGCCGAGTTGGCCCATAGTTAACCCAAAGACCACCCATGGCGCCTATTCAAGCCCGAACCCGCCTGACTCCGTCCCTTCGGTCTCGATGAACGCGGACCTTCGTCTATCCTCCATTCCTCGGAAAGTCCATGCAATTCATGTATTTACCAAGCATCTAGCGCACTAAGAGAGGAATTGCGCGCGATGGCACCTTTACAACTGACGGTGTACCAAATAACCATAGTTCCAATGACTGGTGAATCCGCAGTAATCGCAGCGCGACGCAAGGCCCTCTCGGGTATTGCCGTTCTTGATGTCGTCTGTGACGAGCTCAGGCTCGCCGCCCTTGATCTCGAGCGCCGTTACGCGGCCGACCTTGCTGCCGCACGTGAAGCAGACCGCGCCTCGCGAATGGCGCGAGATCCCGCCGACAAGCGCCCGGCGTGGGTGGGCCTCGGTCTTCAGGCCCTCCGCGCGGACCGCGAGCACGTCAGCCTCCGTTGGAGCCGCACGGTCCCTGTGTCGGCCAGCGAGAAGCGCATCCGCTACGTCTCCATCCCGTCCCGCGACGGCGACTACAACCTCAAGACCCTGTGCGCCCGCGCACCGACGTTCATGCATGCCATCGTGACGGATGTCGAGCACGAGGCCCGCGCCCTCCGTTCCGCCTGGCGCGAAGCCCGGAAGCTCCGATCCTCCATCCGCTCTTTCGCCGAGCCAGGGTGGCGGCTCCGCCCCGGCGAGGACTGACCTGTTCCGATCGACACTTGCGCCCGGCAAGTGACGCGCTATAACGGGGACTGGGCGACAGGACGTTGCCGACTTCCGACAAGGACGCCATGCCTTTACCGCCCTCCCACCATCCCCTCCCGCGACCGAGTCCCTTCTGGCTCGATGTCCATGCGTGGCTGGGGCGCTCCGTCCCGCTCGCTGCCCTGATCCGTGCGCCGTTCGCCGTGCTTGCACCGCCGTCGCCTGTCCGCCCCTCCGCCGTCGTCCTTCCTTTTCGAGACCCCCGACATGATCGACATGAATGAGCCCAGCAGCCCGTCCCCCGTTCCCGAGCGCGACCAGGCCCTGACCGACCTTGCGCGTTCCGTCACCCACCTCACCGAAGTGGTCCTTGCCGGCAAGCGTCGCGAGAACAACTGGCTGGTCTTCAAGCGCACCGCGATCACCACCGCCGTCATCGCTGCGATCCTCGTCTACGTCGTCTTCTACGCCCGCCTCCTCGGATTCCAGACCGACCCGCTGCAGGACGCCGTCGCCATCGTCCCGGTCCACGGCCCCATCGCCACCGGCGTCGAGGCGAGCGCCGAGCAGGTGATCCCGGTTCTCGAGCGCGCCTGCCGATCCGAGCGCGTCCACACGGTCATCGTCGAAATCAACTCGCCGGGAGGCATCCCCTCAGAGTCCGATCGCATCATCAGCGCCATTGAGGCGTGCCGGGCCGGGGATCCCGAGAACGACGTGTCTCCGAAGCCGGTCATTGCCTTGATCGACGGTGTCGGCGCCTCGGCTGGCTACATGATCGCCATGCATGCGGACGAGGTGATCGCCGGTCGCTACAGCCTCGTCGGTTCCATTGGCGCCATCGCCCGAGGCCTCGACCTGTCCCGCTTCGTCGCCGAGCATGGGGTCGTCGAGCGGGTCTACCGCAGTGCCCCGCTGAAGGGCGGCACCTCCATGTGGTCGGAACCGACGCCCGAAGAGGCGGCGGAGAACCAGCGTCTGGTCACCGACCTCGCCGATGTCTTCTACGCCGATGTGCTCGACGCCCGCAGCGACAAGCTCAAGGTCGACCAGGAAACCCTCTTCAGCGGTCGCGTCTGGACCGCCGATCAGGCGCTCGCCTACGGCCTGATCGACGAAGTGGCGACACTGGAGGATCTCGAGCGCACGCGGTTCGTCGGGCTGAAGATCCACCGCTACAGCTCCAAGCCCACCATGCTCGAGCAGATGGGCGTGGCCCAGGCGTTCCGCCAGATGATGGCCGAAACCCGCTACTCGACGCTCTACTGACGTGCCCCGCGCTCGCCGCTACCTGTCCGCCAGCGAAATTGCGTCGCTGGCGGTCTGTGAGCAGAGGGTTGTCCTCGATCTTCGCCACGGCGAGCTCACCACGCCAGCACAACGCCAGGCGCGTCAGCGGGGCACCCGCGCCCACGAATCCTTCGATCAGAAAGTCGTGGCCCACCACAACCGTCCCGCGCCTGTTTCAGGACCGTGCTTTGTCGCCAGTGCGGTCTATGGTATCCATGACCCGCGGACCGACGAGCTTCGGCGATTCCGTGATGAGGTCCTGGCCCCGTCCGCGTTTGGGCGTCAGCTCGTCTGGTTCTACTACCGCACCAGCCCGTCGATTGCCGACTGGCTTTCCACTCGCCCAGGATGGGCGGCCCTGTGCCGATGGTCACTGGACCATCTGCGCAGTATCTTGAGACACGGAGGTCGGAGTCATGCGTTTCGAAGAAGTCAGCACGGGGTTTGTCCGGACGGAGTACCCGATCTCGGACGTCATCTCGTACCAGGTCACCACCGTCTTCCGTACGCTGGTCCATGACCTGCAGGAGATCGAGCCCTCTCGCCTGTCCGACACGGACATCGAGCATGCCTACCGCGACCACCGGGCGAAGAACCTTGATGTGATGCGCCAGCTCGTGCGCCAGGCGCCTCTCCTGCACGAGCAGGACACGCTCGCTTGGGACATGGATGACCTCCTCAAGCAGGTCGACCAGCGCTCGTTGCGGGTTCGCGAAGCCATCGCGCTGGCCAGCTACGTCGCCCGCTCGGCGGTCGAAGCCGCTCATTTCACCGGCGACTTCTACACCCAGCTCCCGCTGTGCCGCTTCCTCTGCATCGAGAACAGCCTGAAGAAGCTCAATCGGCCCTTTGCTGCCGAATGGCAGTCGCGTGCGCGCGATATGCTGGCCGGACAGCCGCACCTGATGGGCATGCAGGCCTACGTCCACTTCGTCCTTGACGAAGCGACCGGCAAGCGCGTGTTTCGCATCACGCGCGACGCGTTTCGCGACGCCGCCCTTCGCTCGTCCGCGTCCGAATGAGCTTCGTCCTGGTCGGCCTGGGCCTGATACTTGGCCTGGGCCTTCTCCTCGTCCTCCTGCATGGACGTGCCTCCCGCACTGAGGAAGCCTCCACCTACGAGCGGGAGGAGCGTTCTGCGATGCCCTCGGAATTGTCGACGGCCCGGCTTGTCCTCTCCGAGCACCTTCTTCGCTGTGAGGCACCGGACTACCTGGTGACCAAGGTGGACCAGGTGTTTCTGACCGCCACGGGCGTTCTCGTTCCTCTCGAGACCAAGACGCGTAATCGTCCTGTCGTCTACCGTTCCGATGAGGTCCAGCTTGGCGTGACCGCCGTTGTTCTGGCCTCTGCATCACACGCATTTGACCGCCACCCTGTTGCCAGCCATGGCTACGTGCGGCTGGTCACACCCGATGGGACAACCTACCGCCGCGTGACCCTGCCGACGCAGTCGGAAATCCTTGACCTTGCCCGGCGTCGCCGCGAGCTCGTGGCGGGCAGGGGAGAGCCGCCGCGACCGGCGTCGTCGCCGGCGGCGTGTCCGAAGTGCGCATCCCGGGCCCGCTGCCCGCAGCCACTTCGGTGAACGCGGGAAAAACTCGGTGATCTAGGCGCCCAGCCGGATCGCGGGGTGTCTACCGTGGCGCCATGAAGACGCCCGTCCTCGCTCTTGCCCTCGCGCTCGCCCTGGCTGGCTGTTCGGCCGTCCCGCCCATCGACACTTCGAGCGTCGAAGCGCGACAGGCCTCGATCGGCACGATTCTCCCGCTCCTCTCCCCAGAGAAAGCCGAGGCCTTGAAGGTCGCGGTTGCCAAGCTCGACGCCGGCATCCCCATCGGTGAGGGCAAACCGCCATTGACGTGGGCGCAGTTCGATCACCCCACCGTGTCCGACCTGCTCGCGGTGACGCATGCCGCGGAGGCAGCCGGTCGACAGCGCGTCGTCGCTCCAGACTGGCCGAATCCGGCCAATGCGGCCAATCTTCTCCGCACCTACCGGATCGAGGCGCAGCTGCTCGACGCCCGGCGTGAGGCCTCGTTGTTGGCGGGCCAGCAGCTCGTCGATCAGTTCCCCTTGACCGACTTCCAGTTCCAGCCCCCGCGGAGGGACGGTGGGCTCGCAGGCTCCGAGGCCGTCTTCCGGTTCGAGGTGGCGAACAACACCCGCTTCGACACCTATCGGCCCGCTCTGCGCGTCTCCATCACCGTGCCCGACGACCCGATTCCGGTGTTCGACCGCACTTTCGAGGCCCCTGCCAATCCCGTGCCGATTGGCCCGGGGGATGCGACGACGTTGGAGCACCGGTGCTGCGGCGCACTCGCCGATCCGTATCACCACGAAATGCTGTCCACGCTTCCCTTGGGTGCCAAGATCAGCGCCGAGCTCTACGACATCCTCGACCATTCCGGTAAGAGCATGATCGACAAGCAGGCGTACTCTGTTCTGGACGAGAGCCGTCGCCTCTTCCTTGGCCACTGCATCGCCTACCTCGGCGAGACCCTGGCCACCTGGGTTCCTCCCAAGGACCGTAGCGAGTGTCTTCCCGCCGATGAACTGGAGCGCCGGCGCGAGATCGCTGCCCAATCGGAGCTTGGGGAGGCTGTCCGCCGTCGGCTTGCGACCGGGCCGGATAGGGCGTCTACCCCCGGCCCCTGACGGTCTTCACACGACCGGGTAGGCGTGAACACGTAGCACCCGCCAAAAACGCTGCGATCTCCCTCCAGGTTCGCCCTCATGCCAAGCCAACAATGGGCCTCCAACCCCGGAGACCTTGCATGACGCGCCTGCTTGCCCTTGCCATTACGGCCACCCTCGCCGCCTCCCCGGTCGCTGCGCTTGACCGCGCTGCCATCGAATCCACCGTCAAGGGGATCAAGGAATCGGCCACCATCCGATCGATCACCCCCACGCCGATTGCGGGATTGAACGAGGTCGTCGCCGACGGCTCGGTCGTCTACATCAGCGACGATGGAAAGTACGTGGTCTCGGGCATCCTGCTGGATGTCGAGGGGCGTACCAACCTCACCGATCGTGCCTTGGCCGGCGTTCGCACTCAGGCGCTCGACGCCGTGCCGGCCGATCAGCGCATCGTCTTCAAGCCCCATGGCGAAGTGAAGCACCGCGTTGTCGTCTTCACCGACATCTCCTGCAGCTATTGCCAGCTCCTCCACGAGAAGCTCCCCGAATACCTCGCACGCGGCATCCAGGTCGAGTACCTCGCGTTCCCGCGCGGTGGTCGCGAAAGTCCGGTCTACGCCCAGATGGCGCAGATCTGGTGCGCAGAGGATCGCAATGTCGCGTTCTCGAACGCGGTGGCGGGTCGCGCTGTCACGGCGGTGGCCTGCGAGAGCCCGGTGCTTGACCACTACGACCTGGGCGATCGCCTGGGTGTCGAGGGCACGCCGGCCATTTACGACGCCTACGGGCATCAGCTCGGCGGTTTCTTGGAACCAGCCGATCTCGAGCGTCGCCTCTCCCAGAACAAGCAGCGTGCCGATGGGCGCGCCGTCGCAGCGAGGTAATCCGTGGGCACGCTCTCCCCCTTGCCCGAGCCTGCGTCCCGCGGTCTTGCCGCTCTGCTGGCCACCCGCTCTGCGCCCGTTCGCGCCTCGACGGTTTCCTTCGATGTCGTGCAGCAGTGTGTGCAGGATGCTCTGACGTTTCGTCTTGCCGGCCTTGCCGATGAACGAAGCCTCTCGCTGTTCCCCTGCGGCGTCCTGCGTCGACCCACGAGCGACGACATCACCATCGCCTGCTGGACCCAAAGCCTCCGCGCCGGCGCGGCCGCTGACGTCGTGATCGTGCTCAGCCCGAACGATGGCGCTCTGTACGTCGATGGCCAGCCTCTCGGCGACCTCCCCCGAGATCGCGTCGTGGGTATCGCCGTCAACGCCTACATCCCCCCTGAACTCCTTCCCCGCACGCGCCGGGAATCCTGAGCCATCTTCGAAGCCGTCCCCTCCGCGTGATGCTTGGCGAACCTCCTGATCGAGAACTCCCATGAAGCTGATCCTCGCCGCCCTGCTGACCCTCGCCTTCTTCGCCCCCGGTGCAGCGGAGGCGTTCTACGCCTTCAAGCGCGACCCCAATCTGGACTGGGCGGCGGAGCATCGCCTCGGCGCGGACGTTCGCAACCTGATGTGGGAGCTGCAGGTGGACAATGCGGCGCGCTGCGGCGAGGAAGTGGTCGGGCAGACCGGCATCCAGCTTGCGCTTGGCAAGCCGCGATGGGACAGCCTCGAGGCCTTCTACGAAGGGCAGGGCTGGAGCTACGGCAACACCATCATCCAGATCGCCGCCGGATCGCCCGCCGAAGACGCCGGTCTTCGCGTCGGCGATGTCGTGACGCGCGTCGACGGTAAGCGGATCAAGCTGCGCAAGGACGACGAAGACGCCATCGAAAACCAGGAGCGCCTGCAGAATGCCGAGAAGCGTCGTGAGAGCTTCGTTGTCGAATTCGAGCGCAACGGCGAGTCGCAGTCGGCCACTCTCGTTCCGGTGAAGGTCTGTGACGTGCGGCCCCGCCCACTCCATGTCCACTACGTCACCGACCAGCGCTTCAAGCCCAATGAAGCCTTGCTGCCGCCGGAGTACGTGGCCCAGCTCTCCGACACCGCGTCGCTTCGTGTCCTGGTGGCGCATGAGTTCGCCCACCACGCGGCCGGCCACTACCGCCGGCGCAATGCGCTGGGCTTTGCTGGTGTCGTGGCCGACACCGTGACGGCGGGTGCAACCACAGGTCTGATCGCGGGAGCCATCAATCTGGCCAAGGCCGACGAGGATGAACTCGAAGCCGATCGCCTCGCCTTCGAGATTCTTCAGGCGCAGGGCATCGAGCTCGACACCATCCTGTCAGTGTGGGGCCGAGTCGAGCAGCTCACTGCCGGCCGTCGCTTCGACAACCCCCTTGCGCATCCGGTGACGCCGGAGCGCCTGTCCCGCCTCCGCGCACTGAGCGCGGACACCACCGCCTCCACCATCGCCCCCTAGGAGTCCACCATGGACAAGTTCCGTTTCGGTGTTGCCTGCGCGTCCTACACGTGCCTCGCGATCGGCCTGTTCGCCACGCTGATCTCCCTGCTCTGGATCGCCCTGGGGGGTACGGACGATGCGATCTTCCAGAACGCCGTTCTGATGATGTTCCTGAGCGTGATCGGTGCGGGCACCTGTCTCGTCATCAACGTCGGTGCCAATGCCGTGAGCCCCGTGCTCCACCGCGTCAGCGCGCTGTTCAATCGTCGCACCAGCTCCGCGTCCCGCTGACGGTCGACATGGCCTACTGCCCCATCGACGACGTCGTGACCGATCCTCTGACGGCGGTCGTCTGGGTCAACGAAACCGTCGGGTCGCGACTCAACGACCTCTCGCTGCCGATGTTTCGCCACGCCCTCTATGCCTTGGCACGCATTGCCGAGTCCCTTCGGCGTGCGCGCCTTGAGGATGCCCCGTCCATCGATGTGATCGCCGACGCGGATGCCCCTGCATCGATGGTTCTGGCCGACCTGGTGTTCCGCAATCGGATCCGTCCCGTGTTGGCGGATTTGCTCGGTCGTCCCCACGCACCCTTTGTGCGCCTGATCGATCCGCACGGTCGCGCCACTCCTGCCAACCCCTACGGACCGCTCTCCTTTGCGGCCCTTGGGCATTCGCCTGCAGTACTGCTGGTGGACGAGATTGTTTCGACGTGGACCACAGCCGTTCTCTGGGAGGAAGCGCCCTTGCTCGGCCACGCCGAAGCGTCGCCCCTGGTTGTTGCGCCGCTTTCCTCGGTCGTCGACCATGCCTTCGCCCTTCTCCTCGCCTCGCGCGGACGAATGGCCGCGGCCTCGCCCCCGGCCGGGCTCGCCGGAAGCGCGGCCGCTCGCCTCCATGTCGATTCGCTCCTGGCTTTCCTTGAGGGCGAGGAGGGGATCGTCGACGAGATCGAGCGCGTCGGCGCGCTGCGCACCGACGGCTCCATTCCGCTCGCGCCCGGTTACCACGTCGACACCCGCGATCGCCGTGTGTACCTGTCCGATGTCGACCCCGACACCGCCAGCATCGCCGAGCTCTTCCCCTGTTCGCCTCCGCTTCCTGAATACCTCTGGCCTCATCCCGCGCCGGTGCGCGGCTCGCTCTACGAGCGCTGGAGCTGGGCCAAGGGCGTGTTCGACTGGATGTCGACCCCTCCGCGCCTCGTGGACGCACTCGCATGACCTTCAGCACCGACACCCTTCGACCGGTCAGCCGCCTCTTGGCGAGCGTCCCTCTCGCGCAGCCTCACGATCGCCTGCTCGAGGCCGCCTGTCGCTGGGCCGCCGGCACCGGCCGCTCTGTGTTCAGTGCCGACCAGCTTCGCGAACTGCAGCGTGTTGCTGCCTCAGGCCACCACCCGCAGCTGGCCAACTTGGCCACGGACATCGAGCTCGTCTTCGATGCCCTTCGCGCCCTTGAGCGGCCCCCGTCACCCGCGTGGGAGGGCTACGTCCAGGCGTGGGAGCAGCAGATCATCACCGACCGCCTGTTCACCCGCGGCAGCTACGCGCAACTTCGTTCGCTGCACGAGAAGCTCGGTGGCATGCTGCTTCCGTCCCGCGCCAAACCGTTCATGCTCGCGATCCCCCAGGCGGACGGCACGTGGGTGCAGATGGGATGGGAGACCGTGCTGCACCTGGCCTCCTGTCCGATCACGACGCCCGAGAACGAGATACACATCTTGCGTGAGCACTACCACGACAGCTCCGGACCTCTTCCGCTTCACTTGGCTCCGGACGCCGGTTGACCCATGCAGTGCGCGATCGACCTCCACCACCTTTCCGCGGACTTCATTGGCCCTATTGAGCCATCCGCGACATGGCAGGCACTCGCCGAGCCCTGGCGTCGGGCCGGCTACGAGGTCCACCTTTCCGAAGTGAACGGCTCTGCGGTGTTCTCCTTCTCGCAGCTCATCTCCTTTTCGGACTCCGAGCGCCTCATGAGCCTCTTGGACGCTCGCTTCGAACTCGTGCAGGAAGCGCACACGGCATTCACCTCCATCCTCCATTACCTTGGTCGCGCCACCCGTTTCCAGTTCGAGTTGCACGACAAGGACAACGGCAACCCGATGGTGATGTTCGAGGCCCGGAGTCCGTTCTAGATGTACCGCTTTCTGATCGCTTTCGTCGCGTTCATGTACGCCGCCATGCTGTGGCCGATCGTGCGTTCCCGCGTGTCCCGAATGCGCTGGCTTCGACTGTGGTCGCTGTTCCGCCTCCGCAGCGTTCCGTTGGCCTTGCTCGTCCTGTGCGCTGTCGTCGCGCTGGGCCTAGCGCTCGTTTCCCTTGGCCCCGTCCTCTCGTTTAGCTGGATCAGCATGGTGGGTGGCAGCGGCTCGCTCGCGACCGGCGGTATCGCGACCTCGGCGTCTACCGACCACGGCCCCGGTCTCGTCGTTCTGTCGGTGTTCGTCTTCGGTGCGTTCCTGATCCTGATCCCCCAGCTCGCCCACATCGAGGAGCGCTGGTTCCGTCGTGGCGCCGAGCATCGGACACGAGGCCGCCGTCTGTTCCTTGCGGTCGCGTTCGGCCTGAGTCACATGGTGGTCGGCGTACCCCTGGGCTTTGCGTTGGCGCTGACCGTGCTCGGTCTGGCCTGCACGGCGGTCTATACGCGGGCCTTCGCCCGTCGGCAGAGCAGGGCGGACGCCGTTTTGGCGTCAACGTCCTTCCACGTCACCTACAACGCGACGGTCGCCTTCGTTCTGGTCTCTCTGATCGTGATTCTGTCCATCTTTCCTCCGACGCCCCCCGTAGCAGCGTAGGTGCCATGCACATCCTCCAGTACGCCCCCCAGTTCTCCCGACCGCTCCCCGTCACCGACGAGGAGTTCGCCTCCGGCACGAAGGATCCCGACCGGCTGATGCCGACCTTGGCGTCGCTCGACGGTGTTCGGCCCCTTCTTGATCCCTGGGTCGAACTCGCCAAGCACGTTCGCCAGAACGGCTTCGACCCCATGGCCAAGGTGCGCCTCCGTACCGGTGTTGAGCACCAGCTCGCGGCACGGCATCTCGGCGCCTGCCTCGCCAGTCGCCTTCCGGTGTCGGAGCGGGATCTCCGCGTCGCTGCCCTGATGGCCGCCTGGTTCGAGGCGATCCGCATCCCCGGCGGCCCGCGCATCAGCCAGGAGATCACGGCGTGACGCCCGACCAGTGCCGTGCCCGGTTCGACGCGTTGCCCCAGCTCGTGTTCATTGCCAACCACAAGAACGGCGACCCCTCCTACGTGCACGTCACCACCGGCCAGGTGTATCGCCTGACCTCTGTGCGGCAGCGGACGGGACTGATCTCCAGCGACAGCGTTGCGGGGATTGCGATGTTCGTCGCCATGGAGCATCCGAACACTGGCGAGCCAGCACCGGCGCTCGAGGCGGTGCTCAAGGGCCCGGGTGCGGAGAAGGTCTTGGCGGCCCTTGAGGCCGAGGCCTCTCGCTTCCGGGTCTAGAAGCGCTCCGCCGCACCGCGGCGGCTGAGGGTGTAGAGGGACCGGGCCTGCAGGCCCATGATGCCGTTCACGAGGTACTTTGCACCGAGGCCCTTGAAGGCCCTCGCGATGCGCATCGCGCCGGCGCAGTACAGCGCCTCGTCATAGAGGGTCGGCTCATCGGCCTTCGCGAGCTCCATCGGACGCGGTACGCCAAGCACCAGGTCGAGCTTCGGGTATTCCACCAGCATCTGGCGAACGCAGGCCGCGGCGACGTCATGGGCGCGCCAGCGCGGCGCGACGTAGATCGCCTCGAAGATCCCGATCTCCTGGATGAAGTTCTCCGCTTCGTCGAGGGCGCGCCGTACGCGCGGCCAGATCCCAACCAGGTCGTCGGGGTTGAAACAGCCATCCACGCAGTGCTCGGCGGTGCCGCCCACCTCTGTCGCGACCTCGCTGAACTCGTCGTACATGCCGCTCTGGCTCGTGAGCCGGGTCATGCGGGCGATGGCAGCCATCTGCCCCGTCGCGACGTCCACCAATTTGACGAGCCGCTGGTCGGCGCGGCCGGTGAGCGTGCCCACCTTGCGATGCACGTCCATCGTACCCGCGCCGCCGCGGTCATCGATCTCGATGCGCCCGACCTTGGCCGACCACTGTCCCGAAGTCAGCGGCCACTCGACCATCTTTTCAGGCACGGCGTTGCTGGCGATCGCCGCCTGCAGCAGATCGACGTGCTGCGCCAGGTAACTGCCCATCCCGCCCGTCGGCGGCACGGCGTCCGGCGACCGGAGGAAGAAGCGGTACCGAGGGTGGCTGATCAGGTGCGCGCTGTTGCCGATCCACAGGTCCATACCCGAGGGCCCTGCGAAGCCTGCCGTCCATAGACGTCCCAGCGCTCGGAACGCGCGGGTCTCGGCGTAGAAGTCGATCTTCTGCCCACTGGAGTAGGCATCCGCCAGCTGCAGCACCGTGAGGGCATCACTGCCTTGCTCTGCAAACTCTGGAGACACCTGCATGCCGATCGCTTCGAGCGTCTCCCACATCACGTGCGACGCGGGTAGCCGCGAGTGCCCTGCGGCCTGCTGCTTGCGAAGGATGCCGAAGGCGATGGCCATGCGCTCGACGGCGTTGCTGTCGTCCAGCACGCCATCACCGCTGAGTCGCCCCGCGCAGGCGGCCACGTCTTCGGTGCGTATCGCCTCCATGACCCGGGCAGGGTCGCACCGCGGCGGTGCCCAATCTGGCACCCCCCCTTCGGTTCGATCCTTGTTCACAGGCATTTTCAGGGCCATGCACAGCACTTGCCGTCGACGCTGGTATCTTAGCGCCGGGCGTCAGGACGAACGCACGGATGTTCCGCGATTTAAAGCAGATCGTTTCGGATGTACCGACGCACCTGCGTCGCACGGCCGTTTCCAGCCGAGGGCGAGGATCTCCCGAAGCCGCCCAGGCGTGGATCCGCGTCGTCTTGATGCCGCTGTTGATCCTCTACGTCGCGATCAACCCTCATGCGCCGCAGCGTGCTGGGGTGTACGAGACGGCCGCAAGCCTTCTGCCCTTTGTCGATGAGACCAAGGTGCCCCTGTTGCTCATGGGCATCCTCGCGTTCTCGCTGTTCTTCTCCGTGGTGTTGCTCTGGCGCATCCTTGCCCAGTCGGCCACGTCGCGCCTGCGTCGAGTCGTCACCTACGCGCACGACTACGCGTCACTGGGCCTCGTGCTCCTGCTTGCCGGTCATGCCTACTCGCTGCTTTGGGTGCCGGTGATCTGGCTGAGCATTGGCAACGGCATCCGCTTTGGCCGGCGCGACGTCCTGATCTCTACGGTTCTCGGCCTCTCGCTTGTCTGGCTGTGCTACGAGGTCTCCCCGTCCTGGCGCGCCCATGTCGAGGTGCTGGTCCTGGCGGCCGCGTTCCTCCTGCTTATCCCGCTGTACGTCGTCTTCATGTTCTATCAGCGTTCTGCGGAGCTCGAGAAGCATCACCGCATTGAGCGCGAGTTGGATGCGGCCAAGCTTCAGGCCCAGATGCTGGCCGAGACCCGTGAGGCGCAGGATCGGGCGGAGGTGTTGGCCGGCAATGTGTCGGCGCTGGAATCCAACATGGACCGCCACCGGTCCACCCTGGTCGCCTTGACCCGCGAGCTGCGCGCCCCGGTGTTGACGATCCGCAACCAAGCCCTTCGGCACCCCGATGATCGTTCATCGCCCGAGGTCCTAAGGCAGGCCGACGAGATGCTGTTGTCGCTCGATGCGATCGAGGACATCGACGCGATTGCCAGTGAGACGCTCGAGCTGCAGCTCTCCGACGTCGGTGCCAGTGTCTTCGCCGCATCCTTGATCGAGCGCCTGAAGCGGGTCGCCAATGGACCCCTCCTGTACCATTTCTATGCCACGGAACAGGCCCAGGTCTTGATGCGCATGGATGCACGCTGGGCCCAGCAGGCGATCTTCGCGGTCTTCCGTGCGCCCATCGCAAGCGCGCCCCGCGGTCAGTCGCTTCGCGTCGAGTTCGACATCGACTGGGACAGCGACGACATCAACCAGGCCTACCTCACGGCCTCGCTTCATCTCGCATCCCCCGACGATCCGCGGGTACAGGTCCCTCCTGACGCCGATTTCGGCATCGACCTTGGACGCCGCTTACTTGCGCTGATGGATGGGAGTTACCTCACCGGCGTCAGCCGGGACACCTTGGCCCAGGTCGAGATCCCGGTGAAGGCGGCGCGGGTCCGCAAGCCCTCGATTCGTCAGGGCGCTCCGGCGGAGAAGGAGCGCATCGTCGTGGTGGATGACCACAAGACGGCCCTGTCGACGTTCAACATCATGGCGTCCAACCTCGGCTACCACGTTCTGCCGATCCTGCATGCCCAGCGCGCCGTCGAGGTGGTGATCGAACGCAGTCCGCGCTTCGTCTTCATCGACCGCCACATGCCGGCGATGTCGGGCGCCGAGCTCATCCGGCGCATCCAGGGTCTCCCGGCGATGCCCACACGACCCACAATCGTCCTATTTTCGGCCGATGACGATGTTGCTTCGAAGGCCGAGGCCGAGGCTCTGGGTGTCCAGTTCCTCGCCAAGCCCATCCGCCTGGATCGCCTCGAGGCGGTGCTGAAGGGGTCTGTTTCAGCCGCGATTTGACGACGCCATTTCGTGTGCCACGCTGGCCGTCGACATGGGATGTCACTGGAGGTCAGTCCATTGGATGGACGTTCAAGCCAGGCCGGAGGCCTGGAGCTGCGGGTGGGGGAGGACAGCGCGCCCTCGCCACCACCCACGATGCCCGCCACGGATCGGCGGCCCCTTTCCGACCGTGGCGGCATCGCCTTTTCCTTGCGGGCGACCGAGGCCGTTTCCTGCCCTCGACCGCCCTCTTTCGACCGCCGCCGTCGTCCGTCCGTGTGGTTCCCGGACTATTCCCTCGCGAGCAATTTCGTGGCTACGCTTGCGACGACGTCGGAGTAGCGGACGTGCATGATCCGCGGCCGCACCGTCTTCCCCTCGATCCCCAGGAGTGATCCACGAATGAACAAGTCCGAACTGGTGTCCGCGATCGCGGACACCGCCGAGCTGACGAAGGCCGATGCTGGCCGCGCGCTCGATGCGATGGTCGACGCCATCACCAAGGCCCTGAAGAAGGGCGAGACCGTGACCCTTGTGGGTTTCGGCACGTTCTCGGTGCGCAAGCGCGCTGCCCGCGAGGGCCGCAACCCGCAGACCGGTGCGACCATCAAGATCAAGGCCTCGAAGTCGCCGGCGTTCAAGGCCGGGAAGGGGCTCAAGGATGCGCTCTAATCTCCCGATCCTCGCCATCCTTCTCGCGGCCGCGCTCGCGTCTTCGGCCCTGTCGGCCCAGCAGCAGACGCACGAGCTCATCCAGTGCACGCCTCTGGACGGCCCCCGCGGCTACACCTGCTTCGGTGTCGACGGCAGTGAAGTCGCCGCGCCGCGTCGACTCCAGGAGCTCTACCTCGCGGGCTGGCGTCTTGTTGGCGTTGCGCCTGAGCGCGCCGGCATCAAGGAACGCTTCTTTTTCGAGCGCCCCGTCGCCACCACCCCCTGATCTTTCTCAGCAGCTGTCCTCGAAAGGCGCACTCCGGTGCGCCTTTTTCGTTTCCAACTTCCGCCTCTCGCGCAGCGCTGGAACCTCCCGTCGATCCCACTCGGAACGACGCCGATGCGCGAACTCAACTCGGAGGTCAAGCAAGCGATCCGCGACGCCTACGCGAGGCTCGCGGAGCTGCCGAACTTCGCCACGCGGCGCTCCCAGCGCGAGATGATCGCCCTGGTGGCCGAGGCGCTTGCCACGCCGGGCGGCGTCGCGGCGATCCAGGCGCCGACCGGCACGGGCAAGTCGATCGGTGCGCTCTTGCCCGCCATCCCCGTGGCTCGCGCCTTCCAGCGCAAGATCGTCGTCTCCACGGCCACGGTGGCGCTGCAGGAGCAATACCTCCGCGAAATCCCCAACCTGCTTCGCCTGATGGGGTTGTCCATGACCGTTGCGCTGGCCAAGGGCCGGCAGCGCTACCTGTGCAACCGCCAGCTCGCCGAACTCGCCGCCGACCACCCGCTGGACGAGCAGGGGTTTGAGCTCGACCCGGCCTGGCCGCGCCCGCCGAAGGCCGGTGAGGCGCAGCTCGTCGAGGCCCTCGCCGACGCCCTGGTGGCCGGTTGGGGCGGTGATCTCGACAACGCCCCCACGCCCATTCCGCCGGAGCTGCGGCCGCTGCTGACCACGACCAGTTCGTCCTGCGGCGGTCGCTTGTGCCCGTTTGCCGATCGCTGCGCCTACCTGCGCGCCCGCGACGCGGTCGCTGCCGCCGACATCGTGGTCACCAATCACGACCTGCTGCTCGCCGACCTCGGCCTGCATCGCGAGCCCGAGGCCGGCCCTCCTCTGCCGGGTGGTCTCCTGCTGCCCGGGCCCGAGGAGTCCTTCTACCTCATCGACGAAGGCCACCATCTCGCGGCCAAGGCCTCGGAGGCCGATGCGGTCGAGGTCTTCCTGAGCGGTGCGCCGGCGTGGCTCAAGAAGGGCGGCAAGGCCCTTGCAGCAGCCTATCGCCTGCTCGATCGGGATCGCGTTCGCGCCCACACGCTTCAGGAGGCCCAGTCCAGGCTGTCGGATGCCATCGCGGAAATCCGCACGCTCGCCGAGACCTTGGCGCTGCAGGCCGAGGGTCGCCTCGACCGCGCCGGCAACCTCGTCTTCAAGGGCGGTCGCTTACCTACTGCGCTGCAGGAGGCCGTCGCGCCCGTCGCCGGCGATCTCGCCGTGCTTGCCGACATCGCCTGCGACCTCGCCGAGAGGCTGCGCAAGCGCCCATCCACCACCCCCGTCGAACAGGCGGCCCTTCGCAGCATCGGCCAGTTCGCCGATCGTCTTTCGCCGCTTCGCGACTGGGCCCACGACTGGACCCGCGGGCGGTACGGCAGCGATACCCCCGTCGCCCGATGGCTGTCCGTCGTCGACGGCCGGGTGACGGCGCGGAGCCAGCCGTGCGAGGGCAGGGCGCTGTTGCAGGGCCGACTGTGGCCAGTGGCGGACGGCACCATCCTGACTTCGGCCACCCTTGCCATCGCCGATGACTTCGGCCATTTCGCCCACGAGGTGGGACTTCCCGCATCGGCCACGGTCGCGAGCCTGCCATCCCCCTTCAATCTTCGCGAGCAGGGCCTGCTGCGCCTGCCACCCATCGCGACCGACCCCAACGACCCGTCGCATCCCGCGGAGGTCGCAACGTTTCTGCACCGCGGCATTTCGGAAGGGGGCGGTGTCCTGGTGCTGTTCACGAGCAAGGCGAAGATGGCCGCGTGCCACGCGGCGCTCCCCGAGTCGCTTCGAGCCGCGGTGCTGATGCAGGGCGAGGCGCCTCTCCAGGCGCTTCTGGAGCGCCATCGCCAGCGCATCGCCGCCGGCCAGCACAGCCTGCTGTTCGGCATGAGCCTGATGGGGGAGGGCATCGATCTCGCCGGCGATCTCTGCCGCACCGTGGTGATCACCGGCCTCCCGTTCACCCCGCCGGATGATCCGGTCACGGCGACGCTCGCGGACCACATCGAGTCGCAAGGCGGTGATGCCTTCGCGGAGCTGACGATTCCTCGCGTGACCCTGCAGCTCGTGCAGTGGTGCGGCCGGCTGATTCGCACCCACGACGATCAGGGCGAGGTGGTGATCCTCGACCGTCGCCTGACGACCAAGCGCTACGGCCGCCGCATTCTTGAAGCCCTGCCGCCTTTTGCCCGCGACGATCGCTGAGCCAGAAAAGACCCCGGAAAAACAGGGGGAACAGCGTGCGGCCGGCGCCTGCCGGCTTGCCAAGATCGTTTCCATGACGAGCGAAAAGGACTGCGTGATCGAGGGCCACCCCATCCAGCGCGTTCCGCGCTCGATGTTCTGGTTCGCGTGGGCCGGCCGCAGCTTTGATGTCCGCTACGTGCGTGAGCTGCTCGGCCTGGCGCCGGTGCAGGCCGACGATCTCGTCGCGTCGTCGTCCCCGATCGCCATCGCGATGCTGTTCGAACCGATTCTCGCGCGGGCCGGCGACCGCTCGCTGGCCGAGCTGATCGATCTCCACGACGACCGAAGTCCGTCGGTGGGCGAGCTGCGCTCGCTCATCGTCCCCGCCGCGCCCTGCTGACGAAAAGGAGAAGGCCATGCGTTACGAACTCGAGAGCATCGACAAGCACCGCTACCACGCCTTCTTTGTTTCTCCTCTCGGCCGCATCCGTCTGGGCCAGGTGCTTGGATCGAAGGGCAAGTGGTTCGCTCATCCGAAGGGTGTGGGCGCGTCGCTCGGCCCGTTCCGCACCCGCGGCCAGGCCGCCAAGGCGCTCGCCGGCGAGAAGTTCAACACCCTTCCGTCGCCGCGCACCGGTACGGCCGACTGAGTCCTTGCGGCCGCCGTGGAACTCGACAACAGCCCCTTCACTCCTGACGACGAGTCGGTCCCCGTCGACGGTGTCCCCAATCCGGTGAGCCAGTTGAAGCTCCTCCCCGGGCTTCAAGCCGGCGCGCCGAAGCCCTGGTCAGAGTCGGATAGGGACATCGTCCGCGAGTTCTACCCCCACGGCGGCGCTCCCGCCTGCGCGCCTCGCTTATCGACGCATCGGACCCACAGGGCGATCTCCCTCGTCGCGAAGCGCCTCGGAGTCTCCCGCCACAACACCGATCGTCTCCTCGGCTCGCCGTCTCTCGAGCTGCAACCTGCCCCGCAGTCGTCGACTCGCCCTCATCTCAGAAAGCTCCGTCCACTCTTCGGTGACCCTCAAGTCGACAAGGTCTATCGCGATGCACGAGCGATGCTCGCTGGCGGCGGCTTCTTCCGTCTCGTCACGAAGAGTAAGCGCGAGGATGGAGGCATATCGACCACCATCTGCAACCTCTGGCGAATCGAGCGAACCGCGCGCGGAGCCCTGCGCCTTTACGAGCGCGATCTTGGCTCCGGCGACTGGCGCAAGACACTGAAAGTGTCTGTCCTTCCTCCGATACCAATGTTCCCGGTACGCATGGCCAAGGGCGTGCACTGGTGGGCAGACGTGGTTTGCGTCGTCGTCTGCAAGGTTCTGGAGGCGAGCGGGTTCTCCGCGCTTCCTGGTGCCAAGGAGATAAGGCCCGAGTTACTCAGATTCCGAGTCAACAGCTCGCCCACGGGACGGATGGTCACCAGTTTGCTCAGGCGCTACACCGGAATCCTCGAGAAGAGCTACACCGGTGAATCGTCCATCAAGGGCATCGCCCTAAAAGCTCCGTCAATGAACGCGGGCGCCAAGGCGCTTCGAGCCGCCCTTTTTGAGTACCTCGACAAGCCTCTCGTTTCCGCACTGGCGTCGATGCAGAACCGTGTCTACTCGCTCTCTGAATACCTCTTCTACCACAGACACCGGGACGCAATTCTTCGGGTGGCTACCGAGCGACGAAACCTGCTTCCCTTGCTGCCGCACATCAATCCGCGACACTGGAAACGAGACGACCTGTTCTCGCGCGATCTTTGGGTAACCAAGCCAGGGAACCCCGCTTTCATCCAGCGCAGAGGCTTCTTGGCATCCGGCATCAACGAACGCCCCTTCCAGGGCTTCCTATCTGCAGGTGGTTTTCGCTGGCTCGCCAGCGCGCCTTCCACGGTAGTCGGCAGCTGGGCTCAGTTCAAGGACGTCGTTGTGTTGGAGGACATCGCCAAGGCGAACATCAGCGATCGCCTGCCTGCCGTCTTCTGGATCGCTCTCTTCCATGCTTCAACTGGGTTCCGCATCATTGGGCTTGGCGGCACGACGCATGTCCAGAGTCTCTATCGCGCGTTTGCTCTTCACTGCAGGGACCTCTGGAAGTCAGAGGGGTACGGCGCGCTGAAGAACTTCCTCATAGAGTCCTACGGCCAGCTGAGCGACACAGCCGACTGGCTTTCTGCCGAAGGCATCGCTCAAGGACATCCCAACCGCAATTCAACTTGGGCGTCATTGCGTCGACGGTCTGCCCAATGGCACGACCGCATCAACGCCGAAGTGGCAGCAAAGCGCTTGCAGCTCGAGGCGACAACTTGGGCCTGCAGGATCGGCGAGGTTGAAGTTTCTGGGGTCAAGTTCCTCCCTCTGACGAACGCCTTGTCCGTCATCCATGAAGGACATCGCCAGCATCATTGTGTTTCCAACTACGTCCCTCACTGCATCAGTGGCGGCTACCGCTTGTTCGCGGCCGAAGCGCATGACGGAACGCGATCGACCCTAGGCATCTATCGGGACCGGTCCGGGCGATGGAACGTCGATCAGCACCGGGGCGTTTGCAATGTCCAAGTTGGCCCTGCAGCAGCAGCAGCTGGGAGGGCTCTCGCGGAGCGCTACAACGACCAAGTCCTGGATGAAGGTGAGGCCACAAGTGCGCGTGGCACCTGAGCCGAATCAATCCCAACTTGTCCCACGACTTCACACGACCACACTGGCCGAAATTGGTCCTTAGGCCTCCACCCCCGAGCCCAACATGTCGAAAATCGTCTCGATCATCGAAAGACTTCAGCACGCGACGGCCGAGCGCGCCACGCGGGAATGCCGCCACGTCACCTTGACCGAGCACGAGTGCCGCCTGCTGCTCGCTGAACTCTCCAATCGCCCCGCCTCACGACCCGAAGCCTCCGATCCCGCTGAGCTGAGTGCCGTTGCGGTGCTGCGAAAGCTGGTGGATATCGAGGACGGCCCCGGCATGGCGGTCAGGGGTTGGACGGAGGCGATGGACGAAGCCCGCGCGGTCATCGCTCACGACGCCGCCGTGGCGACCTCGCTTGCGTCGCCTGTCGCGCCAGACGTTCTTCGAGTTGCCTTGAGCGCTTGCCGCTCCGTCGTCATGGCTCGGGATCGACGCATCGAGCGTGAAGGGTGCGTCTTCTATCTGCAAACGGAAGAGTGGTGCAAGTGGCTCGAGGATGAGATTGCTCCCAAGCTCGCCTCTCTGATCTCGTCCATCCAAACCCTTCCGGCGTCATCGTCCTCGCCTACCCCTCGCTCCGACATCACTCCTGATATCGAGCGGCTTGAGCGATCAGAGATCGACTACCTGATCAGTTGTGTTGCACGCGATACGCGCGGCCTGCCAAGTGTGGCTTTCGTCAAGCGCAAGCTCGAAGCCATTCTGTGCGATTCGCAGGCGCAACAAGTCGCCTTGCGGCCGACCGCAGGGCACGTCTGCCAAATCCCTGATGACTTCATCAGCCGCGAGTCCACGTGGCGAGCAGGGCTGCTTCGCCTGATCGAGCTTTGCCCGCCCTCAGTCCGTCCTGACGATGACGAAGTGGGCTTCTGGCAGCACGAACTGAGCGCCTTCGATCGTTCCTACGTCGAGCTACGCGCTCGGCTCTCGGCCACTCCGCCGAAAAGCCTCAAGGAAATCACCGAATGAACCGCATCTTCATCGACATGGACGGCGTCATCGTTGACTTCGACGCCTACAAGGCGGCTAACGGGTTGACCTCCGACGAGGTCAAGCGTCGCCCGGGCGCCTACCTCGAAATGTCGGCCATTCCTGGAGCGATCAAGGCGCTGCGTAGCCTCATCGGCATGGGGTTCGAGGTCTGGATCGCAACCAAGCCGCCGACGGGCATTCCCTACGCCTATGCCGACAAGGTCGCTTGGGTGATGCGCGAGCTGCCTGAATTGCAGCGCAGGATCATCATCACTCACGACAAGGGCCTGCTCGGGGACGCGGGAGACTTCCTTTGCGATGACCGGCCCCACAAAGCGAACTGCGAGTCTTTTGCCGGCACGCTGCTGCGCTTCGTTGATGGCTACCACTGGCCGCAGGCCCTCGAGTTCTTTCGTGCGGTGAAGCGCACCGCCAAGGCAGCGCATGCCTCACCTGACGCCTCCCCGAACGACCTCTCCGGGGTCTTCTCGCCCATGAACGCCTGCTGCTTTCGCGACCAGTGCCGCGCGTTGGCGGCCGCGCACGCCCAGCCTGCTCTTCCACCGCAGTCCCAGGAGATTACGTCCTCCGAGCCACGCTGGTGCTGGAGCGCTGACGGGGAGTACTTCAACAGCGGCGCATTCGACACCGAGGATGACGCCATCCGCGACGCCCTGGCCGCCGGCAACGACGCCTTCGAAGTCGGCCAGATTCAGCCCATCGCAATCAGCGAGCTCATCGACGCTGACGACGTCGTCGACGTGCTCGCCAACCGTGCTTCCGATCTGGCTGGCGAAGCGGCGGACGACTGGCCCACCTTCTCGCCGGAGGACAGGGCTGTGCTGGAGCGCATGCTTCACGCCTTCATCCAACAGCGCTCGCCGGTGACCTTCTGGACCGTTTCAGGCGCAACCGGCTACGAGCGGCCCACTGCTGAAGCCCTGCTTGCCGAGCGCACCGAAGGGGGTGGCTCATGAACGCCCCTATGGCGCGCTCTCGTGACGCAGCTACCCTCCACCTTGACCCACTGAGGGCTTCTGTTCTCGAGACGTTGAAGAAGCGGGTATTCGTAATCCGTGGTTGCTGGCGGGCCTGCCCAGAATGCGTGCGTTGATCATCAACATCGTAAAGTACGGTTGACAACCCTTTGCCAATCACGGACATTGCATCTTGCGGCCGAACTGCGTGTTGCAAGCATTCTGGCGATGAACCCTTGCGCGTCGACTAGGCGTCCAACGCTTTGAGATCGAGGAAAGGGAGACTTTGTGCGCGAATTCGTGCGTGGAAACTGGTCATGAAACCCAAGCAAAAAGCATTTGCTGATTCCTCGATTCGCATTGAGCGAACTGGAAACGCCTTCTTGCATCACGGGGACTCACTCAAGCTCTACGAGCACTGGCCCAAACCCACGTGCATCATTGCTGACGGCCCCTATGGCCTTGGCAAATTCCCAGGGGAGCCGATCTCGGTGGTTGATCTTGCCGCCTGGTATGCGCCACACGTCGCCGCATGGGCGAAGCACGCAGCTACGGATTCAACCCTCTGGTTCTGGGGCTCTGAGTTGAGTTGGGCCACCGTGCATCCCGTGATGGATCTCAACGGTTGGCAGTACGAGGAAACCGTGGTGTGGGACAAGGGTCTTGCTCACATTGCGGGGAACGTGAACAGCAAGACGATCCGCGGTTTGCCTGTCGCAACAGAAGTGGCCGTCCGCTACACCCGGCGTAACACCTTGCCGGATGCGAACGGCACCATGCTTCCACTTAAAGAGTGGATCCGTTCGGAGTGGCTCCGTAGCGGCCTGCCGATGAATCGCTCAAACGAGGCTTGCGGAGTCCGAAACGCGGCAACTCGCAAATACCTCACGCAGTGCCATCACTGGTACTTTCCACCCGCTGAAGCTCTCGAGAGCATGGCCGCTTATTGCACGAAGCACGGCGCTAAAGCGGCTCGGCCGTACTTCTCTCTCGATGGCGTGAGGCCCTTCAACGGCGCCGCATGGGAACGGATGCGTTCCAAGTGGCATCACACGCATGGACTGACGAATGTATGGCAGGAACCCCCAGTCCATGGGCGTGAGCGCGTCAAGGGCGACGATGGTTATCTGCACGCGAATCAAAAGCCCCTCGCGCTGATGGAGCGCCAAGTTCTTGCTTGTACCGATGAGGGAGATGTGGTGTGGGAGCCGTTTGGAGGGCTTTGCAGCGCAAGTCTCGCCGCGTCACGGATCGGCCGCCGGGCGTTTGCGGCCGAGATCAACGCAGCCTTCTACGAAGCGGCGGTATCTCGCCTAGAATCGGAATCCTCAAGCAATCGCAAGAAGGCAGCCTGAAATGACGGGTCCCGATATGGATGATGCGGATCACGATGTTCCTTTGCCTGCGGACGCCTTAGCCGCTGCTCCAAAACCGACGGGCGGTCCTTCGAAGGACTGGAAGCACAGGACGCTCTACGACAACGTGATCAAGACGATTGCAACTCTGCCTTCAGAGTTCGAATCGTCGATCGTTATTCGCGACTTTCGAGCCACAGACATTTTCACCCTCAACTCGGCTCTCGGTGCATCGATCGAAGACTCCGCGGTTGTTGCCCTGAACAAGCTGCGCGACCTCTGGGATCCCGATGGGGCGTACGGCGTCTACCGTTTTGAGCGCCAATCTCAGGCATTCCCTGATGTTCGCTTGGTGACCGATGCTCCGGGCCACGAGCGGATCTTGCTCGGAATTGAACTAAAGGGTTGGTACGTCATCGCCAAAGAAGCCAAGCCTACGTTCCGGTACAACATCACTCCGGGGGCTTGTTCGGATCAGGACCTCATCGTCGTGTTCCCGTGGGTCCTGAGTGACGTTGTTGCCGGGAGTCCCAAGCTCCTCCGTCCCTTCGTGGGCGAAGCAAGGCACGCCGCGCTGTATCGGAACTACTACTGGACAACGATGCGGGCTTCGCAAGAGGGCAATGGCGAAATCGTTCCCGCAGATCACGCAGAGCCTTATCCCGCCAAGGCCGACAAGTGCTCGGATCAAGCGAAGCACGACCAGGGCAACAACTTCGGACGCATCGCACGCTCAGGCCTTCTCGACGCTTTTGTGGAGCAAGCCGGACGAGAGATCGTCTCTGGAATTCCTGTAAAGGCGTGGGTGAAGTTCTTTCGCGTGTTCCGCGATGGGGCAGGCGATGTCGATGAGATGACCCAGCAGGTTGAACGTGCGATGGCGACGTTCACTGTGGACTCGGAGTCTGATCGCACTGCGCTCGTTGAAGCCCTTGGACTGGTTCTGGAAAAGCTAAAAGCCGCACCAATCACTCCTTCCAGTACGCCGGCCGCCAGGCGGCGAAGGTCGTAGCCCGCGCTGGCGGGGCTGAAGGATGTCCGTGAACATCCTGAATCTCTCGGCCTTCCGCGTCACCGCGGTTGAAGATGAAGCGTACGACTACCACGTGCGCGCCGAGATCGTTGACCCGCCGAGCAGGTGCCGCGAGTGCGGGTGTGATCGGATCTCGCCGTGGGGCGCCCGCGAGGCGGTGATCAAGGACCTGCCGATCCACGGCAAGCGGGTCGGCATCTACGTACAGGTGCGCCGCTTTCGCTGCGCGGGCTGCGGCAAGACCTTCTCTGAATCGATACCTGCCGTTGCCGAGAACCGCCTGATGACGGATAGGCTCGTCCGTTGGATCGGCGAGCAGTCCATGCGCCGCACCTTCACCTCGATCGCCGAGGAGACGGGCGTGGTTGAGGGCACCGTCCGCAACATCTTCCGGGACTTCGTGACCGAGCTCGAGAAGACGGTCCGCTTCGAGACCCCGAAGTGGATGGGGATCGACGAAATCCACCTGATCAAGCCGCGGTGCGTCGTCAGCAACATCGCCAACAACACCATCGTGGAGTTGTTGGCCAACCGGAACAAGGAGACGGTGGCCCGCTACTTGGCCCGCCTTCCCGAAAAGGACCGGGTCCAGCATGTCGCGATGGATATGTGGATGCCGTACCGCGACGCGGTGAAGGCCGTCATGCCCTGGGCGACCATAGTGATCGACAAGTTCCACGTCGTCCGCATGGCCAACGACGCTCTGGAGCGCGCCCGTAAATCGATGCGGGGCGAGCTCACCCTCCGCCAGAAGCGCGGGCTGATGCACGACCGCTTTGTCCTGCTGCGCCGAGAGGCCGACCTGACGCCCGAGCAGCGATTCACCATGGACGGCTGGGTGAAGAACTACCCCATCCTTGGAGAGGCCTACAGGCTCAAGGAAGCCTTCTACGGGGTCTACGAGCAGGCCACCTCACGGCAGGACGCCGAGGCCCGCTGGGCGGCCTGGCATCGGTCTGTGCCCCAGGAGCTCATGCCGCACTTCGGCGATCTCGTCCGAGCCGTCATGAACTGGGAGCCGCACGTCTTCGCCTACTTCGATCATCCGGTCACCAACGCCTACACCGAGAGCCTGAACAACCTGATCCGGGTCATGAACCGTCTCGGCCGCGGCTACAGCTTCGAAGCCCTGAGGGCGAAGATCTTGTTCACCGAGGGCATGCACAAGCGCGACAGGGCGAGGCCGAAGTTCGAGAGAAGGACGCCGGAGCGGGATCGGCCGACCTACGGGCGATTCAGCACGGCAGCGCTGCGACAGCGGGACGACTCACTGCGCGTGGCCGAACCCCGGCCCGTCTACGGCGTGGACATCGCAACACTGATCGCGAAGCTGGAAGCCGGCGAGCTCTGAGCCGGAAACCCCTGATTCCAACCGCAGATTACGAATACCCGTAATTCGCGCGGGGCGGTCTTTCGAGGAGTCCCTTGCCGATCGCGTCGATGTGATGGTCGCCCGCGAAGAAGCGCGCTACCTCAGCCACTTCGCAGCGTTGACCCCCACGCAGCGTGCGGTCTTGACCGTACTCCTGGAAGGGGGGTCAACCTTCAGCCCGTTCGGTGCGGCCACCCTGAAGGCGGTCGGTTCGATTGTTCGTCGTTCCATCGCCACCTCCACCGTGCAGGGGGCCTTGAACAAGATGCGGGGCACTTCGCCGCCGCTGATCTGGCTGTCCAATCGCGGCGACTACGCGATCGAGGATCAGGGCATGGTGGCCTGGTACCGCAAGCAAGTCGCTTCGGGAACCTGGCCGCCTCCTGTGGCTGCGAGTACGCCCGCCACGCGACGTGCCAGCACCGTTACGCCCGCCAGCCCTAAGTCAAAGCACTCGCAAGCCAAGACTGCGAAGAAGAAAGCGCGGTAGGCCCGCGTGCGGGGGCGCGCGTTCCTCCTTCCAACTTCGATGCCTGCGAGCCGCGTAAGAATCGGTCATCCACCACCACGGATGCCGCCATGTCCTACGATCTTTCCGGCTTGCACATCGTCGTCAGCCGCAATCCGCTCAACCTCTCCCGATCCGACACCACCGTCCACTTGCAGCGACGCGGTGCCATCGTCGAGGAGCGCGTTTCTGCGCTCACCAGCTTCGTTCTGACGACGGCGGCCGAGGCTGGCAAGACCACACCGACCAGCAAGGTCGCGGAGGCTCGAAAGCGCTTCATTCCCGTCCTCACGGATGCCGACTGGTCGAACATTACGACGCGCTCCGCCTTGATCCGAGAACTCTCGAATCGCGGATTCACCGGAGCCGGCACCCCGTCCGCCCAACCCTTGTCGTGCACAGCTTCCGCCCCAGCGCCCCCATCGGCCCCCGTGATCTCCTACGCCGAAATCACCAGCCCCTTCACCACCTGTCTCTGAGGCGACGATGGCCTTCCTGCGCCCCAACCACATTGCCATCCTCTCCGATCGCGTCCACATCCCTTTGACCATGGATCGCGCCGAGCTGGTGCGGGAACTGCTCGACCGTTTGGATGAGCTGGACGCGCCCGCCGCAATCGATTCGCCAGCGACCTTCAATGAGGCCTGTGCCGTGTCGGCGGCGCTTCGCCACATCGAGGAATGCTGGTGGAATCGTCGCTCCGACCAGCGAATCGAGCGCCGGCACATCACCGAGCGCCGTGATGCGATTGACCGACTTGCCTCGCCCTATGCTCGAAAGCACCTCATCCGCGCTGCCGATGATCGTCACGCCGCGGCCTTCCTACTCGCGAGTGCGATGCGCCGCTCCGAAGCCGCCACCTGGACGACGCTCCGCCGACTGAACGCCATCGGCGCGCTGCGACGCGGCCGCTTCGAACATGAGTCTTGGGATCGAGCCTTCGTCGTCGGCTATTCCGCCCCGATCCGATCCACCCATTCCACGTCCGACGATGAGGGGCGCAACTGGCCGAGATTCTTCTCACCGCCCGATCTGCTGGCCCTACCCACCTTCGCCCACGTCCCCGACGAGATCATCGCCACGCTTCCCGTGCTCGACGAGCACCACACCGTGGTGTCCCTTGGCACCTCGGTGGGCGAGGCGCGACATCCTTCGATCAGCCGCTTCACACAAGCCGCCGTCCATCGCCTCCAGCAGGCGTACCCCATGACGGCATCAAACCAGGCGCTGGCGGCATGACGCGCCTCGTCGAGTTTCTGGCCAAGCCCTCCGGTCGCGCCATCTGCGACGTGATCGGTCGTAAGTCGATCGAGTTCTGCGGCATGTCGGATGCGGAGGCGGCCAAACGCATCCTCCTCTGCGCCCTTCATCTTCGCCCTCTGGTAGTCGAGTTTGAGGCCAGCACTGCAGGGTTCAGCCCGATTCCGCCGGCCAAGCTCCTCCCCGCGATCTCCGCCGGATGCGCTTACCAGGTGCCGGGCGAGACCCCTCGCTCTGATGATCTCGGCAATCGCACCTGGACGCTGGATGGCGACGTCATCCGCCAGGGCAGCGATGTGATCGCCGTGGTGATGGGCGACGCCCCTCCAGAGCTTGCCGATCTCGTCGCCACCGCCCCACAAGTCTGCAGTGCTGCCATGGCCATTCTCCAGTCCTACGACGCGAAGCCAATCTCCTGATCCTTTCTTCCTTGCTGCCCTCACGCCGCGCGATCGCTGGTCGCATCCGAGGGTCAACTTCCGATGCTCCGAAGCGGAAGCGTAATGGTCGCCAAGACCATCAACGCCACCACGAGGAGCAGCCATGCCCACCACCAAGACCATCATCCTCTCCGCATTCGCTTGCGTGAACGCCGACTGCCCGCAGTTCGCTTCCGTCGAACTCTCCCCAGCCGACGTCGCACGACTGGAAGTGATCGCCGCTTCCAATGCCACGCTCGGCATCTCGATGGCCGTGGTGGCATGGCCGGCCAGCTTTGGCGTCCCGGTCGAGGGTGATGACGAGACCGCTTTCGAGGCCGAGAACCGGCTCGTCGAGCACTATGCGTACATCACCACCACCCAGGTGTGGTGGCGCGCTGAGATCAAGCACACCGACTATGCCGTCGAGACCCACATGGTGCCGATCGCCACGCTGAAGGCGGCCCTCGCCTCGGGGAGTGACCCGATCTACGTCCGCCAAGGCGAGATCGACCCCACCCTCTCGGACGATGTCGGCAAGGCTGCCGACGCTCTCGCGGCGATCTCCTGAGGCCGATCGATGCACGACTTCAACGACCGAGCCACCGGGATCTTCGCCAGCGGCTTCACCTGCGCCGAGGGACGTCCGGTGCGCGACACCTTCGCGGCTTCGCTGCGCGCCGCGCTGTTCGGCCGTGATGGCCTCCAATGGGGCACGGAGCGCACCGCGGCCTTCGTGGCGGCGTTCTCGAGCGCCCGGCTGGCCACGCTCGCCGCCGATGGCGCGGCGTCCTGGCGCAAGCCCGGTAGGCCTCCGCCGGAAACCGGGGTCTACCTGCTGCGCGATGGCCGTTACGCCCGCTACGCCAGCGGCGTCTGGTACGAGCCCTCGATGACCCGTCCAGCTGCTGCCGACGAAGCCCGCCCCGCGGGGTTCCAGTCCCCGGCGTTCCGGTTGCAGCCCGAGCACCGCTGGATCGGCCCCTGCGTTGATGCACCCTGAACGCCGACCCCCAGCTGTGCCTGAACCCGTTCCAACGCGGGCCTAACCCTCAGCGACATCGAGGGGGTTGGCCTGCATCCCGCCTGCACCCCGCCGCTAGCGTGGTCGCTCCTCCACATGAAGCGGCCCAATGCTCACGCACCACCTTTCCAGCACCCTCTCCAGGGCTAAGCGACTCATCGACGCCGGGCGCTCCTGCGTTTCTGCGGCCTACGGCAAGTCCTTCGACGACGCCGATCGCTGCTTCGCTGAATGGGACTCGCGTCTCCACGGCACCCCCCTGTTCGATGTCATCGACGAAGCCCGCTCCGCGATCAGGGCCGCCAGTCTCTACGTTGACTCCGCCCATCTGGCGGAGGCCGACGGCCAGATTGCGGCCGTGATGAATCTCAAGATCGCGCTTCGTCTTGAACTCGACACGCTAAACCTCGCGCTCAACCACGCCGAGGACCTCGCCTGGATCGACACCGCCCGCGAGGCCCGGCCGGACGCCCAGGCCGACTGAGCCGTCATCGTCGTTTCGCTCTCGGCTTGCCTCCCTCGCGCCCCGTGCTACGGTCTTCCTGCGACACGCCAGGACGGCCAAACCACGCCCAAGGAGGCAGAGCTATGTATCGCCCCATCCTCACCCTCGTCATTGCCCTCGCCCTGGCCGGTTGCGCCAGTCGCGGCGAGCAAGTGGCCGACGAATTGCGCGACCGCGAGCGCGTCATGCGCGATCTCGAGGAAGACCGCCGTGACTGGGCGCAAGAAGACGCCAAACGCGAGATCCGCCGGTTCCCGGACTGGGCCTTGGAGGCCGCACCGGCGCCCGACTCGACCGGCATCTACGCGGTGGGCATCGCTGATAGCGATGCTCCGCAGGTCGCGCTGCGCAAGGCCAACCTGCAGGCCCTCTACGACCTGGGTCGCACCATGAACCAGGCCGTCGCCGGCCTCGAGCGCCAGCGCATCACCGATGCCGGCGCGTCGAGCAACGACAGCTACAGCCTCGCCGTCGAATCGGTCGTGGACTTCACCGACGTCACCGGCTGGGAAACGGTGCGCCAGGAGGTGCTGCCGATCGAGGGCCGTGTCCACGCCTTCGTGCTGCTGAAGCTCCCCTTCGAGGCGGCCAACCGCGTCGTCGAGGAGCGTCGCCGCCAAGCGCTGGCCGGCAGCGAGCGCGAGGCCTTCGACGAGCTGCAGCGCCGTCTCGAAGCCTTCCGCAGCGCCCAGCCGGCGCCGCTGGTCGCCCCCCAGCCTGCCGAATCGATCGCTCTCCCGCTCCAGGACTAGCTCGCCATGCGTGCCGTCCATGCGGCCAAGGTGATCCTGCTGTCGGCGCTGCTGCCGGTGTTCGCCGCAGCGGCGTCTGCAGCACCCGCTGAGCGCCTGATGGTCTCGGTGCCGATCGCGGATGGCCAGACCCGGATCGACGCCCGCCGCGACGCGCTCCTCGAACTGCAACGCGAGGCCGCCGCCGCCGCCGGCACCCACATCGAGGCCCGTGCCGAGCTTCGCGATGACGGGCTGCGCGAGGCGATCACCGAAGTGGTGACGGCCACGGTGACCCTGGACGCAATAGAGGAAACGCTCGGTGTCGAGGAGGGTAGGGTGCTGCTCACCGTTTCGGCGCTGGCGACTGTCGATGCCGAGTCCGTCGAGCGCCGACTGGCGGCACTGCGCACCGACAACCAGCTGCGCCGGCAGCTGCTCGAGCTGGCCGAAGAGAACGCGGCACTGGAGCTGGCCCTGGCTCGCGCCCGCGAGGGCCGCGGAGCGTCGATGGATGACGAGCTAGCGCGCCAAGCTCGGGTTCGCGCCGCTCGCTCGCGACTTGACCAGGGGCGCGACCGCGTCCGCGCGCTGGTCATCTCGCTGTCGCCCGCCGTGGAGGAAGCCATCCGTGCCGAAGACGAGGCGCAGCGCGCTTTGGCACTTGCGGAGGCTGACCTCGAAACTGGGTTCTTCGAGCCGGTGCAGCGGATGCCCATCGATGCCACGATTCACGACCTTCGCCGCAGCGTCGATGGCAAGGACTGGATCGGTGAACTGCGCGTTCGCGTCGAACTTCCCGCATCTGCGGCGGCGGCGCTGTGCCGTCACCTGTGGTGCGAGGCACAGGCCCCTGGCGCGTCGGTGTACGACGTGCGTCTTGGCCGGCACCAGACTCCATCGACTCTGTTGCCCGAGCACCGGCTAGCGCATTGGACGGGCCTCGCCCGTCTGGCCGGTGCGGATCGCCTGATGCTGGTTGTTCGGATCGGCAACACGCTGACCGCCACCCCGATCCTGCTCCCCCAGCGCCACCCTGCGTTCGATCCGCGCGGCGCGCCACTCCCCAGCCTCGATGAGCGCATCGCGGCCTTCGCCCACTGGAACCCTAGGCCTGAGGCCTGCCGCGCCGACGCCGTGCGCCAGCCTGGAGGCCTGACACCCTTCCTTGCCTCCGGCACCGTGTCCCGGCGCGACCATGCCGCATTTCGCGAACGCCAGGCGCAGGCGGCCGAGCAGCGGTGCCGCGCCGCAGATGCCGAGCGGTTGCTCCGCATGGAACGCGAGAACGCCCCTCGGATCGCCACCCTGGTGACGGCAGCCGACTACCGATCACCTTTCCGCATCCCTTCTCAATCGGGAGAAGCGCCCCGCCTGTCGGTCGAGGTCGAGCGTCTTCCATCCCCTTGCGACAAGCGCCACAATCCGGCCTGCGACGCGCGATTCGACGCGGCCACTCTGCACTGGCCGCAGCCTCCTTCCATTCCATAAAGGCCCACGGACGTGTTCTTCGAGATCGTGAACCTGTTGTTTCCGACCGCCAGTGACCTGGTGCTGTTCCTTTTGCTGTGCTGCCCCTTCGCCTTTCTGATCGTTACCTCCGGCCTCGGCCACCCTGCGCATCAAGCGAAACACCATAAAGGCCCCGCATAGGCCTTGGCGTCAACGCCTAAAACCTCCTCCATCTTCCAGCGCCATCCGTACATTGCACCGTAGTCGCTCCCACCCACCGCGGAGCCACCACCATGCAATCCAAGTCCATCTCTCTGTTCTTCGCCGAGGCCGGCAGCGACAAGGTCTACAACGTGCAGCTCTCGCCCAAGGGCGAAGGCTTCGTTGTGGACTTCCAGTACGGCAGGCGCGGCAGCTCGCTGAGCGCAGGCTCCAAGACCCCGGAGCCGGTCGAGTACGCGAAGGCGCTGCGCATCTACGAGAAGCTCGTCGCCGAGAAGACCGGCAAGGGCTACACCGAGGTCGAGGGCGGTGCGCGCTACCAGGACACGGCGAACGCCGGTCGCGCGACGGGCCTTTCGCCGCAGCTGCTCAACGCCATCGAGGACGATGAGCTGGACGCGCTCCTCCGCGACGACGCCTTCATCGCGCAGGAGAAGTACGACGGCGAGCGTCGCCCGACGATCATCGCCGCCGAGGGCATCACCGGCACCAACCGCGACGGCCTCGTCGTGCCCATGTCCGCCGCTCTCGAATCCGCCCTGGCCACCGTCGCGGCCTCCCCGCTGATCGACACCCGCGAGGGCCGCACCGTCCTCGACGGCGAAGACCTCGGCGACGCCGGCTACGTGCCGTTCGACGTGCTGGAGATCAACGGGCGTGACCTTCGCTCGCTGCCCTACACCGAGCGTCTCGACATCCTCGAATCGCTGATTGTCGAAGCCAGCACGTTCATCGGTCGCGCCTTCACCTACCGCGGCACGGAGCGCAAGCGCGAATTGCTCCGCCAGCTCCGCGAGGCCAACGCCGAGGGCATCGTCTTCAAGCGGGCGAACGCGCCGTGGAACCCCAGCCGCCCCAACAGCGGGGGCAATGCCCTGAAGTTCAAGTTCGTGGCCACGGCGACGGTCGTCCTGGTCGCAGGCCGCGAGGGCAAGCGCTCGATGCAGATGCAGGTGGTCGATGCCGACGGCAGCCTCCGCGTGGTCGGCAACGTCACCATCCCGGTCAATGCGCCGATGCCCAGTCCCGGCACCGTCCACGAGGTCGAGTACCTCTACCGGGTCGGCGACGGTGCCCTGTTCCAGCCGGTCTACCTCAAGCCCAGAAACGACAAGGCGACCCCTGACACCCTCGCCAGCCTCAAGCGCAAGGCGGCCTGAGGCATGGGTCGGGGGCTGCTCTGCTGCCCCCGATCGCCTACCCTCCCGCCCGTGGCCCTGCGTCTCACCCACGCCGAGTTCCTTCGCCTTGGCCCCTCCCTCGCCGGGGACGGGCGGCTTCACAGCCGACGAAGCGTGGAGCGCGTCGCCGATCCGCTGATCTGGACAGCCTGCTGCCAGGAGGGCGTGGACGGCTACCTGATGCTCCCCGGGCTTCGCGAGTCCACCGACGACACCCAGCCCACGCCCGCCGGCTACGTCGTCTGTGCCGTGCCGTGGGCCGATGCCGACGAGCTGGAGGCGGAGTATCGACCGCCGCCACCCACTGCGCCGCCACCTCTGGTCGTCCCCGACCACGTCCGAGCGGTTGCGCGCCCTCCCGTCATTCCGGTCGCCGAGCAGGCCGCCGCCGCACCCCTGCGACCCTTCCACCCGCCACGCCCACCCGATGACGAGGCCGATGACGCGGCGTGGGAGGCCTACCGCGCCAAGGTGCAGCGCGCCCGGGAGCGCCACGTCGAGGCCCAACGGCAAGTCCAGACCCATGCAAGCATCCTGGCCGAGGCCCAGCGCCGCGCCGGACTGGCCGAACAGGCGCAGAAGGCTCTGCCGCCCACACTGGCTCCCCACGTCCGCTTCCTGGGCCTGCGTCCTGACGGGACTGCCGCCTTCCTCGTCCGCTCGCCGACATTCCGCGCGGCCCTGCGCGTCCAGCAGCCCAGCATCCTTGCCGCGCTCGCCACGGTTGGCGTTCGCGCGTCGCGTATCGACACGCGCGTGGGGGCGTTTCCCGAGGATCTTCTCGCGGAGCGTGACACCCGAGATCGACCGCTCGGTCATCGCAGTGCCGCAGCCCTTCGCGCTTCCGCGGCCGATGTGGAAGACGACGGTCTTCGCCAACAGCTGCTCCGGCTGGCCGATGCCATCGAGGGCCGAAAGGCGGACCCAACTTCCTGAGCGTGCGCCCGCCGTTCTGATGGTGGACACCCGCCACCAAGGAACGCTGATGCGCACCTACGCCCACTTCAGTCGCGCCGACGGCCAGCTCTACATCGCGGCCCTCGACCCCGACACCTTCGCCGTCGCCAAGCGCCTCGGGATCGCTGCTGCGCAGCGTCGCTCCCCGCTCGCGCTGGACACGAACAGCCCCGAGCTTCCGATCGTTGCGGCCCGCCTGATGTGCCCCGAAGGCAACTGGACGCAGCGCCTGACCGACTGGCTGGCCCGCCACACCGAACTCCAGCCCGACGAGGTGTTCCCCTCGCCCCTCGCCCTGAACACCGCTCAGGCACCCAGCTGGGCGGAAGTCGGCGAAGGCCTCCTGATGGCGGCCCTCACCGGCCACGATCCCGCCTTCCACCGCACGGCGTACTTCAACATCCCCGACGCGGTGGTCGACGCCGCCGGCGAGCTCTGGCTCGACGTCGAGGGCTATCGCCTCCGCGTCCCCGCCGACGTCTTCGGCGTCGTGCAGGCACAGCCTGCTCGGAGGGCTGCCTGATGCTCGCCTACGACCTCACCACCTGGCAGGGCGTTGCTCGTGCACTCGAGGCCCATCTGCAGAGCGAAGCGCTGGCCGACGGGGTGAACAACCACTGGGTGCGCACCGTCGATCTCCCCGAAGGCGTCCACCTCACCCCTGTCGCGCTTGACGAGCACCTGGTCCATTTCTGCATCGGACAGGGCCTCTCCGAGGGCACGCTGATCCGCGTGCTGATCCAGACCGGGCAGCGCGATCCGCTGATCCCGGTGCTGATCGCGAAGTCCCTCTCCGGCCCGCGCCGCGCCATCCCTGATCTGATCGCCATCCAGGACTGGGTGGCGGCGACCCACTTCGCCTGAGGCCCTGACCATGACCACCCTCTATCGCTTCCACATCCACTACCGCGACGCTGTCGAGACTGCCGACAATCCTGCCGCGCTGCTCTGGGCTTGCGATGCCGAGTCCCCGCGCCATGCCCTCGAGCAGTTCGAGGACGAGCCGTCCCATGCCGGCGTGGCCGTCCTGTCGGTGGCTAACGTCGAAGCGCTTGTGCAGGCCGGCGGTCTGGGCCTCGATGCCGACGCACTAGGCCACACCCTGGTCGAGTCCGCCGAGTGCGCCTGGATCACGGTCGACAACGCCAGCGTTTGCGTGAAACGCACCGACGAGGGGGTGGTGGTCGACCTCTATCCCCTCGGCCTCGAGGATCGCGATGCCGTGGCCAGCACGTACGCCTTCTCCGCCGAGCTCGCCGACGATGCCCTGGTGATCGACGCCCTCGAGGACCACCAGCGCGCCGCACACGTTGCCGCGCTCCAGTCCTCGCCTGCGCCGGCGTTTGGCCCTCACTGATGCCGCGCGCCGCCCCAGGCCGTCTCGCCCAGCACGAGCGGCCGGCGCACTTCCGCAACCGTTGGGTCGTCGCCGGCTGGATCGACGAGGACCCGATGGCCACGCGCGAATGCGAGATCCTGCACTGGGAGCACGACGAGTACGGTCGGGACCTCGTCCGCGTGCGGTTCCTCGATCGCCGGGACCTGTTCGAACCCGAGACGGCGCTCTACACCGTTCACCAGCTTTTCCCAGCCTTTGGCCCATGACGGCCGCCCCCCCTTTCACCTAGGCTTGGACACCATGCTCCTCTCTATGCGCCCGCGCCTTCGCCGCCTGCTGATCGCCACGGCGATCGCCGCCCCCGTGGCGGGGCTTCTTGCGTGGAAGTTCGGCTGGCCGGCCTGGGCAATCATCCTGGCCGTGATCGTCGTCGCGCTGGCCATCGGCCCGGTGCTCGGCTTCATCGTCGATGATGAGGCGCGGCCCCGCGATTGAGTGCCTCGCGCCTTGCTCGTGTGCTAGCCAGCGATCTCTGCCAGTCGCTTTGCGACCTCCTTCTTGCCGAGCTTCCTCAGCTCAAGCAGCACCCCAAGCGCCTTGTCCTTTGGGTGAGCACGCTCCGCTTCCCAGTGGGACACGCCCGCGCTGCTGACGCCACAGAGCAGGCCCAGCTCCGACTGCGAGATCCCAAGCCGCGAGCGGAGCGACACGATGCCGCGTGCCGTAATCCGTTCGCGAGAGGGTGCTGCCTTCGCCTCCACTCTGCTCTTGTTCGATGCCCCAACGACTCGCTTCAGGTCTGAGAGCTCCCGTCTCAACGCGATGACGGCCTGCTTCAGTTCCGCCACCTGTTTGCGGGCGGCCTTCGACGATGCGTTGGCGCTTTCCACTAGCGCTTTCGCCTCCTTGCGCGCCAGGCGGCGGATTTCGCCCTTCAGGGCGTCGTATGCGGACATCGGATCACCTTCGTTTTTCGTGTGCCGCGAGGATGCCTGAACCACGCCCTTCGCCGCCAATCCGGCCCAACTTCGTGTCGCGCTCCATCGCTAGAGCCTTGAGAGACCTTCTCAAGCGAGACGTCGATGGACTCCACCGCACCCCTCACCGGCGAACTGATCGACCTCGTCGACCCCGACAGCTTTCTGACCGGCACGCCGGTGCCGTACAGCCCGTTTCGCTCGCTGCTCGATGAGTACGGCATGGTTCGCGCCAAGGTCGAAGCGCTCGGCACCTTCCTCGACGACAAGGCAGAGATCCTTCAGATCTTCCTCGACGGCAACGTCAGCGAAGGGCGCCACGCTTCGGCGGTGCGCGAGGCAAAGGGCCTCTTTGCGATCCCCGGCGCGGTTGCTGCGCTGAACAGCCGCTATTGGGCGCGAGCGCTGGAGCTCACCGGCCTTCGCGATTCCCTGCCGGCGCCGCGCCGTGCCGAATGGGAGGATGCCATCAGGGGCCAGACCTGTCCCGAGTTCGACGAAGACACGCTGAAGTCGACGATCGAGTACCTCGTCTCGATGCAGGGGCACTTCCTCTCCGAGCGGATCGACGGCCTGTTCCGTGGCCTGAGCCGCGGCCATCTCACCAACACCCCTCAGGGCTTCGGCAAGCGGATGATCCTGGCGGGCGCCTACTCCGAGTACGGCGGCCATCCCGAGTGGCGCGTCACCGACCTGATCACCGACCTTCGTCGCGTCGTCGCGACCTTCATGGGCCGTCCTGAGCCGGATCGCGAGTCGTCGAGCCGCATCCTTCGCCTCGCGCTGTCCAAGGGTGGCGACTGGCTCGCCGCCGATGGCGGCGCCTTTCGCATCCGCGCGTACCGCGGGGTCTGCACCGCCCATCTCGAGGTGGCCGAGGAGATGGCGTGGCGCCTGAACGCGATGCTCGCCAACCTCTATCCCCAGGCGATCCCTGAGTCCTTCCGCACCCGACCGCCGAAGTCCCGCAAGCCGAAGTCCGGCTGGGGCCGCATCCATCGACCGCTCCCCGTGCCCGTTCTCGCCGTCATCGGCGGCATCCAGTGGGATCGGACCAATCGCTGCTGGTACCTGAGCAGCCGAGACACCGCCGAGCTCCTTGCCGCCCGCGAGGAGGCCAAGGCGATCCTCGAAGGCATTGGCGCCGTCTTCGATGGCCCGAACCACCTCACATTCCCGTTCGAAGCCTCCGACGTGCTCGCCGAGATCGTCTGCACCGGCATGATTCCCGACACCGTGTCCCACCAGTTCTACCCGACCGAGGCGCCGCTTGCGGAGCGCGTTGCGCGTCTGGCCGCCGTCCAAGACGGAATGACTGTGCTCGAGCCGTCCGCAGGGCAGGGCGGCTTGGCCGACCACCTCCCCAAGCATCAGACGCTGTGCGTCGAGATCGCCGCGCTCAACGTCGCCGTCCTGAACGCCAAGGGCTACGACGTGGTTCCCGCCGACTTCCTCCTCTGGTCCGAGGGCGCAGGCCGCGAGCGCCGCTTTGATCGGGTGGTGATGAACCCGCCCTACCGCCAAGGACAGGCCGTTGCCCACCTCGAGACGGCGTGGCGCCACGTCGCCGCCGGCGGCCGTCTCGTCGCCATCCTGCCGGCGAGCCTGCTCGGCAAGATCGCACTGCCCGGCGGCGAGCTCATCTGGAGCGAAGCCATCGAAGGCGCCTTCCCGGGCGTCAGCGTTGCGGTGGCGATCCTCGTCGCCGAACGTCCGGCCTGAACGCCATTTCGGAGTGGACCCTTACGAGTCCTCGGCTGGCGACCGTTCCAGGTCGCCGGCGGCGGCTCGCTTCGCGAGGTAGCCCTCCACGTCATCGGACCGCGCGTAGACGCTGCCGCTGAGTCCCCTGAACGGGAAGAGCGGGACGGCCACTTGGCCCGCGACCACGGCTCGCTGGAAGGCCCGCGCATTGGTGTACCCGAGGGCCATCCAAAGCGCCTTCCCGGCCAGCGCAACGACTTTCGGGTATTCGTAATCCGTGGTTGTTTTGGCCGATCGCGGCCCCATGCTTCAATGAACAGAACAGGCGATGGCTGGAGGAAGGCAAGTGCTTAAAGATGAGGTTGTGGGGATGATCTTTGTCTTGGTTGTTACGGCCCTTGCCGTGAACCTCTTTGTTGGGGTGGCATCGATGCCAGAGTTCGCGGCCGCGCTTGGCGGCCCAGCCTCATGGGCGGGCTCTAACGCACAGGCAATCGGCATCCTGGCGGCCGTGGTTACAGGCGTCGCAGGGCTCGTCCTCAACTTCGCACTCTTCACCAAGGACATTGAGGATGGCGGCGATCGTTTGGAGAGCTTAGGGTGGGTTGCAGGACGGGTAGCGCGCGATGTGGTCAAGTGGATTGCCATCGCTGCCGCAGTTGTTTCTGGCGCGTTCCTCATCGGTGTTGGGGCCTTCAGTGCGAAGGCCCTACTGGTGTTGTGACCTGATCGAAAACAACCACGAATTGCGAATACCCCGACTTTCCTGGGGGGCTTTCGTGGACGAGACATGAGGAAGGTGAGTCGGCGCTCTGCGTGACCCTCTCATTGCAAGGCATCTGCGCGCACCGAACTACCCGTGCATTACTCCAGAGTTTCCCACTCCATCCTCCCTTACCCGCTGATCACCCGGTCCAGCGCCGCGGTCAGTGCCTCGGGCAGGATGGGTTTCGTCACGTAGTGCCTCGCCCCCAGGGCCATCGCCCGGGCGATGCTCGCGTCGTCCGACGCGGCACTCACCACCACGATGGTTGGCGTGCCGTAGCGCTCCCGGTCCATGTTGATGGCGGCCATCACGCCGAACCCATCCATCAGCGGCATGTGCAGGTCCAACAGCACGATGTCGAAGCTCTCCTCGGCCAGCGCGGCCAGTCCCTCCGTCCCGTTGGGACTCACGACCACCTGCTGCCCGGCGCGCTCCAGCAGCTTGCGCAGGACTTCTCGCCCCGCCGCGTTGTCGTCGATCACCAGGATCCTCATGCGCGGGTGGCGGTGGCGGAAGTCGTCAAGGGCCGCCACTGAGCTGTGCATGCTGGCCTCTGCGGCTTCGTTGCCCGCCGAGGGCAGGGGCACCGACCAGCGGAACACCGTGCCGCCACCGGGGTTGTCGCCGATCTCCACGCTGCCGCCCATCAGGCCCGACAGTCGCTTGACGATGTGCAAGCCCAATCCCACCCCGCCGTAGCGGCGCGCATCGCCCCGCGAGACCTGGTGGTGCGCGTCGAACACCTTGGGCTTCTCGTGATCCGGGATGCCTATGCCCGTATCGGTGACCACCAGATCGAGCCAGCCCGTCTCTCCCGTGCCCACGGTGAGCTCCACCTTGCCACCGGCACGCGTGTACTTCACTGCGTTGTCGAGCAGGTTCTGCAGCACCTGTTCGAAGCGCGACACGTCCCCCGTCACCGCCAACGGGACGTCATCGGCCACCGTCACGCCCAGCGACACCCCCTTCGCGTCCGCCTCGCTTTCCACGGCGAGCCGCACCGATTCGACGGCGTTGCGCAGGTTGAACACGCCGCCCTGCAGGCGCATCGCGCCCCGCTCAAGGGCCGCCACGTCGAGCACGTCGTTGATCCTTCGCATCAACAGCCGGCCGCTCGAGCGCGCCGTCTCGGCCAGCTCTCTCTCGGTTGGCGTCATCGCCTCGACCGACAGCAACTCGTTCGCCGTCACCATCGACTGCAGCGGCGATCGGAGCTCGTGGCTCATCGTGGCCAGGAAGTTCCGCGCCGCATCGCGCGCCTTGACCGCCTCCTCGAACTCGTGCACGGCAGCGACCGAGACCGCCTCCAGTGCCTTCATCAGCCGCACCACGGTCATCGGCAGGCCGATCAGCAGTGCGAGGGCCAGTGCGGCGATCGCTGGTCGGCTCTGCCAGTAGCCGTTCGCGGCGGCGAGCCCCACCACCAGCACGGAAAAGCCCATCCACCCGAAGAAGTAGGGCGTCTTGAAGCGGGCCGCTGCCGTGATCGCGCCCAAGGGCAAGAACATCACCGTGGGTAGCATCAGGTTCCAGGCCACCGAGAGCAGAATGGCGATGCCGATGAAGTGCGCGGCCGTGCCGGCATAGTCGATCCAGCGCCCCTTGACCCAGCCGGCACGGATCGCCCCCCACCACGCCAAGTTGATCAGCAGCATCCCGGCCAGATAGGGCAGGACGGCGCGCCCTTCAACGAACAAGACGCGAGTGCCCTCCTGCGAGCCCCAGTAGGCGGCCCAGCCCAGCAAGGCCAGCAGCACGAGGTTTCGCAAACCGGCGATCCGCTCCTCGGAGAAGCTCTTGGCGATCCGAAGGAGCGCAGGCTGGTTCAGGCGCTCGGCCAATTCGTGAAGAAGCATGGGATTCCGGGCTATTTGGGAGCGGCCGCGATTTTCCCTTCACTGTCCAACGGTGTCTAATCTCCCGCCTTCACTGAGCCGTCCTGATGCCTCCCAGAATCGTCCTCGTCGCCGGCGAAGCCTCCGGTGATCTCCTTGGCGGCTCGCTTGCCCTTGCCCTTCGCGAACAGGCGCCCGATGCCGTGATCGCGGGCGTGTGCGGCCCGGCGATGCGTGAGGCCGGCGTCGAGGCCTGGCACGACTGCAGCGTTCTGTCGGTGATGGGCATCGCCGAGGTCATCAAGCACCTGCCGCGCCTCCTTCGGTTCCGTCGCGAGTTGCTTGACCAGATCCTCGCCTTCGACCCCGACGTCGTGGTCGGCATCGACGCCCCGGACTTCAATCTCGGCCTCGAGCGCCGCCTGAAGGCCCGCGGCATTCGCACCCTGCACTACGTCAGCCCGTCCATCTGGGCCTGGCGCGAGGGCAGGGCGGCCAAGATCCAGCGCGCCTGCGATGAGGTGCTTTGCCTCTTCCCGATGGAGCCCCCGATCTATGCCAAGTACGGCGCCAAGGCGACGCTGGTCGGGCATCCGCTCGCCGACGAGTTCCCCCTGAACCCCGACACCCACGGCGCTCGCGACCGCTTGGGTCTGGATCGTCCCCGGCCCGTCCTCGCCCTGCTTCCGGGCAGTCGCGTCGGTGAGATCCACCGGTTGCTTCCGACCTTCCTCGAGTGCGCCCGCGCGCTGGCCGCCGAGCGTCCCAGTCTGCAGTTCGCCCTGCCGGTGGCCAATGCCGCCTGTCGCGTCGCGATCGGCGAGGTCATGGCCCGCGTTTCCGCGACCGCGCCGGAGGCTTGGGCGCCCGTGCTCAAGCGCATCACGCACATCGATGGCCAGTCGCGCGACGTGCTGATGGCGGCCGACGTGGTGCTGCTGGCCTCCGGCACGGCCGCTCTCGAGGCGATGCTGGCCAAGAAGCCCATGGTGGTGGCCTACCGCGTTGCCCCGCTGACCTACTTCATCGCCAAGGGCATCGGTCTCGTCAAGGTCGATCGCTACAGCCTGCCCAACATCCTCGCCAACCAGGCCCTCGTGCCGGAGTGCATGCAGGACGACTGCCGGCCCGAGGTGATCCTGCCCCTGCTGCGCGAGCGTCTATCGGCGGGCTGGCCGCATGCCGAGATCCCGACCTTCGCCCGCCTGCACCGCGAGCTCAGCGCCGGCGCCGCGCGTACGGCGGCGACGCGCGTCCTGTCCTACGCACCCCGCTGAAGCCTTACTCGAGCGGCACGCGCCGGTAGCTGCCGTCGGCCTCGAGCGCCAGCGCTTCGCCGCGCTCGCGCCAGTCCGCCAGCACGATGCGCTCGCGCCCCGCCGGCCCATGCACCGCTGGCCGGTGTGTGTGGCCGTGGATGATCCGCGCCACTCCGCTGGTGCGGAAGGCCTCCTCCACCTCGGCCTGAACCACGTCGCCGATGGCCATGGCGATGTTGGCGCGATTGTGGCGCCTTGACTTCCAGCGGGCGTAGGCCGACAGCGCCCGGCGGAAGAGCACGGGGGTGCTGAGGATCTTGCGCTGCCAGTCCGGCGAGCGGGACTTCTGGCGAAAGCGCATGTAGGCCTCGTCATCGGTGCACCAGGCGTCGCCGTGGCTCAGCAGGGTCGGCACGCCGCCCATCACCCGCGTGCAGGGGTCAGGCAGCAGGGTGATCCCGGCGGCGAGCGCGTAGGCCTCGCCGACCAGGAAGTCGCGGTTGCCGTGCATGAAGTAGACCTCGACGCCCGACTCGGCCAGGGCCTTCGTCTCCGCGGCCACCCTGCGGGCGAGCGGCGATGCGCCGTCGTCGCCGATCCACACCTCGAACACATCGCCCAGCAGATACAGGGCCTTGGCGTCCCTGGCCGTCGTCTGCAGGAACCGGATCAGGATGTCGACCAGCTCGGGCTTCTCGGCCTCGAGATGCAGGTCGGAAATGAAGTAGGTCGTCATCCCCGAATTGTTGCATGCCCGCTCAGCAGGCCCTGTCTATCTTGTGGCAATGCACCCCATCGAACTCATCCGCCATCTGGACGGCGACGTCGGCGTCCAGCGCATTGTCCGCAACGGCCTTGACGAGCTTGCCGAGGCTGAGCGTCTTCTTGCCAGCAGCCTCGCCATCGCCTCGCTCGAGGCCTATCGCGACGTCCTCCACCACCTCCAGAACACCGCCGGCGAGTTGGGGCTTGATGCCCTGATGGCTGAGCTTCGCCAGGACCGTGACCGCGTGATCGCCGGCGGCGCCCTGGACAACCGCCTTCAGCCGCACATCGCGGCCGCGCGGAGCGAGCTTCGCCGCCTATTGGCCCCTTGACCCCGCGCCGCCGGCGTCCTACCGTCTAGGGGCATTTCTCGTTCATCGAGCAGGTTCCTCTCCCTGGCCCAATTGAGGCTCACCCTGCAGCCGGCATCTCGCCGCGCTGCATTTCCCACCGGGACCGCTCATGTCCCGCTGGGGCATGTCGTGGTCCCTTTTCTTTAGGAGACCACCATGTCCCACGTTCGTTCGAGCGATCCGTCGCTCATTCCTGTTGGCACCTACGTCCGTGTTTCGGACGGCACGCCGCAGCCTCCGCTGCGCTTCCATCGGAAGCACAAGGCCTGGCAGGCGAAGAACTACGACGGCGTCCTCACTGCCCATCGCGCCGACCTCCCGGGCGTTTGCACGGTCCAGAAGATCGGCACGATCGGTCACCCGATCATGCGCATCTTCATGAACGTCGACGTCTCTCGGGTCGCCGCCGTGCCCGGCATGCCGACCTTCCGGGTGAACGTCAACGCGTTCAACCCCGAGGTCATCGGCGTCGAGCCGCGTGCGCCGCAGCCGATCGTCGTCCCCGATGAGGTGATGTCCGATGATGCTGTCCCGCAGTCTGCCGAGAAGGAGACCGTGTGATGGATCAGCAGACGAAGACGAACCGCGCCTACCTGATCCTCGACGAGATCGAGCGCCTCGCCTCTGACTGGCCGCTGCCTGAGGGCCATGTGCTGAAGATCGATCGGTCCTACGAGACCAGATGGGCGATGGGGTATCCGTCCCGCAGCGTGTCGATCTACGTCGGACGCGAGGTGCCGGATCCGAACGATCCCGACCAGGTGCACATCGAGGTGCGTTTCTTCCTCGACGAGCACCGCGCGACGGTGTTTGCAGAGTACGGCCGGCGCTGGTTCGGCAAGTTCCGCCCGCTGCTCACGCAGCCGTCGGACATCCACGTGCGCGGCTCGAGCTTTGCCGAGCTGGCCTACGAGGTGTCGAGCAGCGTCCGCTACGCGCTGGCCAACGCAGAGTTCAATGCCTCGAAGGTGGCGGCGTGACCCGGCGCATCAAGCTGAAGATCTGCGGGACCGAAACCGTCCAGCAGCCTTCCGGCAAGGTGTGCACCCTCCGGCAAGCCCAGCGGTTCGCCCATGGCCAGTTGCCCACCGACCTCCGTCGCGTGGGCTTTCGGGCGAAGGTGATCCGCGGCAGCCAAGGCTGGGTCGTCCAGGTGGTGCGCTAACCATGCTCACCGAAGCCGACGAAGCCGCCCACGGCTGCCTGCAGACCGCGCTCCGCAACATCGCCTTCAAGGTCGTGTTCGGAGAAACGCAAGGCGTCATCGAGCACTACGCCGATGCCGCACGCCGTCTCGGTGCTTCGCAAGATCAAATCGATCGCGCGATGCGCCGATAACCCCCAGGGGCCTTTTCTTCGGATCAGGCCCCTTTTCTTTGGAGATCCACCATGGACCACCTGAAAGTGTTTCAGGGGCTCATCGCTGCGCGCGATGGTCTCAACGACGCCTACAAGCGACTCGGCGCTGCCAACTACGAGATCGCCAATGACGATCTTGTGCTGCCGAAGATCGATTCGGCCCTCATCGAGATTCGTCAGTCGACGGAGCTCTTCGAGGACATCTACGAGGTCGTCGAGCGCGACATCGACTACGACCGTGCCAAGAAGCTCGGTGCTGCCGTAGAGCGCAATCTTTGGACCGTGGTTGAAGGCGATGGCGGGCGTCTCTACGTCACCGCCGGCTGGGCCCACGTCAACAGGCTGGAATACCTGCTCACGGCCGAGGAATGGCGCTCGGAGGATGAGACCTGGCTCTGGTCGAAGTTCGATGAGGACGACGACCAGGACGAGGGCGATGAGGACGATTCTGTGTCCGACGAAGCCTTGCTGCCCAAGATCGATCACGAATCGTTCTGGCGTCGAATGGGCCTCGACCGCACGATCGACCCGGACCTCTTGATCTGCAGCGTCATGGATATGGTCTGCGAGATCGTTCCGACCTGTTCGGACCCGTCCCAGCTTCGCCCGCGCTTCGAGTCGCGGATCGATGAACTCCTCGAACTCATCCCCGAGGACTTCCGACCGACCCTGATCCCGTCGCTTTGTGAGTTCGGCTATCGCCGACCTGAGCATCGGGGCTGATGGCCTAACACCCCTTCAGCAACGCGATCCTTCCCCCAACGGGGCCATGCGCCCCCTGACGGGAGTTCGTGGCCCCTTTCTTCTCGAGGTGACCACGATGGACAAGACCCAACTGCGTGAGGTTCACGCATTTTTCCACGATGCCTCCGACATCGAGCTGCAGCAGCGCCTCGAGCAGATCCAGCGACTCGTTGACGTGCTGCCTGCCGGCACCGAGGACGCGTACGAGGCGCGCTACCTGCTGCGCCTGTTCAAGGAAGAGTCGTCGGCGCGTCAGTGCCTTCGTCGCTACCACGAGCAGCGCAAGGCGGGACGGATTTGAGCGACGCACGGCGCTCGACGGTTTGCACGAAACGCTCCGCGTCTTCGTGCGACCGGCCGAGCATCACGCGCTTCATCTCGGCCAGCAGCCCGCCCTGGACCAGCTTCAGCGGCTTCTTCTCCATGGACTCACCTCGCTTCTTGGGTGTGCACAGCGGAGCAGGGCGCTCGCCGGTCGAAGTTGGCCTTCCTTATCCCGCAATTCACCGCGGGCTTTCTCCAGTGCCTTCCATCGTAACGGCAGGCCTTGGACAAAGCCCGATCACCCCCTGACAGGAGATCCCATGACCGCCGTCCGCCCCATGGCCATTGGCCGCCCCGTTGTTCGCCCCATCGACCTCGAGCACGCTCTCGCCGTCGAGCTGGAACGCCTGCCGAGCGTGACCGCGGCCCGCGTTCTCCTGGTCGCCCATCGCTCGCCGCTGGCCTTGCGCTACCTGGTGCTGCTGGACGGCTCCCTCGAGCTGCCCGCGCTCGCTGCGCTGACCTACCACCTGCAGCGCCACGCCGCCCCCACCGAGGGCGTCCAGGTGCTTCTGCGTGACGACCTGACGTTGCGCGACCGCCTGCTGCTCGGCACCTACGTGCCCGTCTGGACCCGTTCGCTCGACGCACCCGGCTTGCCAGAGGCGGCCTGACCATGGCCTCACCCTTGCTCCCCTCCAATCGCCCGCCGGCCCCGTTGCCGCCGGCGTTCGCGCCCAAGGTCTCAGCCGCCCAGCTTTCGCCTCACGACAAGCGCCAGCTCTGGACCTTCCTGCAGGCCGAGCGGCCGGAGAAGGCGGCGTTCTTCGACGACCCCATTGTTCGCGCCCTGATGGCTGATGGCGCCACCCCCCTGTTCGACCACGCCGACTGTCTTGCCGCCGGCCTGGCCATTTCCCCCATGGAGCCCTGATATGTCGACCCTCCGCGTCCCCAGTCGTCACGAGACCGTCTGGGAAACCTCTTGGCAGTCCTTGCGCGACGCTCTCGCCGCCCTCAAGCCCGAGCACCCGCTGTTTGGCGAGCGCAGCATTGACGGCTTCTTCCTGATGTACGTGCAGGACGGAAAGGCCGCGTTCAAGCATGTCGCCACTCGCCAGTACCTTCGCGTGCCGCTTCCTGCCGACGCCTGATCGGAGCGCTCGCTGAGCACGCCGCAGGAAACGTCCCCCAACTGCGCAGTCGTTCGTCTCACGCTCGAATGGGACTCCACCACCACGGAGTCCCCGATGAACACCCAGAGCCCTGTCGAACGCGGCCTCGCGCTGCTCAACCAGGTTGCATCGCTCGAAGATCGCCTCACCAGCTATGTGCGCCACCACGCCATCGCCGAGCTGAATCGCATCGCCCCCGGCCTCACCGCGATCCGCTTCGACATGGAGAGTTACTCCAACGACGACGGCACCTACGGCCTTTCCGTCGAGGGCATCGAACTCGTCGTCACGCTCGCCGACGACCGCGAGATCGAGTTGTACGTCGGCGACCCCGATGCCTGCTTCGACTGCGACGGGCTGTTCATCGAGAACGCCTACTCGTCGTGGCGTCACATCGCCGCCACGGAAGGCTGGATGACCATCCCGAACGACGACGAGGAAGACCCCGAGGACTACGCCGAACTCGCCGAGCGGCTGCGCCCGATGCTGGAGGTCGTTCGCATCCAGGATCTCCCGCGCACCCTCGAACTCGTCGGCCTGCTGGTGCAGCGCCGCGAGGACGATGGCGGCGAGATCGCACTCGACGCGCTGCCCGCGATCACCCCCTTCGACGCAGCACCCGCCGAGGCGCTGCTCGATTTCATTGCTACCGTACCCAACGTCGAGCCGGCCAGCGAAGCGGTGCCCGCATGAGTACCCCCGCGACCACCCTCGACACGGCCCAGCAGCTCTCCCAGCTCGCCGACTGGGCGAACAGCATGGCGGCGGGCTTCCATGCCGCTGCGATCCGGCAGGACCTCTTTCCGCATGCGGTGAGCCTGTCGTGGTCCTACGAGGTCCAGTACAACGACAGCGGCTACGACGCGGCGGTGTGCGACATCGACCTCCACTTCGATGACCTCGCCACGATGCGCCTCGGCTCGCTTTCCGAACTGGAGGAGTTCCCCACGTACTTCAGCGAGTGGGAAGACTTCGAAGCCGAGGACGACAGCGCCGACGACGAGGATGCCCAGTTCGCGGCCTACCTGTCCCAGCAGTACGGCTTGAAGGACGGAGGCGACTGGCGGCGGCTCGGTTCACTCGTCGCCGAGATCATCGCGGGGGTAGGCGTGCATCAGAACGCCTACGACTTCATCCGGCCGCCGTCGCCGCTGCGCGATGACCTCCGGCTCGCGCTGCCAGCACTCATCGCCGCGATGCCGCCCCTGGTGGAACCTGCGCCAACTCTGCGTACCGAAGGCGCATGAGGTAGTGGCGGCTCCACCACCGGAGCCGCCCGATGCGCCAAGCCTTCGCCGAAACCCTCCACAAGAACACCGAGCGCCGCCGCCTCACGGTGCGCGTCGCTAAGGGCCTCGCCACCGCCGAGGACACCGCTCTTCTGGCCGACCTCACCGATGCCGTCATCGACGGCCTCGTCGCCGAGCTTCGCGCCCTGCAGCACGACATCGCCGCCGCGCAGAACCGCGCCCGCCGCCCCTTCTGACCGCCACCAGGACACCGCCATGACCCTCGAAGACGCCCCCGACCTCACCACCGATGCTTCGCCCGCCACCGCGAGCGCCGCGGAGCCCGCGGCGCTGATCGTGGCCACCGATCAGATCCATGTGCTCGATGGCTTCAATCCCCGCCGCTTCTTTCTCGACGCAGCGTTCCAGCGCCTCAAGACCTCCATCGAGACGCACGGCATCGTCACCCCGCTGACCGTGCGCGTGCGTGACCAGGGCGGCTACTGGCTGATCGCGGGCGAACGCCGCCTGCGCTGCGTGCGCGAACTTGGCATCACGTCCGTGCCGGTGCTGGTGCGCGATGTCACCGAGGCCGAGGCGCGCATGCTCGCGGTGATCGAGAACGCCGACCGCGCCGATCTGTCCATCGCCGACGAAATCCTGTCGATCCAGCAGTTGCTCGACGCCTACGAGGGCGATGTGGAGGGTGTTGCCGCCGCCCTCGGCTGGAAGCCCGAGCGCGTCAAGCATCGCTTGAAGCTGATGCAGGCCTGCTCGGAAGTCATCGAGGCGCTGGCCAACGACGCGATCCGCCTCGGCCATGTGGAACTGCTCGCCACGCTGCCGCAGGACGCGCAGATCAAGGTCTTGGCGAAGGTGATCGAGAGCGGAGCCAGCGTGACCGACCTCAAGGCCCAGCTTGAAGCGTTCTCGCAGCCTTTGGCTCGCGCGATCTTCGACAAGTCCGATTGCCGCCTCTGCCCCCACAACTCGTCGCTGCAGCAGGGCTTGTTCGCGGACTCGCTCAGCACCGACCGCTGCACGAACCGCACCTGCTACTCGGCCAAGACCACCGAGGCCTTGGACGCCAAGCGCGAGCAGGCCCGCGAGTCCTACGCCACCGTCGCCTTCAAGAGCCAGCAGGCCCCCGGCAGCAGCATCCCGCTCACTATCGAAGGTCCGGGCGGCGTGACCCGGTCGCAGGCCGATGCCTGCCGCGCCTGCAAGCACTTCGGCGTGGTGATCGACGACCGCCCCGGCGCAACCGTTGGCGCGGTCAGCGGACCCACCTGCTTCAACCTCCCCTGCAATGCCGAGAAGGTCGCTGAGGCCGTCGAGGCGCGACGCCCTGCCGCTTCGCCCGAGGCCGCTGCCCCGCCGGTCCCCGCCAGCACCAGCGCCGCGCCGAAGCCGGCCCGCGAGGGTGGTGCAACCGGCAAGGCAACGCCGCCTCCTGCCACGCCCACGGTCGCCGCAACGCCCAAGGCCGTCGAGGTCGCGGTGGATCGCATGCAGCGCCGCGCGGTCAGCGCGGCACTCGCCCAGCAGCCCGCGATCCTGCTGGCGCTGGCCATCTACGGCATGCACCGCCTCCGCACCTCGGATGCGCCCAGTGCCAAGGACGCGGGCCTCGCGGGCCTCGGCCTGCCCTCGCTCGGCAGCGATGTGAAGTCTGTGCTCAAGCTCGTCAAGGCCGATCCTGCCCTGTTGCGTCAGGGGTTGCTGCTGCAGGCCCAGGCCATCATCGGCGACCACGTGGACGCACCCCAGTTCGGTCACTCCGCGCTCAACCGCCGCACGCTGGCCGCAGGGCTCGCCAAGACCTTCGCCATCGACGCCGCCCCCTTCGTCGTCATCGACAAGGACTTCCTCACCGCGCACACGAAGGCCGGGATCGAGGCCGTACTTGCCGAGTCGGGGTTCGCGGACTGGTTCCGCGCCAAGGACGCCGACAAGGGCGAGAAGCTCTACAAGGCGCTGCTCGCCAAGGGCAAGGGCGAGCTGATCGACGCCGTGCTCGCCGCCGGCTTCGACTTCAGTGGCTACGTGCCCTCGTCGCTCAAGGCCCTGTCCTGACCAATCCCGACCCAAGTTCGGTGCGCTCGACGCGGGCGCATCGTCGGTCTGCACCAACCACCACACGGGAATCCCATGTCCTTCATCGCCAGCCTCGCCCCGCTGCTCGGCAACCGCACGAACAGCCTGACCATCACCCTGTCGCGCTCCGCGACCGGCGCTCTCACCGCCCTCGTCCTGCCCAAGATCGACCTCGACGAGTCGATCGAAGCCGATCCGCGCGTGCCGCCGCTCAAGGCCGCGCTCTCCAACGCCCTCGTCGTCGAACTGCCCGATGCCGATCCCGATGCTGTCTTCGCCGCGATCCTGACCCGCGCCTCTGCCGCCCGCAGCACCGCCGAGGACACGCTCAACGGCTACATCGCCTCCATCGAGAAGGCCAAGGCCGATGCGAAGGCCGCCGAGGACGAGAAGCGCGCCAAGGCCGCCGAGAAGGGCAAAGCCACGCCCGCCAAGGGCGCGAAGCCCACGAAGCCTGCCGCTGCGCCCGTCGATTCGGACGACAGTGACGACGACGAGGGCGAGGACGACGCGCCCGCCGCGACGCCGGCCCCGCCCGCCGCCGCTTCGACTCCCGCCGCCGCTGCGCCGCAGCCGGTCGGTGATCTCCTCAGCGGCATCCTGTGAGGCCCGCCATGACGATCACCACGCTCGCCCGCAAGTTCCGCATCGGTGCCGTCCTGCTCGACGATCCCGCGCCCAACCTCTCCCCCGAGGACGCTCTCAAGCTCTACCAGGGCAGCTACCCGTTCGTCGCCTCGGCCACGCTCGAGGCGCCCGTCCCCGAGGGTGACGCCCTGGTCTACGCCGTGCGCAAGCAGGCGGCGACGACGAAGGGCTGATCCGATGCCTCGCGCCTCCCGCAAGCGCACCGCGCCGGCCGCCCCTGTGGCGGCCGATCCGGTGGACTTCGACGCCCTCCTGCATAGCCTGCTTCGCTCTGCGGCCAGCCCTGCGGTGAAGCGCTGGGCACCCGTGCTGCAGTTGCTCGACGAGCAGCGCCGGGAGCGTGCTGGCGTGCTGGCCAACCCGCTGCTGATCCCGCTGGCCTGACCATGCTGATCCCACACGCCACCCGTCGTCTCCACCAGAGCCAGCCGCTCCCTCGCGCCACGGTCATCCGCTACGCCCGCCGACTGCAGGCGGCCCGCCGCTGGGGGCGTGCCACGCCCCCTTCCACCGTCCCGACGATCCACGCCCCGAGCGCCGATTCGCCGTCGTTGTTCTCGGGTGCTCCCCCCGGCCTCTCCGAACCCGCCACCCGTCACTTGGTGACCCTGGCCCGCGCGTTCCACGCGCGGGGTTGGGTTTCAGCCACCGTGCTCACGAGCTTCGGTGCGGGCGATCCCGCCGAACTGCACCGTGTCCTGCTCGATGGTTATGCCGCCCATCGCGCCACCCTGCTCAAGCCCATTGCGGCGCTCGTCGATGGCGTGACGCCGCAGGCCTTCGCTGCCCTGAGCGCCCCATCCCTCTCCGAGCTTTCTGGCGATCCGCAGTGGACGGTCGAGGTCTTCCATACGAACAGCCCCATCGTGGACTTCCCCCGTTTGCCCGCGCCCGACACCCGCGCCCTGCTGGCGGCGTGGGACGCTGCCGCCAAGGACGTACCGTTCATGGTCAGCACCGAGCACCTGCTCGAAGTCCTCGACTGGACGACCGAGCAGTTGCGCGACGCCGCGCTCGACTCCCGCTGGGACGGTGAGCAGGTGGTCGTCGATCCAGCGCGCCTTGAGACCTTGTCCGAGGACCTCGGCTGGGAACTCGATGACGCCCACGACCTCTTGCGTGGTTTCATCAACGACGAGCGTCTGCTTGACGCGCTCAGGGACACCGCCATTCCTCCCGATACCGAGCTGACCCCTCCGGTGCGTCACGTCTGCGAGTGCCTGCGTGATCTGGCCTTGCTCGCGCCGACGCTCCCGCCCTTTCCCGAGATCGAAGGCGGCCTCATGTGCGGGACGAGCGCCATGCTCGCGCTCCCGAACCACCTCCACAAAGAGCGCATCGACTACGGCCTGCAGAGCATGTCCGAAGGCGAGGACGCCATGCAGTTCTGCGGTGAAACCCTCGACCAAGTTCTCGACGCGCTCGACGCCCTCACTCTCCATCAAGCCGCTGCGCATGCAGCCTTCTCGCTGGTTCTGAGCCTCCATGCTGATTGACGCCATCACTTCGCAAATGCCGCCGCTGCAGCCGCACAGCGCGCTCGTCTTCCACACCCGCGGTTCGGCGCTTGAGCTGCTGACCTACCACACCATCAGCCACCTGCGCGGCAAGCCCCTTCTGTCCGATGGTCGCCCTCTCTCGCCCGAGGAGGAGCAGGCGATTCTTCGCCAGCTCACCAGCAGCGACACCGCCGCCCCCATCGAGCTGTTCCCCGCGAACCTGCTCTGCCAGGACCGCGACCAGATCGTCTGGTTCGTCCCGCCGGCTGCGCGGCCCATGCACTTCCACGTTGGTTCGGAACGCTCGCAGCGTGACGTGACCTGGCCCGGTCTGGTCTTCCGCGTGACCAATCACCGCCTGTTCCTCGCGGCCTATGAGGGCGCAGCGCGGCCCGCGCTCGACACGCCCTTGTTCAAGGCCCCGCTCGCCAACATCTGGGCCAATGGCGAGTGCTGCACGGGTGATGCGCCTCTCCCCGAAGCGTCTCGCGTTGCCGAGATCGCGTCTTGGGAAGCGGTGATCTTCCAGTCTGCCTTCAGCCACCAGAACGATCCGTCGGTCATCCGCAAGGGTCGGGGCTTCGTCGACCCGATGGAGTTCTGGCGCGAGAACGACCGTGTTTCTCCGAAGGCGCTGGTGCCGCTCAATCGCACGCTCGGCGGTTGGCTCGCCGCGCCGGTGAAGGATCGCTAATGGCCCTGTCGCCGCTCGACCATGCAATCCAGTCCACGTGCCCGACCGAGATCGTCCCGCACGTCGGCGAGCTTCCGCCCCTGGCCGGCCACAAGCGCCTGCTGCTGGCCTCCGATGGCGTCTACCTCGACTGCGCCAACGCCGCGCTGCAGGCCCGCGTGCGCCTCAGCGCCCTGTCCTTGCCCTACGGCGCCACCACCCCTTTTCTTCACCTTCCGCACGGTCCGCTGCCGCGAGCCCTGTTGCAGCAGGCGCTTGCCGCCGCTGCCGCGACACCGATCGAGGTCGCCTTCGGCCTGCAGCACGACGAGGACGACGGCTACGTGCTGATCCAGCCGCCGGTGACGAGCGCCAGCCGCTCCCACGTGTCCTACGAGGACGCGCTCGATGATCAGCGCCTGATCGTCGATCTCCATTCGCACGGGCAGGGCAGGGCGTTCTTCAGCGCGACGGATGACGCATCCGACTTGGCCCGCGTCGGCCCGTACCTGGCCGTTGTGGTGGGTCGCGCCGACACAGCGCCAGAGATCGCGGTGCGGCTCGTGTGCCCGCCCTTCCTGATCCCGCTGAGCCTCGACGACCTCCGGCCGCTGTTCGCCTGAATCCCCACCATCTTCCACGGCTCTCGCGCTGTCCGATCATCTGCCCATGAAGACCCCACTCCCCGCCCGCTGGATCGAACAGCCCGTCCGCATCGCACTCATCGGTGCCGGCGGCACCGGCAGCCAACTCGCCGATGCGCTGGCCTCGCTGCAGGCCACCCTGATGGCGCTGGGCCACCCCGGCTTCACCGTGACCGTCTACGACCACGACACGGTGTCGCGCAGCAACCTGGGCCGTCAGCGCTTCACCGCGAGCGACATCGGCCACAACAAGGCCATCCTGCTGACGCATCGAATCAACGCTTTTTACGGCGTCAACTGGCGCGCCAAGCCCGAGGCCTTCGCCCCGAACGCGACCCGCGGCTACGACCTCCTGCTGACCTGCACCGACAAGGCGACGTTTCGCGCCCAGTTGGCCGCCAACGCCAGCGAGGCCACCTACGCCACCCCGATCTTCTGGCTCGACTGTGGCAACGCCGCCGACACCGGCCAGGTGGTGCTGGGCCAGCTCAACGGCCCGCGCACCGCCGAGTCGCTGCCCCACGTCGTCCACCTGTTCCCCGAACAGTTCACCCGCGAAGCCGCTGCTGCAGCCGATGCGGATGACACGCCCTCCTGCGGCACTGCCGAGGCCATCGCTCGCCAGCAGTGGCCGGTCAACCGCATCGCGGCGCAGGCTGCCGCAGAACTCCTGTGGAGCTGGTTCCGGCACGGCCAGATCAGCCACCACGGCGTGCAGTTCCAGTTGAACCCGCTGCGCACCCAGCCGATCCCGATTGATCCGTCGGTATGGGCCTGCTTCGGCTACGACGTGCGTCCCGAGCCGATGCCCAGCACCGCCAAAACCAAGAGCACCACCCGAAAGGCCGCCTGACGCCATGAAGCATCTGCCTTCCCCGATCCCGCCCTATGGCTTCCGCAACTTCGCCTGGCACGGCCCCGTGGCCGATCGAGTGTGGACGGCCACGCTGTTCAACATGGAGCGCGGAATCGCCATCGCTCGCGTCGCCTCCACTGGCCCGGCCTCCGACATCGACATCACCCTCGAACCCCGTGGCGACATCCACTGGGAGGACTTCGTCGCTCACGCCAAGGCTCAGCACGGCCCCGATCCGACCTCGGCGGCCATCGCCGCCCTGGAGTCGCTTCGGGCGACGCGCTACGCCGAGCGGATGATCGAGCAGACCTCGAAGCGCAAGCTCGTCTACCGCCTCGTCGACGACGCGCCGACCGCCTACCGCACGCTGCCGTCCCCGACCACGCCCGCGGCGATCGGATGGCTTCGCCTCGCCTTCGGCGAGCGGCTCGAGACGGTCTTCAGCGCCTGAAAGTGCGTGAAGGCGGAAAAAACGACCCCATCAGCGGCATTTCCTGATCCGCGCCTCGGCGAAAGTGGCACCGCCGCAGGACGCGGCCGACATCGGTGCCCGCGGGGAGCAGGAGCATCCCCCGGGTACCCAGAGGCACCAGGAGACCCCATGGCCCAGCCCCCCACTGATCCCTCCCTCAGCGCCCCGCCGGGCCGGGGCGTCTCCTGGTGGTCGCTGCTTCTGGGTCTCACCCTGCCCCTCGTCACCGGGGGGCTCCGGGCGGCGGAGATCCGCGTCATCTCGGCCACCGCCTCTCCGCCAGCCGAGTCCCGTGTTCTGGTGATCGGCGCTGCCGACCCGTCTGAAACCCTCCTGTTGGCGCAGGAGAGCGACGCGGTTCTCCGCATCCCCCTTCCGCCGGCGCCCCCGACCGCGCCGCAGTTCATCCGCTGCTCGGCGGCGTCGCCGAACCGCTTGTTCCTGAGCGACTTCCAGCGCGAGATCGCGGTCGCTTCCGAAGCCTCTGGCGTCCCCGAGGCCCTGATCCGCGCCATCATCCATGCCGAGTCCGCGTTCCGCCCCACCGCGGTCTCGCACAAGAATGCCCAGGGCCTGATGCAGCTCATCCCGGCGACGGCCGCGCGCTTCGGCGTCGAGGACGTTTTCGACCCGGCGTCGAACATCCTCGGCGGGGCCACCTACCTCGCCTGGCTGCTCCGTCGCTTCGATGGCAACCTTGCCCTGGCCGCCGCCGGCTACAACGCCGGCGAGGGCAGGGTGGACCAGTACGACGGCATCCCGCCCTTTGCCGAGACCCAGCACTACGTTCGCCGCGTCCAGTCCTTGTTCGACGCCTACAATCGCGCCCTGCATGGCCGCATCACCCTGACGCTGGCCGCATCACCCCGGGCAGCTTCCTGCTGATGGCCATTCGCATCGCGCCCTACCGCGCCGATCACGTCGAGCGCCAGCTCGCGGGCATCCTCGACCTTTGCCCGCGCGTCGAGAGCGTCCGCACGGACTACTCGAGCCCGCGCCCGAACCTCAAGCAGCCCGGCAGCGTCTACCCCGCGCGACCCATCGGCGTCGTCGAGTTCGAGCACGGCCGCTCCTTCATCCTCGGCCTTGCCCAGTCCAAGGCGATGGACCAGAGCAACAAGCTTGCCTCGTTCATCAAGGACCCGGGCGCTATCGAGCCGATCCGCGCCCATCTCTCGCTGCTTTCCAGCGCGAATCCCATTGGTGCGTGGGCCCTGAATCCGCTTTCGTCGGTTGCGGAGTGCATCGTCGCTGCGGATCGCCCGCCGCAGGGTCTCCCCGCGGCGGCCGTCGACTACCTTCTAGATGCACTCGATGATCTGGCGGAAGCCCTTCCTGCCATCGACCACATCGACATCCGCTACGCGGTGACCCATTCGGCGAACCACGCCCAGCGCTTCCGTCCGTTCTACAGCTTCAACGCCGGTGGCTACGAAGTCGCCTCGGTCGAGGCGGCGATGTGGATGATCCTGCTGCGGCACTCGCTGGGCTCGCCGAAAACGGCCGAGTATTACGAGATGAACGAAGCTCGCATCGGCCACCTCGCGCGCCAGCTCTCCGTTCCGCGAGACACCCTCATTCTGGTCGCGCACGTGCTGCCGCTCTTCGGCGCGAACTACCAGGCGACCTCTCTTCGCCTTCGCTGAATTGCTACCCATTTCTGGATGGAGCACTCCATGACCGATCCCACGCCTATCCGCCCAGCCATGCCCAGCAGTCGCGACCTCCCGTCGCCCGCCGGATTCCCGCCCTTCAAGGAGCGCGTTCGACGCGCTCTCCAAGCATTCATCGAGGATCGCGAGAGCGTTCGTTTGGGCGCCGCCCTGTTGCTCCTCTTATGCATCATCCTTGGACTATTCGCCTTTCGGGGTGCTGCACATGGCCCGGGATCTGCGTTCAACATTGCGGCGATCGTGGTCATTCTCTACAGCCTGGTTAAGGGTGTTTTCCAAGGCGTCGACGCCTTCACGTTCCTTGCTCCGATCATCGCCATTGGCGCTGCGTTACTCGCGTTCGTTGCGCTCGTTCATCCGATCGTTGCGACCGTTCTTACAGGCGAAGATCTTTCGCTCTTCCTCTCCTTGGCCTCGATCATCGTTCTTCTTGTGTCCTGCATGATTACCGAGGGCCTTTTCGGCCTCCGCGAGACGGATCGTGTGATTTCTTCCGGAATGGAAAGCCGCGCTGCGTTCCGCGAACACGCCCCCGAGCACGAAATCGACCACCTCGAGGGCCTCGAGCCCGGTTGGGGGCCTGACGCGGCGCAATTCCCCCATCGCTACTACATCAATTACACCTTCAGCCACTCCTATGGTCACAGCCCTCGAGTTGTTGCCGTCGCGCGCTCGGCGCCGATCACGTGCGACTACGACCTCAGAACTATGGCCGAGGATCTTCGTCTGCTGGTGAAGCAAGAGCTCCCTCACCTCAGAGGCCATCGCGTCGTCATTACGTCGTGGCAACGCTTCGAGTCCCCCGAGGTGGGACCCGGCACGCGTGATGGGTTGCCGAAGCCTGAACTGCCGAAGAACGTGATCGCTTTTCGTCGTTAAGCGTTCTCTGTCTCGTGGTCGGGTTCACAGCCTTCTGTTGGCGCCAACGGCCCATGGCCCATCTCCTTCCACCGCCATGAAAACGACGCAGCCACCGGTGGAGGTGCGTCATCTACAGGTCATCCTGGGCGCCGCTATTGTTCCCATCGCGCCATCTCTATCCCGCCGAGGGAAAGACCGAGCCATTTGGCCATCAGATCTCTCGCTGCCACAGCAGGATCACCGTGAACGATCGTTACCAGTGAGCACAATCGGAACCTGTCCGGCACGCAACGCTCTCTTTGAAACGCGCACCAATCATGACGCGTCGCGAAAGCAACGAAACCCAACGCCATGTAAGCCGAAATGAATGCCCCTATGAAGTGCGCCGATTGGTGCGACGGGAAAACGGCTGTTGTACGTGGCCAAGGATGCGCCTTCGTCGACCACCAGCACATTGATGCTTTGATCGCACGCCTCCTGCCGCTCATTAGCGGCGGCCCTGGGTCAACGCTAATCCTCCAAGGCTACAAGCCACCCGGCAGCGATTTCACAGCGGAGGCCTGCAAGGATGACCCGGACTTCATGGAGTTCTGGATCTCTACGCCCGACAAGCCGGACGTCGCGTTTTCCATCTTCTTCGGCGGTGCCGAGCCGACTCGGTCGGGGTTCAACGAACTCACTCTCGACAGGATTCGCGAAGTCGCTTTGTGGAACGACCCTATCAACGTGTGGGCCGACTTGGCCAACTTCGACGAGCTCTGGGTCTTTGCTTGCAAGCTCGGACAAGCGATCGATGTTGAAGCTATCAATATCCGCTATGGCATCTGACCGTACCACTCGTTCCAAGACTCCAGGCGGTCCCGATGATCGACTGATCTGGGATCTTGAGTCAGGCATGTTGCTTCGAGCAACGCAGGACTTACACATGGAGGACCCGCCATACGAGCGCGTCTTCACAAAAGGCCAGCAATACGCCGTCGTGAGCATGCACCCCATCGCCGACCCGCCCTGTGTGAAGTTCCGAGACGACAGCGGCAATCTCCACCGCATGCACGCTGAGCACATCAGGAAGTGGTTCCTGCGGTAGGTGGCATCGGTCGACGATCTTTTGCGTCTCGCCATGCAGCCCGCATGCGCTTCAAGCGTCCTTCCCACGTCCTATTTCTCGCCAACTTCTGCCGCAATGCACCGACGGCATCCTGCCTAGATGCACCCCATCCAGCGCCTTCCGCCTCGCATCGTTCCCCGCCCGCTCTGTGAGCCTGTTCGTCAGCGCGCCCGTGAGCTCGGTTACACGCCGCTGCAGGCCCGCGTGATCGCCGGCCGGCTGGACGAACGTCATCTCGATCGTCTCGAGGCCTTGCTCCGGCCGAGCCTCGCGAACCTCGACAACCCTTCAACGCTTCCTGACATCGCGATCGCGGCCAACGCCATCGCCGATGCCATCGTGGAGGGCCGCACGATCGTGGCCAACGTCGACTTCGACTGCGACGGCACCTGCTCGTTCGCGCTGTTCTTCCTCATCCTGACCGAGCAGTTCGGCGTCCCGCCCGAGCGGGTGGTCAAGCTGATCGCCCACCGCCGAAAGGACGGCTACGGGCTATCGCAGACCATCGCCGACACCATCATCGACCGCTACCCCGTCGATGCCCTGATCGTGACTGCCGATCAGGGTTCCTCTGATCACGATCGGATCGCGCGCTTGGCCGAGGCCGGCTACCGCGTCGTCGTCACCGACCACCACGCCGTGCCCGCCAGCGGCCCGCCCCCTGCGGCGATCGCCTGCGTCAACCCGTGCCGCGCCGACAGCGTTTTTCCTGATCGTTCGATCTGCGGCGCCGCGGTCGCGTGGCTGACGCTGTGCGCCGTTCGCGCCGAGCTCATCCGCCGCGGTCACCTCCCGACGACCGCGCCGCGCCTTCAGGCCTACTTGGACTTCGCCGCCGCGGCGACCATAGCGGACTGCGCCGATTTGGCCGGCAGCGTGAACAACCGCGCGTTCGTCACTGCGGGTCTTGCTCTGATGAATCGCCCCGACGCCCGCCCGTGCTGGCTGGCGATGCGCCAGCTCCTCAAGATCGAGGGCCCGGTCACCGCGCAGGATCTCGCCTTCGGCCTGATGCCGCGGCTCAACTCGGCCTCGCGCATGGAGCACGCCTCCCTCGGCATCGACTGGCTGCTGGCCAGCTCAGTCGAGGACGCCCTACGTTCGGCCGAGGTGCTGGATGCGTCGAACCGCGAGCGCCAGCTCACCGAACGCGCGCTCAAGGAGCAGCTGCTCGGCCATGCTCTCGACGTGGCGGAGCAGGGCTCTGCAAGCGTCGTGGCCTTCGCGCCCGATGGCCACCAGGGCGTCATGGGCATCGTCGCTGCGCGTTTGGTCGAGGCCACCGGCCGGCCGTCGGCGGTGTTCGTGTCCAAGCAGTCCGATCCGACCGTCGCCACCGGCAGCTTCCGCTCCATCCCGGGCCTCGACGTGCGCGCCTGCATCGCCGAGGTCGCTGCCAACGATCCCGAGATCTTCACCGGGCACGGTTTCGGAGGGCACGCCGCCGCCGCCGGCGCGCATCTGGCCATCGATCAGCTGCCGAACTTCATGATCCAGTTCGAGGCCGCCGTGCGCTCACGCGTCGACGTCGATCGGCTGGCTCCGCAAGTGCTCGTCGACGAACGTGCGCCGCTCGAGCAGGGTCCGCTGCTGATGGCGGAGCTCGCCGTGCTCGAGCCTTTCGGTCGCGTCTTCGATGCGCCGTCCTTTTCGCTCGAGGCGACGGTGGAGGCGATCACCCCGATGGGTGATGGCACCCACCTTCGGCTGCGCCTTCAGGCCGGCGACCGCCAGCTCGATGCCGTGTGGTTCCGCGCCGTGGGCGATCGCAGCGCGACCTGGCCGATCGAGCCGGGCCAGTCGGCGACCTTTGTGGTCGAGCCGGGCCTCAACACCTTCCGCGGCCGCACCACCCTGCAGTGGCGCATCAAGACCCTGACCACCGCCATCGAGTGGGCGTGAACCCACGAAAAACCCGCCCATCTCCGAGCCCTCCAGGCCTCCGTCACCCTCACCATCATCGAAACCCTGATGGAGATGGCCATGCGCCTTCCCGCACTTGCCGCGGTCGTCGCCGTGGCGCTGCTTGCCACCGCCTGTGAGAAGGCCACCGAAGCCCCCGCGCCCGATGCGGCCCTCCAGGCAGCCGTGTCACCGCCGCGCGCCGTGGTCAGTGTTCCCGTCGACGAATACGCCGGCGTCGATCCGTGGGTTGCCGCGACGGAAGCGACCCCCGCTTCCGCCGCGGACCCTGCCCCCGAACGCCTCGCGCCGGCGCAAGCCCCTGCCGCCCCTCGCGCGTCCCCGTTGGACACCATGCGCTTCGACGGCTCCTCGCCCGAGGCCATGGCCTCGGCCCTGCAAGCCTTCGGCAACGCGTCGACACCCGAGGAGGAGCGCCTCGTCCAGCAGGCCCTCCTTGTCGCACTGCTGTCGTCTCAGGAGCAGCTCACCACCGAAGCCGCCGCAGGCCGAACGATCCAGCTCGACGAACAGACGCTGTTCCGCCGCACCTTCGGTCACCTGCACGGCAAGACCTATCGCGCGATCTATGCGCAGATGGCGCCGCTTCTCCCCAAGTACCAGCAGGCGTACCTGCAGAGCCGCTGGGCCGCTGGCGCGGGCCCGCAGGGCTGAGCGGGACGGCGTCGGCCATGGCCCATTTCAACAGCCCCAACGACGTCGTTTCCACGTTCCATCGCGCTCGCCGTTGGGCCCTGCTGTCCGCGCTCAATGTGTTCTGCTGCCTCGCCTGGGTCGCCTTGCACTTTTCCGGCCGCGTCCCGGAACCCTTGGCCTGGGCGCCGACCGCGGGCGTTGCCTTGACCCTGGTCTTCGCCATCGCCGCCGGCGGCATTGCCCACGGCTATTGGCGATCCACGCGCCCCTATCGGCGCTATCTCGACAGGCAGTAGGTCGTTGGTCCTCTCCTACATCACCCTCACTATCCTTCTGACCATTGGCCTGCTGTCGGCGGCGTTCTCCGTTGCTGATCTGGTTTCTGGCCAGCTGCCCTTCTTCAAGCTGATCGCCATGGTGGTGAGTCTCAGCACCGTCTTCTTCAGCCTCCTGCTGACCTAGCCCTCCAGTGCACACCTCGCTTCCCGTTCGCCCTCGAGTGGCCGCCTCACCATCGGTGATTGCCCGAATGTGTGCGTGCTGCCGACAGCCCAAGAGCATCACCGGCAGTCGCTGCCGAATCGTGCGTGGTGTGAGGCGTTTCGAATGCCGGGAGTGCGTTGCCCGGCGCGCAGAAAAGGCTCAGCGCCAGATGCCGAGCCCGTCTTTCCTCGCGAACGACTCGTGCACGCTCGCGCCCTGCATCTCGTCCTCGACCGCCTTGCCAAGCCCGTAGCGCAGCAGCGCCACGGACAAGGAGCGCCCATCCGCATGGCAGTTCCCCAGCGCATAGCCGTCGACAGACCGCGGGAACACGTGGCAGGCGATCAGGCCATCGGGCTGGCTCACGTACTGCAGCACGTCGAAGGCGCTCATGTCGCACGCATCGATCTGCTGGTCGCGCACGCAAGTCCTCGCGCGCCGCGCCGCCTGCACGCCCGCCAACTGCACCTGGTGTCCATCAACGATCACCCGGTCTTCCGCCACCCATTGAGGCTCACCGACGATCTCGCCCCGGCCCTTGGCCAGGCGCGCCCAAAGAGGCAGCAGCGCGTCCTCGACCGCCTCAGGTTCGTGCGTCGCCGGTTCGAACCAGCGCTCCCATCGACTGGCCGACGCGATGTAGGCGTTGCCTTTTCCCATCGTCTCCATCCAGACCAGGCCGCCCGCGACCAGCAGGCTGAACGCGATCGCCGCACCCACGGCACCTTTCGACTCTGCACGCACCCGCTTCTTCGCCACGGTTCTGTCCATCGTTGGGGATACGACCACGCTACCGGTCGGTGCTCCGTGCCGTTCGCCCATTTCCCCCGTTTTTTCGCTGGATGTCGGGGTGTGACATCCCGCCTTCACGCCGTTAACATGTCGACCCAACGGATCCCCCCCAACTTGGGGCCGAGGGCGGCAAGACGCGATGCTCTCGCCTCCTTCAAGGATCGATTGCGGAATGCCGTCGCTTCCCTCCATCGCCGTTGCCACTCACGCCTACCGGCGCCTGGCGACGAACTTCGCCGAGGCCTACCAGTTGGGCCGCTTGGCCGACGCGCTGCGTCAGGGGCCCGGCGATGCCGTCCAGGCGACCTACAACGACTGGCTGGCCGCCACCGACCTGTCGACTTGGGAGCGCGAGGATCTTCGTCGCCTCGGCCTTCCCCATGCCATCGAGTTCGATCCGCAGGCGCGCATCCCGATGGCCTGCTGGACCGAAATCCCGGAGGACGCCGGCATGATCCCGCTCGAAGCGGACGCCCTGCTCAAGCACTACCCCGTGGGCCCGACGCGGGTTTTCCTCGTCCGCAAGCTCGAGGACTTCCCGGCCGGCTCTCGCGAGATCACCATCACCGACCCCGGGCATGTCGCCGCCGCGAACGTGGTGGATGTCCTGCGCGGCCAGCTCGACGACCTGCAGCGCCACCGTGGTCAGCTCTCCGATCGCGACGCCTATGCGGCGGTGCAGGAGTTGGGTTCGCTCTATCAGGCGGCAGCCTCGATCGCGCTCAAGTCGCTGGCCATGGACCAGTACGTCCAGTGGGATTCGCAGCTGCCGACCCTGGTCGCCTACGAGGCGATTCCTTCGGCCGTCGAACGCCACGCAGCCACCATGGTGTCGCATCGCGCCATCGCGCTTCACCTGTGCGCCAAGGCCTTCGGGCGCGAGTCGGATATCGCCGAGCGCGTCATCGAGCGGACCGGGCAGAGCATCCTCGATGTGATGCACGCTCGGGTGACTCAGGCCAGGGCGAACCTGCAGGAGCTACTGACCGCGATGAACAACGCCCTCGTCCGTCAGGTCGGCGCGCCGAACGTGCCGATGGCCTTGCATGTGGCGCTGCGCACCTCGCGCGATGGTGGCCCGGCCATCGTGCTGGTTCCGCCGCAGAGCGGTGCCGAGGTTCGTCCGCTCGCTGTTTAAGTCCGCCCCTTTGTGTCCAGCAGCGCCGTGGTCTCATGGATCACGGCGTTGTCGTTTCTGCGCCATCTTCCGCAACGCCCGACCGGGCCCAACCTGAGGACCTCTCCCGACCGAGGACACGATTCGAGACGACCTATCCGCACACAAACGACAGGACGCGATCACCACATTGCGTCTGGACCCCGCCACGAAACCGAACAGTCGCCGACCACACGCAGTCGGCACGTCTCGAATACCGCGAGCTTTTGGCAGCTACCACTAACTTTTGGCAGCTACCACGAACTTTTGGCAGCTACCACGAACTTTTGTCAGCTACCACCAACGTCTGGAGAAAAACACCATGGGTAAGGGCATCAATAAAGTGATTCTCGTCGGCAACCTCGGCAACGACCCCGAGGTGCGCTATGGCCAGAGCGGCGCGGCCATCACCACGATCAGCGTCGCCACGTCCGAGAGCTGGAAGGACAAGGACGGCAACCCGCAGGAACGCACCGAGTGGCACCGGGTGAAGTTCTTCGGCCGCCTGGCCGAGATCGCCGGCGAATACCTGAAGAAGGGTCGGCAGGTCTACATCGAGGGCAGCCTGCGCACCGAGAAGTACACCGACAAGGCCGGCG
>ERZ1066122.34-NODE-34-length-167673-cov-21.518101_pt1 | contig 167673 bp, 161 predicted proteins | sample MGYA00382769_ERZ1066122 | MGnify/ENA primary metagenome ERZ1066122 (study PRJEB33369, sample SAMEA5778352) | biofilm metagenome | biome: Industrial cooling water; feature: Water cooling tower basin; material: Biofilm | place: United Arab Emirates | collected...
GTCCGTCCAATCTCCGCCAAGCATGCTCAAGCTTCACGATTTTTGCAACAGAGCCGTTCTGGCTGGCGGCGCTGCCGGGACTGTCAGGAGCGACCTTCCGCATCTTCTACAGCTTCATGGTGCCGATCTTCGGCGGCCGGCTGTGGACCACGCTCAGCACCGCCTCGCTGCTGATCCCCGCCTTCGGGATCGGCTATGCGGTGCAGAACCCGGACACGCCCTACGTCATCTTCCTGGTGCTGGCGCTGCTGTGCGGCTTCGGCGGCGGCAACTTCGCCTCCTCGATGTCGAACATCGGTTTCTTCTTCCCCAAGGCGCAGAAGGGCAATGCGCTGGCGCTCAACGCGGGCCTCGGCAACCTCGGCGTCTCGGTCATGCAGTTCGTCGTGCCGCTGGTGATCACCGCCGGGGTGTTCGGCGCGCTGGGCGGCGAAGGCCGGCTGGCCAGCGACGGCAGCCAGCTGTGGCTGCAGAACGCCGGGTTCGTGTGGGTGCCGTTCATCATCGCCAGCACGCTGCTGGCCTGGTTCGGGATGAACGACATCGCCGATGCCCGGGCGAGCTTCGCCGAGCAGTCGGTGATCTTCCAGCGCAAGCACAACTGGCTGATGTGCTGGCTCTACACCGGCACCTTCGGCAGCTTCATCGGCTTCTCCGCCGGCCTGCCGCTGCTGGCCAAGCAGCAGTTCCCCCAGATCGACGTCCTCCAGTTCGTCTTCCTCGGCCCGCTGGTCGGCGCGCTGAGCCGGGCGGCGACCGGGTGGGTCTCCGACCGCTGGGGCGGGGCGCGGGTCACGTTCTGGGTCTTCGTGATGATGATCCTCGGCGTGCTCGGGGTGATGTACTTCATCGCGGCCGCCAGCTGGTGGGGCTTCCTCGCCGCGTTCATCTTCATGTTCTTCATGACCGGGGTGGGCAATGCCTCGACCTTCCAGATGATCCCCAACATCATGCGTGCCGAAGTGCCGCGGCTGATGCCCGAGCTCGCCCCTGATGCCGCCCGCCGGCAGGCCGAGAAGGAATCCGCCGCGATCGTCGGCTTCACATCGGCGATCGCGGCCTACGGGGCCTTCTTCATCCCCAAGAGCTTCGGCAGCGCGATCGCGGCCACCGGTTCGCCGATGGCGGCGCTGTGGGGCTTCCTGATCTTCTACGCCAGCTGCGCCGCGCTCACCTGGTTCGTCTACACCCGCCGAGGCGGCCTGCTGCACGACATCGAACGCGGCCGCGCCCCCTCTGCCCCCATCGCCCAAGGAGCTTTCGCATGAGCCACCTGCTCGACCGCCTGACCTTTTTCCGCCACAAGAAGGAGGCGTTTTCCGACGGCCACGGGGTCACGACCACCGAAGCGCGCGACTGGGAAGACGGCTATCGCAAGCGCTGGCAGCACGACAAGGTCGTTCGCTCCACCCACGGGGTCAACTGCACCGGATCGTGCAGCTGGAAGATCTACGTCAAGGGCGGGATCATCACCTGGGAAACCCAGCAGACCGATTATCCCCGCACCCGGCCCGAACTGCCCAACCACGAGCCGCGCGGCTGCCCGCGCGGGGCCAGCTACAGCTGGTACATCTATTCGGCGCAGCGGCTGAAGTACCCGCTGATCCGCAAGCGCCTGGTCAGGCTGTGGCGCGAGGCGAGGCAGAGCCTGCCCCCGGTGGCGGCCTGGGCCTCGATCCAGAACGATCCGGCCAAGCGCAAGAGCTACACCGCGATCCGCGGCCATGGCGGCTTCGTCCGCTCGACCTGGGACGAGGTCAACGAGATCATCGCCGCGGCCAATGCCTATACCGCCAAGACCTGGGGCCCGGACCGGGTGATCGGCTTCTCGCCCATCCCGGCGATGTCGATGGTCAGCTATGCGGCGGGCTCGCGCTATCTCTCGCTGCTCGGCGGCACCTGCATGAGCTTCTACGACTGGTACTGCGACCTGCCGCCCGCCAGCCCGATGACCTGGGGCGAGCAGACCGACGTGCCCGAGAGCGCCGACTGGTACAACGCCGGGTTCCTGATGATGTGGGGATCGAACGTGCCGCAGACGCGCACGCCCGACGCCCACTTCATGACCGAGGCGCGCTATCGCGGCACCAAGGTGGCGGTGGTGAGCCCCGACTATGCCGAGGCGACCAAGTTCGCCGACCTGTGGCTCAACCCCAAGCAGGGCACCGATGCCGCGCTCGCCATGGCGATGGGCCACGTGATCCTGCGCGAGTTCCATCTCGACCGCCAGGTGCCCTATTTCGAGGACTACTGCCGCCGCTATTCGGATATGCCGATGCTGGTGCGCCTGGTCGAGCAGGACGGCCGGCTGGTGCCCGAGCGCCTGCTGCGCGCGAGCGATTTGGCCGGCGATCTGGGCGAGGCGAACAACCCCGAATGGAAGACCGTCGCCATCGACGACAACCGGGGCGAAGTCGTCGCGCCGTCAGGCTCGGCGGGCTTCCGCTGGGGCGAGAAGGGCAAGTGGAACCTCGAGGAGAAGGACGGACAGGGGGCAGAGGTGCGCCTGCGGATGACGGCGATCCTCGACCAGGACCATGACGAGGTGGTCGAAGTCGCCTTCCCCTATTTCGGCAACCGCGAACACGACCATTTCCAGGGCACGGACCATCCCGACGTGCTGATGAAGCGGGTGCCGGTGCGCGCGCTCGAACTGAAGGACGGGCGCGCTTTCGTTGCCACCGTGTTCGACCTGTTCTGCGCCAACTACGGTCTCGACCGGGGCCTGGGCGGCGAGCACGTCGCCCGCGACTACGGCGATGCCTCGCCCTACACCCCGGCCTGGGCGGAGAAGATCACCGGGGTTCCGGCCGACCACATCGTCACCGCCGCGCGCGAGTTCGCCTCCAACGCGGAGGCGACCAACGGCAAGTCGATGGTGATCCTGGGGGCCGGGCTCAACCACTGGTACCACATGGACATGAACTACCGGGGGATCATCAATCTCCTGGTCATGTGCGGCTGCGTGGGCCAGTCCGGCGGGGGCTGGTCGCACTATGTTGGCCAGGAAAAGCTCCGTCCCCAGACCGGCTGGCTGCCGCTGGCCTTCGCGCTCGACTGGAACCGGCCGCCGCGGCAGATGAACTCGACCAGCTTCTTCTACGCCCACACCGACCAGTGGCGCTACGAGACGCTGGGAGTGGGCGAGATCCTCTCCCCCACGGCGCCCGCCGGCGACTGGGACGCGAGCCTGATCGACTACAACGCCCGGGCCGAGCGGATGGGCTGGCTGCCCAGCGCGCCGCAGCTGAAAACCAACCCGCTTGACGTGGGCAGGGCGGCGAAGGCCAGCGGGATGGAGCCGAAGGACTATGTCGCCCAGGCGCTCAAGGCGGGCGATCTGGAGCTGTCGTGCCTCGATCCCGACGACGAGGCGAACTGGCCGCGCAACATGTTCGTGTGGCGCTCGAACCTGCTGGGTTCCTCGGGCAAGGGGCACGAGTACTTCCTCAAGCACCTGCTCGGCACCGCGCACGGCGTGCAGGGCAAGGACCTGGGGGAGACCGGGCACCAGAAGCCGCGCGAGGTGAAGTGGCACGACGAGGCGCCGAAGGGCAAGCTCGACCTGCTGGTCACGCTCGACTTCCGCATGTCGACCACCTGCATCTATTCCGACATCGTTCTGCCGACCGCGAGCTGGTACGAGAAGGACGACCTCAACACGTCCGATATGCACCCTTTCATCCACCCGCTGAGCGCGGCGGTCGATCCGGTGTGGGAATCACGCAGCGACTGGGACATCTACAAGGGCATCGCCCGCACCTTCTCCCGGGTCGCGCCCGAAGTGCTGGGGGTGGAGCAGGACCTGGTGCTGGTGCCGATCCAGCACGACAGCCCGAACGAGATCGCCCAGCCGTTCGACGTGGCCGACTGGGGGCAGGGGCAGGTCGAGCCGATCCCCGGCAAGACCATGGCCAACGTCGCGCTGGTGGAACGCGATTATCCCAACCTGTACCAGCGGTTCACCGCGCTCGGGCCGCTGATGGACAAGCTCGGCAACGGCGGCAAGGGGATCGGCTGGGATACCGCTCACGAAGTCGACAACCTGCGCAAGCTCAACGGCACCCACACCGATGGGGCCCATGCCGGCATGGCCCGGATCGACAGCGCGATCGATGCCGCGGAAGTGCTGCTGATGCTGGCACCGGAGACCAACGGCGAAGTGGCGGTGAAGGCGTGGGAGGCGCTGTCGCAGTTCACCGGACGCGACCACACCCACCTTGCCCTGCCCAAGGAGGAGGAGAAGATCCGCTTCCGCGACATTGTCGCCCAGCCGCGCAAGATCATCTCCTCGCCGACCTGGTCGGGGCTGGAGAGCGAGCACGTGTGCTACAACGCGGGCTACACCAACGTCCACGAACTGATCCCCTGGCGCACGCTGACCGGACGCCAGCAGCTCTACCAGGATCACAAGTGGATGCGCGCTTTCGGCGAGGCCTTCTGCGTCTATCGCCCGCCGATCGACACCAAGGCCGTCCAGCCGATGCTGGACGAGGCCAAGGGTGCGCCGCACGTGATCCTGAACTTCATCACCCCCCACCAGAAATGGGGCATCCACTCGACCTATACCGACAACCTGCTGATGCTCACGCTCTCGCGCGGCGGGCCGATCGTGTGGATGAGCGAGGTCGACGCGGCCAAGGCGGGCCTGGTCGACAACGACTGGGTGGAGACCTTCAATTCCAACGGTGCGCTGGTGGCCCGGGTGGTCGTCTCGCAGCGGATGAAGGAAGGCACGCTGTTCATGTACCACGCGCAGGAGAAGATCACCAACGTGCCCGGTTCTCCGCTGACCGGCCAGCGCGGCGGGATCCACAATTCAGTGACCCGCGCCATCCTCAAGCCCACCCACATGATCGGCGGCTATGTCCAGCAGGCCTACGGCTTCAACTACTACGGCACCGTCGGCTCCAACCGTGACGAATACGTCATCGTCCGCAAACTGACCAAGGTCGACTGGCTCGAAGAAGCCCTCGCCGAAGGGGAGTTCCCAGCATGAAGATACGCGCCCAGATCGGCAAGGTCCTGAACCTCGACAAGTGCATCGGCTGCCACACCTGCTCGGTGACGTGCAAGAACGTGTGGACCAGCCGCGAAGGCATGGAATATGCCTGGTTCAACAACGTCGAGAGCAAGCCCGGCATCGGCTATCCCAAGGACTGGGAGAACCAGAAGCGCTGGAACGGCGGCTGGGTGCGTACCCCCGGCGGCTCGATCCGGCCCAGGATGGGCGGCAAGTGGCGGCTGCTGGCGAAGATCTTCGCCAACCCCGACCTGCCGGAGATCGACGACTACTACGAACCCTTCACCTTCGACTACGCCCACCTGCAGCAGGCGGGCGAGAGCAAGGCCTTCCCCACCGCGCGCCCGCGCAGCCTGGTCAGCGGCGAGCGGATGGAGAAGATCGAGTGGGGCCCCAACTGGGAGGAGATTCTCGGCGGGGAGTTCTCCAGGCGCTCGGCCGATTACAACTTCGAAGGCGTGCAGAAGGAGATCTACGGCCAGTTCGAGAACACCTTCATGATGTACCTGCCGCGGCTGTGCGAGCACTGCCTCAACCCGACCTGCGTCGCTGCTTGCCCCTCGGGCTCGATCTACAAGCGCGAGGAAGACGGCATCGTGCTGATCGACCAGGAAAAGTGCCGCGGCTGGCGGATGTGCGTCTCGGGCTGCCCGTACAAGAAGATCTACTACAACTGGAAGACCGGCAAGTCGGAGAAGTGCATCTTCTGCTATCCGCGCATCGAGGCGGGCCAGCCGACGGTGTGTTCGGAAACCTGCGTCGGGCGCATCCGCTATCTCGGGGTCATGCTCTACGATGCCGACCGCATCGAGGAAGCGGCGAGCACCGAGAAGGTGGAGGACCTCTACCAGGCGCAGCTCGACATCTTCCTCGATCCGAACGACCCGGCAGTGATCGCGCAGGCGAGGAAGGACGGCGTGCCCGAGGCCTGGCTCGAGGCGGCGCGCCGGTCGCCGGTGTGGAAGATGGCGATGGAGTGGAAGGTCGCCTTCCCGCTCCACCCCGAATACCGCACCCTGCCCATGGTGTGGTACGTGCCGCCGCTCTCGCCGATCAGCGCCGCCGCCAGCGCCGGACAGATTTCGGTCAACAACAATATGCCCGATGTCCGCAGCCTGCGCATTCCGCTCAAGTACCTCGCCAACCTGCTGACCGCAGGCGAGGAGGAGCCGGTCGCGCTGTGCCTCGAGCGGATGCTGGCCATGCGCGGCTATATGCGCGCCAAGACCGTTGATGGCGTGGTCGACCACGCGATCGCCGAGGACGTGGGCCTCACGGCGGCGCAGATCGAGGAAATGTACCACGTCATGGCGATCGCCAACTACGAGGACCGCTTCGTCATCCCCACCGGCCACCGCGAGGACGCCGAGGACATGTTCGACGAGAAGGGCAGCTGCGGCTTTTCCTTCGGCAACGGCTGCTCGGGCGGGTCGAGCGATGCCAACCTGTTCGGTGCCCCCGCCCGCAAGAAACTCCAGACCCCGACGGAGGTGTTCTGATGCGCCTGACTCTTCGCGTGCTCTCCGCCCTGCTGCGCTACCCCGACGAGGCGGTGCGGCAGGCCGCGCCGGAACTGTCCGCCGCCCTGGCCGGGGACGGGCTCCTCTCGCCCGGGCAGCGCGCTGCGCTTCAGCCGCTGCTCGAGACGCTTGCCGAAAGCGACCTGCTCGACAGCCAGGAACGCTATGTCGGCCTGTTCGACCGGGGGCGGGCGGTCTCGCTCCACCTGTTCGAGCACGTCCACGGCGAAAGCCGTGACCGGGGACAGGCCATGGTCGACCTGCGCGAGCGCTACGAGGCGCAGGGGCTGGAGATCGCGGCGAAGGAGCTGCCCGACTACCTGCCGCTGTACCTCGAATACCTTTCGGTCCTGCCGCCGGCCCGCGCGGCCGAGGAACTCGCCCAGCCGGGGGTGATCCTCTCGGCCCTGGCAGGCCGGCTGGAGGAGAAGGACACGCCCTACGCCGCGCCGATGCGGATTCTCGCCGACCTCGCCGGAGCCGGCGGCGAAACGTTCGAGATCGCCCCGGCCGACGATCCCGACGATCTCGCCGCGCTCGATGCAGCCTGGGAGGAGGAGCAGGTCCGCTTCGACGGTCCTGGTGCCCCGGATGCCTCCGCCCCCTGCCCGCAGGTGAGCGCGATCCTCGACCGGATGCGCGAACCGCTGCCCGCCGACCCCGCCCCAAGGAGCTGAGCCATGGACACTTTCCTCAACCACCTGCTGTTCGGCATCTATCCCTATATCGCGCTGTCGGTGCTGGCGATCGGTTCCGTCATCCGCTTCGACCGCGAGCCCTACAGCTGGCGCACCGGATCGAGCCAGCTGCTGCGGCGCAAGCAGCTGATGTGGGGCTCGGTGCTGTTCCACCTCGGCATCCTGTTCGTCCTGTTCGGCCATATCGTCGGCCTGCTGGTGCCGATCTGGGTGTTCGATTCGCTCTACGTGAAGCACGAATGGAAGCAGGCGCTGGCGGTCTATGGCGGCGGCACCGCCGGGCTGATCTCGTTCATCGGGGCCAGCCTGCTGCTGCATCGCCGCCTGTTCGACGCCCGCGTCCGCGCCCATTCGGCCTTCGCCGATACCGGCATCCTGTTCCTGCTGTGGTTCCAGCTGGCGCTGGGGCTGGCGACGATCCCGATCTCGCTCAGCCACATGGACGGCGAGCAGATGGTGCGGTTCATGAGCTGGGCCAACGGCATCTTCACCTTCAACCCCACGGCCTCGCTGTTCCTTGACGGGTCGCACTGGATCTTCCGCCTGCACATCTTCCTCGGGCTGACAATCTTCCTGCTGTTCCCTTTCACCCGCCTCGTTCATATGTTGAGCGCGCCGGTGCGCTACCTGTGGCGCGGCGGGTACCAGATCGTCCGCACGAGGCGGAGCCTGAGCCATGGATGACGTGATCGAACGTGCCGCGGTGCGGGTCGGCGGGGTCGAGATCGCCCCTGCCGCCATCGCTGCCGAGGCGCAGAACCACCCCGCGCCCGACGCTGCCACCGCCTGGCGCGAGGCTGCCGAGGCGCTCGCCATCCGGCAGCTGTTGCTGGCCGAGGCGGAGCGGCTCGGGATCGAGCCGGGGGAGCGCCGCGATCCGCAGGGCCGCGCGCTGGCGGCGGAGGATGCGCTGGTCGACGCGCTGCTGGCGCAGGAAGTCGCCGTGCCCGAGGCGACCGAGGCCGAGGCGCGCCGCTTCTACGAGCGCCACCGGGCCCGTTTCGCCAGTGAGACGCTGGTCGAGGCCGAGCACATCCTGTTTTCGGCAAGCCCGGATGACAGCCTCGCCTATAGCCTCGCGGTCGGCGACGCGCGGATGGCGATCCGCGCGGTCCAGGCCGATCCGGCCTGCTTTGCCGCGCTGGCCCGGGCCAAGTCGGCCTGCCCCTCGAAGGAGCAGGGCGGCAATCTCGGCCAGATCGGCAAGGGGCAGACCGTGGCCGAGTTCGAGGCGGCGCTGTTCGCACTGGCCGAGGGCGAATTGCACGCCGAACCGGTCCGCACCCGCTTCGGCGTCCATGTGATCCGTGCCGGAAGGCGGGCCGAGCAGCGGCAGCTGCCGTTCGAGGCGGTCGAGGCGACGATCCGCGACTATCTGGAGGAAGCGAGCTACCGCAAGGCCATGTCCCAGTACCTTTCCATTCTCGCCAGCCGGACCACCGTCGAAGGCGTCGATCTTGCCGCTGCGGACGGGCCGCTGGTCCAGTGAACCCGCTCCCCACCCCCACCGGATCCGGTCCGCCCGCCGCCCGCCTGCGCGACGCGATCGGCCGCCGCTTCGAATACCTGCGCCTGTCGCTGACCGACGTGTGCAACTTCCGCTGTTCCTATTGCCTGCCCGAGGGCTACCGCAAGCAGGCCGGGCTGCCCGCCAACCTGACCGTGCAGGAAACCGGCCGGCTTGTCGCCGCCTTCGCCAGTCTGGGCCTGTGGAAGGTCCGCCTGACCGGGGGCGAGCCGAGCCTGCGGCCCGAGCTGCTCGACCTTGCCCGCACCGTGGCTGCGACGCCGGGGATCCGGCGGCTGGCGATGACCACCAACGGCTACCGCCTGGCAGAGCGCGCGGCCGATTATGCCGCCGCCGGGATCAGCGCGCTCAACGTCAGCCTCGATTCGCTCGACGCGGGCAGGTTCGCCTCCATCACCGGACACGACCGGCTGGGCGAAGTGCTCGACGGGATCGCCGCCGCGCGGCTGGCGGGCATTTCCTCCATCAAGCTCAACAGCGTGCTGATGCGCGGGGTCAACGATGACGAGCTGGAGGCCTTTGTCGCCTTCGTCCGCCGGCACGACCTGGCGCTGCGGTTCATCGAGGTCATGCGGACCAACGACAATCCGGAGTTCTTTGCCCGCCATCACCTCGCCGGTGCCGAGATCGCCGCCCGGCTTGAGGCGATGGGCTGGCAGGCGCTGCCGCGCGAGGCCGGTGCCGGCCCGGCGGTGGTCTACGCCCAGCCGGGGCAGCCGGGCCAGATCGGCATCATCGCGCCCTATGCGAAGGATTTCTGCGCCAGCTGCAATCGCCTGCGGGTGTCGGCGCGAGGCAAGCTGCACCTGTGCCTGTTCGGCGATCACGGGATCGACATGAGGCCCCTGCTGCAGGACGACAGCCAGCACGACGCGCTGGTCGCGCGCATCGTCGCGCTCACCGCCACCAAGGCCCCGGCGCACCGTCTGCATGAAGGCAACAGCGGGGGCACGCCGCATCTGGCGTCGATCGGAGGATAGTGATGGGCACCACGCGCGTGCGGATCGAACTGTGCGGCCGGCTGGCCGATACGTGCGGCCGCGAGCTCGATTTCGACCTGCCCGCAGGCGGCCTGCCGGTCTCCGCGGTGATGGCCGCGCTGGGCGAGGCCCATCCGGCGCTGGGCGAGGCGCTTGCCGGCGGGCGGATCCGCGCCTGCGTGAACGAGGCCATCGTGCCGGCAGCCGCGCTGGTGCGGCCTGGCGACCGGGTCGCGCTGTTCCCCCCGGTGTCGGGCGGATGAGCGCCCGGGTCGAACTGGCCGTGGCAGGGTTCGACCCTGCTGCCCGGCTCGCCGCGTTCACGGCCGCGCTCGAGGGCGAAGGGGCGGTGGTCAGCTTCACCGGCCATGCCCGCAGCGCGGCGAAGGATGGCGGCGCGGTGGCGGCGCTGGTGCTGGAGAGCTATCGCAGCGTCACTCTCGCTTCGATGGAGGCGATCGTCGCCGACGCCCATGCCCGTTTCGCGATCACCCGCAGCCATGTGGTCCACCGCTGCGGCACGATCCGGCCGGGCGAGGCGATCGTGTTCGTGGCCACCGCCTCGGCGCACCGCCGGGCCGCGTTCGAGGCGGCCGACTACATGATGGACCGGCTCAAGACCGAGGCGGTCTTCTGGAAACGGGAGGAAGGCCCCGACGGCAGCCGCTGGATCGAACCGACCGAGGCCGACGAGGCCGATCTTGCCCGCTGGACCGCATGACAGGAGCCACGATGCCCGGAATTGACGAAAACCTGACCTTCCACCCTCTCAAGATCGCGGTGCTCACGGTGTCCGACACCCGCACGCGGGAGACCGACACCTCGGGTGCGCTGCTGGCCGACCGCCTGACAGACGCAGGACACCACCTTGCGGCGCGCGCCATCGTCACCGACGATGTCGAGGCGATCCAGGGGCAGATGCGGGCCTGGATCGCCGACCCAGCGATCGACATCGTGGTCAGCACCGGCGGCACCGGCTTTACCCCCCGCGATGTCACGCCCGAGGCCGTCATGCCGCTGCTGCGGCGGGTGATGGACGGCTTCAGCGTCGTCTTCCACCAGGTCAGCATGGGCACGATCGGCGTTTCCACCCTCCAGTCGCGCGCCTTCGCCGGGCAGGCCGGGGACACCTTCATCTTCTGCGTGCCCGGTTCGACCGGAGCGTGCCGCGATGCCTGGGATCTGGTGCTGCGGCTGGAGTTCGACAGCCGCTACCGCCCGTGCTCGATCGCCGGCCAGCTGCCGCGCCTGCGCGGGGTCTGCGCGTGAGCGGCCTGTCGCATCTCGACAGCGAGGGCCGGGCGCGCATGGTCGATGTCGGCGGCAAGGCCGCGACCAGTCGCCGGGCGGAGGCCCGCGGCGAGCTGCGCTGCCTGCCCGAGACGCTGGCGGCCGTGCGCGCCGGCACCACGCCCAAGGGCAGCGTCATCGCCACCGCCGAACTGGCCGGCGTCATGGCCGCCAAGCGGACCGCCGACCTCATTCCGCTGTGTCATCCGCTGGCCCTCAGCCAGGTGGTGGTGGAGATCGCCATCGACGATGCCCTGCCCGGGTTCGCGGTGCGCGCCGAAGTGCGCACCAGCGGACAGACAGGGGTCGAAATGGAGGCGCTGACAGCCGTCTCGGTCGCGGCGCTGACCCTGTTCGATATGCTCAAGGCGGTCGACAAGGGGATGACCATCGGCGCGATCAGGGTCACGGCCAAGTCCGGCGGCCGCTCGGGCGACTGGTCCGCGCCATGATCACCTTCGCCGAAGCGGTGGCGCTGATCGAGGCCGCTGCCGCGCTCCTTGGAACCGAGGAGGTGGCTCTCGCCGATGCGGCGGGGCGCGTCCTCGCCCGGCCGCTCCATGCCCGCAGCGACGCCCCGCGCGTGGCCGTGGCCGCGATGGACGGCTATGCCGTGATCGACGCCGCCACCCGCCCGGGCGAGGCTCTGCGGGTGGTCGGCGAAAGCCGCGCCGGTGCGGGCTTCGCCGGGGCGGTCGCGGAAGGGGAGGCGGTGCGGATCTTCACCGGCGCGCCGATGCCGGCCGGAGCGGACCGCTGCGTGATGCAGGAATACGCCGCGCGCGAGGGCGACACGGTGCGCTTCGCCGAGGGCTATGGCCCGGGGTGGCACGTGCGGGCCGCGGCCAGCGACTTTGCCGCCGGGGCCATGCTGCTGGACGCCGGAACCCGGCTGAGCCCGCGCGCGATGATCGCCGCCGCCGCCGCCGACCGGGCAAGCGTGACCGTCGCCCGCGCCCCGCGCGTCGCGATCATCGGCACCGGGGACGAACTCGCGGCCCCCGGCGAAGCGCACCTGCGGCCCGACTCCATTCCCGAAAGCGTCACCCACGGGATCGCCGCGCTGGCCGCACAGGCCGGGGCCCGCATTGTCGCCCGCTCGATCGGACCTGACGATCTGCCGGCCCTGGAAGCCGCAGCCGGGGCCGCGCTTGACCGAGCCGACCTGGTGATCGTCACCGGAGGGGCATCGGTGGGCGAGCGCGACTTCGCCCGCCCGATGTTTGCCGCGCACGGGCTTGAGCCGGTCTTTGCCAAAGTGGCGATCAAGCCCGGCAAGCCGGTCTGGCTCGGCCGCACGCGCGGCGCTTGGGTGCTCGGCCTGCCGGGCAATCCGACATCGGCCATGGTCACGGCCCGGCTGTTCCTGCTCCCGCTGCTCGCCCGCCTGCAGGGCCAGCAGGTCGGCACCGTGCTGCGCTGGCGCACCCTGCCACTGGCGGCGCCACTCGCGGCCACCGGCGGGCGCGAGACGTTCGTGAGGGCACGCTGGGACGATGGCGGGCTCACTCCGCTCGGCAACCAGGACAGCGGGGCCCAGGGCGCGCTGGCGCAGGCCGACTGGCTGATCCGCTGCCCGCCCGACCAGCCCGGGTGCGCGGCGGGCCAGCCGGTCACCGCCGTGCGGTTCTGAGCCGCTCCTCGGCTGCGTCCAGGGCCGCCTGGTCGTTGACGTTGGCGAACGGGTCGAGTGCCTCATGCCATGCGACCTCGGCCATTCCGGCCTGCGCGGCATAGCGCCACAGCGACTGGCCGCCGCGGGCGATCCAGCGCTCCAGCGCGGCCGGCTCGCAGCGCCACAGCGCCGCCATCGGGTGGAGCCGCCCGCCGCTCAGCGGAAGCGCGGCACCATGGCCCGGCAGCGCCGCGCGCAACCGGGGCACCAAGTCGTCGGGCAGGAACGGCAGGTCGCAGCCGATCAGCAGCACGCTGTCCCGCTCCAGCCGGCGCGCCTCGTCCATCGCGCTCGCCAGGGCGCTGATCGGGCCGATCCCGGCGTGCCGGTCGCGCAGAACGGCGAGCCCGGTGCCCCAGTCGTCCTGCCCGCTGCGGACCGCCAGCGCGACCCTGTCGCTGTGCCGCCTGGCCCAGTCGCCGATCCGGTCGATCAGCCTGCGTCCGCCGAGCAGCCGCGCCGGCTTGGCTCCGCCGAGCCGGGTTCCCTCGCCGCCGGCGGCGATCACGATCAGCGGCGGGTCAGGTGCCAAGCAGCTTGGCCCCCGCGATCACCAGCACCAGCGCCAGCAGCCGGATGAGCGCGAGCCGCGGCAGCCGGGTGGCGCTGAGCCCGCTCCCCGCCAGCCCCCCGAGCAACACCGCGCCGACGTACCACGGCGTCTCGCGCGGCAGGGCATCGAGCTGTGCGCCCTGACCGAGCAGGCCGGCCGCGCTGTTGCAGAAGATGAAGGCCGCGCTGACGCCGGCCACGGTGCGCGCTTCGGCCCAGCGCATCAGCACCAGCAGCGGGCTGAGGAAGATGCCGCCACCAGTGCCGGTGAGGCCCGCCACGAGCCCCAGCAGCCCGCCCGTCGGCAGGGCGATCGCCGGCTGCGGCCTGGCGGTGCGGGCTGCGGCAGCGCGCGGGCGCAGGACCAGCGCCGCCGCCGAGGCGATCAGCACCGCCCCCAGGATGCGGCGGTGCCAGGTGCCGCCGAGATCGATCGTTCCGCCCAGCCAGGCCATCGGAATGGCGGCGGCGGCGAACATCGCGAACAGGCGCAGGTCGAAGGCCCCGGTGCGCCGGAACTGCACGAAGGCGATTGCCGAGACGAACAGGTTCAGCACCAGCGCCAGCGGGCGCATCTGCTCGGGCGCGAAGCCGGTCAGCGCCATCAGCGCGAGGTAGGCGGAGGCCCCGCCATGCCCGACCGCCGCATAGAGCGCGGCGGCGGCCAGCAGCAGCACGGCGAAGAGGCCAGGATCGATCATGCCTCACCCGTCATCGAGCTGGCGCTCCGGGTCAAGCCGCGTTGCGCCGCTCAGCCGGTCGGCGGCGGGGTGGCGGCGGTAAGCGCTCGGCCGCCTCAGAAGAACCCCGGGACCTCGCGCTGCGCCGGCGTGGGCTTTGCCGGCGTCAGCGCCTCGCGCCTGCCGGAGAGGCCGCGCTGGCGTTCGGCCGAAGCGATGGCTGTGTCGCCGTTGGCGCTGATCGGGCTGCACACCGCGCCCCCGCCGCGCAGGAAGGCGAGCGCCTGCGCGATCGAGGCCTCGCGCGGGTCGCCCAGCGGGGTGAAGATGTCGTCCGCTGCGCGGCAGGTGTTGGGGAACACGCTGGCAAGGCCGGTGTAGTAGTCGCCCTGCCCGCTGGCATTCTCGGTGCGGAACGCCACCACGCGCAGGCGATCGTCGCAGGCCGCAAGGTCGAACGCGAACTGGCCGACCGGCTTGCCGAAGGTGTCGCTGCCGACCAGGGCCAGGTTGTTGCCGAGATAGGGGATCATGGCATTGGCCACGAGCTCGCTCGCCGACGCGCTGCTCCCCGTTCCGATGAAGGCGATCTTGGTTGCGGTGATCGCCTGCGCCTGGCTGCCGAACAGGTCCGTCTCGTTTTCGCTCGCCTTGCTCGGGCGCAGCGTGGTGCGACTGAATACCTGGCCGGCCCGGTTGGCAGCCATCAGGTCGCCGAGCAGCTCGCCGATGCGAACGAGCCCGCCGCCGTTGTAGCGCAGGTCCACGATCAGCTCGGTCACGCCTTCCTGCCGGAACCGGTCGAACGCGGCGCGCAGATCCTGCTCCGCCGAATCGACGATGAAGGTGCGCAGGTTGATGTAGCCGACCTTCTTGCCGCCATCGTCGAGAATGCGGACGCCGTACCGGTCGGACACCGGGTCGAGCGAGAAATCGGCTTTGGCCACCGTGACCTGCTGCTCGGCTCCCCCCAGGGCGCGGATGCGGAAGGTGCGCTGGAGCCCCGCCGTCGAGGGCCCGAGCGCGTTGACCACCGCCTGCGGCCCGCCGGCGGACATCAGGCTGGCGACGGTCTGCATCGCATTGGGGGAATCGCCCACCGCCAGGATCTCGGTCCCCCGGTCGATCCCCTGCGGGAAGGCGGGGCCGCTTTCGAACGCTTCCATCACGAACACCCGGTTGGCCGAGGTGTCGTAGGCCAGCCGTATGCCGAAGCCCGCACTGGCTCCGGAGTTGATCAGGGCGTTCTCCTCGGCGATCGAGGTCATGTAGGTGAAGAACCGGTCGCGCGACTGCGCCCGCGCCGGAGAGATCAGCGCGTCGATATAGCCATCGATGGTGGTGAAGTCCGACTTCCTGACCGTGTTGTCGATCAGATCGGGAAACAGGTACCACTCGTCCAGCACGGCCTTCACGAAATCCTGCCGCTCGGACAGCGAGCAGGTCGTGGTCGGCGGCGGGTTCGGCGCCGGCGGGGGCGGCGAGACACCGCCGGTCGCTGGCGCGCCCGATCCGCCACCGCCGCCACAGGCGATCAGGGCAAGCGACATGGCGATGGCAATCGAGTTCCGTGCGACGCCCATGGGGTGAAAAGCTCCGTGGTGAATACGACCCGCGGCACCCGGGAAGGGCACCAGCGGGAACAGGTTGCCGCTGAAACCGCATCGACGCAAGCCGCTGTGTTGCCGCTGTCTTCGCCCGGCGGGGGAAAAATGCCTCCACCGGGCGCAATTTTGTTTCTCCGCGGTGGAAAACCCGCCATCGCGCCGCTTGTCCCTCTCGCGGGGGGCGGGGCGAGGCCGTAAGGTCCGTCGCCTGTGCGACCAATGTGCAACAAGGGAGTGCCCGTGTCCGACCCAGCGCCCGACTGGCTCCTGGCCGCCCTCCCAGCCGTTCCCGGCGGCCACGCGGGGCTGGCGATCGGCCGGCTGGCGCAGGCGCAGATGCTCGGGCGCGGCGGCCTTGCGCTCACCAGCCCCGCCTTTGCTGCCGGAGAGGCGCTCGATCCCAGCTTCACCGCCGACGAGGAAGACGCGGTCGCCCCCCCGCTCGAATGGACCGCCCCGCCTGCCGGAACGCAGGAACTTGCCCTGATCGTGGAAGAGCCCGCCGCCGCGGGCGGCCCGGCCGCCTGTCACTGGCTCGTCTGGGGCCTGCCCGGGCAGCGCGGCAAGCTGCTCGAGGGCGAGGTGCCGCCGCGCACCGGCAAGAACGCGCGCGGCAATTCCGAATGGCTCCTGCCTGCCCCGCCCCGGGGCGGGGCCCCGCATTCCTACGTCTTCCAGCTCTTCGCCCTCGACCTGCCGCTGACCCTGATGCCGGGGGCCGGTCGCGACGATCTCGTCCGGGCCATGCAGGGCCACGTGATCGGCGCGGCACTGCTCACCGCGACCTATGCGCGCGAGGAGGAGGGGGAAGGCTGGGACGAGGATGATTTCGAATAGCCAAAACCAGGAAAGGAAAAAGGAAATGGCTGCCAACAACGCACTGCAGAAGCCGGTCAACCTCTCGAGCGAGCTCGAGGCGGTCGTCGGCAAGGGCCCGATGACCCGCGCCCAGGTGACCTCCAAGGTGTGGGAATACATCAAGGCCAACGACCTTCAGGACAAGAAGGACAAGCGCCAGATCAATCCCGATGCCAAGCTGGGCGCGGTGATCGGCAAGGACCAGATCTCGATGTTCAAGATGACCGCCGCGGTCTCCAAGCATCTCAGCTGACCAGCCAGGGGCGGCCGCTCCGACGCGCTCGGGCCGGCCGCTCCGCATCTTGTGCCCGAGGCGGTGCTACCCGGCCTCGGCGCTGCGGCTCACCAGCAGCTTGTCGATCTTGCGTCCGTCCATGTCGACCACTTCGAACCGCCAGCCCTGGTCGGTGAAGTGCTCGCCTTCCTGCGGCAGATTGCGCAGCACCGCCAGGACGTAGCCCGCCACCGTTCCGAACTCGCGGTCCTCGCCGTATTCCAGGCCCAGCCGGTCGGCCAGCGCGTCCGCGCTCATCGCGCCGGAGACGAGCAGCGAGCCATCCTCGCGCTCGATCATCTCGGGCGCGTGGCCCGGCTCCTGGTCGCTGGCGAACTGGCCGACGATCGCGGTCAGCAGGTCGACCGGCGTGACCAGCCCGTCGAGGTGGCCGTACTCATCGTGGACCATGGCCATGGCGACTTCGGCCTGCTGGAGGACGCGCAGCGCGTCCATGGCATCGAGCTGGTCGGGCACGACCTCCGCCTTGCGCATCAGCCGCTCCAGCCGCACGGGCCGCCCGGCAACCAGGCGGGCGAGCACCTCGCGCACCTTGACCACCCCCAGCACCCTGTCGGGCGAGCCTTCCGCCACCGGCAGCAGCGAATGCGGGCTGGCCTCGATCGTGGCGCGCAGCATGGCCTCGTCGGCGGCGATGTCGATCCAGTCGATCTCGCGCCGGGGCGTCATCAGCTCGCGCACCGGGCGCTCGGCCAGCCGCACCACGCCGGTCAGGATCTGGCTCTGCTCCTTCTCGATCAGGCCGGATCGGGTGGCTTCGGCGAAGATCATGTGCAGTTCCTCGGCCGTCACGCTTGCCTGCCCGGCGCGGCGGACGCCCAGCAGCCGGAGCAGCAGGCTGGAGGAGTTGTCGAGCAGCCACACCAGCGGAGCGGCGATGCGCGCGAGCCAGGCCATCGGCAGCGCCATCAGCGAGGCGATCGGCACGGCGTTGCGCAGCGCGATCTGCTTGGGCACCAGCTCGCCCACCACCAGGCTGGCATAAGTCGTGAGCGCGATCACGAGCGCGAACCCGGCCTCGTCGGCATAAGTGGCGGGCAGGCCGAGCAGGACCAGCCGCTCCCCGACCGGGCCGCCGAGGCTGGCCCCCGAATAGGCCCCGGCCACGATCCCCACCAGGGTGATGCCGATCTGCACGGTCGAGAGGAACTTGCCCGGATCGGCGGCCAGCAGGAGCGCGGTGGCTGCGCCCTTGCTGCCGCGCGCTGCGCTGGCCTGCAGCGGTGCCGCCTTGGCCGAGACGATCGCCAGCTCCGACATGGCGAAGACGCCGTTGGTGATGATGAGCCCGGCGATAACGAGCAGGTCGATCCAGGGGAAAGGGGTCACGCCCCTGCGCTAGCACAAAACCGGCTTCGCGCCACCCCTGCGGGAACCACCGCAAGCGCGCTCGATTATTCGAACAGCCAAGGTTAATATGCGTGGCCCGATAACGGGTTGGGCGGTCCAGGGACCCCTGCCGCCGCCGCGATAACGAGACAAGAACAGGAAGGGACTGAACATGAACAGGAGCAAGTCACTGGTTGCCGGCATGGCAGCACTGTCGCTGGTCACGGTTTCGGGCTGCGTCACCGATCCGAACACCGGAGAACGCAAGGTCTCGCGCACCGCCATCGGGGGCATCGGCGGCGCTGCCGCAGGGGCGCTCCTGGGCGGCTTGATCGGCGGCAAGACCGGGCGCATCATCGGCGCGGTCGGCGGCGGCGCGGTCGGCGGCGTGGTTGGCTACCGGATGGACCAGCAGATCAGGGAACTGCGCGAGCAGACCGCCGGGACCGGCGTGGACGTGACCGAAGTGGACGGCGGCCAGGCCATCCTCGTCAACCTGCCCGACGGGGTGACGTTCGATGTCGGCAGCTCCACCCTGCGGCCGCAGTTCCGCGCCGTGCTCGACGATGTCGCGGGCAGCCTGACGCAGTATCCCAACAGTCTGATCGACGTCTATGGCCACACCGACTCGACCGGGTCCGACAGCTTCAACCAGCAGCTGTCGGAACGGCGCGCGCAGACCGTATCGAACTACCTGACCAGCCGCGGGGTCAATTCGGCCCGGATCCGCTGGCAGGGTTTCGGCGAGACCATGCCGATCGCCGACAACACCACCGAGCAGGGCCGGCAGCTCAACCGCCGGGTCGAGATCAAGATCATCCCGTTGAGCCAGCAGGAAATCGACGCCGCGCGCAACCAGTAATCCGTACGCGACAGCTCCGGCGAGTGGAGCAGGGCCGGCCCCCTCCGGGGTCGGCCCTTTCGCGTTCAGCGGGCCAGCTGCGATGCGCGCGCGGCGAGATGGGCCACCGCTTCGGCGTGGATCGCCGGCGCGCTCACCAGCAGACCGAAGGCCCGCGGATCGCGCTTGTTGTAGTTGAGCGGGTCGCCGAACGCATCGGTGACGGCTGCGCCCGCCTCGCGTGCGATCAGCGTTGCGGCGGCGATGTCCCACTCGTATCCCCAGCGCAGCGTGGCGACGAGGTCCGCCCGGTCGTCGGCGACCATGGCGATCCGCAAGGCGATCGAATTGGGCTTCTCGACCAGTTCAAGCATCCGGTCGACCCGGGCAAGCGAGTCGGCCGGCACCCGCGCCCCGGCGAAGGCTGTGCGCTGCGAGGCGGCGAGCCGCCGGCCGTTGAGCCAGGCCCCGCGCCCAGCCAGGCCGAGCCAGCTTTCCCCGCGCGCGGGGGCCTCCAGCAGTCCGATCAGCGGGCGGCCGGCGCTGATCAGGGCGACCGACACGGCCCAGCCGCTGCGCCCCTTCAGAAAATCGCGGGTGCCGTCGATCGGATCGACCAGCCAGATGAGCCCGCGCTCGAGCCGCTCGGGCGCGTCGGCGGTCTCCTCCGACAGCCAGCCGGCGGCCGGTAGCAGCCGGCCCAGTTCGCGCTTGAGGAAGGCGTCGACCGCAAGATCGGCGGCGCACACGAGGCTGCCCGGTGATTTCTCCCAGCTCTCGACCGAATGGCCGGCACCGGGCCAGGCCGCCCGGGCGATGCGGCCCGCCTCACGCACGATCTGTCCGAGCTGGTCCTGGTCGATCATCTGCGGCGGCCCTAGCTAGCCAAAGGTGGACTTTTCAAGCGTGGCAAACCGTGCTTATGCCGCGCCGCACCCATTGTTCCCATCCACGAAGCGGATTTGCCCCAAATGAACATCCACGAATATCAGGCCAAGGAACTGCTCGCGAAGTACGGGATTGCGGTTCCCGCCGGGCACGCCGCGCTCACCGTGGAGGACGCCGTCGCCGGGGCCAGGCAGCTGCCCGGGCCGCTCTACGTGGTCAAGGCGCAGATCCACGCCGGCGGGCGCGGCAAGGGCAAGTTCAAGGAACTCGGGCCCGATGCCAAGGGCGGCGTGCGCCTCGCCAAGAGCCTGGAAGAGGTCGAGGCCAACGCGCGCGAGATGCTCGGCAACACGCTCGTCACCGTGCAGACGGGCGAGGCGGGCAAGCAGGTCAATCGTCTCTACGTGACCGACGGGGTCGATATCGCGAAGGAATACTACCTCTCGCTGCTGGTCGACCGCGCCACGGGGCGGGTCGCTTTCGTGGTCTCGACCGAAGGCGGCATGGATATCGAGGCGGTCGCGCACGACACGCCGGAGAAGATCACCACCTTCACCATCGATCCGGCGCAGGGTTTCATGCCGCATCATGGCCGCGCGGTGGCCTTCGCGCTGAAGCTCAAGGGCGATCTCAACAAGCAGGCGCAGGTGCTGGCGAAGCAGCTCTACGACGCCTTCATGGCGACCGACTGCTCGATGCTGGAGATCAACCCGCTGGTGGAGACCGACGACGGGAAGCTGCTGGTGCTCGACGCCAAGATGAGCTTCGATTCGAACGCGCTCTACCGCCACAAGGACATCGAGGCCCTGCGCGACGAGACCGAGGAAGACCCGGCAGAAGTCGAGGCGAGCGAATACGATCTCGCCTACATCAAGCTCGACGGGAACATCGGCTGCATGGTCAACGGCGCCGGCCTTGCCATGGCGACGATGGACATCATCAAGCTCAATGGCGCGTTCCCTGCCAACTTCCTCGACGTGGGCGGCGGGGCCAGCCGCGAGAAAGTGACCGCGGCGTTCAAGATCATCCTCAAGGACCCGGCGGTCGAGGGCATCCTGGTCAACATCTTCGGCGGGATCATGAAGTGCGACGTGATTGCCGACGGGATCGTCGCGGCGGCCAAGGACGTGAACCTGTCCGTCCCGCTGGTGGTCCGCCTCGAAGGCACCAACGTCAACGAAGGCAAGGCCATCCTCGACAATTCGGGCCTCGCCATCGTCAGCGCCGACGACCTGGGCGATGCCGCGCGCAAGATCGTCGCCGAGGTCAAGAAGGCTGCGTGACCTTCCAGCATGCGCGGCCCGGGCGGGTCGTGCGACAATCCTTGAGCAGGAGGGCCGCATTCGCGGCCCTTCTCATTTGCGCGGCGCTTCCTGGCGATTTGCAGGCTTGACCCGGGCCCGTACGGCCGCAAGGGATAAACGGCCGATTCCGCAGGCTCGAGAGCGAGAGCGCTAGCTTGACGTTTACGTAAACGCCAGTTAGGGCACGACGAACCGTCTGCATGGCCCATTCGCAAGGAAGGATAGCCGATGAAAATCCTCGTCCCCGTCAAGCGGGTGATCGACTACAACGTCAAGCCGCGGGTCAAGGCCGATGGCACGGGCGTCGACCTCGCCAACGTCAAGATGAGCATGAACCCGTTCGACGAGATCGCGGTCGAGGAAGCCATCCGCCTCAAGGAAAAGGGCGCAGGCAGCGAGATCGTGGTCGTCAGCGTCGGCCCGGCCAAGGCGCAGGAAACGCTGCGCACCGCGCTCGCCATGGGCGCGGACCGCGCGATCCTGGTCGAAACCGATGACGAGGTCGAGCCGCTGGCGGTCGCCAAGATCCTCAAGGCCATCGCCGAGGAAGAGCAGCCGGGCCTGGTGATCCTCGGCAAGCAGGCGATCAGCGACGATTCGAACCAGACCGGACAGATGCTGGCCGCGCTGATGGGCCGGCCGCAGGGCACGTTCGCCAACACCGTCGAGGTCGATGGCGACCACGTCACCGTGAAGCGCGAGATCGACGGCGGTCTGGAAACGGTCCGGCTGGCGCTGCCCGCTATCGTCACCACCGACCTGCGCCTCAACGAGCCGCGCTACGCTTCGCTGCCGAACATCATGAAGGCCAAGCAGAAGCCGCTCGCGAACAAGACCCCGGCCGACTACGGCGTCGACACCGCGCCGCGCCTCACCACGCACAAGGTCACCGAACCGCCCGTGCGCCAGGCTGGCGTGAAGGTCGCCGACGTCGACGAACTGGTCGCCAAGATCAAGGCGCTCGGGATCGCCTGAGCCACGCCCAAGCAGGATTTGAAGGACACGGACATGAAAACTCTGGTTCTGGTCGAACATGACAATGCATCGGTGAAGGACGCCACCCTTTCGGCGGTCACCGCCGCCGGAAAGCTGGGCGAGGTCCACCTGCTGGTCGCGGGCAAGGGCTGCGCGGGCGTTGCCGAACAGGCCGCGAAGATCGCCGGCGTGGGCAAGGTGCACCTGGCCGACGACGCGGCCTACGAGCACCAGCTGGCCGAAAACGTCGCGCCGCTGGCGGCCGATCTCATGAGCCACCACGATGCCTTCGTCGCGCCGGCGACCACCACCGGCAAGAACATCGCGCCGCGCGTGGCCGCACTGCTCGACGTGATGCAGGTCTCCGAGGTGCTCTCGGTCGAAGGACCGAAGACCTTCACCCGCCCGATCTACGCCGGCAACGCTATCGCCACCGTCGAAAGCTCGGACGAGAAGCTGGTCCTCACCGTGCGCGGCACCGCGTTCGACAAGGCGGCGGCCGAAGGTGGCAGCGCTGCGATCGAGGCGGTCAGCGGCCCGGGCGATGCCGGCCTGTCGAGCTTCGTCGGCTCCGAAATCGCCAAGAGCGAGCGGCCCGAACTGACCAGCGCCAAGGTGATCGTCTCGGGCGGCCGCGCGCTCAAGGACGCCGACACCTTCGAGCAGGTCATCACCCCGCTCGCCGACAAGCTCGGGGCCGGGATCGGCGCCAGCCGCGCCGCGGTCGACGCCGGGTTCGTCCCCAACGACTACCAGGTCGGCCAGACGGGCAAGATCGTCGCCCCCGAGGTCTACATCGCGGTCGGTATTTCGGGCGCGATCCAGCACCTTGCCGGCATGAAGGATTCAAAGACCATCATCGCCATCAACAAGGACGAGGACGCCCCGATCTTCCAGGTCGCCGACATCGGCCTGGTCGGCGACCTGTTCAAGGTGGTGCCGGAGCTTACGGGGAAGCTTTGATTCAGCTTGATTGCAATCGAGGTCGGAAAGCCCCGCCCTGACCGGCGGGGTTTTTTGCGCGACGTTTCGCTTCGATCGGAAGGCTCTTGTCCTACAGCGTATGTATATTAGAATTGAGGGATGCGGATATATCTTGCGTCTTTCACGTTGTTGCTCGTATTTGCAACGAGCGGAACACAGGCCCAGGAGAGCGTTGCACGGGCCTTGGCACCAACTTCATCCTGGCAAGTCGATTATGGGGAGAACACTTGCAAACTTGCACGGAAGTTTGGGCGCGAAGGGGAAGGCGTTCTCCTGATTATTGAGACCATGACACCCGGCGACATCTTCAAAATCACGGTGCTCGGTTCCGGCGTACCATCCTCGACTGTCAGCAAACTGGCGTATGCGGTCCTGCCTCATGGCATTTCGCGTGAAGCGAAGGCGAAATCCACGCGATCTACCGATGGTGCGCCCGGCATCATCCTCTACAGAGCTCCGCTGACGACCGATGGGCAACCCCGCAACGGACGTGGCCCGGCAAGCGATCTTGAGCGCGCCGCGCAAGCTGAAACGATGACGATCGGCAAGCTGCAACTTGCGACTGGCGAGTTGGCCGGTCCGCTGAAAGCGTTGCAGGCTTGCGTAGACGACCTTCTTGCCAGCCACGGCCTGACGCCTGAAGAAAGTGCGAATTTCGCTGTTCCCATTGGCGATGCCGGCTACTGGATCACTTCGCATGATGTGCGCGGGTCCCTGTTTGTGCCTGGTGCCAATTTGACTGTCTTATTTAAGGTCGACGTGGGCCGAGAGGGGGAGCCTACTGGCTTTACCGTAATCAAGGCTTCGGAGAGCAAGATTTTTGACCGAACAGTCAGCAAGACGATGATGAAGCGTGCACGCTTCCACCCGATTCTCGACGGCGAGGGCAATCCTGTTCCAGGAGTCTGGGTCGGCTCCGCCTCGTTCGCTGCGAACTGAGCTAGCCCCGCACAAACAGCCTGACCGGTTCCCCGGCAAGTTCCGCATCGCGCAGGGCGACGAAGCCCAGCTTGTCTGCCAGCCTGAGCGAGGCCGTGTTGCCAGGATCGATCATGCATACGGTGCGGCGCGGGCCGTGTTCGGCGTCGAACCAGGTGTAGATCGCGCGCATGGCTTCGCCGGCAAAGCCCTTGCCTGCGGCCTGCTCTGACAGAATCCAGCCGGCCTCGGGCTGGTCGTCGAAATCGGCCCCCAGGCCGCGCCACGAGTGGAACAGCCCGCAGTTGCCGAGCAATGCGCCGTCTCCGCCGCGCTGGCGCACCATCAGCACCCCGTAGCCGTAGAGCAGCCAGCTGCCTGCGTTGCGGGCGAAGCGCAGGAAATGGTCCGGCATTGTCGGCGCGGGGCCGAGATAGCGGCTGGTCTGCGGCTGCGAGACGATCGCGAACATCGGGGCGAGATCGTGCGCGGCGGGCTTCCACAGCTCCAGCCGCTCGGTCACGAGGAACGGCGCGCCGTTCACAGCACGCTGTCGAGCGCGTGGATCGTCACTCCGACCAGCCCGCCCACCAGCGTGCCGTTGATGCGGATGAACTGGAGATCGCGGCCGACCGCGTTCTCGATCCGGCTGGTGATCGTCACCGCGTCCCATCGCCGCACCGTCTCGCTCACCAGCTGGACGATCTGGTCGCCGTAGCGGGTGGCCACGCCCACCGCCGTGCGCCGCGCGAAGCGGTTGATCTGGCTCTGCAGCACCACGTCGTCGCGCAGCGCCTGGCCCAGTTCGGCAAGGTTGCTGCCGACCCACCCGTCGAGCGCCTTGTCGGGATTGCGGGCCATGCCGATCATCGCCTGGCGCAGCCGTTCCCACACCCCTTCCCACCAGGCCGCGACCGCCGGGTTGTCGAGCAGTTCGCGCTTGATCCGTTCCACCCGCTCCTGAGTCTCGGGATCGTGGACCAGGTCGTGCGCGACCTTCTCCAGCCCTTCCTCGATCTTGTTGCGCAACGGATGCTGCGGATCGACCAGCACTTCGGCGAGCAGCTTGTAGAGCCCGTCGAGCACCGAATTGGCGAGCCGCTCGTCGAGCCCGGTGAACCGCAGCAGGGCATTGGCGCGCTCGTGGATCATGGTGCGGACCAGCTGCTCGTTGTCCTCCAGCGTCAGCCCCGCCCAGCGGATCAGCGAATCCATCAGCGGCAGGTGGCGCTTGTCGGCGATCGCGGCGCCGAGCATCTGGCCGAGCAGCGGGGCGACCTCGAGCCGTTCGAGCTGGTGCTTGAGCCCGGCCTTGACCTGGCCGCCGAGGCGGTCGGGATCGAGCGATTCGAGCACGCCGGCGAACAGTTCGGCCGCGCCGGTGCCGATGCGGCTGCGGGCACCGCCGCCCGGCTGCATCAGGAACTCGCCCGCCGCGCGCGCCATGTTCATGTCCTGCATCCGCCGCGCGACCACCGCCGGGATGAGGAAATACTCGCGCAGGAACTGCGCCATGGTGTCGGCGATCCGGTCCTTGTTCTCGGGGATGATCGCGGTGTGCGGTATCGGCAGGCCGAGCGGGTGGCGGAACAGCGCCGTCACCGCGAACCAGTCGGCCAGCCCGCCGACCATGGCCGCTTCGGCGAAAGCGTTGACGTAGCCCCAGGCGGGGTGAAGATCGAGGTACCGCTTCGACAGCAGGAACAGCCCGGCCATCGCCACCAGCATCAGCGTGGCGGTCATCCGCATCCGCCGCGCCCGGTCGGGCGGCAGCGGAATGCGGCGGAGGCGGGCCGTGGCGCGTCGCCTCGCCGCCGGGATCTGGATAGGGGTCGCTTCGGTTTGCCTCACTCTGCGGGCAACGCTTCGCCGCCCCGGTGGTTCTCGTCACCCGGACGATAGGTCAGGAACCGCTCGCGCAGCCACGGCCCGACGCGCTTCTCGAACCCGTCTGCCAGGCTGAACCCTGCGGGCACGATCACCAGCGTCAGCAGAGTGGAGAGGATCAGCCCGCCGATCACCACCGTGCCCATCGGCGCGCGCCAGGCGCCGTCGCCGGTGAGCGAGATCGCGGTCGGCACCATCCCCGCGGTCATCGCCACGGTGGTCATCACGATCGGCTGCGCGCGCTTGCGCCCGGCCTCGACGATGGCGGCGAACTTGGCGGTGCCGCGATCCATTTCCTCGATCGCGAAGTCGATCAGCAGGATCGAGTTCTTCGACACGATCCCGAACAGCATCAGCGTGCCGATCAGCACCGGCATCGAGATCGGCTGCCCGACCAGCCACAGCGCGATGAACCCGCCCAGCGGCGCGAGGAACAGCGACACCATGTTGACCAGCGGAGAGACGAAGCGGTGGTAGAGCAGCACCAGCACCGCGAACACCAGCAGCACACCGGCCAGGAGCGCGATCTGGAAGTTCTGGGCCATCTCCTGCTGCCACTCGTCGGCACCGAAGGGCGCGTTGGTCACGCCTTGCGGCAGGTTCTCCATGATCGGGAGGCGCTGCACCGCCTGGTCGATATCGCCTTTCGCCACGCCCGGGGCGAGATCGGCACCGACGAAGATGCGGCGGTTCTGGTTGTAGCGCTGGATCGTCGTGGGGCCGGAGCCGAAGTCGATCTCCGCCACCCGTTCGAGCGGGACCGAACCGCCGCTGGCGGTGGGCACGGGCAGGTTGCGGATGGTCGACAGGTCCTGCCGCGCCGATTCGGGCAGGCGCACGCGGATCGGAACCTGCCGGTCGGACAGCGAGAACTTGGCCGCGTTCTGGTCGATGTCGCCCAGCGTGGCGATGCGGATCGTCTGGCTCAGCGCGGCCGTCGTCACGCCCAGGCTGGCGGCCAGATCGAGCCGGGGCTTGATGACGATCTCGGGGCGCCGCTGGTCGGCCTCGACTCGCGGGGCGACCACGCCTTCGATGGTGCGCATCTGTTCGGCCAGCGTCGCGGCCGTGCGGTTGAGCAGGACCGGATCCGAACCCGACAGCATGACCGAGATAGGCCGGCCCGTGCCGCCGCCGCTCTGGAAGCTGAAGAACGAGACCCGCGCGTCGGGGATGTTCTGGAACTGCGGCGTCAGTTCGCGCTCGAACTCCTGCTGAGTGATGTCACGGTCGCGCTTCAGCGTGATGAACACCCGCGCGTTGCCTTCGTTGACCCGCTGCAGCGCAGCCTCGACCTCGGGCCGCTCGTTGACGATCTGCGCCACCCGGTCGGCGACCGCCTCGGTCTGCCGCAGGGTCGTGCCCGGGACCATCTCGATCCGCACCTGGGTGTAGTCGCCGTTGATGTCGGGGAAGAACTGGCTCGGCAGCGAGGCGGCGACCATCCCGGTCAGCGCCAGCGCGGCCATGCCGACGCCCATCATCCAGCTGCGGTGGTCGTGCATCCGGGCGCGGAACCGCGCCTGGCGCCAGGCGAACCACTGGGCGAAGTGCGAACCCAGCCCGCGCGATGCGAGCCGGAGCACCAGCGCGAGCAGGCGGACCGCGAACCAGGCGACCACTGCCGCCACCGCCAGCGCCAGCAGCATGAAGCCCAGCGCCAGCACGAAGGCGACGAAGTGGGCGAGGAAACCCGGGAGGAAGGGCAGCATCGCTTCCCAGGTCGCGGTGTCGACCAGCGCTCCGGCGACCGATTGCAGGCCGACCAGCACGCCCACCGCCACGCCGAGGAAGGCCAGGCCCATGACCAGGAACAGCACGGTGCCGACCGCGCCATGCCACCAGCGCCCGGGCACCGGGGTCAGCCCTGCGCGCATGGCATCGGCCTTGCTGGTGTCGAGCGACCAGCGCAGCACCCGCTCGTAACGGTCCATCAAGGGCCCCTCGCCATGGCTGGCGTGCCCCTTGGCCTTGAGGAAGTAGGCGGCGATCATCGGGGTGATCATGCGCGCCACCAGCAGGCTCATCAGCACCGATGCGACCACGGTGAGGCCGAAGTTCTTGAAGAACTGGCCCGACACGCCCGGCATCAGGCCGACCGGCAGGAACACCGCGACGATCGAGAAAGTCGTCGCCACCACCGGCAGGCCGATCTCGTCGGCGGCGTCGATCGAGGCCTGGTAGGCGCTCTTGCCCATCCTCATGTGGCGCACGATGTTCTCGATCTCGACGATGGCGTCGTCGACCAGCACGCCTGCCACCAGCCCCAGCGCCAGCAGCGACAGCGTGTTGAGCGTGAAGCCGAGCATGTCCATGAACCAGAAGGTCGGGATCGCGGACAGCGGAATGGCCAGTGCGGCGATGATCGTCGCGCGCCAGTCGCGCAGGAAGAAGAACACCACCACCACGGCGAGGATCGCGCCCTCGACCATGGCCGCCATCGAGCTCGAATACTGCGACTTGGTGTAGTCGACCGAGGTGAACAGCGGGGTGAAGCTGATCCCCGGGTATTCAGCCTCCATCTTCTCCATCTCGGCCACCGCCGAATCGTACACCGTCACGTCCGATGCGCCGCGCGCGCGGCTGATGCCGAAGGTGACGACCTGCTTGCCGTCGATCTTGCCGAGCGAAGTGACCTCGCCGTAGCTGTCGCTGACTTCGGCGACATCGGCCAGCTTGATCGTGCGCCCGCCGCCGATCGCGATCCGCGTCTGCGACAGGTCGAACGCGGTCTCGGCATTGCCGAGCACGCGCACCGACTGGCGCGATCCGGCGATTTCGGCGACCCCGCCGGCGGCGTCGAGATTGACCTGGCGAAGCGCGGTGTTGACCTGGCTGGCGGTGACGCCGAGCGACTGCATCCGCGCCGGGTTGAGGGTGACGAGAATCTCGCGGCTGACCCCGCCCCCGCGCGAGACGTCGGCCATGCCCTCGATCGTCAGCAGGCGCTTGGCGATCGAATCGTCGATGAACCAGCTCAGCTGTTCCAGCGTCATGTCCGGCGCGGTCACGGCGAAGTAGCCGATCGGGTCGGACGAGGTCTGCACCCGCGAGACCTGCGGCTCGAGAATGCCGTCGGGCAGCTCGCCGCGGATCTGGTCGATCGCCGCCTTCACCTCGTTGACCGCCTGGCCGATGTCGGTGCCGATCTCGAACTCGACGAAGGTGTTCGACGAGCCCTCGCGCGCGGTCGAGTTGATGTTGGTCACGCCCTCCACCCCGCGGATCGCCGATTCGACCCGCTGGGTGATCTGGTTCTCGATTTCCGAAGGAGCCGCGCCGGGCTGGGCGATGCCGACCGAGACCGCCGGGAACTCGATGTCCGGGTCGTTCTGCACCTCCATCCCGGCGAAACTGAGCAACCCGGCGAGGGTCAGCCCGAGAAACAGGATGATCGGGACGATCGGGTTGCGGATCGACCAGGCGGAGATGTTGCGGAAGTTCATGCCCCGTCAGCTCCCGGCCTTGGCCAGCACCGGGCGGATCGTCTCGCCGGGGGAGAGGAACCCGCCGGCCCTGAGCACCACCCGCTCGCGGCCGGTGAGTCCTTCGGTCACGGCAATGCCCTCGGCGCTGACCAGGCCGGTCTCGACCCGGCGCCGCTCGACCTTGTTGTCGCGCCCGACGACATAGACATAGCTGCCTTCGTCATCGGACAGGATCGCGCTTTCCGGCAGAACCGGGGCGACCACCGTGCCGCTTCTGATCGTCGCCGTGGCAAAGCCGCCGGGGCGCAGCTCGGGCGCATAGGGCAGGGCGATGCGCGCGGTTCCCTGACGCCGCTGGGCATCGATCACCGGAGCGAGCTGCCAGACCTGGCCGGCGAAATCCTTCTCGGTGCCGACCGGGCGCACGCTCGCGGCGACCCCGGTGGACAGCTGGGCCAGCTCGGCTTCGCCGACTTCGGCGAGCAGCTCCATCTCGCCGCCGCGGGCGATGGTGAACAGCGCCGGGCTGCTGCCGGACACGGTCTGCCCCGGCTCGACGTTGCGGGTCAGCAGCAGGCCCGAGGCAGGGGCGAGGATGTTGAGGCGGGCGTTGCGGGCGAGCAGTTCGCGGTACTGGGCCTCGGCCACCTTGACCCGGGCGGCTGCCGCGTCGCGGGTGGCGGTGAGACGGTCGACGTCGGCCTTCGAGATGAAGCCGCGCTCGACCAGCTGCAGCGCGCGGTCGAGGTTGGACTGGGCCAGCCGCGCATCGGACCGCGCGACCTCGATCTGAGCGGCCGAGCTCTGCGCCTGCTGGACCTGCACCGAACGGTCGATCACCGCCAGCACCTGGCCCTGGCGGACCCACTGCCCGGCCTCGACCGGAACCGAGACCACGCGGCCGCCCTCGCCCACCACGCCGACGGGCATTTCGCGCCGTGCGGCGAGCGTGCCGGTGGCGTTGATCGTGCCGGCCACGGTGGTCTGCCCCGGGGCCACCACGGTGATCGCCGGCTGCTGGCTGGCATCGTCGCCCGCGCCGACTCCGCCGGCCTCGCCCCCTTGAGTGAGGAAATAGGCCAGCAGGGCACCCGCGAACAGCACCACCACGCCCGCGGCGATCCACTTGCGCCAGCCGCGCGCAGGGCGCTGCCCGCCTTCGAGCGCTTCGGAAGGGTAGGGTTCGGAGAGCTCGGACCGGACGGTTGTTTCGTAGTTCATCGCGCTGACTGGCCCTGTGGTTGCCGCAGTGTATTGCCGGTATATATCACCTGACGCAAGCCTCTAGTGCCTGCCGCCCCGATACTCAACGCGGCCCTCGACGGGCGACTTGCCTGCCCGACCAAGCGCAAACGCAACGGGGGCGCGGCACCCGCAGATGCCACGCCCCCGTCGTTAGGCCTGCCGGCGGCTCAGCGCAACCGCTTGCGCTGCACCAGGTTGACGATCGCCAGCAGCACGATCGCGCCCACCACGGCCACGATGAAGCCGGGCAGGTTGAAGGTCTGGATCGTGGTTTCGATGCCGAACAGCGGGCCCGCCAGCCAGTTGCCGATCACCGCGCCGATGATGCCGACGATGATGTTCCAGATGATGCCCATCGAGGCATCGCGGTTCATGACCAGACTGGCGAGCCATCCGGCCACGCCCCCCACGATAATTGCGATGATCCAACCCATTGCAGCGTCCTCCTGTCTTTGCCTGGCGTCGCCTGGAAGAAGAACAAGGGCGCGACGCGGAAGTTCCCGCGCGCGAGTGTCGCACAGGAACCGGCAAAGACAAGCGGATTCGCGGGGGTTGCGCGCCGGCGCGGCAGGCTCAGTACTTGAGCTGCCGCTCGTAGAGGTCGCGGTAGTGCTGGATGCGGGTGACGCGCAGGCCCTGCATCCCGGACCGGTCGACCGCCCGCTGCCACGAGGCGAACTCCTCCAGCGTCAGGTTGTAGCGGTCGAGCACTTCGTCGATCGACAGCAGCCCGCCGTTGACCGCGGCCACGACTTCGGCCTTGCGCCGCACGACCCAGCGCTTCGTTTCCGGCGGGGGCAGGTTCGCCAGCGTGAGCGGTTCCCCGAGGGGGCCGATCACCTGGGCCGGGCGTATCTTCTGGTTCTCGATCATCGCGTCTCTCGGGGGGCTGCGGGCGAGCCATCAACTTCGAATGGCGCGATTGTGTCACCGGGGCGTTTGCCGCCGGCTAAACCGGCAGGGTTAACACCCGCCTTCCGCGGCTTAACGGTTTGCCCGCACGAAGCGGCAGGATCGGCCGAGAAACGGCTGAAGCTGCCTCCGGAGGCGGCGTCGGCCTCCAGCACCGCGCGGACCTCGTGCGCGGTGCCGAGCCGGGCGACCAGCTCGGCCCAGGCGGGCACGCGCAGGTCGCCGGCCGGTGCGCCCCGATCGCGGGCCGGGTGGGGGGGAAACGGTTCCATCATGGACGCCGGTTTAGCGGCGCGTTGTCAAGATCGGGTAAAACGGCGGTTTACCCGGCATTAGGATTGCCGGTCTTGCCCTGAAGCGCGCGCCGTGGTGGCGGGAGCGGGCGCAAGCGTGTATGGGCGCGCTCGATGACGCTTGCCCCGATCCTTTCCGACTGCGGCCTCGATCCCGCCAAGCTGTTCGCGCTGGAGCGCCCGGCCGGCCAATCGCGCATCGTGGTCGCAATGTCGGGCGGGGTCGATTCCTCGGTCGTGGCGGCGCTTGCGGCCGCCAGCGGAGCGGAGGTGATCGGCGTCACCCTGCAGCTCTACGACTACGGGGCCGCAACCGGACGCAAGGGCGCGTGCTGCGCCGGGGACGACATCGCCGATGCCCGCGCCGTCGCCGACCGGCTCGGCATCGCGCACTACGTGATCGATCACGAGAGCGCCTTCCGCGAGGAGGTGGTCGAGCGGTTCGCCGACGAGTATCTCGCCGGCCGCACCCCGGTGCCCTGCATCCGCTGCAACATGGGGCCCAAGTTCACCGACCTGTTCGCCATGGCGCGCGAGCTGGGGGCCGATTGCCTCGCCACGGGCCATTATGTTCGCCGGGTCATCGGCGCGGCTGGACCGGAACTCCACCGCGCCTGCGATCCGGCGCGCGACCAGTCGTACTTCCTCTACGGCACCACCGAGGCGCAGCTCGCCTATCTGCGCTTCCCGCTCGGCGGTCTGCCCAAGGCGCAGGTGCGCGAGCTGGCCGAAGCCGCCGCCCTGCGGACCGCGGCCAAGCCCGACAGCCAGGACATCTGCTTCGTGCCCGACGGCGACTACGCGAAGATCGTCACCGGGCTGCGGCCGGAGGGCGCGCGCCCGGGGGCGATCGTCCACGCCGCCACCGGCGAGCGGCTGGGCACGCACCGGGGCATCGTCCACTTCACCGTCGGCCAGCGCAAGGGGCTGGAGATCGGCGGCCAGCCCGAGCCGCTCTACGTGGTGGGGATCGAGGCCGGGCGGGCCGAGGTGCTGGTCGGCCCGCGGCGGATGCTGGCGGTGGGCGCGGCGCGGCTGGTGGAGACCAACCGGATCGGGCCGCTGCCTGATTCGCCGCTCACCGCCAAGGTCCGCAGCCTCGCGCGGCCGGTGCCGGTCACGCTCGAGGGACCGCTTGGCGAGGGCCGGCCGACCCGGATCGTCTTCGCCGAGCCGGAGTACGGCGTCTCGCCCGGGCAGGCGGCAGTGCTCTATGCCGGCGACCGGGTGGTCGGGGGTGGCTGGATCGACGCGACCGAGGGCTTTGTCTAGCTCTCCCACGGCTCCAGCACGCAGCCGTAGCCTTCGCGGAAGGTAGCGGTGTCGCTCGACAGCAGCGGGAACCGGGCGGTGACGCTGCGCGCCTCGACGTCCTCCACCAGCGTCACCAGCTCCATCCCGGCGAGCCGGTCCTTGCCGCAATCCTCCAGGTCGCGCCCGCCGATGTGCCGGCACGAACAGGCCACCCGCGCGGCGTAGGCGGTCGAGACTTCGGCATAGCCGGTGATCGGGACGCGGAAGTGCCACCCCAGTCCCAGCAGCACCAGCGCCGCCCCCGCGAGCAGCATGCGCGGGCGGAGGGACTGTGCGGGTTTTGCCGTTGCCAAGCCGGTTTCCTTGCGCGAGGGGAGGCGCGCCATGATCGCGCGCTGCACGCCCCTTATCGCCATGCTGGCCCTGCTGCCAAGCCTCGCCGGCTGCGGCAGCGCCCCGGCCGGGTCGGCACCGCTGGACGCGGCCGCGCTCGGGGCGGTGACGGACGATGCCGGTGCCCCGCGCGAGCAGCTCGCGCGCGAGATCGACGACCTGTTCGCCCGCGCGGACCTGGGCGAGACGCGCGCGGTCGTCGTCATGCACGGCGGCCGGATCGCGGCCGAACGCTACGCGCCCGGCTACGATGCCGAGACCCGCTTCGTCAGCTGGTCGATGGCCAAGACGGTGACGGCGGTGCTGATCGGGATGCTGGTCGCCGACGGCCGCCTGCGGCTCGACGAATCGCCGCCGGTGCCGCACTGGCAGCGCCCCGGCGACGCGCGCGGCGAGATCACGCTGCGCCAGCTGCTCCAGATGCGCGCCGGGCTCGACCACACCGAGGCAGGCGACCCGCCCTACGAGTCCTCCGAAGTCCGGATGCTGTTCCTCGACGGGCGCGACGACATGGCCGCCTGGGCCGAGGCGCAGCCGCTCGAGGCCGAGCCGGGGGCGAAGTTCGAGTATTCGAGCAACACCACCGTGATCCTCGCCGACATCGCCGCGCGCGTGCTGAGCCCGAGCGAGGACCCGGACACCCGCCGGCGCGCGGTCGATGACTACCTTCGCGCGCGGGTGTTCGCCCCGCTGGCGATGGACTCGATGGTCGCCGAGTACGACGCCAGCGGCACCCTGATCGGCGGCAGCCTGATGCACGGCACCGCGCGCGACTGGGCCCGGTTCGGCGAGTTCCTGCGCAACAAGGGCTCCTACCGTGGCAGCCAGCTGGTGCCGCGCCGCTGGATCGAGTTCATGACCACGCCCAGCCCGCGCAGCCCGCACTACGGCGGACAGACCTGGCTCAACCGGCCCCACGGCGAGCCCGAGCACCCGCTGTTCCCGACCCGTGCGCCGCACACGGTGTTCGCCGCCATCGGCCACATGGGCCAGTACGTCATCGTCTCGCCCGAACAGCGCACCACCGTGGTCCGCGTCGGCCATTCCGACGCCCCGCAGCGGCGGGTGCTGCTGGAGGAGCTGGCCGACGTGCTGGCGCTCTATCCCGGCAGGTAGAACACGCCCTCCACCACGGTCACGCAGGGGCCGCCGAGCCAGACCCGGTCGCCCTCCAGCCGGCAGGCGAGGTCGCCGCCGCGCGCGCTCGCCTGATGGGCCGAGAACGCCGCGCGCCCCAGCCGCGCGGCCCAGTAGGGAGCCAGCACCGCGTGGGCCGAGCCGGTCACGCTGTCCTCGTCGACCCCGCCGCCGGGCACGAATACCCGGCTGACCACGTCGGCCCGCTCGCCCGGCGCGGTGCAGATGAACTGCTCGTTGCCCAGCCCGCCGAGCCCGCGCAGGTCGGGGTCGAGCGCCCGCACCGCCGCCTCGTCGGGGTAGAGGAACAGGTTGTAGCGGTCGGGACTGCGCCACACCTCCAGCGGCTCCGCCCCCAGCAGCGCGACCGCCTCGGGCCAGGTGCCGGGCGCGGTCGGGATCGCGGGGAGGGCGAGCTCGTATCCCGCGCTGCTGCGCCGCACCTCCAGCACGCCGGCCTGGCGGGTGCGGAAGGTGACGCGCTCCCCGCCGTCGCGCGCCAGCAGGACATGGCCCGAGGCGAGCGTGGCATGGCCGCACAGCCGCACTTCGGAAGCGGGGGTGAACCAGCGCAGCTCCCAGTCCGCCGCGCCAGTGGCGTCGGGCACGACGAAGGCGGTCTCGGCAAACCGGTTCTCCTCCGCGATCGCCTGGAGCACGGCATCGGGCAGCCAGGCGTCGAGCGGCATGACCGCGGCCTGGTTGCCGCTGAACGGGCGGTCGGCGAAGGCATCGACGTGCCAGTAGGGCAGGGCGCTCATCGGGTCTCTCCTCCTCGCCGGGCCGCGCCCGGCAGCAGTTCCTCGGCCGCCAGCCCGGCCTCGCGCCGCAGCCCGGCGGGATCGGGGTGGATCAGCACCTCCACTCCCGGAAACTCGGCCTCGAGCCGCGCTTCCAGCTCGTCCATCACCCGGTGCGCCTCGGCGACGGTCATCGCCGGGTCGACCGCGGCGTGGAACTGGACGAACTCGCGCGTCCCGCTGCTGCGGGTGCGCAGGTCGTGCACCCCCTGGAGCTCGGGATGGCGGGCGAGCACTTCGACGAACCGCTCCCGCCGCTCCTCCGGCCATTCGCGGTCCATGATCTGGTCGACCGCCTCCGCCCCGGCGCGCCAGGCACCCCACAGCAGCCAGGCGGCGATGGCCAGCCCGAACAGCGGGTCGGCGCGGGTCAGGCCGAGGTACTGGTCGAGCACCAGCGCGGCGATCACCGCCAGGTTGAGCAGCAGGTCGGACTGGTAGTGGACATGGTCGGTGCGGATCGCGACCGATCCGGTGCGGCGGATCACGTGCCGCTGCCAGGCGAGCAGCGCCAGCGTGGCCGCGATCGCGACCAGCGAGACCGCAATGCCCTCTCCCGCCGCCGCCGTGTCGCCGCCTTCGACCAGGTGCCCCAGCGCCCGCGCGGCGATGCCGGTGGCCGAGACCGCGATCAGCATGACCTGGACGACCGCCGCCAGCGCCTCGGCCTTGCCGTGGCCGAAGCGGTGGCTCTCGTCCGGCGGGCGCGCGGCGATCCACACCCCCACCAGCGTGACCACGCTCGCCACCAGGTCGAGCGCGGTGTCGGCGAGGCTGCCGAGCATCGCGCTCGAACCGGTGCGCCAGCTCGCCCAGCCCTTCAGACCGACCAGGAACAGCGCGGTCGCGATCGAGGCATAGGCCGCGCTGCGGGTCAGCCCGGCGCGGGTCGGGTGGTCGTGCGCGCTCACGGATAGAGCAGGGTGCTGCGCCACGGGCCTGGCGGGCTCTCGCGTTCGAACCGGCGTCGGTCGTGCATCCGGCCCGGACGGTCGAGCCAGAACTCGATCGCTGTCGGCGCGAGGCGGAAGCCCGTCCACTGCGGCGGGCGCACGATCACGCTGCCTTCGGGGTAGCGCGCCTCCAGCCTGGCGAGGCGGGCATGGTAGTCGGCCCGGTCCGCCAGCGGCTGCGACTGGTCGCTTGCCGCGGAGGCGAGCTGCGACACCCGCGGGCGCGAGTGGAAGTAGGCGTCGGCCTCGGCCGGGGTCACTTCGGCGAGCGGGCCCTCGATGCGGATCTGGCGGCGCAGGCTCTTCCAGTGGAACAGCAGCGCGGCCTGACTGTTGGCGCGGATCTCCGCTCCCTTGCGGCTCTGGGCATTGGTGTAGAACACGAACCCGGCCGGATCGTGCCCCTTGAGCAGCACCATGCGGACCGAAGGCGCACCCTGCGGCGTCGCCGTCGCCAGCGCCATGGCGTTGGCATCGTTGGGTTCGGCCGCTCCGGCCTCGGCATACCAGGCCTCGAAGATGGCGAAGGGGTCGCCGGCGGGGATGGCGCTCTGGTCAGGTTCCCGGTTCATCGCTCGCACTGCACGCTTGGACCGCTTGTTACACAGTCCTGAAGAAGAAAAACCGCCCCCTCGCGCCGGGCTGCACCGGCAGCCGGATCGGCAGCGGTCGGCAGCAGGGCGCAGGCGGGGCGGCGGCGGATCATGGCGCCGCTCTAGGCGTTCGGCCTGCTGTAGGAAAGCCTTGCGCGCTTGCGCGAACCGGCTGTTGCACCTAGCTGACACACCATGAGCGATCCCTACGCGACTCTCGGCGTCGCCCGCACGGCGTCCGAGAAGGACATCAAGAGCGCCTATCGCAAGCTCGCCAAGGAGCTGCACCCCGATCGCAACCGCGACAACCCCGCCGCCGCCGAACGCTTCAGCAAGGTGACGCAGGCCTACGATCTGCTGTCCGACGCGGGCAAGCGCGCGCAGTTCGACCGGGGAGAGATCGACGCCGAGGGCAATCCGGCCAATCCCTTCGCCGGGATGGGCGGCGGCTTCGGCGGGCGGTCGGGGGCGGGCTATGGCGGCCAGGGCGGGTTCCGCCCGGAAGACCTGCAAGGCTACGGCGCCGAGGGAATCGACCTGGGCGACCTGTTCGACGGGCTGTTCGGCGGAGGCGGCGGCGGGCGGCGCGGCCCCGGGGCCGGCGGCTTTGCCGGCCAGCGCCGTCCGCCGCCTCGGGGCGCGGACGTCGCCTATCGCCTGCGCGTGCCCTTCACCGACGCGGCCACCCGCAAGGACCAGCGCATCACCCTCGCCGATGGCAAGACCATCGACCTCAAGCTTCCCGCCGGGCTGGAGGACGGCACCCAGATGCGCCTCAAGGGCAAGGGCGAGGCCGGGCCGGGCGGCGCGGGCGACGCGATCGTCACCCTCGTGCTCGACCGCCACCCGCACTTCCGGCGCGAGGGCGACGACGTGCGGCTCGACCTGCCGATCACGCTCGACGAAGCGGTCAGCGGCGGCAAGGTGCGCTGCCCGACCGTCGACGGCGCGGTCATGCTGACGATCCGGCCGGGCACCGGCAGCGGCACCGTGATGCGGCTCGCCGGCAAGGGCTTCTCGAGGAAATCGGGCGGGCGCGGCGACCAGCTGGTCACGCTCGAGATCCAGCTGCCGGCCGACGTGGCGGAACTCGCGCGCCGGCTCGAGGGTTGGCAGGACGGCGGCAATCCCCGCGCCCGGCTGGGAGTATAGGCCCGCCCGGCCTGCGGGCTGCCGCAGTTGCAGGAGGACGATCCATCGCTACCCGGACAAAGGCCGAGCCCGTCGACAACGACAACGACAACCTTGTCACCTCCCACAGCCCCGAGGCGCGGCGGCACCGCGCGGTGCGGCTGCGCGGCGGGATCGAGCGCCGGGTCGGCCCCGGCACCCGCGCGTTCGAGATCGTCAAGCGGGTGGCGCTGGGCACTTTCAACGACGGCTTCATCCACGCCGGCAACCTCGCCTACATGAGCGTGCTGGCGATCTTCCCCTTCTTCATCACCGGGGCGGCGGTGTTCTCGCTGTTCGGCGAGGAGAGCGAGCGGCTGGCCACGGTCAACGCGATCATGCGCGCGCTGCCGCCGGTGGTGGCCGAGGTGATCGAGCCGGTCGCGCGCTCGGTGGTGGAGGCGCGCACCGGCTGGTTCCTGTGGGCCGGCGGGCTGGTCGGCCTGTGGACCGTGGGCAGCCTGGTGGAGACGATCCGCGACGTGCTGCGCCGCGCCTACGGCACCCGGCCGACGCGCGGGTTCTGGGCCAACCGGCTGCTTTCCACCGGGGTCATCCTGCTCGCCGTTATCCTGCTCATGCTCAGCCTGATCGCGCAAGTGCTGATCGGCGCGGCGCAGCAGGTGATCGACGCCTATTTCCCGCTGCTCGAGGACATCCTCTCGCAGCTCGCCTTCGGCCGCCTCATCCCCGCGTTCGGGGTGTTCGCCTCGATCTACCTGCTGTTCTACACCCTGGCCCCCCATGCCTATCGCGAGCGGCGCTACCCCAAGTGGCCCGGCGCGCTGCTGACCACGGTGTGGTGGGTCTCGGTCACGCTGGCGCTGCCGCCGGTGCTGGCGAGCTTCTTCAGCTACGACCTCACCTATGGCGCATTGTCGGGGGCGATGATCGTGCTGTTCTTTTTCTGGCTGGTTGGGCTAGGGATGGTGGTCGGCGCGGAACTGAACGCGGCCCTGGCGGTGACGCCCGAGGAAGAGGCCGCCGCGCAGTGCGACGGTGAGGAGGAGAAAGCCGCATGAGCGGTCTGATGGAGGGGAAGCGGGGCCTGATCATGGGCCTTGCCAACGACAAGTCGCTGGCATGGGGGATCGCCCGCAAGCTGCGCGAGCACGGTGCCGAACTGGCGTTCTCGTACCAGGGCGAGGCGCTGGCCAAGCGGGTGATCCCGCTCGCCGCGCAGCTGGGGAGCGACTTCACCTTCGACTGCGACGTGTCCGACATGGCCGCGCTCGACCAGGCGTTCGGGACGCTGGCGGCGCGCTGGCCGACGATCGACTTCGTGGTCCACGCGATCGGCTTTTCCGACAAGAGCGAGCTGCGCGGCAAATATGTCGACACCAGCCTCGACAACTTCCTGATGACGATGAACATCTCCGCCTACAGCCTGGTCGCGGTGACGCAGCGCGCGGCGCGGATGATGCCCGATGGCGGTTCGATCCTGACGCTGACCTATTACGGCGCGGAGAAGGTCATCCCGCACTACAACGTGATGGGCGTGGCCAAGGCGGCGCTGGAGACCAGCGTGAAGTATCTCGCCAACGATCTCGGCCCGCAGAACGTGCGCGTCAACGCGATCAGCGCCGGCCCGGTCAAGACGCTGGCGGCGAGCGGGATCGGCGATTTCCGCTACATCCTCAAGTGGAACGAGCTCAACTCGCCGCTGCGGCGCAACATCACGATCGAGGATGTCGGCGGCAGCGCGCTCTATTTCCTCTCCGGCCTGTCCTCCGGCGTGACCGGGGAAACGCACCATGTCGATGCCGGCTACCACGTGGTCGGGATGAAGCAGGAGGACGCGCCCGACATCGCGCTCGACCGGTGATCGGCCGCACCCGTCGCGCACGGAGTTGAAACCGCGCGCTTTGCTGCTAAAGCTGCCCGCCAGGCACTGGGGTCTGACCGGCAAGATGGGTAGGTAATGAACCTTTTTCGCACACTGGGCGGGCTGCTGCTCCCCTGCGGGCTGCTGGCGGCCTGTTCCTCGGGGCCGCGGGCGGACATCGAATATGCCCCGGCCGTGATGCCCGCGCCGGTCCCGGCAACGGCCACCATCAGCCTGGAGGAGGTCTACCGGCTGCTGCCGCAGGACGAACTGCAGGTCACCGTCTTCCGGGTTCCCGAGCTGACCGGCACCTACCGCGTGTCGCAGAGCGGCACGGTCGGGCTGCCGCTGATCGGCGAGGTGCCCGCCGCCGGGCTGAGCGTGGCCGAACTGGGCCGCGAGCTCGAGCGCCGCTACGGCGGGCGCTATCTCCAGGATCCGAGCATCCAGGTCGAGGTGCTCAAGACCACCGCCGCCCGGTTCGTGGTCGAGGGGGCGGTCCGCAATCCGGGCACCTTCCCGCTCGACAGCCGCACGACCCTGCTGGAAGCGGTCGCGCTGGCCGACGGGCTCGATCTCGACACCGCCAATCCGGAACGGGTGGTGGTGATCCGCAAGACCGACGAGGGCACGTTCCGCGCCGCTTACGACATCCGCCAGGTGCGCGAGGGGCTGATGCCGAATCCGCGCATCTATGCGGGCGACATCGTGGTGGTCGACGGTTCCATGCTGCGGCGCGATTTCCGCGACATCATCCGCACGGTGCCGTTGCTGGGGATTTTCGTGCGTTGAGCTGCCGGCCACTGACCCGCTGCACGACCATTCTGAAAGGATAGGGCGCTTGGACGCTGACATTCAATCCGGCAACGCGAGCACGCCTCGGGACGGGCCAACGGCTGCGGGCTATACCCGCTACGGCAGCGAGAGCAGCGGGCTGGCCGATCTCCAGCTTGCCAGCGTCATCACCGCGATCAGGCGCAATCGCCTGCTGATCGCGGGGGTGACGCTGCTCGGGCTCCTGGCCGGCTTCCTCATCGCGGCCGCCACGCCGAACGTCTATGAGGCCGCCGCGCAGATCGAGGTCAACCCGGAAACCCTGCGCGCGGTCGAGATCGAGGGGCAGGAGGGCCAGGCTGCCGAGATCGACACGACCTACCTCCAGACCCAGCTCGAACTGCTGCGCACGCGCGTGCTGCAGGAGCGGGTGGTGCGCGAGCTGCGGCTCGATGTGGCCGGCGACGCCGCCGGCACCCCCAAGATGCGGCTCGACGCTGCGGTCGATCGGCTGGAGAACGCCGTCACCGTGTCGCAGCTGGAAGACACCCGGCTGTTCCGGATCGTGGTCGAGGACACCGATCCGGCGCGCGCGGCGCGGATCGCCAACGCCTATGCCGAGGAGTTCATCGCGCTCAACATCGAGCGGCAGCTGGGCACGAGCGCGTTCGCGCGGGAGTTCCTCGCCGACCAGATCCGCGACACCCGGGCGAACCTGGAGAACTCCGAGCGCGCGCTGGTGGAATATGCCCGTTCGCAGGGGATCATCAGCCTGACTTCGCCCGGTGCGGACGGCACCAACACCGAATCGCTCGCGGTCCGCAGCCTTGCCGACGTCAACAGCGCGCTGATCGAGGCGCGGGTGCGCCGGATCAACGCCGAGGAGAAGATGCGCTTCGAGGCGAGCAAGCCGGACAACATCGCCGAACGCTCGACGCTGCAGGGCCAGCTTGCGCTGCTGCGGGCCGAGTACGAGCAGAAGGCGGAGCTGTTCAAGCCCGAGTATCCGGAGATGGTGGCGCTGCAGCAGCAGATCCGCTCGCTCGAGCAGTCGCTCGCCAACCTGCGCACGCAAGGGCAGGGCGAAACCATGCGCGCCCTGCGCAACGAGTACAACGCCGCGCTCGGCGAGGAGCGCCAGCTCCAGGCGCAGCTGGCCGCGCTGGAGACCTCGGCCCTGTCGGAACGGGGCGATTCGATTCAGTACAACATCCTCAAGCGCGACGTGGATACCAACGCCGCGCAGTACGACGCGCTGCTCGAGCGGTTCAAGCAGATCGGCACGGCCGCGACCCAGGTGCAGAACCTGATCTCGGTGGTCGAGCCGGCCAATGTGCCGACCGAACCGGTCCGTCCGAACCTGGCGGTCAACCTTGCTCTCGGGCTGATCGCCGGCCTGATCCTGGGCCTGGTCATCGCCGTGCTCACCAGCATCCTGAGCGGGAAGGTGCGCTCGATGACCGATGTCGAGCAGCTGCTGGGCGAGAAGGCACTGGGAGCCATCCCCAAGGGCGGGTTCGACAGCATCGTGGCCGAACTGCGCGATCCCAAGTCGGAGATCTACGAGGCCTTCCTGTCGCTCGCCAACCGGATGCGGTTCGCGACCGAGCGCGGGTTCCCGCGGCTCATGTCGCTGTCCAGCACGCTTCCGGCAGAGGGCAAGTCGTCCTCCACCTTCGGCCTCGCCCACGTGCTGGCGCGGCAGGGGCGCAGGGTGATCGTGCTCGACGCCGACTTGCGAATGCCGACGTTCCTCGGTCTGGAGCGGAACGAGGTCCTGCCCGACCTCAGCCGCCAGATCCGCGCCACCCAGGGTCGCGGCATCACCGAGGTGCTCATCGGCGAAGCGCGTCCCGAGGAGGTGATCGTCTCGATCAGCGAGCGGTTCGATCTCCTGCCCAGCGGCGACACGCCGCCCAATCCGGCCGAACTGCTGTCGAGCGAGGCCTGGGCGGCTCTGGTCCGCAGCCTGACCGACAAGTACGACCACGTCATCATCGATTCGCCGCCTGTGCTGGGGCTGGCCGATGCCCCGATGATCGCCTCGATGGTCAACGCCACCCTGTTCATCGTCCAGTCCGACCGCGCGCTGAGCCAGCAGGTCCGCAGCGCGATCCGCCGCCTGCGCGACAACAACGGCAAGGTCATCGGCGTGGTCCTGACCCAGGCCAATCCCGGCAGCTCCGACGACGCCTACGACTACTACCAGTACTCCTACAGTTACGGGGAGAGCGAGGCGACCGGCTGGCGCCGGTGGCTCCAGGCGCTCCGGCGCTAGCATGGCGCGCGGGGCTCAGGCGCGGACTGCCCGTGTACCCGGCCGCCGGTCTCGCGGCAGCCGGGTCGTGGCGGGGCTGTTCGCGCTGGCGGCCGCCGCGCTGGTGGTCACGGTCGCCTGGGCCGGTTTTGTCAGGCAGTTGCCTCCGGGGGCCGTGGCAATCCTGCCCGAGGCGGCCCGGCCGGGCACGGCTGCCGACCTGCGGGGGCGGATCGCGCGCGACGGCAGCCCGGTGCCGGGCAGCGGCGGCGCGCTCTCCCCGGCCGAATTGCGCCACTTCAACCGGCGCCTGCCGCTCCATCCCCAGCCCTATGCCGCAGGCGGGGCCGCTGCCTTCGCCGCCGGCGACCGGGCAGCGGGGCTGGCGCTGTTCGAGGCCGCACGGCGACAGGACCCGCGCAGCCGCCCGGTCCGGCTGAGCCTGGCCCGGCTCTACCTGGAGGAGAGCCGCATGGACGAGGCGGCGCTGGAGCTCTATTCCGCCGCGGCGCTGTTCCAGGGCGACAGCCGGCTGATCATGGCGACGATCCGCGCCGGGAGCCTCGATCCGCGGTTCCGGGAGGCAGTGCTGCGCCTGGTGGAGGAGCGGCCCGAACGCGCCGCCGTGCTCTACCGGCTGATCACCTACAGCGATGCCCTGGCCGACCCTCTGGTGCGCGACATGATCCGCCGCCATCCCCCACGCTCCTCCAACGCGCGCCGGATCATTCCCATGCTGGTCCGGCAGGGTGCCGTGGACGAGGCCCTGGCGACCTGGCGGGCCGAGCTGGGGCTGGCCCCCGACGCGCCGCTCGCCTGGCCGCAGGACCCCGGCTACCGGCGCGGGTTCGGTTCGGGCGTGTTCGGCTGGCGTGATCGCACCTCGCGCCTGGGCCGCGTCGCCGTGGTCGAGGACGGTGCGATGAAGGGCGGCCAGGCGCTCTCGGCAACCTTTTCCGGCGACGGCTCGGAGGTCCTGCTGTCGCAGCAGGTCGTGCTCGCCCCGGGCCCGCATGGCTGGCGGATACCCTACCGCCGGGTGAGCTGGCTCGGGCCGGCCGAGCTCGTGTGGGAACTGGCGTGTCCCGGCGGTGAGCCGCTGGGCAGCGCCCGCCTGACCGGGGCCGGCGCGCCGTCGGGGACGCTGACATTGAGGGCGAGCGTGCCGGCCGGATGCCGGGTGCAGGAATTGCGCCTGCGCGCGGCGGGCGAGGCGGCTGCGAACGAGGCCGATGTGCAGTTCGGCCCGTTCGAGGCCGCGGCGGGAGCGGAGCAGTGACGGGGGCCATGGACGCAACGAGCGCGCCGCAGGGCGCGGCGGCGGGGGAAGACTCGGCACCGGGCGACCTCTCGCCCGGTGGCCCCGCCCCCTTCGGGCTCGCCTTGCCGGGCTATCTCGGGCTCTGCCTGGTGCTCGGGGGAGCGAGCGGCGACGGGCCGATCCTGAACGGCGTGGTCCAGCTCGCCGGGGTCGCGCTGCTCTGGCGGGCGAGCGGCCATGCGGCGGCGCCGGACCTCGCGGGGACCGCCGTTCTGCGCGCGCTGCGCTACCTTCTCCTCGCGCTGGCCGCATGGATCGTGCTCCAGCTCGTCCCGCTGCCGGCCGGGCTGTGGACGGCGCTGGAGCCGCGCGGAACGATCGCGGCGCAGATGGCGTTGCTCGGCAATGTCCCGGGCTGGCGGCCGCTCGCGATCGAATGGGAACGCACGCTCGTCTCGATGACCGGGTTCATCCCCCCGCTGGCCGTGGCCGCCATGGCCGTGCGCGCGGAGCGTGCGGCGCTGGGGCGCGCGGTCGCGGTGCTGGCAGCGGTCGCGGTCGCCGCGCTGCTGCTCGGCGCGGCGCAGGTCATCGCCGGATCGCAGCACGATCTGACCTTCTACCGGCACACGGTGGCCGGCGCCCCGGCCGGGTTCTTCGCCAACTACAACCATGCCGCCACGCTGCTCTGTGCTGCGGCAGCCCTGGCGATACCCGGGGCCGTGCCGCAGCGCCGGCCGGGCGACCAGCCGGGCTTCGCCTGGCTCGGCTGGCTCGCGCTGGCGGCGCTGTTTGTCGCCGGTGCCCTGCTCAACCGGTCGCTCGCCGGGCTCGGGCTCGGCCTGGCGGTGGCGGCCTATTGCGCGCTGGTTCTGGTCAACCGCAAGCTCACCGGCATCGGCCGCCGGGTCGCGGCCGGTGCCGCCCTGCTGGCCACCGCGGCGGCGGGTCTCGCGATCTGGTTCGCCCCGCGCAGCCTGGCGGACCAGTTCCTGGTGGAGAATGCCTCGGTCCAGTCGCGCGGCTACCTGTGGGCGCAGACCTGGCAGGCGGTCGGCGACAGTTTTCCCGCCGGGGTGGGGCTGGGCAACTTCCGCTGGGTCTTCCCCCGCTACGAAGACCTGCAAGTGACCCTCGCCAACTACGCCAACCACGCCCACAACGACTGGCTCGAGTTTCTGCTCGAAGGCGGGCTGTTCGCGCTCGTGCTGCTGGCCCTGCTGGGCTGGCTGATCGCTGCCGCCGCCCGGGCGGCGCTGGCCGGTGCGCCGGCGGGCGAGCCGGTGCGCCGGCTGGCCCCGTTCGTGGTCCTGGCGATCCTCATGGCGCACAGCGTGGTTGACTATCCGCTCCGCACCGCGGCGCTCGCGGCCGTGGGGGCGCTGGCCCTGGTGATGGCGATGCGCGGCTACGCCCTGGGGGAGCGGCGGACGGACTGACCCGCCACCCGTACGCCCCGACCTGGCGGCGTCCCTGCTAGAACCCGATACCTCGGCGGACGGCCGCAGGCTCCAGCGCCATGCCGGAAGCGGGGCGAGCAGCGACGGGGCCCCCGCGCCGCCGCCGCGCCTCCAGCAAGGCCCGGTCCGCCAGCGCGAACGAGACGGCGATCAGGAGCCAGAAGATCGAGAACCGGATCCCGTTGTGGGTGATCCCGTAAAGGGTCGGCGGCAGCACCACGCAGATGGTGGCCAGCAGGCCGAAGGCCCGGAACACCGTCTTGGCCCAGAGGATGTAGAACGCCATGAAGATGACCAGCCCGAGCAGCCCGTAGCTGGAGACGATCGCGCCGAAGGTCGAGTGGACCTCGTGGCCGATGGCACTGTTGATCCGCTCGGTCCCATGGCCGAGCAGGATTTCGAAGAAATTGCCCTCGAGGAACTGGAAGTATCCGCGCGCCGCCAGCGAGGAATCGCCTTCGCTGGTCATCCGCATCAGCCGTTCGAAGAACAGGAAGTCGTCCAGCCGCCCCGCGCCGACCGAGCGGTACACCGCGACAGCGGCGGCGAGGAACCCGGCGGTCCAGGCGAGGATGCCCAGGCGCGACTGGTGCGAGGGCTTGAACACCAGGAACAGCACGATGAGATTGGCGACCAGCGCCGCCTTGGACAGCGAGATCACGCTCATCCCGAACGCGCCCAGGTACAGCAGGGCCGCCATCCAGTACGACAGGAGATTGGCGCGGTAGAGCAGGTAGGCGAAGGAGATCAGGCAGACCGAGTAGTAGCCGAGCTGGTTGGGGTTGTTGAACGAGCCGGTGGTCCGTCCCGCATCGCCCATTTCGTAGAGGTCGACCCCCTGCAGCACCATGAACGTGAAGGCCAGTGCGAACGAGAGCAGGAGACCGGTCCTGAAGGCTTTCGCGCCCCAAGCCATCGTGAACGAATAGACGGAGATCGCCAGGACCGCATTGTAGACGATGTACAGCCCGTGGATCACGCTGTCGGCATTGCCGTAGAGAGCGGAGGCGGCCAGTTCGACGCAGAGCGCGTAGATCGCCAGGAGCACGACCAGCGCCGACCAGAGCGCCAGCTTCACGCCGAAAAGGGGGATGATGAACAGGACAGCGAGTTGGAACAGCGCGTGCGAGAACTGGATCGACCCGGACTCGAACGTGTAGATCGGCAGGAACATCGTCGCCACCGTCAGCACCAGCCCGGCCAGGCTGCCCAGGGTCGGCGCGTGATCTGATCGCATAAAGGGATTGCCGTTCACAGTTTTTTGCCCTTGAGAGCGTTCCGAACCCGCCCGCAGCAGCTGGCGGGTGCCCTGTTCAGCCAAGACGAAGTGATGACATGACCATGGCGAAGCGGTGCCTGTTCATCTGTTATGGGTATCCCCCATCATCGACACCGGGGGCGGTCCGGGTCAGCCGTATCGTCAAGCGGCTGCCGTTGCAAGGCTGGCAGCCGCTGGTGATGACGGCGGGCGAACAGGGCCTGATGCGATCCTCGGGCCTGGCCGATCCGCTGGCGGGCGAGCCGGGCAGCGTGATCCGGGTTGCCGATCCGCTCGCCGGGGCGGTCAAGGCGGCGGGGGGCAGCGTCAACGTGGTCGGCCAGTCGCCGACCCTCGCGGTGCGGCTGGCCAGGACCGTCCTGTTCCCCGACCGCTCCGCTCCCTGGGCAATGCGGCTGCGCCTGGCGCGGGACGCGGTCCGCAAGGCGGCACCCGACGTCGTCGTCTCCACCGCGCCCACTTTGTCGACCCACCTCGCGGCGCGCGGCCTGGCGCGGGCTGCGGGCGTGCCGTGGATCGCGGAGTTCCGCGATCCGGTCAGCTGGCTGCCCGAGCAGGACGAGACCGGGCCGTGGCGCCGCAGGGCCCTCGCCGCGATCGAGCGGTGGGTGGTCGAGAACGCCGACGCCACCGTCACCATCTCCGAGGCCTTCAGCGAGTATTTCCGCAGCCTCTACCCTGCCGCGCGCATCCACACCGTGCCCAACGGGATCGATTTCCGCCCCGAGGCGATCGAGGCGGCGCTCGCCGCGCGCGCGGCGCGGCTGGCTGCCAAGCGGCCGGGCGACCCGCTGGTGCTGGTCCATGCCGGCGCGCTCTACAACGGCGCACGCGAGCCCGGCCCGCTGATCGCGGCGGCCAAGCGGGCCGCGGAGGGCTCCGCAAGGCCGATCCGGCTGCGCTTCATCGGCCCCGATTCGCATCTCGCCGGCAAGGCCGCGGCCGAACTCGGCGCGTCGGACCTGGTCGAGGTCGTCGGAGCCATGGACCATGCCGCCACCGTGCGCGAGACCGAGCAGGCCGACGTGGTGGTCGCCCTGCTCCACCGCGATCCGGTCGCCCGGATCGGGATCATGAGCAAGTTCTTCGACTATGCCGCCACCGGCAACCCGGTGCTCGTGGTCGGCGAGCGCGAGGCGATGCTCTCGCGCATCGTCGAGGACGAGGGCGCCGGTGCCGCCTTCGCCTACGACGACACGGCCGGGCTGGCTGCCTGGATCGGGCGGACCGCAGCCGACCCGGCAGGGTTCAGCTGCGACACGCTTGCGCTCGCCGGCAACTGGTCGGCAGACAGCATGGCCCGCCAGATGGCAGCCGTGCTCGACCAGGTCGTCGCCCGGCAGCGGGGCTGACCGGAAGCCTATTGCCTCCACCAGGCTGACCGCCTACGAGGCCGCCGGGCCGCATCGTTCCCACTGCGCAAGGATCGCGTCTGACCGTGAAGAACTTCGCACTCATCGGCGCGGCCGGCTATATCGCCCCCCGCCATATGCGCGCCATCAAGGACACCGGCAATCGCCTCGCGGTGGCGTTCGACACCAGCGATTCGGTCGGGATCATCGATTCCTTCTTTCCCGACGCGGACTACTTCACCGAGTTCGAGCGGTTCGACCGCGAGGTCTACCGCCGCCACCGCGAGGAGGACGCGAACCGGATCGACTATGTCTCGATCTGTTCGCCCAACTACCTGCACGATGCGCACTGCCGCTTCGCGCTGCGTTCCGGGGCGGACGCGATCTGCGAGAAGCCGCTGGTGCTCAACCCGTGGAACCTCGACGGGCTGATCGACATGGAGGCCGACACCGGCCGGCGGATCTACACCATCCTCCAGCTGCGCCTGCACCCGGCGATCATCGCGCTCAAGGAAAAGGTCGCCGCCACCCCGCGCGACACCAAGTACGAAGTCGACCTGACCTACATCACCTCGCGCGGCAAATGGTACATGCAGAGCTGGAAGGCCGACGAGAAGAAGGCCGGCGGCATCGCCACCAACATCGGCGTCCATTTCTTCGATATGCTCCACTACGTGTTCGGGGCGCTGCAGGACAACGTCGTGCACCTCCACGACGACCGCCATGCCGCCGGCTACCTCGAGTTCGAGCGGGCGCGGGTGCGCTGGTACCTGTCGATCGACCTCGCCGACGTGCCGGAAGAGGCGCGCGCCAAGGGGCAGGCGACCTGGCGCTCGATCACGGTCGATGGCGAGGAGATCGAGTTTTCCGGCGGGTTCACCGACCTGCACACCCTTTCCTACGAGGCGATCCTGCGCGGCGAGGGCTTCCCGGTGGCGGAAAACCGCACCGCGATCGAGGCGGTCAGCCATATCCGCACGTCCCCGGTCGTCGCGGCCGGGTCGGGCGGCCATCCCTTCCTGTCGAGGTGACGCCCGCGTGAAGCTCCTGTCTGTCGTCGGCGCAAGGCCGCAGTTCATCAAGGCGAGCGTGGTCAGCCTGGCGCTGCAACGCGCCGGGATCGAGGAGCTGCTGCTGCACACCGGGCAGCATTTCGATGCCAACATGTCCGACGTGTTCTTTTCCGAACTCGGCATTCCCGAACCCTCGATCCGGCTCGACATCCACGGCGGCTCGCACGGGGCGATGACCGGGCGGATGCTGGAATCGATCGAGCAGGCATTGCTGGAGCACCGGCCCGACCGGGTGCTGGTCTATGGCGACACCAACTCGACTCTTGCCGGGGCGCTCGCCGCAGCCAAGCTGCACATCCCGGTCGCGCACGTGGAGGCCGGTCTGCGCAGCTTCGACCGGCGGATGCCGGAAGAGCTCAACCGGATCGTGACCGACCAGCTGTCCGACGTGCTCTATTGCCCGACCGGTGCTGCCATTGCCAACCTGGCGAGCGAGGGGATCGGCACCGGGCGCAGCACCACCGCGGTGCTGCAGGTCGGCGACGTGATGGAGGATTCTACCCGGCTGTTCGCCCGGGCCGCCCGCGCGCCAGCCGCGCTCGCGGACCGCAAGGGGTTTGTCCTCGCCACGCTGCACCGGGCGGAGAACACCGACGATCCGGCGCGGCTGGCGGCGCTGGTCGGCGCGCTGAACACGCTGCACCGGCAATTCCACGTCATTCTGCCGGTCCACCCGCGCACGCGCGCCGCTATCGCCGGGGCGGGGCTGTCGCTGGAGGTGGAGGCGGTCGATCCGGTCGGCTATCTGGAAATGCTGTGGCTGATCGACCGGTGCGGGCTGGTCGTGACCGACAGCGGGGGCTTGCAGAAGGAAGCGTTCTTCATGGGCCGCCCCTGTGTCACCACCCGCGACACCACCGAATGGGTGGAACTGGTCGAGGCCGGGGTCAACGTGCTGGCCGGGGCCGATCAGGCGCGGATCGTGGCCGAGGCAGAGGCGCGGATCGGGGCGAAGGTGCACAACGACGGCACGCTCTATGGCGGCGGCACGGCGGCGGATCGAATCGCCGCCGACCTCGCGGAGCGCGGCTGAGCCATGCCCGCCCCCTTCATCCACGAGACCGCGATCGTCGACCAGGGCGCGCAGATCGGCGAGGACAGCCGGGTGTGGCACTGGGTCCACGTGTGCGGCGGGGCGCGGATCGGGCGCGGGTGCTCGCTCGGGCAGAACGTGTTCGTCGGCAACCGGGTGGTGATCGGCGACAACGTCAAGATCCAGAACAACGTCTCGGTCTATGACGATGTGACGCTGGAGGACGGCGTGTTCTGCGGTCCGTCGATGGTCTTCACCAATGTCTACAACCCGCGCGCGCGGGTGGAGCGCAAGTCCGAATACAGGCCCACGCTGGTGCGCGAAGGCGCGACGCTGGGGGCCAACTGCACCATCGTGTGCGGCGTCACCATCGGGGCCCATGCCTTCGTCGGCGCGGGCAGCGTGATCATCCGCGACGTGCCCGACCATGCGCTGATGGTCGGCAACCCGGCGCGCCAGGCCGGCTGGATGAGCGCGCACGGCGAACGGCTCGACCTGCCGCTGGAAGGCGAGGGCTCGGCCCGGTGCCCGGCCACCGGCACTCTCTACCGCCTGCGCGGCAGTACCGTGTCCATCGAGGAGACAGCGGCATGAGCCTTCCCTTCATCGACCTCGGCGCGCAGCAGGATCGCATCCGCCTGGAACTCGACCGGCGCATCGCCGCGGTCCTGGCGCACGGCCAGTACATCCTCGGACCCGAAGTGGCCGAGCTGGAGGAGCGGCTGGCCGCCTTTGCCGGGGCGGCGCACTGCATCTCGGTCGCCAACGGCACCGATGCCCTGCAGATCGCGCTGATGGCCCTGGGCGTGGGGCCGGGCGACGAGGTGATCACCCCCTCGTTCAGCTATATCGCCACCGCGGAAACCGTGGCGGTGCTGGGCGCGCGGCCCGTCTATGTCGACATCGACCCAACCAGCTACCTGATCGACCTCGACCGGATAGAGGCCGCGATCACCGCGCGGACGAAGGCGATCATCCCGGTCTCGCTCTATGGCCAGTGCCCGGACTTCGCCGCGATCGAGGCGATTGCCGCGCGCCACGGCGTGACCGTGATCGAGGACGGCGCGCAGAGCTTCGGCGCGGAGCATCACGGCCGGCGCAGCGGGGCGCTGTGCACGATCGGCTGCACCAGCTTCTTCCCGTCCAAGCCGCTCGGCTGCTACGGCGACGGCGGGGCGATGTTCACCTCCGACCCTGACCTTGCCACCCGCATCCGCCAGATCGCCCGCCACGGACAGGACCGGCGCTACCATCATATCCGGGTGGGGGTGAACAGCCGGCTCGACACGCTGCAGGCGGCGATCCTGCTGGCCAAGCTGGACGTCTTCGCCGACGAGCTGGACGCGCGCGACCGGGTCGCTGCGCTCTATGCCGCAGCTCTCGGCGAGGCGGGCATCGCCGCCCCGGTGGTGCTGCCGGGCAACCGCAGCGCCTGGGCGCAGTACACCGTGCGGGTGGCCAACCGCGACGCGGTGGCGGCACGGCTGAAGGAGCACGGCGTGCCCACCGCGGTCCATTATCCCCTGCCGCTCCACCGCCAGCCGGCCGTGGCCGACGCGGATTGCCACGCCCCGGAAAGCGAGCGCGCGGCGAACGAGGTCCTGAGCCTGCCGATGCACCCCTACATGGGCGAGGCCGAGGTCGGGCGGGTGGTCGAGGCGCTGGAGGCGGCGAGCCGGGCCTGAGCGATGCGCGGCCGCTTCGGGCGAGACATGGTGTTCAGTGTCGGCGTCACCGGGGCGTCGGCCGCGCTGAACTTCGCCATGCAGCTCATCGTGATGCGGCTGTTCGGAGTCGCCGGGTATGGCGCGTTCGCCTACTGGCGCAACAATGTGTGGCTGGCCGGCAGCATCGGCAGGTTCGGATTCCAGGGGCTGGCCTTCCGCGAGCTGGCCCTGATGCAGGTGCAGGGCTCGCGCGAGCACCTGCGCAGCTTCACCCGGCTTGCCGTGCTGGTGGTGCTGGTGCTCGGCAGCGCGGCGGCCGGGGCCCTGCTGGTCGCCGATGTCGCCTCGCTCGAGCCGAAGGGCGAGGGCTGGCTGTTCTGGGTCTCCTCGCTCCTGTTCGCGGCCAGCCTCACCGCCAATTCCGCCTACCGGGTGCTCGGCAGCCTGCGCCTGTCGCTGGTCTATGACCGGGTGGTGCAGAACGCGCTGTTCATCCCGCTGGTCCTGCTCGCCTGGATCGAGGGGCTCACCAGCGTCGAGGCGCTTTACGCCCTTCTGGCCCTGTCGGTGGCCATTCCTGCCGCCCTCAACCTTGCCGGCGCCTGGCGCGGCGGCGCGCGCACCCGCTTCCCCGAGGAAGCCGTCATGCCCCCGCCGGACTGGGGCAAGTGGCTTCGTTCCGGGTGGCACCTGTTCCTTCTGGCCATGGCGAGCATCGTCGCCCAGCGCGGCACCTTGCTCATCGCCGGCTGGTATCTGTCACCGGCCGACCTCGGGCGGTTTGCGTTCATGGCCATGGTGGCGGCGCTCATCAGCCTGCCCCTGACCGCGTTGAACCAGGTCACTGCCCCGGCGCTGGCGCGACACCGGGCGGCCGAGGAATGGCAGGACATCCGCGCCAAGATCCGCTTCACCCGGCTGGCGGCGACGCTGGTGGGGCTGGCGTTCTCGGCGGTGTTGCTGCTGGCCTATCCGGTGGTCGAGCGGCTGGTGGGCCAGCCCGGGCTGATCGATCTGCCGGTGTTCGCGGTGCTGCTGGTGGCGACGATTCTCAACGCCTCGTTCGGTCCGGTGGCGATCGGGCTGTCGATGCTGGGCGAGGAACGCTATGCTGCGGCAGTCCTCAACATGGCGGTGGTCTTGAAGATCGCGGCCCTGCTGGTCGCTGGCTCGATCGGCGGGCTGATGGGCTTTGCAGTGATCGAGGTGGCCTTCATGCTGTTCTGGAACGGGCTGATGGCATGGAAACTCGGTCGGGTGCTCAAAGCCCGGCTGGCGTGAACCGCCCGCGGGCTCCCGCCACCCAGGCTAGGCAACCGTGAACGGGATCGTCTTCGGCAGCATCCCGTAGCGGAGCATCGACAGGCGATAGCGCAAGGCGTCTTTCGCAGCGCCGGAAGATGTCCCGGTCCCGGCCGGCGGCGGAACTTCGTAGCCAAGCTCCTCGCACAGCTGCATCGGGGTGAGCGGTGCCGCCGCTCCGATCGAGGCGTGAAAATCGGCGGTGGCGCGCATCGTGGACAGCACGGGCGCGATCCGGGTGCTGAACTGTTCGATGTCGGCCGGCTTCAGCTCGGACCGGGTGATCGGTTCATCGGGCCGCCTGGTCCAGCTTCCGGGCGCTTTCGACTTGCTCGAAGCGTTGTTCAGCAGCCCTTCGTGGAACGGCTCGCCGATGAAGCCGCACACCTCTTCGATCACGCCGGCGGGATGCGAGGTGAGTTGTTCATAGCTGACGATCCTGACGTTGGCCCGCCCGCGCAAGGCGTGGACCGCCAGATTGCTCAGGTACCACCGCGCAACCGCCAGGTTGGGGCTGAACCCCCGGCGGAGAAGCGACAATGTCGATGATACAGGCGACCGGGTGATGCAGATGAACTGCGCGTCCGGAAGGCGATCTGCCAGCAAGGACAGGGCGAAGATATTGGCGGGCGTCTTCTCGACCCAGCGGTCGCACCCGTTTCGCCGGCGGATGTCGTCCATCAGGCGGAGACAGAAATCGAGGTAATCGGACGAGTGGCGGGCGATTTCCAGCGCCGCATCCTTGTCGGTGCCGTGCTGCCGGATGTTCTCGAGCGCCGGCCGCGTCTCGCACGCAAGCCGCCGGCGGTACCCGCGCGCGAGCCAGCCCTGGACGGACGCACGGTAACGCTCGGGGCTGCTCGTCAACCAGTCCGGCTTGTCGAACAGGTTGAGCTCGTCGCCCTGGTGGAGGCCGGCGATCCGGCCCAGGACATTGACCAGCAGGGTGCTGCCCGAACTGGGCGCGTTTCCAAGAATGACAGGTGGTTTCGGCATTCGGGTGAAGTGTCCAATCGGATGGGAAGTCAGACAGGCGCTCTGCCCCGCCCTCCGGCGGCTGGCGGATGCCGCTTCATGCCGGCTGCGCCGTATCGGGGCGATAGCCGGGCACCAGCACGCGCAGGCGCTCGCGGATGGCGGCTCCGTCGCCGTCCCACGCCAGCCGGTCGAGCAGCCTGAGCTCCTCCTCCAGCTCTCCCCAGGGCATGAACGCCTCGTGCGCGCGGAAGATGCGCTCGTGCTCGGTCGCGCTCGCCTCCGCGTCGATCAGCAGCTCCTCGTAGAGCTTCTCGCCGGGGCGCAGCCCGGTCTCGACGATGGCGATGTCGCCCTGCGGGTTGGACTCGTCCCGGATGGTGCGGCCGGACAGGCGGATCATGGTCCGCGCCAGATCCATGATCCGCACCGGCTCGCCCATGTCGAGCAGGTAGACCTCGCCCCCCCGGGCCATGGCCCCGGCCTGGATCACCAGCTGCGCGGCCTCGGGAATGGTCATGAAATAGCGGGTGATGTCGCGGTGCGTCACCTCCACCGGGCCGCCGGCGGCGATCTGCTGCCGGAAGCGCGGCACCACCGAGCCGGAGGAGCCGAGCACGTTGCCGAACCGGACCATGGAGAAGCAGGTCGCGCAGTCCTGGTCGGCCTGAAGCGCCTGGAGCACCATCTCGCACACGCGCTTCGAGGCGCCCATGGCATTGGTCGGGCGCACCGCCTTGTCGGTGCTGATCAGGATCATCCGCTCCACCCCGGTCTCGCACGCGGCGGTGGCGCAGTTGTGGGTGGCGCGGACATTGTTCGACACGCCCGAGATGACGTTCGCCTCCACCATCGGCACGTGCTTGTAGGCGGCGGCGTGATAGACCGTGTGCGGGCGGTAGCGGGCGAAGATGCGGCGGGTGGAGGAGCTTTTCTCGACCGAAGCCAGTTCGGGCACGATCTCCACCGCCAGCCCGTGCTGCGCGGCCAGCGCCCGCGCCTCCTGGTCGACGCTGTAGAGCGCCGCCTCGCTCATCTCCACCAGCACCAGCCGTTCGGGCTGCTGGAGCACGATCTGCCGCGCCAGCTCCGAACCGATCGAGCCGCCGGCCCCTGTCACCAGCACCACCTTGCCGGCGATGGTCGCGCGCATCAGCGCCGGGTCGGGCGCGACCGGATCGCGGCTGAGCAGTTCGGTGACCTCGATCTCGCGCAGGTCGCTGACCGAGACCCGGCCGTCGACGATCTCGCCCAGCGCCGGCAGCGTGAGCACGTGGACGCCGTTGGCCTGGAGCCGCTCGACGATCGCCGCCCGGTCCGCCCGGGTCAGGTTGGGCATGGCGAGGAACACGATCTCGACCTGGTTTTCCGGAATCACCCGCTCCAGGCTGGCGGGCGAGTGGATCGGCACCCCTTCGATGCGCGAGCCGGTGAGGCGCGGGTTGTCGTCGAGATAGCCCATCAGGCGATAGCCCGATTCGTGCGCGATCGAATTGGCCAGCTGGAGCCCGGCAGTGCCCGCGCCGTAGATCAGCACGTTGCGCTCGCCGCGCCGGGGACCGAGCAGGTCCACCAGCAGGAAGCGGGCGACCAGCCGCGAGGAGGCCAGCAGGGCGAGGAACAGCAGCGGGAACAGGATGCTGACCGTGCGCGGCACCCCCGGCCAGCCGATCAGGCCGAAGATGGCGACGGTGGGTATGGTCAGGCCGATGCAGGCCAGCGCCAGCTGGCCGAGCCCGCGCACGCCGTAGAACCGGAACAGGTTGGAATAGACCCCGGTCAGCGTGAACAGCGTCAGGAACAGCGCCACCTCGACCGCGATCATCACCAGCACCGGTTCGGAGAACACCTGCCAGTAGCCGAGCCGGATCGAGAACGAGAGCAGCACCGCGGCGATGCAGGCGAGCACATCGGCGGCGACCACCAGCGACCGCTTGAGCCGGCGGTCGGCGCGCAGCAGGGCGCGCGACAGGTTCTTGAGCGCAGCGAGGGCGTACCCGGTCACCGGGCCATCGCTGAGCGGCATTGATGCCAAGTGGAAAACTCCCTCGCTGTCCCGCCCCCTATGGGCGCGCCGCGCGGCGGGGACAAGCGCCTTGCCGAACGGCCCGCTGCTGCTAGCGCTTGATTTGCGCGCGTCAATCGGGCACCGGGCGACCGGGCGCGCGCGACTTTCGGATCATCGGACTCATACGCCCTGATGTCGGCTCCTGCTTGGAAACAACGGCAAACACTACCCGCATGGCAAAACGCTTTCTCGACCTGCTGCTAGCGGCCGCGCTGTTCCCGCTGGCGGTGGTGGTGCTGGCGGTTGCCGCGCTGGCTGTAAGGCTCGATTCGCCGGGTCCGGTGTTCTTCCGCCAGGAACGGGTGGGGCGCGGCCGCCGCCCATTCGGTCTGGTCAAGATCAGGACGATGGCGATCGGAACCCCGAACGTCGCTTCGCATGAGGTCGGCACCGCCAGCATCACGCGAACCGGGGCATTCCTGCGCCGGACGAAGATCGACGAGCTGCCGCAGATCTTCTCGGTGCTGTCGGGGGACATGAGCTTCGTCGGCCCGCGGCCGTGCCTGCCCAGTCAGACCGAGCTGATCCGCGAGCGCGACGCCCGCGGCGTCTATGCGGCTCTCCCTGGGATTACCGGGCCGGCGCAGGTGGCGGGCGTCGATATGTCGCGGCCGGTCGAGCTGGCCGAGATCGACGCGCGCTACGTGCGCGAGCGCACGCTCGTCGGCGACATCCGCCTGATCGTCCGCACCGCCCTGGGGGGAGGCGCTGGCGATGCCGTGCGCTGAACCGACCGGCTGGATCGTGCGGGGGGCGGCAGACGGCGAGGTCGCGGTTGTCGGCGCGAGCGGCTTCCTTGGCCGGGCGGTGGCGGCCGAACTGGCGCGCCAGGGCCGGCGCGCACGTCTGCTGGCTCGCGGCAGAGGCGAGGCCGGTGCGCCCGCCGCGTGCGCGCTCGAAGACGCGCTGACCGGGTGCCGATCGGTCATCAACTGCGTGGGCAGGGCCCATGTCGCCGGTCGGGAGGAAGCCGAGGTCGCGCAGGAGCGGTTCTTCGCGACCAACTGCGATCTGGCGGCACAGATCGGCCGCAGTTCGCGTGCCGCCGGGGTGCGGCGGTTCGTCCACGTCAGCTCGGTGGCGGCGCTGTGCAGCACCAGCCCGTCCGGCAGGACGATCGACGACCAGGCGGTGCCGCGGCCGGACAACCTCTACGGCCGGTCCAAGCTGGCCGGCGACGAACGCATCCTGGAGCTGGCAAGCGACGGTTTCCGCCCCGCGGTGCTGCGCCCTCCCGCTATCTACGGACCCGGCGCTAAGGGCTGGTTTCCGGTTTTCCTGCGCGCTGCCCGCGCCGGAGTTCCGCTGCCGCTGGCGAGCATCCGCAATCGGCGCAGCTTCGCCTATGCCGGCAACATCGCCAGCGCCGTGGTCCATGCTGCCGGTCGGGACGACACGGGGGCCTGGATCGTGACCGATTCGCCCCCGATGTCGACGGCGGCGTTCTATGCGCTCGCGCTGCGGGCGGCGGGCCGGTCCAACCGGGTCTTCGCCGTGCCGGAGCGGATCATGGTTCCTCTCGTTCGCCTCGCTGCCGGTGCCCGCGCCGACAGCCTGATCGGTGATGCCGCCTACGACGGATCGCGGTTTCTCAGGGAGATGCGGTGGGAACCGCGGTGGTCGCCTGCCGAGGGGATGGCGCACACCATGGACCCCGGCGCATCGCCGCAAGCAGCAGGGCACACCAGTGGCTGACAGGATCGAACATATCGTGGTGCTGGGTTCACAGCCGGAGTGGCTGTCGGGCCTGCGCGGCCCGATGCTGCGCGATTTCGTCGCGCGCGGCTACCGGGTCACGGCGATCGGGTCGGAGGATATGGCCGATGTCCGCGCAGTGCTGGAAAGCTGGGGAGTTGCCTACGAGGTCGTGCCGCTGCGTCGTGCAGGGCTCAACCCGCTGCGCGACCTTGCCTCGTGCTGGGCGCTCTGGCGTACGCTTCGCCGGCTGCGCGCCGATCTGATCCTCGCCTATACCCTCAAACCGGTGGTCTACGGGATGCCGGTGGCATGGCTGGCGGGCGTCAGGCGGCGCTTCGCCATGATAACCGGGCGCGGCTATGCGTTTCTGGAGGGGCCGGAACTGTCGCGGCGGGTTTCCCGCACCGTCGCAACGGCGCTCTACCGTTTCAGCCTGCGCTTCGCCGACGGCGTGCTGTTCCACAACGAGGACGACCACGCGTTCTTCCGGCGGCAGCGGATGGTGGGACCGCGTGCCGCGACCCGCAGGATCTGGGGCTCCGGCATCGATCTGAACCGGCACACTCCGGCTCCGCTGCCACCGGTCGGCGGCGAACGGCCCGTCCGCTTCCTCATGATCGGCCGCCTGATCCGCGACAAGGGAGTGAACGAGTTTGCCGATGCGGCGGCGATCCTGCGCGGCCAGGGCCGCGATGCCCAGTTTCGGCTGGTCGGTCCGCTGGACCCCTCGCCCAACGCCGTTCCGTCGGAGGCGATCGCGCACTGGGCCGAAGCAGGCACGATCGACTACGCCGGGCCTGCCGACGACGTCAGGCCGGAGATCGCGGCGGCGCACGTCGTCGTCCTGCCGTCCTATTCCGAGGGCCTGCCGCGCTCGGTGCTGGAGGGCATGGCTGCGGGCAGACCGGTCATTACCACACTGGCCCCCGGGTGCCGCGACACTGTCGAGGACGGCGTCTCGGGCCTGCTCGTGCCGGTGCGCGATGCCGCTGCCCTGGCTGGAGCGATGAGCCGGTTCATCGCCGACCCGGACCTGATCGGCCGACTGGGCGCAGCCGCCCTGGCTAGGGCACGCGACCGGTTCGACGTGTCCTCGGTGAACGCGGATATCGCCGATTTCCTCGCCCTCGGGCCGCTGTGTAACGAAAGCGACCCTGTTCGAGGCCATTCGCCTGCTATTGAACCCGGTTCGGCCCGCCGATAGAGCGGCGCCGCGCCAGACCGGCCGGAAACGGTCCAAGATGGAGAAACCCGAGTGACCAACCGCCCCAGCCACGTGACCGTGATCGGTCTCGGATACGTAGGCCTCCCTCTCGCTGTCGCGCTGGCGAAAAGCTTCCCCACCACCGGGCTCGATGTCGACCGCAAGCGCGTCGCCGAACTCCACCAGAACCACGACCGCACCGGCGAGATCGAGCCCGAGCGGCTGGCGGCCTCATCGCTGGCGATCACCGCCGAGCCGGGCGAATGCCCCCCGTCGGACTTCTACATCGTCACCGTGCCGACCCCGATCGACGCGGACAATCGGCCCGACCTCGGCATCGTTCGCGCCGCCTCGCGCACTGTCGGCGAGATGGTCCGCCAGGCGGTCGATGCCGGGCTGACCCCGATCGTGGTCTATGAAAGCACGGTCTATCCCGGCGTGACCGAGGAGATCTGCGGCCCGATCCTGGAGGAGGTCTCCGGCAAGCGCTGCGGACAGGACTTCTTCCTCGGCTACAGCCCGGAACGGATCAACCCCGGCGACCGCGAGCACACCATCGACCGGATCACCAAGGTCGTCTCGGGCCAGACCCCCGAAGTGCTCGACAAGGTGTCCGACCTCTACAGCGCCGTCACCAGCGGCGGCACCTACCGCGCCGCCAGCATCAAGGCGGCCGAGGCCGCCAAGGTGATCGAGAACGCCCAGCGCGACATCAACATCGCGTTCATGAACGAGATCGCGCAGATCTTCGGGCGGATGGACCTGTCGGTGTGGGACGTGCTGGCCGCGGCCAACACCAAGTGGAACTTCCTCCCCTTCACCCCCGGGCTGGTCGGCGGGCACTGCATCGGGGTCGATCCCTATTACCTGTCGCACCGGGCGGAGGAGCTGGGCCACGATCCCAGGGTGATCCTCGCCGGGCGCGGGGTGAACGACGGCATGGCCGACTGGGTCGCGGCGCGGCTCCATGCCGCCTGCGGCGAACGCGCGGGCAAGGCGCTGGTGCTGGGCCTGACCTTCAAGGAAAACGTGCCCGACCTGCGCAACTCCAAGGTCGCCGATCTTGTCGCCGGGCTCGCCCGCCGGGGCCACCAGGTCACGGTGCATGACCCGCGCGCGGATGCCGAGGAAGCGATGCACGAATACGGTCTCGGTCTCGACGCCGACGCGCTGACGGGCCGCTACGACCTGGTGCTGCTGGCGGTGCCGCACAGCGAATATCTCGAACTTGGCGAGGACGCGCTGCGCGGCCTGCTGGCCGAGGGCGGGGTGCTGGCCGACATCAAGGGCGTGCTCCCCGGCGCCGATTTCCGGCTCTGAGGGGGACGGCCGTGCGCAAGGTTCTCGTCACGGGCAGTGCCGGTTTCATCGGCTTCCACCTGTCGCGCCTGCTGCTCGAGGAAGGCTTCGCCGTCGTCGGCTATGACGGGATGACCGACTACTACGACGTGCGGATCAAGGAGCGGCGGCACCAGATGCTGCTGCAGAACCAGCATTTCAGCGCGCAGGTCGGGATGCTGGAGGACTTCGAGCGGCTGCGGGCGCTGTGCCTGGCGGAGCGGCCCGACGTGATCGTCCACCTCGCCGCCCAGGCGGGGGTGCGCTACAGCCTGGAATACCCGCGCGCCTACATCGACGCGAACATCGTCGGCACGTTCAACGTGATGGAATGCGCGCGCGAGCTGGCGGTCGATCACCTGCTGATGGCGAGCACCAGCAGCGTCTACGGCGCCAACGAGGAGATGCCGTTCGACGAGCTGGAGCGGGTCGAGACGCAGATGACGCTCTACGCCGCGACCAAGAAGGCCAACGAGGCGATGGGGCACAGCTATGCCCACCTGTGGAACCTGCCGACCACCATGTTCCGCTTCTTCACGGTCTATGGCCCGTGGGGCCGCCCGGACATGGCGCTGTTCAAGTTCACCAAGGGCATCCTCAGCGGCGAACCGATCGACATCTACAACCACGGCGAGATGTACCGCGACTTCACCTTCGTCACCGATCTGGTGCGCGGCATCCGCCTGCTGATCGACACCCCGCCGGTCCGCCCCGACAGCCGCGAGGACATTCCCGAAGGCGACAGCCTGTCGCCGGTCGCCCCGTTCCGGGTGGTCAACATCGGCAACAGCGACAAGGTCCGCCTGCTCGACTTCATCGAGGCGATCGAGGAGGAATGCGGCCTCGAGGCCCGGCGCAACTACATGGAGATGCAGAAAGGCGACGTGCCCGCGACCTGGGCCAACGCCGACCTGCTCAAGCGGCTGACGGGGTACAAGCCGGAGACCGGCTACCGCGAAGGCATCCGCCAGTTCGTCGCCTGGTACCGGGATTACTACGGAGTCTGACGCTCATTTTCCCTCCCATGGGGGAGGGGTCGGGGGTGGGTGTCCGACATTCGATCAGCCGCCACACACTCTCCCATCCTCCCCCTTGAGGGGAGGGGCATCGAGCAGTCAGCTCGCCAGGCGCAGGCCCGGCTTGCCCGGCTGCGCGCTCGAGTCCGGCCAGATCCCGCGCGTGTCGTAGACCGCCGCGCGGGCGCGCTCCTCCAGCGGCACGACGCGGAACAGGTCGTGGTCGACCAGCACGATCAGTACGCCGCAGCTCTCCAGCGCGGTGTCGAGATCGACCAGCTGCGCGCCCGTGCCCTCGAACTCGGGCGGCAGCGCGGCGGCATAGGGCTCGACCACCCTGATCCGCTGGCCGAAGCGGCGGGCGAGGCTGGCCGCGACATAGCGCGCCGGGCTTTCGCGGAAGTCGTCGATGTTGGCCTTGAAGGCGAGGCCGAGGCAGGCGACGGGCGCGCCCGGATGGGCCTCGATCAGGGCACTCGCGCGGGCGAGCACGTGGTGCATCTTGGCGTCGTTGATCTCGCGCGCGGCCCGGATGATCCGCGACTGCTCGGGCGCGCCGTGGACAATGAACCAGGGATCGACCGCGATACAGTGGCCGCCCACGCCCGGGCCGGGCTGGAGGATGTTGACCCGCGGGTGGCGGTTGGCGAGGCGGATCACCTCCCACACGTCGAGGCCCATCGTGTCCGCGATCATCGACAGCTCGTTGGCGAAGGCGATGTTGACGTCGCGGAAGCTGTTCTCGACCAGCTTGGTCATCTCCGCGCTGCGCGCGTCGGTGGTGACGCAGGCACCGCGCACGAACTGCTTGTAGAACGCGAGCGCCTTCCTCGCGCAGCGCGGGGTGATCCCGCCGATCGAGCGGTCGTTGTGCGTGAGTTCCTCGAGGATGCGGCCCGGCAGGACCCGCTCGGGGCAATAGGCGATCGCCACGTCAGGGGTCTCGCCGGTCAGGCCGGGCAGCTTCAGGTCGGGACGCAGGCCCGCGATGAGGTCGCGCATCGCCTCGGTCGTGCCCACTGGCGAGGTCGATTCGAGAATCACGCAGTCGCCCTTCCTGAGCACGCCGGCGACTTCGGTAGCGGCGGCCATGACATAGGACACGTCGGGCGTGTGCTGCCCGTCCTTCTCGAACGGGGTCGGCACCGCGATCACGAACACGTCGGCGGGCACGATCTGGGTCGAGGCGCGCAGCATCCCGCGCTGGACCACGCCGCGGACCAGCCCGTCGAGATCGACTTCCTCGATGTGGATTTCGCCGCGGTTGATCGTCTCGACCACCTGGCTCGACACGTCGACCCCGATCACCGGGCAATTGGAGCGCGCGATCACCGCCGCGGTCGGGAGGCCGATATAGCCGAGCCCGATGACACAGACGGTGGGTTTGCTGTCGCCGTGCATGTAATGTCCTGCCTGTTGAGTTGCAGGCAGCCTTAGGCGCGGCTGGTAAAGATGCCGTTTAGCGTTTGCATTCTGCTTGCAGACCTCCCGCCCCAGCGAACATCAGCGCGCCAGAAGCTCGATGATCCGTTCACAGGAACGTCCATCGCCGAAGGGATTATGCGCGCGTGCCATCGCGGCGTAGGCCTCAGCGTCATCCAGCAGACGCTCGGTCTCGGCGACGATCGTGCCGGCATCGGTGCCGACCAGCCGGGCGGTGCCCGCCGCGACCCCTTCGGGGCGCTCGGTCGTCTCGCGCATGACCAGCACCGGCTTGCCGAGCGCTGGGGCCTCCTCCTGCACCCCGCCGCTGTCGGTCAGCATCAGCGCGCTGATGTCGAGCAGCCGGGCGAAGTGGGGGTAGTCGAGGGGTTCGATCAGCGCGACGTTGCCGAGGCCCGCCAGCTCCGCCTCCATCACCGCGCGCACGTTGGGGTTGAGGTGGACGGGGAAGATCACCGCCACGTCGGGCCGCGCCGCGAGGCGCTTCACCGCCTCGGCGATGCCGCGCATCCCCTCGCCGAAGTTCTCGCGCCGGTGGCTGGTCACGCCGATGATCTGCCGTCCGGCGAAACGGCGCTCCAGCTCGGCCAGTCCGCCGGCAAGGCCGGGTTCACGCCCGATCCTCGCGGTGATCCAGTGCAGCGCGTCGATCACGGTGTTGCCGGTCACGTGGATCGCGGCCGGGTCGATGTTCTCGCGCCGGAGGGCCTCTGCCGCGGTCTCGGTCGGGGCGAAGTGGAGCGCGGCGAAGCTGCCGATGACCTTGCGGTTGACCTCTTCCGGCCAGGGCTGGTGGATGTTTCCGCTCCTCAGCCCGGCCTCGACATGGGCGACCGGGATCTTGCGGTAATAGGCCGCCAGCGCGCCGCACATGGCGGTCGCCGTGTCGCCCTGGACCACGACGATGTCCGGCTTCTCCGCGTCCATGACGCCGCCAAGACCGGTCAGCAGCCGTGCGGTGAGCGCGTCGAGGCTCTGGTCCGGCTGCATGACGTCGAGATCATGGTGCGGCACGATCCGGGCGATCTCCAGCACCTGATCGAGCATCCCGCGGTGCTGGCCCGAGACGCACACCCGCGAGACGAAGCGCGGATCCGCCTCCAGCGCGTGGAGCAGCGGAAACAGCTTGATCGCTTCGGGCCGGGTGCCGAAGACGGTGAGGATGGTGCGCGGGCCGGTCATCCCCGCGCCTCTAGCCGAATAGGGTTAACGCCTGCTAGCCATGCGGACTAGCGCGGCGCGGGCGCGGCCTCCTCGGCCACCGGCCGCTCGCCCGGCAGTTCGGACGCGCGCTCGCGCTCGAGCCGCTCCATGTATTCGCGCTCGATCTGCTCGACCCGCTCCTGCTCGGCGGCGGCGGCCTCGTCGATCTGCGACAGGCGGTCGGCGCGGGCGGCGGCGATCAGTTCGCTGAAGCGGACGCTCGCCGCCTCGGCCCGGTCGCCATAGGCGGCGCGGATCATCTGCTGGGTGCAGCCGGTGAACCCGCCGGCCCCTGCGGGCGAACACGACATGGTGCCGAAATCACCGATCATCTCGAGCTTCTCGACCCGCCGGGTCCAGGCGGTGTTGTCCGGATCGTCGCTGAAGCGCAGCGTCGGCGGGATGCGGAACCGCTCCTCCTCCGGCAGCCGCGCGACCACGCAGATCTCGCCGGGCGGGCACTGCGGCGCGGCATCATCGCCGTAGACGATCGACATCCGCACGTCGTCGCTGGCGGGATCCTGCGCCAGAGCAGGGGCGGCGAGCAGCAGGGTTCCGGTGAGGGCGGCTGCAAGACGGTTCATGACCGGGTTCCTTCGGTTGGCTGGCGGGGGCGGGACCTATCTAGGCACCCGGCCCGCTGAACTCCACCTTAAACCCGCTCCGCCAGCCGGATCGCCACGCGGCAGCCGAGCCGGATCGCACCCGAGAGCAGGGCATAGGCGGGAGCCTTCTCGGCCCCCGCGGCGAGCGCCGAATCGCGGTGCGCGCGCTCGTCCTCGCGGAACTCGGCGATCATCCCCGCCAGTTCCGGATCGGCGTTGCCGGCCTCGAGCGCGTCGAGCTGGTCGGAATAGTGGCGGTCGATCTCTTCCTCCACCGCGGCGGTGCAGGCCATCGCCGCCTCCGGGCCGAGCAGCGCGGTGCCCGCGCCCAGGGCATAGCCGGCGATCGACCAGAACGGCTGGAGCGCGGTCGGACGCACCCCGCGCCGGGCCATCAGCGCGTCGAACCTGGCCCGGTGCGCCTCCTCCTGCTCGGCCATGTGGCGGATTTCCGCCGACAGCGGATGACGGTCGCCCATCACCGCGAGCTGGCCGGCATAGATGCGGGTGGCGCCGAACTCGCCGGCCTGGTCGACGCGGATCATGCGGTCGGTATCGGGGCGGGTCATCGCGCGGGTCGGTCCTTTGCCAGCAGGGCCAGCACGGCAAGGCCGGTGGCGGTCGAGAACAGGAAGTTGAACCCGGCGAGCGAGATGCCCGCCAGCGTCCAGGGGGCGGCATCGCACCGCACCAGCGGCGCTGCAAGGATGTTGTCGAGCGCGCTGCCCGACCCCGCAGGCACGGCCGAGGCGCAGCCGGTGATCCCCTGCCACCAGCCGTATTCGACCCCGGCGTGGAAGCCGCCGATCAGGCCCGATACCAGGATCGCCAGCCCGGCGAGCGCGATCCACAGCCGCTTCGGGGCGGCGAAGACCGAGACCAGCGCCAGCGCGACGGCGGCGAAATGGGGGTAGCGCTGCCACCAGCACATCTCGCACGGATAGAGCCCGAAGCCGTATTCCGAGACATAGGCCCCCGCGAGCAGCAGCGCCGGCACGCCGAGCGCGAGACGCTGGGCCAGGATCTGGCGAAAGGAAGCCACGAGCGCCCGTTCCCCCGGCTCAGTCGCGGCGGACCATGGCCGGGCGCGCGGTCCGGCGCAGCGTCTCGAGCGCGTAGTGGAGCTGGAAGTCCTCCACCCCTTGCGCCTTGAGCTGCTCGGAGGTGAGCTGGAAGCGCGGATCGTCGAGCCGGTCCTTTTCCAGCTCCTCGTCCTTCAGCCCGGCCTCGTTGACCAGGTGCCCGCGCAGGTCCGATTCGCGCATCATGAAGCGCGCCCGCCGCTCGCGGTCGGGATCGGACAGCTGCGGCACGGCGATGTCGGGCTTGATCCCGCCTTCCTGCACCGCCTTGCCGGCCGGTGTGTAGTAGCGCGCGGTGGTCAGCTTGAGCGCGGCATCGCCGCCCAGCGGCAGCAGCGTCTGCACGCTGCCCTTGCCGAAGCTGCGATCACCCATGATCACGGCGCGGCGATGGTCCTGCAGCGCGCCGGCGACAATCTCCGAGGCCGAGGCCGAGCCGGCGTCGATCAGCACGACCATCGGCACCTCGCGCGCGATTTCGCCGGGAAAGGCGGTTTCCGCGTCGTAAGTCAGCGATTCGCCGCGTCCGCGCCCGCGCTGCGACACGATCCGGCCGCTGTCGAGGAACAGGTCGGACAGCACCACCGCCTCGTCGAGCGAGCCGCCGGGGTTGGCGCGCAGGTCCAGCACCAGGCCCTGGATGCTGCCGCCAGCCTCCTGCTGCAGCGCCTTCCACGCGTTGAACACGTCGGCACCCACATCGCGCGAGAACTCGTTCACGGTGATGACCCCGACGCGCCCGGCCTCGAGCTTGTGCGTGACCGGCTCCAGCTCGATCACCCCGCGGGTCACGGTCACGTCGAACGGCTCGTCGCGCCCGGGGCGGAAGATGGTCAGGCGGATGCTGGTGCCGGCGGGCCCGCGCATCTGCGCCACGGCTTCGTCCAGCTCACCGCCGTAGATCAGCTTGCCGTCGAGGTGAGTGATGAAGTCTCCCGCCTTGACCCCTGCATCCATCGCCGGGCTGCCGCGGAAGGGCGAGATGACCTTGACCGCGCCGTCCTCCATCTGGACCGACAGGCCGAGGCCGGAATAGTTGCCGTCGATCATCGTCTCCAGCCGCTGCAGGTCGCCGCCGTCGAGGTAGGCCGAGTGCGGGTCGAGCGCGGCCAGCATCCCGTCGATCGCGCCGCGAATCAGCTTGGCATCGTCGACCGGCTCGACATAGCTCGCCTTGACCTGCTGGTAGACCGCGAACAGCCGGGCGAACTCCGGGCCGGCGCGGCCGTCCACCTGGGCCATCCCGGCGGTGGTGGCGGGGATCACGGCCACCGCCATCACCAGGGCAGCGGGCTTGAGCAGGGCGGCAAACTTCATGGGCAGAAAACTCCGATCACCCGCATCCTATCGGTTGCAGGCGCTTAACGCCAGATGACGATGGGGTGCGTGCCGCGCCGGGGCAAGGGCGCGCGCCGCCCCGCGCGGCTGCTCAGCCGAGCAGGTCGAGCGGGTTGACCGGGGTGCCCTGCCGCCGCATCTCGAACCCGATCAGCGCCGCGCGGCCGGCAGCCACCCCCACCGGCGATCCGGCGACCACGGTCTCGCCCACCGCGATGTCGGTGCGGGCGAGGCCGGTCAGCAGGCTGGTCCACCCGCCTTCGTGCTCGACGATGACGATCCGGCCATAGCCGCGATAGGGGCCGGCGAAGGCGACCCGCCCGCGCGCGGGGGCGACCACCTGCGCGCCGGGGCGCGGCGCGATCGCGATCCCCTGGCGGACCAGCCCGTTGTCTCCGACCGAACCGAAGCCGCTGACGGTGCGGCCGGTCACGGGGAGCTGGAAATCGGCGGGCGCGCGGGTCGACAGCGGCTGGACCGGGATGTCGGCGACCGTGGCCGCGCTCGGCTGCGCCGGGCGCAGCACCGGGCCCGGCAGCGCGGCGAGGCTGACCCGGACGCCCGCCGCTTCGTCGAGTCGCTCGACCAGGGTGTCGAGGTCGCGCGCCTCCTCCGCCAGCGCAAGCGCGCGGTCGCTCTCGCGGGCAGACGCGCTGTTGGCGCGGCGCGAGGCGATCCGCTGGCGCGTTTCCAGCGCGGCCAGGCTCGTGCGGCGCTGCGCCAGCGCACGCTCGCTCGCCTCCAGCGCCGCCAGCGCCTGGCGCGCCTCGCGCTCGAGCCGCTCGCCGCGCGCGATCTCGGCGCGCACCGCCGCAGTGCGGCGCCGCACTTCAGGCAGCGTGGTCTCGAGCAGGGCGCTGAGATAGACCGTCTGGCGCAGCGATCCCGGCCGCAGCGCCGAGAGCGCGACCGGGCGGCGGGCGAGCTTCTGCAGCGCGGCGGTGAGCCGCAGCAGCGGCTCGCGCCGTTCGGCCAGCCGCTGCTCGAGCGCGCGGCGCTGGCCGTCGATCAGCGCAAGGCGCGCCTGCGCGGCGGTGATGCCGGCCTCGGCCTGCTGGATCCGCGCCGCCAGTGCTGCCGCCTCGCGCGCGGTCTTCTCCGCCGCCTCGGTCGCCGAGCGCGCCTCCTGCTCCAGCCGGAGGCTGCGCTTCTCCGCCGCTGCCGCATCGCGCTGCGCCTGGGCGAGCGCGGCGCGTGTATCCTCCGGCCGTTCGAACGGGGCCTCCGGCTGGGCCAGCACGGCGATCGCGGGCAGCACCACGAGGGGCGCGGCCGCGAGGGGCAGGGCCAGCAGGGACAGCGGCAGGACCGGGCGGCGCGATCGGGTCACGCCCTCACCCTGCCCGATGATAGGGGTGCCCGGCAAGGATGGCGGTGGCGCGATAGAGCTGTTCGAGCAGCATCGCCCGCGCCATGAGGTGCGGCCAGGTCGCGCGGCCGAAGGCGAGCAGCAGGTCGGCCGCGGCCCGCTCGGCCGGCTCGTGGCCGTCGGCCGCCCCGATCGCGAAACGCGCCTCGCGCACGCCCTGGTCGCGCCACCGGCCGAGCGCCTGCGCCAGTTCCTCCGAGGTCAGGTCGCGGCCCCGCTCGTCGAGCAGGACAAGGCGCGCAGGCGTCGCCGGTTCGGCCAGTCTGCCGCCTGTCTCGGGCAGTTCGGTCAGGCGCAGGGGCCAGGCGATCCGCCTGGCGTAGCGCGCGACGAGCTCGCCTTCGGGCGAGCGGCCGAGCTTGCCGCGCGCGACCACGTGGAGCAGCACCGGCGGCTGCGGATCAGGCGCTGCCCGCCGCCGGCGGCGGCGGGGCGTCGCCGAAGGCCCACATCCGCTCCAGGTTGTAGAAGCTGCGAACCTCGGGCCGGAACAGGTGGACGACCACGTCGCCCGCGTCGAGCACGACCCAGTCGGCCGCGGGCAGGCCTTCGACCCGGACCGGGCCGAAGCCGCCCTGCTTGACCCTTTCGGCCAGCTTCTGCGCGATCGCCGCGACCTGGCGGGTCGAGCGCCCGGAGGCGATCACCATGTGGTCGGCGATGCTCGACTTGCCCGCGAGCGGGATCGAGACCAGGTCCTGCGCCTGATCCTCGTCGAGCTGGTCGATCACCAGGGCATGGAGCGAGCCGGGTTCGGTGGCGATGTCGGCGGCCGGACGGGCCGGTGCGGCGGGAAGGGAGGTCTGCGCCTCGGTCATGTGGCTGTGCGATGCTCCTGTGGGTGGGATCGGGGCAGGGGGGCTGCGGGCTGAAACGTCATCGCCGCCCCGCCTGTTCCCCTGCGGGGACGATCTGCCGGGTAACGGGGTCGCGCAGCGGCAGGTCCGGCAGGCGCGCCGCCCACTCCGGATCGGCGCGGCGGATGGCCGTCGCCGAGCGGTGGTCGGGGGCGAAGCGGACGATTGTCAGTGCCGGTGCACTCCCTGCGCCCCGCTGCGCGAAACCGGCGGGCGGCACACGGAAGCGCCGCAGCCAGGCCATCGCGGGGCTGGCGATGGCCCGCGCATCATAACCGGGGCGGGCGATGACCGCAATCGGCATGGTCCGGGCGATCGTGCGCCAGTCGCGCCAGCGGTGGAACTGGGCGAGGTTGTCGCTGCCCATCAGCCACACGAAGCGGTGGCGCGGGTAGCGCCGGGCGAGCGCGCGCAGCGTGTCGGCCGTGTAGCGGGTGCCGAGCTCGCATTCGAGCGCGGTGGCGCGGATCGGCGCGCGGCGGGCCTGCGCCCGGGCCGAGCGCAGCCGCTTCGCCAGCGGTGCCATGCCGGCCCTGGCCTTGAGCGGATTGCCGGGGGAGACCAGCCACCACACCTCGTCGAGGCCGAGCGCCTCGAGCGCGGCCAGGCTGATCCGGCGGTGTCCGCCATGCGCGGGATTGAAGCTCCCGCCGAGCAGGCCGACGCGGGTCATCGCCGGAGCGCCATCAGGGCCGGGTCTGCCCCGTGCCGCGGACCTGCCACTTGTAGGTGGTCAGCCCCTCCAGCGCGACCGGCCCGCGCGCGTGGAGCCGCCCGGTGGCGATGCCGATCTCCGCCCCCAGCCCGAACTCGCCTCCGTCGGCGAACTGGGTGGAGGCGTTGACCATGACGATCGCCGAATCGGTTTCCGCCAGGAACCGCTCCGCCGCCGCGGCATCGGCCGTCACGATCGCCTCGGTGTGGCCCGAACCGTGCCGGGCGATGTGCTCCAGCGCGGCGTCGAGCCCGTCGACCACCGCCACCGACAGCACGGCGTCGAGATACTCGGTGTCCCAGTCCTCGGCACGGGCGGCACCGATGCGCGGATCGAGCGCGCGGGCGCGGGCATCGCCGCGCAGTTCGCAGCCCTGGTCGAGCAGCGCGCCGCAGACCCGGGCCGAACCGGGGAACTGCGCGTCGAGCAGCAGCGTCTCCATCGCCCCGCAGACGCCGGTGCGGCGCAGCTTGGCGTTGACCGCGACCGCCTCGGCCACGGCCGGGTCGGCGGCCTGGTGGAGATAGGTGTGGCAGATCCCGTCGAGATGGGCGAGCACCGGCACCCGGGCATCGGCCTGGACTCGCGCCACCAGCCCCTTGCCGCCGCGTGGCACGATCATATCGATCAGGCCGGCAGCGGCGAGCATCGCGCCGACCACCGCACGGTCCTGGTCGGGCACCAGCTGCACCGCGGCCGGCGGCACCCCGCCTTCGGCCAGTCCGCGCACCATGGCGGCATGGATCGCGCGGTTGGAACGGGCCGCCTCGCTCCCGCCGCGCAGGATGACCGCGTTGCCCGCGCGCACGCACAGCGCGGCGGCATCGGCGGTGACGTTGGGGCGGCTCTCGTAGATGATCCCGATCACGCCGATCGGCACCCGCACGCGCGACAGGGCGAGGCCGTTCGGCCGCTCGCTGCGGTCGATCACCTGGCCCACCGGGTCGGGCAGGCCGGCGACCTGCTCTACCGCGTCCGCGATTCCGGCCAGCCGCGCGGGATCGAGCCGCAGGCGGTCGAGCATGGCCGGAGAGAGGCCCGCGCGTTCCCCGGCGGCGAGGTCGCGCGCGTTGGCGGCGAGCACCGCCGCCTCGTCCGACCGCAAGGCCGCGGCGGCGGCGCGCAGGGCAGCGGCCCTGGCGCTGTCGTCCAGCCTGGCCAGCACCCGCTGCGCCGCGCGCGCGTCCCGCGCCAGCCCGTCCATCAGCGCCCGTGCGCCGTCACCCGTGATCACCTCTGTCATGGAGCCGGGCCTAGCAGGCCGCAGCGCGGCTGTCAGGGCCTGCGACATCCGCCGCGCCAATGGTGGCCGCACAAACGCACCTGGACCCGCCCGGTTCCCCGATTCGCCCGGCGCGGCAGGGGCGCAGCATCGCTTCATCGCGCGAGTCCGTCGGTTCAACCCTGACACAGGTTAAGCGATTCGACGCCCGGGTGCCGGGCTGCTACGCGCCCGCCAACAAAAACTCCGGGACGTGGGGTCGCCGCTTTGATCAAGACGAATGCCGCTGGCGGATGGGGCAGCCGCCTGCGGGGCTGGTTTCCCGATCGCGAATTCTTCATGCGTTCGCAGGGCCAGGTCCGCTTCATCACCATCTCCTCCCGGGTCCAGATGATCGCGGCCGCTGTCGTGGTCGCGGCGCTGCTCGCGTGGGCGATCTCGTTCGCGGCGATGGGCTGGAGCCAGTACCGCGCGCAGGCCGACCGCTGGTCGCTGCTCGAGCGCGAGGCGAAGGTCGCCCGCTCGGAAGAACGGGTCAACGCCTACCGCGACAACCTGAGCGACGTGACCGCCGACCTCGCCAAGCGGCAGGAGTTCCTCGAGCAGATGGTCGAGGCGCTGCCGGAGGACGTGACCGGCGCGGATACGGTGTCCGATTCGACCAGCGAGGCCGCGGCGACGGTCGAGAAGGTCAGCAGCGCGATTCCAGAGGCCGGTGCGCTCGCCCGGATCGAGGCGCGCCAGCTGGCGCTGGTGGAACGGCTGACCCGCTTTGCCGACAGCCGCTCGCAGCGCGCCGCCGCCGCGATCCGCAAGCTCGGGCTCGACCCCTCGGCCATGCTGCGCGGCGCGGAACGGGAGGCCATGGGCGGCCCGCTCGAACGGCTCGCCACCGGGCGCAACGGCGCGGTCGACCCGCGCTTCGAGCGGCTCGGCCTCAGCCTCGCGCGGATGGCCGCGCTCGAGCGCGGGCTCGACGGAATCCCGCAGGTTCGCCCGGCCGCAGTGGCCGAGATCTCCTCCGGCTTCGGCTATCGCCGCGATCCCTTCACCGGCGGGGCGGCGATGCATTCGGGCATCGACTTCCGCGGCCCGATCGGGGCCCCGATCTACGCCGCCGCCGATGGCACGGTCAGCTTCGTCGGAGTCAAGTCGGGTTACGGCAAGGTGGTCGAGATCAGCCACGGCAACGGCCTGATGACCCGCTATGCCCACCTCTCGCGCTTCGACACCCGGGTGGGCGACCAGGTCGCCGCCGGGGACAGGATCGCCGGCCTCGGCAACACCGGCCGTTCGACCGGCCCGCACCTCCATTTCGAGGTCCGCATCAACAACCGCGCGGTCAACCCGCGACCTTTCCTGGAGATGGCTCCCAATGTTCTCGAAGAAGCCCGGCGAGAGTCGGCCGTCGCCCGCACCGCGGCAGGGCCGGGCAATGGCCGCTAGCGGTTCCACCTTCTCGGTCATCGGGGCCGACGTCACCATCCGCGGCGACGTCGCCGCCTCGAGCGAGCTGCACGTCGACGGCTCGGTCGAGGGCGACATCGAGTGCGCCTCGCTGGTCCAGGGCGAATCGAGCACGATCACCGGCGCGGTGGTGGCGGAAAGCGCGCGACTGGCCGGGCGCGTGGTCGGCAGCATCACCGCGCGCGATCTGGTGGTGCTGCGTTCCGCCCGGATCGAGGGCGACGTGCACTACGACGCGCTGACGATCGAGCAGGGCGCGCAGGTCGACGGGCGCTTCGCCCACCGGGTGCCTGGCAAGCCCGAAGCCGCAAGGGCCGGCGAGCCGGTGCTTACCCTCGCCAACTGACCGGGCTGACTGACCGGGCTGACTGACCGGGCCGGCTCACTGGGCCAACTGACGCCGGTTCGGCCGGCTAGAGCACTTCCGCGCGCAGCGCCTTGCGGTCGAGCTTGCCGATGATCGTCCGGGGCAGGGCGTCGCGCACCACCACCTGGTCGACCCGCTCGTGCTTGCCGACATGGGCGTTGAGCCAGGTCTTCAGCGACTCGCCGTCGGTGCTGCCCGGTTCGGTCAGGGTGACGTAGATCCGCGGCACCTCGCCGAGGTAGGGTTCCGGCACGCCGATCACCAGCGCCTCCTTGACCGCCGGGTTCTCCAGCATCACGTCCTCGACCTGGCTGGGGAAGACCTTGAACCCGCCGACCGAGATCATGTCCTTGATCCGGTCGACGATCTCGAGAAACCCGTCGGCGTCGATCCGGGCGACATCGCCTGTTCGCAGGTACCGCTTGCCGTGGTGGATGACGAACACTTCCATGTCGCTCTCGGGCCGGTTCCAGTAGCCGCGCATGACCTGCGGGCCGTGGACCGCCAGTTCCCCCGGCTGCCCTGCCGGCGCGAGGCTGGTCGGGTCCTCCTTGTCCAGCAACAGCACCTCGGTGCCCGGAATCAGTTGGCCGATCGTGCCCTTCTTGCGCGCGCCTTCATAGGGATTGGCGGAAACCACGCCCGCGCTCTCGGTCAGGCCATAGCCTTCGACCAGCCGCACCCCGGTGGTCGCTTCGAACCGGTCATGCACCGGCGCGGGCATGGGCGCGCCGCCCGAGATGCACACCTTGAGCGATGACAGGTCGGTCTTGTTGAGATCGGGATGGTCGAGCAGGGCCTGGAACATGGTCGGCACCCCCGGGAAGCCGGTGCAGCGGTGGCGCTGGATCGTCTCCAGCACCTGCTTGGCCTCGAACCGGGGGACCATGGCGATCGAGGCACCGGTGGCCACCGCATGGTTGAGCAGCGCGGTGTTGGCGAAGACGTGGAAGAACGGCAGCGCCCCCATGAACACCTCCTCCTCGGCATGGCCGAAGGGGTGGAGCGCGGCGACCTGCTGCGCGTTGATGGAGAGGTTGGCGTGGGTCAGCATCGCCCCCTTGGGCCGCCCGGTGGTGCCCCCGGTGTATTGCAGCAGGGCCAGATCATCGGGCGTGAGCTCGACCGGCGCGGGCGGCGCCGCCGGGGTGAGGTCGCGCCAGGGGCGCACGGCACCGCTCCAGTCGACCCGCGCGATCCTGCCGCGCCCGAGCGTCTTCAGCAGCAGGCCCTTGCCCCACGGCAGCATGTCGGCGAGCGAGCCCACCACCAGCGTCTCCAGCGAGGAACCTTCGAGCACCGCGCTGGCGGTGCGGTGCAGTTCGGGCACGTCGAGCGTCACCAGCACGCGGGTGCCGCTGTCCTCGACCTGCCAAGCCAGTTCCTCGACGGTGTAGAGCGGCGAGAAGTTGACCACCACCGCGCCGGCCAGCATCGCTCCGTAGTAGGCGGAGGCATAGATCGGCGCGTTGGGCAGGAACAGGCCGACCCGGTCGCCCGGGGCGATGCCCAGAGCCTGCAGCCCGGCAGCGAAGCGGCGCGCCTCGTCGTGGATCGCGCCATAGGTGAAACTGCGGCCGAGGAAGTGCAGGAACGGCGCGCCAGGGCGGGCCTGCGCGGTTCCGGCAAGCATCTGCGGCAGCGTCACCGGCGCGAACGGCGTGTTCCAGGGAACAGGATGGTGATACGGGGGCTTGCTGACATCCATGTCAACAAGGATGGCGCAAGTCTTCCCTCGGCACAAGCGCAATCGGCCTTCCGCACGCGCGCAACCAGGTGGCCGAAGACGGGCGAAGTCAGGCGGTTGGCCCGGCCTATTCGTCCGCTTCGGCCGCGCGCTTCGCTTCCAGCCAGGCCGCCGCCTCGGCTTCCTGCGCCGCCTCGGCAGCGGCCTTCTCGGCCGACTGCCGTTCGGCCCGCAGTTCGGCGATCAGCTTGTCGCGGTCGCTGGTGTCCGCCACCAGATCCGGCTCGGCGTCTTCGGAGGTGCCGGCTTTCCTCGCCGCCTTGGCGACCATGGCATCGAGCTCGCGCTGCGAGCACAGGCCCAGCGTGACCGGGTCCTTGGGCTGGATGTTGGCGATGTTCCAGTGGCTGCGGTCGCGGATCGCGGCGATGGTGTTGCGGGTGGTGCCGATCAGCTTGCCGATCTGGGCGTCGGTGATTTCCGGGTGGTTGCGCAGGATCCACGCGATGCCGTCGGGCTTGTCCTGCCGCTTGGAGACAGGTGTGTAGCGCGGGCCCTTGGTGCGGGTGGTCTCCACCGGGGCCTTCTGCATCTTGAGGCGATAGGCGGGATCTTCCTGCCCGCGCTCGATTTCGGCCAGGGTCAGTTCGCCCGAATGGAGCGGATCGCGCCCGGTGTACTTGCTGCCGGCCAGATCGTCGGCCATCGCCTGCACCTCGAGGATGTGCAGGCCGCAAAACGCGGCGATCTGTTCGAAGCTGAGCGCGGTGTTGTCGACCAGCCAGGTGGCCGTGGCGTGCGGCATCAGCGGGGTGGGTTGGGCCATGTCTCGTGTCCTGAAAATAGAAGGGCCGCCCCTTACCGGAGCGGCCGTGCCCGACCGATCTAGGCCATGCGCGGGGCAAGGGCAAGCGCTTAGGCGGCGGCGACGCCTTCATCAAGCGCGACGAGCCCGGCGACGAACTGGTCGGTGGCGGCCTCCCAGCTGAACTGCGCGGCATGATCCGCGCAGGCGCCGCGGCGGCAGTAGAGCGCGGCATCGATCGCCCGCTCGAGCTGCTCCGACAGGGCCCCGACCGCCTCCGTCACCACGTCGACCGGCCCCGCGACCGGATAGGCGGCGACCGGGGTGCCGCAGGCCAGCGCCTCGATCATGACCAGGCCGAAGGTGTCGGTCCGGCTCGGGAACACGAACACGTCGGCTCCGGCGTAGCAGCCGGCGAGCTCGCGCCCGCTCTTGCGTCCGAGGAAGTGGACCTGCGGGAACCGCGCCCTGAGCGCCGCGAGTTCCGGCCCGTCGCCGACCACCACCTTGCTGCCGGGGTAGGGGCAGGCAAGGAACGCGGCGACATTCTTCTCCACCGCCAGCCGTCCGACATAGAGCTGGATCGGGCGCGGCAGGTCGGCAAACAGCGCCGGGGGCGGGGCGTCGGGGGTGAAGCAGGTGAGATCGACCCCGCGGCTCCAGTGGTGGAGCCGGTCGATGCCCTGCGCGCTCAGCACCTGGCGGATCGACTCGGTCGCCACCATCACGCGCCGCGCGGGCCGGTGGAACCAGCGGATGTAGCGCCAGAACAGCGCAGCCGGCAGGCCGGTGCGGCGCGCGAGGTAGTCGGGAAACTGGGTGTGATAGGCGGTGGTGAAGGCGGTCCTGCTGGCAAGGCAGTGACGCCGTGCCGCCAGCCCCAGCGGCCCTTCGGTGGCGATATGGACCGCGTCGGGCGCGAACCGGGCCAGCTGCAGCGCGACGCTGCCGGGAGCGGGCAGGGCCAGGCGGATTTCGGGGTAGGTCGGGCAGGGCAGCGAGCGGAACCGGTCGGGGGCGATCACCAGCACTTCATGGCCCCGCGCGCGCAGCAGCCCGCAGGTCGTGCTCAGGGTTCGCACAACGCCGTTCATCTGCGGCGCCCAGGCATCGGTGACCAGGGCAATCCGCTGCGGATAGGGGAGAAGCGCGGTGTCGGCGGAAGGAAAACCGGTCATCCGGTTCATGCCGCACGCCTTGGCCATCGCGCCTCGGCCCGCTCGCGCTCGCGCCGCGCCACCTCCTGGGGCCAGTGGAGCAGCTCCATCCGCCCGTCGAAGTGCTCGACCAGCGCGGTGCAGCCTTCGACCCAGTCGCCGTCGTTGTAGTAGGCGACCCCGTTGAACTCGCGGATCTCGGCGGTGTGGATATGGCCGCACACCACCCCGTCGACCCCGCGCTCGCCCGCCGCGCGCGCCACCACCTGTTCGTAGCGGGAGATGAACTCGACCGCGTTCTTGACCTTGTGCTTGGCCATCTTCGACAGCGACCAGTAGGGCAGGCCGAACGCACGCCGCGCCACGTTGACCCAGTGGTTGCACCCCATCAGCAGGTGGTAGAGCGCATCGCCCACGAACGCGAGCCAGCGGTGGGCCAGCATGACCGCGTCGAACTCGTCGCCGTGCAGCACCATCAGCCGCCGCCCGTCGGCGGTGGTGTGGAACGCGGCGCGGCGGATCTCCACTCCGCCGAAGTTCATGCCGGTGAACTGGCGGAACATCTCGTCGTGGTTGCCGGGGATGTAGACGATCCGCGTGCCCCGCCGCGCGCGCTTGAGAATGCGCCGGACCACGTCGTTGTGCGCGGTGGGCCAGTAGAACCTCTTCTTCAGCCGCCATCCGTCGATGATGTCGCCGACCAGGTACATCGTCTCGCTGTCGGTGTGGTCGAGGAAGTCGATCAGCAGGTCGGCGTTGCAGCCCTTGGTGCCCAGATGGATGTCGCTGATCCAGATGGTGCGGTAGCGTCGCCGCTGGCTGGGGGCGACGGGCAGGCGTGCGAGAGTGTCGGGGGCGGCCATGGTGGCTCCGGGCTGGCGGTCTCGCCCGAGCCTATGGCGCACGAGTGTGACAGCCTCGCCGCAATCGCGTGACGGTTGCGAGTCAGGAGCGCACCGCCCTGTCAGTCCATTGTCACAAATCCGGGCCGGGCCGCTACCCGGGCGAGCCAGCGCCCGATGGCGGGATAATCGGCGAGGCCGAAGCCCGCTTCTTCCGCCTTGTGGGTATAGGCATGGAGCGCGATGTCGGCCAGCGTCGGGCCTTCGCCGACCAGCCAGTCGCGTTCCGCCAGGTGTTGGTCCATGACCCGCAGCGCCTCGGCCCCCGCGATCCGCTTGGGCATGATCTGCGCGCGCTGCTGGTCCGACAGGGCGGCTTCCCCGACAAACCGCAGCCAGAAGCGCAGCGTGGCGACGTTGGGTTCGTGGCTGTACTGCTCGAAGAACATCCACCGCAGCACGTCCGCCCGCTCGAACCGGTCGGCCGGAACCAGCGCCGAGCCCTCGGCGAGATACCAGCAGGCGGCGTTGCTTTCCGGGAGGAAGCGGGCCGCATCCCCGGTGCCGATCTGGAGCACCGGGATGCGGCCATTGGGATTGACCGTGGCGAGGAACTCCGCCGTTCGCGTCTCGCCGCGCATGATGTCGTACTGCTTCACCGCGAGCGGCAGGCCGAGCAGGGCGGCGGTCAGCCTGATCTTGTAGCAGTTGCCGCTGCGCGGGTCCTCGTGGAGGAGCAGCGCCTCAGCCACGGTCTGCCTCCCCCGCCACCTCGAGCACGATCTTGCCGACGTGCTCGCCCGCTTCCATCCGCGCGTGGGCCGCGGCCGCATCGGCGAGCGGGAAGATCCGGTCCATCACCGGCTTCAGCGTGCCTTCGGTGAACAGTGGCCAGGCGTTGCGTTCGATCTCGCCTGCCAGCAGGGTCTTGAAGGTGTCCGACCGCGGGCGCAGGGTCGATCCGGTCAGCGTCAGGCGGCGGCTCATGATCACCGCCATGTTGAGCTCGGCGGTCATTCCGCCAAGCACCGCGATGGTCACGTGTCGCCCGTCCTCGGCCAGGCACCTGAGGTTGCGCGGCACATAGCTGCCCGAAACCATGTCGAGCACGACCTCCACTCCCCTGCCTTCAGTGAAGGCCTTGACTTGCTCGACGAAGTCCTCCTCGCGGTAGTTGATCGACAGGTCCGCGCCCAGCGCGCGCGAGGCGGCGCACTTGGCCTGCGAGCCGCAGGTGGTGATGACGGCAAGGCCAAACGCCTTGCCCAGCATGGTCGCCATGGTGCCGATCCCGCTGGTGCCGCCGTGGACCAGCAGGGTCTCGCCCTCCTTTGCCCAGCCGCGCTCGAACACGTTGTGCCACACGGTGAACAGCGTTTCGGGAATCGCCGCGGCCTCTGCCAGCGGCATGGCGTCGGGCACGGTCAGGCAGTGGCCGATGTGCGCCAGGCAGTATTCGGCGTATCCCCCGCCCGAGACCAGCGCGCAGACCCGCTCGCCCAGATAGTCCTCCGGCACCCCGGCGCCGACTGCCACGATCGTGCCGGCGACCTCCAGCCCCGGAACCGGAGAGGCACCCGGTGGCGGCGGGTAGAGCCCCTGGCGCTGGATCGCGTCCGGGCGGTTGACCCCGGCGAAGGCGACCCGGATCAGCACTTCGCCTTCGTCCGGCTGCGGCACCGGCAGCCGCTCGCCCCGCAGGACCTGCGGACCACCCGGGCTGTCGAACCCGATCGCCGCCATGTCGGCGGATATGTGTCGGACCATGCGAACCCCCTGAAAACATGCAGCGGGACGACGGTCCCCGGCCACACCAGCGGACCTAGCCGCGCCGCCGGTTGACAGCAAGCCGCCTGTCTTGCGATGGTGCGCCCGCCATGGACCTCGAAGACCTTCCCCGGCCCCGGGGCGACGCCGCCAGGCTCCTCGCGCGCGAGGACCTGTCGCCCCTGTCGCAGGAGGAACTGGGGGAGCGGATTGCGCTTCTGGAGGCCGAAATAGAGCGGGTGCGGGCGCATCGCGACAGGGCAGCGGCCCACCGGACCGCCGCCGACGCGCTGTTCCGAAAGCCGGCCACGTGAACCCCGGGCCTCGCAACCGGCGCAGGCCCTCCCATATAGGGTTCGTTAAGCACGTCCGTTCATACTCCTCCGCAAGGGGGATTTCGCCTGCAGCCCGGAAAGGCACCTGAATGCCCAGTTTCGCCCAGAACCTCGAGAAGACGCTCCACGCCGCGCTCGGCAACGCGTCGGAACGGCACCACGAATATGCCACGCTGGAGCACCTCCTGCTGGCGCTCGTCGACGACGAGGATGCGGCCCGGGTGATGAACGCCTGCGGGGTCGACGTCGCCGAACTGGGCGAGGTCGTGCGCCAGTATCTCGACCAGGAATACCAGTCGCTCAAGACCGACGACGATGCCGATCCGCAGCCCACCGCCGGGTTCCAGCGGGTGATCCAGCGCGCGATCCTCCATGTCCAGTCGAGCGGCAAGGACACCGTGACCGGGGCCAACGTGCTGGTGGCGCTGTTCTCGGAGCGCGATTCCTATGCGGTCTATTTCCTCCAGCAGCAGGACATGAGCCGGCTGGATGCGGTCAGCTTCATCAGCCACGGCATCGGCAAGGGCGGCAAGCAGGTCGAGGCCCGCACCCCCAAGGGCGCGGAGGCCAAGGAGGAGCAGGAGAGCAAGGCCGAAGCGAACAAGAAGGAGACCGCGCTCGACCAGTTCACCGTCAACCTCAACGCCAAGGCCGAGGCCGGCAAGGTCGATCCGCTGATCGGGCGCGGGCCGGAAGTCGACCGGACGATCCAGATCCTGTGCCGGCGCAGCAAGAACAACCCGCTCTATGTCGGCGATCCGGGGGTCGGCAAGACCGCGATCGCCGAGGGTCTCGCGCGCAAGATCGTCGAAGGCGAGGTGCCCGAGGTGCTGCGCGATGCGGTGATCTATTCGCTCGACATGGGCGCATTGCTCGCCGGCACGCGCTACCGCGGCGACTTCGAGGAACGGCTGAAGCAGGTCGTGAACGAGCTCGAGCAGATGCCGGAAGCGGTGCTGTTCATCGACGAGATCCACACCGTGATCGGGGCCGGGGCGACCAGCGGCGGGGCGATGGACGCCTCCAACCTGCTCAAGCCCGCGCTCTCCAGCGGGGCGATCCGCTGCATCGGCTCGACCACCTACAAGGAGTTCCGCAACCACTTCGAGAAGGACCGCGCGCTGCTGCGCCGGTTCCAGAAGATCGACGTCAACGAGCCCACGGTCGAGGACACGATCAAGATCCTGAAGGGCCTCAAGAGCGCGTTCGAGGCGCACCACAAGGTCAGCTATACTCCCGACGCGATCAAGACGGCGGTCGAGCTCTCGGCGCGCTACATCAACGACCGCAAGCTGCCTGACAAGGCGATCGACGTGATCGACGAAGTCGGCGCGATGCAGATGCTGGTGCCGCCGGGCCGGCGCAAGAAGAAGATCACCGCGCGCGAGATCGAGGCGGTGATCGCCACCATGGCCCGGATCCCGCCCAAGACCGTCTCGAGCGACGACAAGAAGGCGCTGGAAAACCTCGAACGCGACCTCAAGCACGTGGTGTTCGGGCAGGACGAGGCGATCCAGCGGCTCTCGACCGCGATGAAGCTCAGCCGCGCGGGTCTGCGCGATCCGGACAAGCCGATCGGCAGCTTCCTGTTCTCCGGCCCCACCGGCGTCGGCAAGACCGAGGTCGCCCGCCAGCTCGCCAGCATCATGGGGATCGAACTGAAGCGGTTCGACATGTCCGAATACATGGAGCGCCACTCGGTCAGCCGCCTGATCGGCGCGCCTCCGGGCTATGTCGGCTATGACCAGGGCGGCCTCTTGACCGATGCCGTCGACCAGAACCCGCACTGCGTGCTCCTGCTCGACGAGATCGAGAAGGCGCACCCCGACCTGTTCAACATCCTCCTGCAGGTGATGGACAACGGGCGGCTGACCGACCACCACGGCAAGACGGTCGATTTCCGCAATGTGGTGCTGATCATGACCACCAATGCCGGCGCGGCGCAGATGGCGACGCAGGGCATCGGCTTCGGCGACGTCAGCAAGGAGGATGCGGGCGAGGAAGCGGTCAAGAAGATGTTCACGCCCGAGTTCCGCAACCGCCTCGATGCGATCGTGCCGTTCGCCTACCTCGGCAGGGAGACGGTCGGCCGGGTGGTCGACAAGTTCATCCTTCAGCTGGAGCTGCAGCTGGCCGAGCAGAACGTCCACATCCAGTTCGACAGCGACGCGCGGCTGTGGCTGGCCGACAAGGGCTACGACAAGCTCTACGGGGCGCGGCCGATGGCCCGCCTGATCCAAGAGCGGATCAAGCAGCCGCTGGCCGAGGAGCTGCTGTTCGGCAAGCTGACCGACGGGGGCGAAGTCCATGTCAGCATGAAGGACGGCAAGCCCGTGTTCGAGCTGACCCCGGCCGCACCCAAGGTCCGGGCGAGCAGGAAGCCCGCCGCCCGCAAGCGGCCCTCGCGCGCGCCCGAAGGGGAGAGCGGGAGCTGATCCTGGCCCGATGAGGCGCGCGGCGCGGCGTCCGGACGCGGCGCGCGGACAGGCGCGCGGAACGGTTCCCGCGCGCGCATCATTGTCCGCCTGATGGCTGCCTCCTTCTCCTGGATCAGGCCCGAGCCGTGGGGCATCCACGTGGTGCCGGCCGATGTCTGGATCGATCCCGCCCGCCCGGTCCCGCGCGCGCTCGTCACCCATGGCCATGCCGATCACGCGCGCGGCGGCCATGGGGAAACCCTGGCCACGCCCGAAACGCTGGCGATCATGGAGCTGCGCTACCAGACGCGCGAGGGGGCGGTGCCGGTCCGCTATGGCGAAACGATCCGCCTGTCCGGCGGGGTCGATGCGACCATGATCCCTGCCGGCCACGTGCTCGGCAGCGCGCAGATCCTGCTCGAACACGCTGGCGAGCGGGTGGTGATAACCGGCGACTACAAGCGCCGCCCCGATCCCACCTGCTTGCCGTTCGAGGTCGTGGCGTGCGATGTGTTCGTGACCGAGGCGACCTTCGGTCTGCCGCTGTTCACCCATCCGCCGATCGGCGGGGAAGTGGCCAGGCTGCTCGATCGGCTGGCGGCGGAGCCTGACCGCTGCGTGCTGGTCGGGGCCTATGCCCTGGGCAAGGCGCAGCGGGTGATCGCCGAGCTGCGCGCCGCCGGGCACGACCGGACGATCTGGCTCCACGGCGCGATGGAGCGGATGTGCCGGCTCTACGAGGAACACGGTGTCCCGCTGGGCGACCTGCGCCTCGTCAGCGAGGCCCCGTCGAAGGAGGCGCTGCGCGGCCACGTCGTTGTCTGCCCGCCTTCGGCGCTCAACGACCGCTGGAGCCGCCGCCTGCCCGATCCGGTCACCGCCATGGCCAGCGGCTGGATGCGCGTGCGCCAGCGCGCCCGCCAGCGCGGCGTGGAACTGCCGCTGGTGATCTCCGACCACGCCGACTGGGACGAGCTGACCCGGACGATCGCCGAGGTCGATCCGGCCGAAACCTGGATCACCCACGGCCGCGAGGATGCCCTGCTGCGCTGGTGCCAGCTCCACCAGCGCAAGGCGCGGGCGCTGGCGCTGGTCGGCTACGAGGACGAGGACGACTGAGCATGGAGCGCTTCGCCGCCCTGCTCGACGCGCTGGTCTATACCAGCAGCCGCAACCGCAAGCTCGCGCTGATCGCGGACTACCTGCGCGAGACGCCCGATCCCGATCGCGGCTGGGCGCTGGCTGCGCTCACCGGCGGGCTCGATTTCCCGGCGGTCAAGAGCTCCACCATCCGCAACCTGATGATGGAGCGGGTCGACCCGGTGCTGTGGACGCTGAGCCGCGATTTCGTCGGCGACACCGCCGAAACCGCCAGCCTGCTGTGGCCCTGCCCCGAGGGCGGCGGCGATCCGCCCACCATGACCGAGGCGGTCGAGCGGCTCGCCGCGATGACCCGCAGGAGCGTGGGCACCGAGCTGCCCGCGCTGCTCGACCGGCTCGATCCGTCAGGCCGCTTCGCGCTGCTCAAGCTTGCCACCGGGGCGATGCGGATCGGCGTGTCCAGCCGGCTGGCCAAGACCGCCTTCGCCCAGGCGTTCGCGGTCCCGGTCGAGCAGGTCGAGGAATACTGGCACGGCCTTGCGCCGCCCTATGCCGAACTGTTCGCCTGGGCCGCCGACGGCGCAGCTCCGCCCGCGTTCGACGACCTGCCGACCTTCCGCCCGTTCATGCTCGCGCACCCGCTGGACGACGCAGTGGTCGACCTGGCGGACTATGCGGCCGAGTGGAAATGGGACGGCATCCGGGTGCAGCTGGTCCGCGCCGGGGGGCAGACGCGGGTCTATTCGCGCAGCGGCGACGACATTTCGGCCACCTTTCCCGAACTGCTCGGCGCGCTGCCTTTCCCGGTCGTGCTCGATGGCGAACTGCTGGTGCGCGGGACGCATCAGGGCGGCGAGACCGGCGGCGCTGCCAGCTTCAACGCGCTCCAGCAGCGGCTCGGGCGCAAGAGCGTGAGCAAGGCGATGCTGCGCGATTATCCCGCCTTCGTGCGGCTCTACGACCTGCTGATCGTGGAGGGCGAGGATCTTCGCCCGCTGCCCTGGAGCGCGCGCCGCGCGCGCCTCGAGGCTCTCCTGCCACGGCTCGGCGGCAGCCTGTTCGACCTCAGCGAAATCGTTGCCGCGCGCGACTTCGATCACCTCGCCGAACTCCGCGCCAGCGCGCGTGACGAGGCGATCGAGGGGCTGATGCTGAAGCGGCGCGACAGCCCCTATGTGGCCGGGCGCAGGGTCGGGCTGTGGTACAAGTGGAAGCGCGACCCGCTGCTGGTCGACTGCGTGCTGATGTACGCCCAGCGCGGCAGCGGCAAGCGCTCCAGCTTCTATTCGGACTACACGTTCGGCTGCTGGGACGGCGATCCCGATGCGGGGGCGGAACTGCTGCCGGTGGGCAAGGCCTATTCCGGCTTCACCGACGAGGAACTGAAGAAGCTCGACCGGCACGTGCGGCAGAACACCGTCAACCGCTTCGGCCCGGTGCGCGAGGTGACGCGCAGCCTGGTGTTCGAAGTGGCGTTCGATTCGGTCCACGCCAGCAAGCGCCACAAGTCCGGTCTCGCCATGCGCTTCCCGCGCATCCACCGCGTGCGCTGGGACAAGCCCGCGCACGAGGCCGACCGGATCGCCAGCCTGCGGGCGCTGGTGCAGGACTGAGCTTGCGCTCGATCAAGGCGGCGGCTCGCCCGTCCGCCGATAAGCGGCAGCATGAACGCCGAAACCGCCCTGCCGCGCACGCCCTACGAAGCCCTTGGCGGGAGCATAGCGATCAGGCGCATTGTCGACCGGTTCTACGACCTGATGGAGAGCGAGCCGGACTATGCCGCGCTGCGCGCCATGCACGCGGCCGACCTCTCGCCGATGCGCGATTCGCTGGCCGGGTGGCTCAGCGCCTGGGCCGGCGGACCGCGCGACTGGTTCGACCGAAATCCCGGCAAGTGCATGATGAGCGCGCACCGCGGCCTCGGAGTCACGCGCGCGACCGCCGACCAGTGGGCCGATGCCATGGCCCGCGCGATCGCCGAGTGCGGGCCGGATGAACCATCGCTCGGCAAGGCGATGGCCGAACGGCTGGCGATGATGGCGCAGGCCATGGCGCGCGGCTGAGCGCCAATCGCATTCGATCTGCACCGGCTTGTCGCGCCCGGTTGCGCCGCGCAACATACGAAGCCGTGACGTCGGCAGCCCGGACGCCCGCGTCCGCCGATCAGCCGAGGGCGGCGGTCACAGCCTCGGCGTGGTGCCTGGCGTTTTCGGCGTAGTGGGCGACACCGATCCGCATTCCGGCGATCGCGGCGTCGCTGAGCTCGCGCAGGGGCCTGGCCGGGCGTCCCGCCCACAACATCCGCGGTTCCATCACCTTGCCCTCGGTCAGCATGGCACCGGCGGCGAGCATCGCGTCGCTGCCGATCACCGCCTTGTTCATTACGATCGCGCCCAGGCCGACGAACCCGCGATCGCTGATGGTGCAGCCGTGGACCATGGCCATGTGCCCGATCAGCACGTCGTCGCCGATCACCAGCGGCGAGCCCTCGGGATCGCCGGGGCGCGGCGGGTCGCAGTGCAGCACGCTGCCGTCCTGCACGTTGGTGCGATCGCCGATGACGATGCGCGACACGTCGGCGCGCAGCACGCAGTTGTACCAGATCGAGGAGCCGGCTCCGATGGTCACGTCGCCGATCACCGTGCAGCCGGGGGCGATGAACGCGCTCGGGTGGATCTGCGGGGTCTTGCCGTGGATCGGCACGATGTTCACGCCGGGGCGGTGCGGGGTCATGGCTGGCTCTCCCAGGTGGTGCGGTCGATCAGGTGGACGATGGCATCGCGGCACGGGGCGGCGTAACGCGGGTCGGGGTAGTCGAGATCGGGCCGGCGGGTCATCCCCAGCCGGCGCATCAGCCCCCAGCTGGCCGCGTTGCCTTCGACCGTGATCGCGACGACCCGCTCTGCCCCGAAGCGCGCGAAGGCGAGGTCCAGCGCCGCCTCGGCCGCCTCGCGGGCATAGCCCTGCCCCCAGTACTCCTCGCCCAGCCGCCAGCCGATCTCGACTTGGTCGGCCACGGTGGAGCCGGGCGCGTCGGCGCGCTTGAGACCGCAGAAGCCGAGCAGCGCCGCGTCCGCCTTGCGCTCGACCACCCAGAAGCAGAACCCGGTGCGGCTGCGGCAGTTCTCCACCCTCGCCCGCTGTGCGGCCATGCCGGCTGCGTCCATCACCCCGCCCAGCCACTGCATGACCGCAGGCGTGTTGGTGACGCGGAAGAACTCCCGCCAGTCGGTCTTGCCGCGCCAGTCGCGCAGCACCAGCCGCCCGGTCTCGTGGCGGAACGTCTCAGCCATGGAGCAGGCGGGCGGCATGGGCGGCGTGGTAAGTGAGCACGCCCGTGCAGCCGGCGCGCTTAAACGCGGTCAGCGTTTCCAGCACCAGCGCGTCGCGGTCCCCCGCCCCGGCCGCCGCGGCCGCCTCGATCATCGCGTATTCGCCGCTGACCTGATAGGCGAACACCGGCACCTCGAACCGCGCCTTTACCCGCGCGATGATGTCGAGATAGGGCAGGCCCGGCTTGACCATCACGCTGTCCGCCCCCTCGGCGAGATCGAGCGCCACCTCGCGCAGCGCCTCCTCGCCGTTGGCCGGGTCCATCTGGTAGGTTGTCTTGTCGCCCTTCAGCAGCCCCCGGCTGCCGACCGCGTCGCGGAACGGGCCGTAGAAGGCGCTGGCGTATTTGGCGGCATAGCTCATGATCTGGACATTGTGGTGCCCGGCCAGTTCCAGCGCCATGCGGATCGCGCGCACGCGCCCGTCCATCATGTCGGACGGGGCGATCACGTCGGCCCCGGCATCGGCCTGGTTGACCGCCTGGTCGACCAGCACCGCCACGGTATCGTCGTTGGCGACATAGCCGGCGGCGTCGATCAGCCCGTCCTGCCCGTGCGCGGTGTAGGGATCGAGCGCCACGTCGGTGAGGATGCCGATGTCGTGGCCGCAGGCCTGGCGGATCGCGCGGATCGCGCGGCACATGAGGTTGTCGGGATTGAGCGCCTCGGCGCCGTCGTCGCTGCGCCGGTCCGCCGGGGTATTGGGGAACAGCGCGACGCAGGGAATGCCCAGCGCGACCGCCTCCTTCGCCCGTGCCGCGACCAGGTCGACCGACCAGCGCGACACGCCAGGCAGACTGGCGACGGGCTCCTCCACGCCTGACCCGGAGGTCACGAACAGCGGCCAGATCAGGTCCGACGGGGAGAGCACGGTTTCGCGGTGAAGCGCGCGGCTCCAGCCATGGGCGCGGGTGCGGCGCAGGCGCAGGTTGGGATAGGCGGCGGTCATGGCGCTGCGGAATGCCGCAAAGCGTCAGCCGGCGCAATCCGCAGGTGCCGGCGCGGCGGGAGGTGCCCGGGCGGGCTCAGTCGATCCGGCGCGCCTGCTGGTCGAGCTTGTCGATCTCGCGCGCAGGCTCTGCGCTGGCGGTCTCGGTCGCGGTCGGGGCGAGATCGACCAGCGCTGCGCCCGGAGCGACGCCCTTCAGCGCGGCAAGCGCGGCGCGGAACCGGCGCAGCTCCTCGCCCGACAGCTGCGCCCGGGTGACGAACGACACCGAGGCGGGGTTCACCGCCCGGCCGTTGCGATACATCTCGTAGTGCAGGTGCGGACCGGTCGACAGCCCGGTCGAGCCGACATAGCCGATCACCTGGCCGCGCCTGACGCTCTGCCCGGCGCGCACTGCCATGCGGCTCATGTGGCAGTAGCGGGTCGCAAGGCCGCTGCCATGGTCCAGCCGGACCGCGATGCCGCAGCCGCCCATCCGGCCGGCCCCCGCCACCTGTCCATCGGTTACGGCCACGATCGGGGTGCCGTAACCGGCGGCGAAGTCCATCCCCGCGTGCAGCCGGCGATAGCCCAGGATCGGGTGGCGGCGCATACCGAAGTGCGAGGAAATCCGCCCCGGCACCGGCGCGAGCAGGCCGGCGCGCTGCTCGCCCACTCCGGATGCCTCGTAGAAGCGCCCCTCGCGGCCCCACCGCATGAGCTGGACCTGCGGCTGGTCCCCGCGGTCGATCCCGGCATAGACCAGTTGCCCCGCCTGCCGCTCCCCGGTGGCGGCGCGGCGGTATTGCACCACGAGATCGAAGGTGTCGCTGGCGCGCACCGCTCGGTCCATGTCCACCTGGTCGCCCAGCGCGGCGAGGTATTGCTGCACCGCGCTCGGCGGTGCGCCCGCCGCGCGCAGCGAGCGATAGAGGCTGCGCCCGACCGTGCCCCGGATGCGCAGCGGAGTGTCGTCGACCCGGATCGGCTGGCGGGTGAGGGTCAGGCCGGCCGTCCCGCGCGACACTTCCAGGGCCAGGTCGAACCGGGCGCGGAAGGCAAGCGAATCGAGCGGACGCGGCTGGCCTGGCGCGGTGCGCCGGCCGAGCGTGATGTCGACCTGGGTGCCCGGCGCGATCTCGGCCATGTCGACCGCGTTCGCCACCAGCGCCAGCACCCGGGCGGCATCCGCGCCGCCGACCCCGGCGCGCTCGAGCATCCGCGCGAAACTGTCGCCGCGCGAGAGGGTGGCGAGCAGTTGCAGCGTCGGCCGCTCGGGAGCGGCGCGCAGCGGCCTGACGTCGAGCGTTGCACCCATGCGCCGGCCGCTGTCGCCGCCCAGTGCCAGCGGCATGATCATGTGGCTGCGGAACTCCTCGCGCGCGGCCTCATCGAGTTGCATGGCCGGTGCCGCCTCGAGCGAGCCGAAGCTGGGCCAGAACCCGATCGCCAGCGCGCTGAGGCCGATCAGCGTGCCGAGGCCGCGGAACCAGGTGCGGCTGCCGATCCCGCTGGCGAGATCCGGTGTAAGGTCGAACCGTTCCAGCCGGTCGGAAACCTCGTGCCGCCAGACGTCATAGCGCTCGATGAGGCCGGCGCTGCGTTGCAGCACCCGGGTGCGCGGTTCGCGCGCGATCTGCGACTGTGCCAGCGCCACGGCGCGCCAGCTGCCCGCGTCGGCGGGAACGCGCTCGGCGAGCCCGGCATCGATCCCGTGATCCTGGCGTTCGCTGTACACGCGCCCGTTCTCCTGGAGGCGGTGGCTTTCGCCGCGCCCCGACCCGAGCCGCCTCTATGACCGGGTTTCCTGCGCGATTAAAGTTAAGACCGGCTTAATTCGCGGCGGGGCGAGTCGGGCACCGGACGGGCCGTGGAACCGGTCCGCCGGCCGCACCCGGCCTTGTCGCGGCGGGTCGGCGCTGCCACATGGACCCCGTGAACGACAGCACGATCAAGGCGGTTCTCGGGCCGACCAATACCGGCAAGACGCACCTGGCGATCGAGCGGATGTGCGCCCATTCGAGCGGTGCGATGGGGTTCCCGCTGCGGCTGCTGGCGCGCGAGGTCTACGACCGGGTCGTGGCGCTCAAGGGGCCGGCCCAGGTGGCGCTCATCACCGGCGAGGAGCGGATCGAGCCGCCGGGCGCGCGCTATTTCTGCTGCACCGTCGAAGCCATGCCGAGGGACTCCGGCCGCCATGCCTTCCTGGCGCTGGACGAGGCGCAGCTCGCCGCCGATCCGGAGCGCGGCCATGTGTTCACCGACCGCCTGCTCCACGCCCGCGGGCGCGAGGAGACGCTGCTGCTCGGTGCGGCGACGCTCGAGCCTCTGGTGCGCCAGCTGGTTCCGCGCGCCGCGATCGTCACCCGCCCGCGCTTCTCAACCCTCAAGCACATCGGCCCGCGCAAGCTGTCGCGCCTGCCCCCGCGCAGCGCGATCGTCGCCTTTTCGACCGAGCAGGTCTACGCCGTGGCGGAAATGCTGCGCCGCTTCCGTGGCGGCGCGGCGGTGGTCATGGGCGCGCTCAGTCCGGAGACCCGCAATCGCCAGGTCGCGCTGTTCCAGTCGGGAGAGGTCGATTACATCGTCGCCACCGATGCGATCGGGATGGGCCTGAACCTTGACGTCGCCCACGTGGCCTTTGCCGGGCTGGGCAAGTTTGACGGGCGGCGCCAGCGGCGGCTGGTTCCGGCGGAGATGGCGCAGATTGCAGGCCGGGCGGGGCGCCACCACAAGGATGGCACCTTCGGCACGCTCACCGGCACCAAAGGGCCCGCGCCCGAGTTCACCGAGGAGGAGGTCTACGCGATCGAGGAGCACCGCTTCGCCCCGCTGACCGCGCTCTACTGGCGCGAGGCGGAGCCGCGCTTCGACAGCCTCGCCGCGCTGATCGCCGATCTGGAGGCACCTCCGGGCGAGCCGGGCCTTGCCGCGGCCCCGGAAGCGGTCGACCTTGCGGTGCTCAAGCGGCTGGCGGAGGAACCGCTCACGGCCGATGTGCGTGGGGCGGGTCTGGTGCGGCGGTTCTGGGAAGCCTGCTCGCTGCCCGACTTCCGCCAGTCGGGTGCAGAGACCCATGCCCGCTTCGTCGCACGGCTGTGGCAGGATCTGCGCCATGGACACCTGGGCGCTGACTTCGTGGCGGCGCGGATCGCCGAGCTCGACAATGTCGCAGGCGACATCGACACGCTGCAGGGCCGGATCGCGGCGATCCGCAGCTGGGCCTACGTCTGCCAGCGGCCCGACTGGGTGCTGGCGCGCGACGAGATGGCCGCTCGCGCGCGGGGGGTGGAGGCGCGCCTGTCGGATGCGCTACACGCCCGGCTGACCGAACGATTCGTCAACCGGAGGACGGCAATCCTGATGAAGACCGTGGGCCAGGATGCGGCGCTGCTGCCGGTGAGCTGCGACGACCAGGGCTTCGTCTGCGTCGAGGGCGAGGCGATCGGTCGGCTCACCGGGTTTGCCTTCACCGTCGACCACCGCGCCAGCCACGAGGACCGGCTGCTGCTGCTGGCGGCGGGGGAGAAAGCCCTGCCGCGCCTGCTCGCCGAACGCGCGGAGGCGCTGGCCGGCTCCGGATTCGCCGGGGTCGAGCTCGACCGGGGCGCGCTGTCATGGCAGGGGCGGCGCTTCGCCCGGATCGAGCAGACCGCCGATCCGCTGCACCCGCGGCTCCTGCCAGAGCGCGAGTTAGCTCCGCTGCCCGAGGCCGCGCGGCAGAAGCTGCTCGAGGCGCTCGGCCACTGGCTGGCCGGGCAGCTCCGCCCGCTGGCCCCGCTCGCCGCGCTCCACGCCGCAGCGCGCGATCCCGCCGCCGGCTCGCAGGCGCGGGCGCTGCTGCTGACGCTGATCGAGGGCCACGGCCATGTCTCGCGCGAGCGGGCCGGGCTCGAGCATCTGCCCAAGGACCTGCGGCCCTACCTGCGCCGGCTGGGCGTGACCTTCGGTGCGCTCGACGTCTATGCCCGCGACCTGCTCAAGCCCGCGCCGCGCCGCCTGCTCCACGCACTGGGGCTCGACCCGCGGCCGCTCCAGCCCGATATGCTGCCGGTTATCGCCGGGCAGGGCCGGCTGCCCTCGGGCTATCGCCCGGCGGGCACCCAGTTCGTCCGGGTGGACCTGGCCGAGAAGCTGCTGCGCGCCGCGCACGAGGCGCGCGGCCAGGCCGCCGCCCGCACGCGCGGTCCGGTGCGGGCGCGGTTTGCGATCGATCCCGGCCTCGCGATCTCGACCGGGCTGGAGATGGCGAGCTTCCACCGCCTGCTCGGCGCGGCGGGTTTCCGCCGCCATGCTGCGCGCCCCCTGGCCAGCGGAGCCTTCGGCCCGCCCGCGCCCGACCGGTGGGAATGGCGCCCCGCGCGGCGCGAGCCGGCGCGGGAGGAGCGGGGCAAGGGCGCGCCCGCCCCCGGCAATGCCTTCGCAGCCCTCGCCGATCTCGTGCGCTGATGCGGCTCGACCTGCTGCTGTGCCGCCTGCGCTTCGTCAGGAGCCGCTCGCGCGCGCAGGACCTGGCCCAGGGCGGGCTGATCCGCTGCAACGGGGCGCGGGTGGTCCGCGCCAGCCATCCGGTCTGCGCCGGCGACGTGCTCACCCTGCCGGGCAGCGCGGGGCCGGCCCTGGTCGAGATCCTCGCCCTGCCGGCCCGCCGCGGGCCGCCGGCCGAGGCACGTGCACACTACCGGGAACTTGACCGCACCGGCGAAAGCACGATAGCGGGCGAGCCAAAGCCCATTTCCGAAAGGACACCGCCGCCATGACCTATGTCGTCACCGACGCCTGCATCAAGTGCAAGTACACCGACTGCGTCGAGGTCTGCCCGGTCGACTGCTTCTACGAAGGCGAGAACATGCTCGTCATCAACCCGAGCGAATGCATCGACTGCGGCGTGTGCGAGCCCGAGTGCCCGGCCGAGGCGATCCTGCCCGACACCGAGAGCGGGCTGGAACAGTGGCTGGAACTGAACGCCAGATTCAGCGCCGAATGGCCCAACATCACCAGCCAGAAGGATCCCATGCCCGAAGCCGACGCGCACAAGGGCGAGGATGGCAAGTACGACAAGTACTTCAGCCCCGAGCCGGGCGAGGGCGACTGAGCCGGCGCCTGCGCGGCGCGATTTCACGCGGGACTCGCAATTTTGTTGCGACTGCGTTATATAATGCACCAACTCCGCCGGATCCCTTCCGGCGGAAGGCGCAACCCTACGGAAAGGCAGGGCCCCTCGCGACAGTTCCGGCAAGTGTTCGGCCGCACCGTGACCGGTTCGGACGGAGGCTTTCCTGACCCGTCGCACCGGTCCGGCCGGCGAGGAAAGGAACAGGCATGGAAGCCAAGGCGCACGTCTTCGACGTCGGCGATTACGTTGTCTATCCCAAGCACGGCGTGGGCCGTGTGATCGAGCTGCAGCAGGAAGAGATCGCCGGGATGCAGCTGGAACTCTATGTCCTGCGGTTCGAGAAGGAACGCATGACCCTGCGCGTGCCGACCAACAAGGTCGAGGCGATCGGGATGCGCAAGCTGTCGAGCGACAAGACGCTCAAGGAAGCGATGGACACGCTCAAGGGCAAGCCCAAGGTCAAGCGGACCATGTGGAGCCGGCGGGCGCAGGAGTACGAGGCCAAGATCAACTCGGGCGACCTGGTCTCGATCGCCGAGGTGACGCGCGACCTGTTCCGCCCCGAGGACCAGCCGGAACAGAGCTATTCCGAGCGGCAGATCTTCGAGGCCGCCTCCAGCCGCCTCGCCCGCGAGCTGGCGGCGATGGAGAAGACCGACGAGCCGGCCGCGCTGGAGAAGATCCTCTCGGTGCTGCGCCAGCACGCCCCGCAGTACTACGAGAACACCGAGCAGGCCTGACCCGCCGATTGCCGGTGCGCGAGAGGGGCTGTCCGCGAGGACGGCCCCTTCTGCTGTGCACGCTTGAAAACGCCTGCTTGCTGTATTATGTCGGCAACACGGCAAAAGGAGGTGCTCGCCATGAAGTTCGACAAGCTGTTCCGTTCGCTCGCTCCGGTCGCCGCCATCGCGCTCGCCGCGGGCCTGGCGGGGTGCAAGGACGCTCAGATCAGGATCAACGACGAGGAAGGCGTGCCGCTCGCCGAGCTCGACACCAGCGGCCCCGCGCCGACCGAGCTCGTGCTCGCCGGGCCGGACAGCGTGGTGGTGACGAATGGCGATGCGCTCGACATCGATGTCGAGGGCGATACCCGCGCGGTGGAAGCGCTGCGCTTCACGCTCAAGGACGGGACGCTCGGGGTCATGCGCCGGTCGGGCCTGGGCGATCTCGGCGGCGAACTGGCGACCGTGCGGGTCACGATGCCTGCTCCGGCGAAGATCGTCATCGCCGGCTCGGGCGGGGTCGCCGCGCAGGGCATGGCGCGCAAGGCGGAAGTGACGATCGCCGGCTCGGGCCGGCTCGATCTTGCCTATGTCGATGCCGAGGAACTCGAGGCCAGCGTGCTTGGCTCGGGCACTCTGGGCGCGGCTGGGAAGGCGAAGCGGCTCGATCTCACCGTTGCCGGGGCCGGCAGCATGGAAGCGGCCGGGCTTTCGGTGGGCGAAGCCGAGGTCACGATCATGGGCTCGGGCGATGCCGAGTTCGCCTCCGACGGCAAGGTCAAGGCGAAGATCATGGGATCGGGCGATGTCACCGTCACCGGCAGCGCGACCTGCACCGTCGAAGCGATGGGTTCGGGCCGCGTCACCTGCCGCCCGGCGGGCGGCGCGGCGGAATAATTCCGCCCCCGCCAGCCGGGGTTCATGCTAGGCAGGGCATCCCCGCGTCGGAGGCCCTGCCATGCCCAGTCCCGCTGCCCTGCCGAACCCCCGCCTGGCCCTGTGCTGCCTCGCCCCGCTGCTGCTGGGCGGGTGCCTGGCCAAGGCCGCGGTGGACGTGGTGACCGCCCCGGTGCGGGTGGCGGGCAAGGCGGTGGACCTTGCCACCACCAGCCAGTCCGAGGCCGACGAGAAGCGCGGCCGCGACCTGCGCCAGCGAGAGGAGGAGCTCGGCCGGCTCGAGCGCCGCTATGCCGGCGAGCTCGACGACTGCAACCGGGGCGACACCCGCGCCTGCACCCGCGCGCAGACCACCTACGCGCAGATACAGGCCCAGCTGCGCCAGCTCCCCCCACCGCCCCCGCCCGACCGGGAGTAGCGGCCGAGAAGCTGCCGCAGCAGCGCGCGCTGGTTCGCAAGCCGCGCGGGCGGGCGGTGCGCCGCCTCTCCTGTTCGCGCCAAGCCGCCGAGGAGCCAAGAGGTGAGGCGGGGGGCGACCCTGCGATCTGTCTTGGCAACTTGGCGGCTTGGCGCGAAAATGATCGGGGCGCCGCTGGCGCGGCGGTACGTTCCCGATCCGCGCCTCGCTTCCCTCTGCGGGCTCTGCGTGAAACTCTGCTCGGGTGGGGGACGCGCCAGTGGTTCGGATCAGCCGCGCCTGCCCCTCCGCCACCTTCGGTGGTCCCCCTCGCCTTGCAGGGGAGGATGTCGCCTCAATCGTGCTCGCGGTCGCCGGCACCGACGTAGAGCTGGTTGCCAACCTCGCGGAACCTGGCGCTCATCTCCGCCATGCCCGCCTCCGCCTCGGCTTCGCTGGCGACGAAGGTTTCGATGCCGGCGTTCTGCTTCGCGGCGAAATCGCGCACTTCCTGCGTGATCTTCATCGAGCAGAACTTGGGCCCGCACATCGAGCAGAAATGCGCCGACTTCGCGCCCTCGGCCGGGAGCGTCTGGTCGTGGTACTGTTCGGCGGTTTCGGGGTCCAGCGACAGGTTGAACTGGTCGCGCCAGCGGAACTCGAACCGGGCCTTCGACAGCGCATCGTCGCGCACCTGTGCCGCAGGATGCCCCTTGGCGAGGTCGGCGGCATGGGCGGCAAGCTTGTAGGTGACGACGCCCACCTTCACGTCGTCGCGGTCGGGCAGGCCGAGGTGCTCCTTCGGCGTGACGTAGCAGAGCATTGCGGTGCCGTACCACCCGATCATGGCCGCGCCGATGCCGCTGGTGATGTGGTCGTAGCCCGGCGCGATATCGGTGACGAGCGGCCCCAGGGTGTAGAACGGGGCTTCGCCGCAGGCGGCGAGCTGCTTGTCCATGTTCTCCTTGATCTTGTGCATCGGCACGTGGCCGGGCCCCTCGATCATCACCTGCACGTCCTGCTCCCACGCGCGCCTGGTCAGTTCGCCCAGAGTGTAGAGCTCGGCGAACTGCGCCTCGTCGTTGGCGTCGGCGATCGATCCCGGGCGCAGGCCGTCGCCCAGCGAATAGGCGATGTCATAGGCCTTCATGATCGCGGTGATCTCGTCGAAGTGCTCGTAGAGGAAGCTCTCCTTGTGGTGGGCGAGGCACCACTTGGCCATGATCGATCCGCCGCGGCTGACGATCCCGGTGACGCGCTGTGCTGTCATCGGGATGTAGGGCAGGCGGACCCCGGCGTGGATGGTGAAGTAGTCGACGCCCTGCTCGGCCTGCTCGATCAGGGTGTCGCGGAAGATCTCCCAGGTCAGTTCCTCGGCCACCCCGCCGACCTTTTCCAGCGCCTGGTAGATCGGCACCGTCCCGATCGGCACCGGGCTGTTGCGCAGGATCCATTCGCGGGTGTCGTGGATGTTGCGCCCGGTGGAAAGGTCCATCACCGTGTCCGCGCCCCAGCGCGTCGCCCACACCATCTTGTCGACCTCGCTCGCGACATCGCTGGCAACGGCGGAATTGCCGATGTTGGCGTTGATCTTGACCAGGAAGTTGCGCCCGATCGCCATCGGCTCGGTTTCCGGGTGGTTGATGTTGCTGGGGATGATCGCGCGGCCCCGGGCGACTTCCTCGCGCACGAACTCGGGCGTCACGTAGTTGGGGATCGCCGCGCCGAAGCTCTCGCCGTCGCGGGCGCAGGCGCGCAGCATCTCGCGCCCCAGGTTCTCGCGCGTGGCGACATATTCCATCTCGGGCGTCACGATGCCGCGGCGGGCGTAGTGCATCTGGCTGACGTTCATCCCCGCCTTCGCGCGCAAGGGGCGCTGGACAACATTGGGGAAGGGCGGGACGCCGCCGCTGCGGTCCGGGCCCAGTTGCCCGTTGTCCTCCGGCCTGACCGCGCGGCCGGGGTAGTCCTCGACATCGCCGCGCGCGAGAATCCACTCGCGCCTGAGCGGCGGCAGCCCGGCGCGGATGTCGATCGCGGCCGCAGGGTCGGTATAGGGGCCCGAGGTGTCATAGACCCGCACCGGCGGCTCGCCGCTCGACGGCTCCAGGTCGATCTCGCGCATGGCGACGCCCAGCGGGCCGACATGGACCTTGCGGCTGCCGCGGATCGGCCCGGTGGTGACTCCAATTTCAAGCTTGCTGTTGATGTCGGCCACGCGCGTGCTCTCCTTCAAGGGCGGAAGAGCGGATCGCCGGCGACGACCAGTCCGCTCCCTCCGCCCGTGCTAACGGGTTCAGGTTCGACGGGTCGGATGGTGCTTACCCATCCCTCTCAGCCTCGTCCGGTGCGGACAAGCAGGCTCCCCGGGGATGGCGCGGAGACTAGAGCGTTTGCGGCGGGGTGTCGAGGGCCGTGGGCGGCCTATTCGATCACCCGGCCGCGCACCATGACGAAATCGACCTTCTCCAGCACCCGCACGTCGTCGAGCGGATTGCCCGTGACCGCGATCAGGTCGGCCGAATAGCCGGCGGCGAGGCGGCCGATCTCGCTCTCCAGCCCCAGGATCCGCGCCGCCACGGTGGTCGCGCTCGCCAGCGCCTCGCGGCTGGTCATCCCCTGCCCGACCATGAGCGCGAACTCCTCGCCGTTGCGGCCGTGGGGGAAGACGCCGGCGTCGGTCCCGAACGCCACTTCAACGCCATATTCGCGCGCGCGACTGACCAGCGTGGTCATCAGCGGCACGACCGAGCGGATCTTCTCCTCCACCACGGGGGTGTAGATGCCCTTGTCGAGCCCTTCGGACACGCCCTTCAGCGCCATCAGCGTCGGCACCAGCACGGTGCCGTTCTCGCGCATCACGCGGGCCGCCTGCTCGTCGAGATAGGTGCCGTGCTCGATCGTGTGGACGCCCGCGCGCGCCGCCGCCTCGATCCCGCGCGCACCGTGGGCATGGGCCGCGACCTTGAGCCCCAGCGTTTCGGCGGTGTCGACGATCGCCTTCATCTCGGCGTCGGTGAAATGCGCCTCGAGCCCGCGGCCCTGCTGGCTCAGGACCCCGCCGGTGGCGGTGATCTTGATCAGGTCGGCACCGTATTTCGACGCCTTGCGGACAGTTTCGGCGCATTCGACCGGGCCGGTGCAGGTGTAGTCCGAAGCGAGCGCATCGTTGACGTGCTCGACGAAGCCGTTGACGTCACCGTGCCCGCCGACGATCGAGATCGTCCGCGCCGAGGTGACGATGCGCGGCCCCGGCACCACGCCCGTCGCGGTCGCCCGGCGCAGGCTCTGAGTGACCTGGTCGGTGCGCGAGCCGAGATCGCGCACCGTGGTGAACCCGGCCAGCGCGGTGATGCGGGCGTTCTTGGCCGCGATCAGGGTGTACCACTCGCCGGGATCGACCGCCGCCCGCCAGAACTCGCCCGACGGGTCGCCCGAGAGATGGGTGTGGAGGTCGATCAGCCCGGGCAGCACGGTCTTGCCGGCAAGGTCGATCTCGCGGTCGGCGGCGAGGGGACCATGCCCGGGGGTGATCGCGACGATCCGTCCGTCGCTGACGAGGATGGTGGCCGGCCCGGTCGGCGCGCTGTCCGCATCGGCGATCACGCTGCCGGCGCGGATCGCCACGGTTTCGGCAGCGAGCGGAGCGGCAAGGACCGCCGCGAGGCTCGCCCCCCATGCCGCTGCCGCAACCGTCAACCTGCGAACCAGACCAGCCATTCCCCGTCTCCCCTGTCCTGCCTTGCCGCCCTGATGCTCTTGCCCTGCCCGCTTGGCAAGCGGGCCGGCTGCCGAACGGTGCGAGAATCGGCTAGGCAAAGCCTTCGTCAGGCGCTCTAGCAGATCGGGCAACGGGAGGACGCCGCCGATGGATTTCCAGCTGACCGCAGACCAGCGCGAGCTGCAGCAGGCCGCGCGCCGCTTCGCCCGCGCCGAACTGCCCGACCTTGCCCGCGAGATGGAGGAAAAGGACTTCTCCGTCCCGCCCGAGATGATGCGCCGCTACGGCGAGATGGGTTTTCTCGGGGTCAACCTGCCGGCCGAATACGGCGGGCTCGGCCTCGGCCACCTCGAGGCGCTGCTGGTGCTGGAGGAGTTCGCGCAGGTCTCCAACGCGGTGGCCTTCCCCGTATTCGAGGCGCTGGTCGGCCCCGTTCGGGCGATCGAGCGGTTCGGCCCGCAGGAGATGAAGGCCCGGGTGATCCCGCAGGTCGTCGCCGGCGAGGCGACCGTGGCGGTCTCGATGTCGGAACCCGACGCGGGCACCGCGCTGACCGACCTCGCCACCCGCGCTGTCGACGCGGGCGACCACTACGTCGTCACCGGCACCAAGCGGTGGACCAGCGGGGCCGGCCACGCGCAGTACTACGTCACCTATTGCCGCCTGTCGGACGATCCGGGGGCGAAGGGCATCGGCGCGGTGCTGGTCGAGAAGGGCATGGCCGGCGTCGGCTTCGGCGCGCGCGAGCCGCTGATGGGATTTCGCGGGATCGAGACGCGCGACATCGTGCTCGACGCTGTCAGGGTGCCCAAGGCGAACCTGGTGGTGCCCGCCGGCAGCTTCGGCAAGCTGATGAGCGCCTTCGGGCTGGAGCGGTGCGGCAACGCGACCCAGGCGCTGGGCGTGGCCGCAGGCGCACTGGAGCAGGCGCTCGCCTATACCCAGGAGCGCAAGGCTTTCGGCAAGCCGATCGTCGACTTCCAAGCGGTGCAGATCAAGCTCGCCGAGATGGCGATGAAGGTGGAGGCCGCGCGGCTGCTGATCTGGCGCGCGGCGGCCAACGCCGCGCGCGAGCCCGGCGGCCTGCCAAGCGTGTACGAATCGAGCCTCGCGAAATGCTTCGCCAACGAGATCGTGCGCGATGTCGCTGCGCTGGGCGTGCAGGTGATGGGCGGATACGGCTATCACAAGGCCTACGGGATGGAGCAGCGCCTGCGCGATGGCTTTGCCTGGGGCATCGCAGGCGGCACCACCGACGTGCAGAAGACCAATATCGCCGCCGCCATGATCGGGCGCCGGTTCGACCAGCGGCGCTAGGCACCGAATCACGCTTGCCCCGGCGCGGTGTATTGTCCATCCAAGGCACATGGACGACACGCCCGCTGCACCACCTGCCTTCATCGAGCCCGATCCGTCGGTCTACGACGACGCCGCGCTCACCCCGCTCCACCCGAACCACGTCAAGGTGCTGCGAATCCAGGCGGCGGTGATCGCGCTGCCGCTGCTGCTCGGCGGGTTCGTGCTGGAAGGGTCCGGGGCGCTTCCCCTCGGCGTGGTGATCGTCCCGCTGGTCCTGCTGGCGCTGCTCGCGGTCGTGCAGGCTCCGCTCAGGCGCTACCACGCCAAGGGCTATGCCATGGGCGAGGACCGGCTGCGCGTGGTGCGCGGGCTGCTGTTCCGCAGCGACAGCGTGGTCCCGTTCGGGCGGGTCCAGCATATCGACCTCGACCAGGGGCCGCTGGAACGGCTCTACGGCCTCGCCACGCTTACGGTGCACACCGCGGGCACCCACAACGCCTCGGTCCGCCTGCCGGGCCTGCTGCACGCCGATGCCATTGCCATGCGGGAGGCGATCCGCGCCCATATCCGCCGCGAGACGGTGTGAGCGAGCCGCTCCCCGCTCCTGCCGGCGAACCGCGCCGGACTGCCCCCGCGAGCCTGCTGATCGGCTCGATCAGGGGACTGCGCGAATCCGCCGCCGGGGTGATCGCGCTGGTCTTCGTGCTCCGCGACCAGGGGCCGATCTTCTGGGTCGGGCTGTTGGTGGTGCTGCTGGTGGTGGCGATCAACGTGATCGTGGCCGGGCTCAAGTGGCACCGGCTGACCTTCCACGTCGGCAAGGAGGACATCCGGATGGAAAGCGGGGTCCTGGCCAGGGCCGCGCGCTCGGTGCCCTACGAACGCATCCAGGATGTCAGCCTGGAACAGGGCCCGCTTGCCCGGCTGTTCGGGCTGGTCGAGGTGCGTTTCGAAACCGGGGCGGGCGGTGCGGACGACCTGTCGCTCAGCTACCTGACGGTCGAAGAAGGGGAGGAGCTGCGCGAGCTGGTGCGGGCGAGGCGCGATGGCGCGGCGGGAGAGGCGGCGGTGCCGGCTGAGCCCGGACAGACCGAACCGCCGCTGTTCGCCATGGACGCCGGGCGCGTGCTGACGTTCGGCCTGTTCGAGTTCTCGCTGGCGGTGATCGCGGTGCTGTTCGGCCTGACCCAGCAGTTCGAGTTCCTGTTCCCGTTCGACATCTGGGACTTCGACGAGTGGCAGACCCGTCTCGCCGGGCCGGGGGCCTGGCTCGCCGGTCTCGGGCCGACGGCGCAGATCGTCGGCGGCGTGTTCGCGGTCGCCTCGCTGCTGGTGGTCGGCATCGCCACCGGGGTGGTGCGGACGAGCCTGCGCGAATGGGGTTTCCGGCTGGAGCGGACCGACAAGGGCTTCCGCCGCCGCCGGGGCCTGCTCACCCGCACCGACGTGGTCATGCCCGTTCACCGGGTCCAGGGGATGACCATCGGCACCCGCCTGCTGCGCCGGCTGTTCGGCTGGCACGGGCTGAGCTTCGTCAGCCTGGCGCAGGATGCCGGCTCGGCCAACCACGTGGTCGCCCCGTTCGCCCGGCTGGACGAGCTGTGGCCGGTGGCGCGCGCCGCCGGCTTCGTTCCTCCGCCCGAGAACGCCGAATGGCGCCGGGCGAGTTCGGCCTACCGGTTCGATTCGCTGCTGCTGACCGGCCTTGCGGCCGCCATTCCGGCGGCGGTGCTGGTCGGGCTGGGCCAGTATCTCCTCGCGCTGGCGCCGCTGGCGGTGGGTGGTGTGGCGCTCGCCGGCGAGTGGATCGCCTGGCGCCGGACCGAGCATCTGCTCGATGCCCGCCAGGTCATGGCCCGGCGCGGCTGGCTCGCCCCACGGCTCGACATCGCGCCCCGGGTCAAGCTGCAATCGGTCGATTTCCGGCAGGGCCCCCTGGGGCTGCGGCATGGCTACGGCACGCTTCACCTGGGGATGGCGGGCGGCACGTTCGCGGTGCCGGGGGTGCCGGCCGCGCGTGCCCGCCAAGTGCGCGAGGCGGTGCTGGCGAGCATCGCCGAGGCGGACTTCAGCGAGATCAACCGGGACGAGGCAAGGCCCTGAGCCCCGCTGCGCTCAGCCCGTCCGTTCCTTCAGCCATTCCTCCAGCCACTTGATCGAATAGTCGCCGCTCAGCACGTCCGGCTGGCGCAGCAGTTCCTGGTGCAGCGGGATCGAGGTCCGGACCCCTTCGACCACCATCTCCTCCAGCGCGCGGCGCAGCCGCATGATGCATCCTTCGCGGGTGCGGCCATAGACGATCAGTTTGGCGATCATGCTGTCGTAGTAGGGCGGGATCAAATAGCCGGCGTAGAGCCCGCTATCCACCCGCACGTGCATTCCGCCGGCCGCGTGATAGGCGGTCACTTTCCCCGGGCTGGGGGCGAAGGTCCACGGGTCTTCGGCGTTGATGCGGCACTCGATCGCGTGGCCGGTGAAGCGGATGTCCTGCTGCGCTACCGACAGCGGCTTGCCATCGGCAACGCGGATCTGTTCGCGCACCAGGTCGAGCCCGGTGATCGCCTCGGTCACCGGATGCTCCACTTGCAGGCGGGTGTTCATCTCGATGAAGTAGAACTCGCCGTTCTCCCACAGGAATTCGATCGTTCCCGCCCCGCGATAACCCATTTTGCGCATGGCGTCGGCGCAGATCTCGCCCATCCGGTCGCGCTCCTGCGGGGTCAGCACCGGTGAGGGCGCTTCCTCCAGCACCTTCTGGTGCCGCCGCTGGAGCGAACAGTCGCGCTCGCCCAGATGGATGGCGTTGCCGTTACCGTCGCCGAACACCTGGAACTCGATGTGGCGCGGGTTGCCGAGGTACTTCTCGATATAGACCGTCGCGTCGCCAAAAGCGGCCTTGGCCTCGCTGCCCGCCTGCTGCATCAGCGTCTCGAGCCTGTCTTCGCTCTCGCACACCTTCATCCCGCGCCCGCCGCCGCCGCTGGCGGCCTTGATGATCACGGGATAGCCGATCTCGGCGGCGATCTTCTTCGCTTCCCCGGGGTCGGACACCGCGCCATCGGACCCGGGGACCAGCGGCAGGCCGAGTTCGCCGGCGGTCTTCTTGGCCATGACCTTGTCGCCCATCGTGCGGATATGCTCGGGCTTTGGTCCGATCCACTTGATGTCGTGCGCCTCGACGATCTCGGCGAACTTGGCGTTCTCGCTGAGGAAGCCGTAGCCGGGGTGGATCGCGTCGGCATGGGCGATCTCGGCAGCTGAGATGATCGCGGCGACGTTGAGGTAGCTGTCGGCGGCCGGCGGCGGGCCGATGCAGACCGCGTGGTCGGCCAGCCGCACGTGCATGGCGTCGGCATCGGCGGTGGAGTGCACCGCGACCGTCTCGATCCCCATTTCGTGCGCCGCGCGGTGGATGCGCAGCGCGATCTCGCCGCGGTTGGCGATCAGGATGCGCGAAATACCCATGGGTTCAGGCGATCACGACGAGCGGCTGGTCGAACTCGACCGGCTGGGCATTCTCGACCAGCACCGCCTCGACGGTGCCGGCGCGGTCGGCGACGATCGGGTTCATCACCTTCATCGCCTCGACGATCACCAGCGTGTCGCCCGCCTTGACGCTCTGGCCGACGCTGACGAAGTTCGCCGCGCCCGGTTCCGCCGCGAGATAGACCGTGCCGACCATCGGCGACTTGACCGCGTTGGCGTGGCTGGCTGCGGGCGCTGCCGCAGGTGCCGGGGCTGCGGCGGAGGGGGCCGGAGCAGCGGCCGCCGCCGGCGCGGCATGGGCCACCGGCGCGGCCACACCGCCGCCGCGCGAGACGCGGACCTTGCGGGTTCCGTCTTCCACCTCGATCTCGGTCAGGCCGGTCTCGGCCAGCATTTCCGCCAGCTCGCGCACGAGTGCGGTGTCGACATTCATGCCGGAGGATGACCCGGACGCGCCCTTGTTCTCGGCCATGAGAGCCCCTTGCTATGCTGCCCGGCTGCCTATGCGCGGGCCGCGCCGCAGTGGCAAGGGGGTGGCGGGGCGAAAGTTACAGTTCCGCTACGGCCTCGAGCGCGATCAGGTAGCTTCTCGCCCCGTGTCCCTCCACGGTGCGCATCGCCGCCAGGCCGACATAGGAATGGTGGCGGAAGGCCTCGCGCGATTTGGGATCCGACAGGTGGACCTCGATCACCGGCACCGCGATCGACCGGATCGCATCGTGCAGCGCGACCGAGGTGTGGGTGTAGCCGCCCGCGTTGAGCAGCACCGCCCGCGCGCCTTCGGCCTGCGCCTCGTGCAGCCAGTCGATCAGATGGCCTTCGTGGTTCGACTGGCGCATATCGATTGCGTACCCGAGTTCCCGCCCCCGGTCCTCCAGCATCCCCGCGATGTCGTCGAGCGTGGTCTTGCCGTAGATCTCCGGCTCGCGCAGACCGAGCAGGTTGAGGTTGGGGCCGTTGAGGACGTAGACGAGGTCTGCCATGCCCGCCGGTTAGCGGGGATCGGCGGCGCGGGAAAGGGCCGCGTCGCGCCCTTGCGGCACGGGTCTGCGACGGCGCGCTCGCCAACCGGCCGCCGCTGTGCTACACGGGCTGCGCTGACGTCGAAATTTGCGACGGACTTCGAGATTTGCCGCGCATCGCGCTGCCCGTGCATTCGTGCGGGGCAGCGTGCGGTTCAGACGACGACTTCCTTTCATTGGACGATCTGACGCACGACCGGCAGGCACCTCCGCCTGCGGGCAACCACCGTTCTTGAAAGGAACACTCATGTCGAAGACCGGTACCGTAAAGTTCTTCAACCAGGACAAGGGCTATGGCTTCATCCAGCCCGACGACGGCTCGTCCGACAGCTTCGTGCACATCACCGCCGTGCAGGCGGCGGGGATGCACTCGCTCGATAAGGACCAGCGCCTGAACTACGAGGTCGAAACCGGCCGCAACGGCAAGGAAAGCGCCGTCAACCTTTCAGCCGCCGACTAATCAGGACAGGCGCGGGCACGCCCCGCGCCTGTTTCCCCGCGCCGCCAGGCGAGCGACCCCGGGGACGCGCTTGCGAACGGGCGCGCCCCTCCGGTGCCGCGCTATCGCGGATCGACCAGCGGCATGATCGCGATCCGCTCCAGCCCCCACACCTGATCGCGCACCGACAGGATGGTGTAATGGGTGTTGTAGATGATTTGCAGGCTGTTCTCGGACCGTGTGGGGCCGCAGGACGTGAGCGTCGTCTTGTCCTCGGCGAAGGTGAGGGCGATGCGCCGCACCGCGCCGAGTTCGTCCGGGCCGGAGATGCTGCTGGCGATCAGCTTGCGCGGCCCTTCGATCCCGTCGCTGGTGAGCGAGGCGCGCAGGGCCTTCAGCGCGGCCGCCACCGCCGCAGCTCCGCCGACTGCCATCGCATCGTCGGGCAACCAGCCGGGCGCGAAAGCGACGAGGGTGGCGTTCTCGTGCAGCAGATCGTCGAGCAGCGCCGCGTCCCCGTCGCGCAGGTAGGCGACCAGCTTTTCCCCCAGCGTGTCCTTCCCGCGGATGGGCCGGACGCAGGCCGCAGCGCGCGCCGAAGCCGCCAGTGCCGCCCCGGCGGCGAGGCCTCTGAACAGATCGCGTCGATGCATGGGCGGTCTCCGCTAATCGTGGAAATCGAAGCTGGTCGGCGGCCCCGGGCGCACCGCGATCCGGGCGACTTCGTAAGGCTCGATCGCGCACTTCGCCGTGTCGGCATTCTCGATCGCGGTGCCGGGCTGGGCGGCGAAGCACACTCGCCCGCCGCCGTAGCCATAGCTTGCCACATCCGAGCGCGCGGTCAGGAAGATGTCGCCGGTCTTGGCCCTGCCCGAGGCCGCGTCGACGAGCTTCAGCTCGTGGCACTCGCCGCGCCTTATGCCCCACCATCCCTGCGACACCAGCCCGCCGCGATCCGGGCCGCGGTCGCTGGCGATGCCGAACTCGATGACCGGCTGGCTGGTGCGGTTGCAGACTTCCAGCGTGGTCTGCTTCGTCACCCGCGTGCCAGGTTCGAAGGTGAAGGTGTTCTCCCTACCCGCGTCTACGGCAAACCGCGTCGAGGACAGCAGGTAGTCGCTTTCGTCGCAGCCGAGATCGTTCGCGTCCGCAATCTCGAACTCCGCCGCGGCGCGCACGCAGAAGGCGCTGTCGGGCATGGTCCATTCGGTCGTTTCGGCGATGCCCATCATGTAGACGGGGCTGCTGTAGGCGCGGCCGAGGTCGTCGTCGGGGAGGATGACGTTGCGGCAGTCCCCGTCGGCGACGGCGATCCACCCCCGCGAGGTCCATCTGTGGCGGCCGCGGGCCCCGCCCGGGTCGTAATAGCCGATAGCGGCGTAGACGGTCGGCTCGCCCGAATTGTTGCAGACGAGAAGTTCCGTCGGGTAGGAAATCGGCGCGGGCGGGGCCAGTGCGATGTCCGGGGGCGGCAGGCCGGCCGGATCGATGTAGCCACCGTTGCCAGGCGGGGGACGAGCGCCCGGCCCGCTTGGCCTCTCGCTGTTCGGCCTGAAACGGGGCGGCCGGATATTGGTCGGCCGGACCCTGGTGCTGTTGCGGACATAGGCCGCCTCGGCCCCTGCGCCGGCCGTGATGGCGAGCGAGAAGCCGGTGAAGTTGCGGTCGTAATCGTACCAGATTCCGCCGCCCGATCCGCCGAAGGCCGCGATGCCGCCCGCGATCCCCTGCCCGGTGCCGCCGATGGCGTCGTTGGTCGCGTTCAGCAGACCGATCGTCAGCGCCCCGCCGCCGCCGTAGCTGTTGATCTTGAGCGCCTGGCTCTCATAGGCGGTGGCGTTGCGCACCCCTTCGACATCGAAGGCGAGGCCGGTTTCCAGCTCCGCCCCGATTCCTGCCGCGCCACCGCCCGAAATGCCGATGGTCACGGTCTTGAAGCCGTATCTGCGCGCCGCGGCGAGGGTTTCCTCGAAGCAGGGTGTGCGCATCACGGCGTCGTAGAAGCCCTGGCCGCTGCCCCGGCGCAGCCCCTTGAAACCGGCAGCGCAGCCCGCCCACCTGCCCGTCAGCTCGAGGCTGAGCGGCGCCAGCCGTTTGGCGTCCCTTCCCGACATGGCGATCACGGCAGGGACTTGCGTCACCACATCCGCGGGCACCTTGATGAGCGCGTTACCGGCGTCCCGCACCTGGTCGAGCAGCGTGCCGGGGTCCTTGGGACTGACCTTCCGGCAGCGGCCCGCGGTCGGATCGAGAGGATTTCTGGTCCGCTCCACCAGACCCGCGTTGCAGGGCCTGCCCGGACGCTGCCAGATCTTGCAGGCGGGCTGGTTGAGCCCCCCGCACTTGCCAGCCGCATAGGCGACCGACCGCAATGGGCCCTGAGTCGCGGGGACCGACAGGAAGACCGCTGCCGAAGCAGCAACCAGGGCCAGATAGGCTACGCGCAGGTGCATCGAACCATTCTCCCCCGAGAGAGTCCGCAGCAAGTCTGGAGTTTCGATGGTCCTTGGTGAAGCCAGACTGAACGCAGAGGATTCGCAGCACGGTACTTCTGGTGATGGTGCCACTCAACACCGCGGGTCGGACCCGCCTGTGCGGAAACGTCAGGAGCCGCCCTTCGCTATGCCCTGCCTATCGCCGCAAGCGCGGAGTGAGAAGAGCAAAGCCCCGTATCAAGCACCGGGGAACGGCGGGTTGCGAATGCCGGCTCGCCGCTCATCTAAGGCCATCTGCCGACCACTCGACCGTTCGCGACGAACAGCTTGCGCCGACGGCAGTGCTAGCGGTCGTGAGCGCCTGGCGACAACCGGCCGTTCCGGATCCACGGGGCGATCAGATCGATCAAGGCACCGCTCAGTTCCATTCTGCCTGCCACATGCTCGTTCGGGGCAAGTCCCTCGCCGCGCAGGAAGAAATGATCCGCGCGGGGAAGGACGGCGAGCGTCAGCGCCCCCGCTTCGCTCCGTGCGGAAAGGAAGATCGGGACGTTGAGCGATGGCTCGGTCAGTTGGTCGTGAGTGCCCCAAACGGCCAGCACCGGATCAGTGATCTTGGCGAAAGCCGGAGCCGGATCATGAGCAAGAAAGACCTGCATCTCCGGGCTTGCCATGCGGTTGACGAAGTCGGGGCGCACTTCAGCGACTTCCTGCGCATTGAGGCCGACCATGGCGAACAGTCGATCCGCGTGTCGCGCGATCGCTTCGCGCTCCCCGGCAATCGATGCGTCGGCGATGTCGGCAAAGGTCGCGCGGATTGCGTTCAGCGTGGCTTCGTCGCTGCCCGGGAAGCGCGCGGGGTTGGCCTGCTGGTCGACCCACACGCCGCGCCCCTGCCTGCCCGGTGCTCCAAGAAGAACCAGGAAGTCGATCGCCTCTTTGCGTTCAGCCCAGACTTCGGTTGCCACCAGCGTTCCTTCGCTGTGAGCGACGATGCCCATCGGGACTTCGGCGAATTGGGGGCGGGCCGCGATCATGTCCAGAACCGCCCGGATATGGGGAATGCGTTGCTTGAAGTGCTGGACGCGCTCGCCGGTCGACGCCCCGACCCCGGCATTGTCGATACGAACGCTGGCGATGCCGTGCGTCGCCAGGCTGTCAGCGAGGTGTTTGAACATCGGCGCGCCGGAGATCACCTGATCGCGCGAGTGGGGTCCGGCACCCTGCACCAGCACCACGATCGCGCGCGGCTGATCTTCCGGAAGCGTGAGCATGCCGGCCAGTAGCGCATCCCCTGCTTGCACGGTCACCGCCTCATCATGGGCGAGGCCCCGGGCCGAAATGGAAAGGGCGAAGACGAAGCAGAAGAGGGCGAGAACGCGAGGATACACGGAATGACCCCGGACTGACCAGCAGGTGTATCACTGACTTAGGTCAGCATATCTCTATCCGCAACACGAACTTTCCGGCCGGGTCTGAAGCGGTCGTCCGGGCAGCCGTCCGAACCGCGCCCGCGTTCCATGGGTGCCTGCGCCCCTACTTGTCCGTTCCCCGCACCTTCCCCCACTGGCGCGCGGCGGTGTAGCCGAGGTAGCCGGTGCCGAACAGGGCGTAGAGCGCTTCGGGCAACCCGTTGAGGTAGGCGTTCATGCCGCTGGCGATGTCCCCCGCCACGCGCGGGTTGAACGCGGCCAGCACGCCCATCGGCAGGGCCCACAGGATCATCGCGTACATGACGTAGAGGAAGCTGGGGCGGGCGCGGCTGGTCCAGGGGTCGGCTGACCTGGCCTCGGCCACAATCGCGGCCAGGCGCGCCTCGATCTGCCGCAATTCCTGCGTGCCCTCGAGCGCGAGCAGTTCGAGCTTGGCTTTCGCCCGCGCCTCCTTGTCCGGGATCACCTTGTCGATGATCGAGGCGATGGGTCCGACAAGCGATTCGATCAGGGCCATGGCGCGCGCTCCAGCTATGCGAGTCGCGCCATCAATTAACCAAAAGGGTTCGTGTAGGAAACGAGAAAGTGCCTAATCCGCCAGTCCGGCGTCGGCCAGCAGGGCGCGGGCGAGCTTCAGGTGCGGGATATCAACCATCACTCCGCCCAGCGCCACAGTCCCTTTGCCGGGATTCTCGGCGAAGGCCTGCACCACCGCGCGGGCATGCTCCAGTTCCTCGTCGGAGGGGGTGAAGGCCTGGTTGATCACCGGAACCTGCGCCGGATGGATCGCCAGCATCCCGCGATAGCCCTGGCCGCGGACCATCAGCGCGCGTTCCCTCAGCCCGTCGAGGTCGCGGAAATCGGGCATGACCGTCTCGACCGGTGTCACCCCGGCCGCGACCGCGCCCAGCAGGCACAGGCTGCGCGCCAGCTCGTAGGTCGGCATATAGCCGCCGTCGGCCCGGTGCTGGACCCGCGCACCGAGCGCCGAGGACAGGTCCTCCGCTCCCCAGCTCAGCGCGGCAAGCCGGGCCGAACCGGGAAAGTCGCCGCCGGCATAGTCGCCGCACAGGAACATCGCCCGCGGAGTCTCCGTCACCAGCGCCGCGATCCGGGTGCTGCCGGGCGCGATCGCGTGTCGCTCCTCCAGCGCCGAGAGCATCGCGTGGAGCGTCATGATATCCGCCCGCCCCTCCGCCTTGGGCAGGAACAGCCCGCCGGGAGAGGCGGCCATGACCGCTTCCAGATCGGCGGCCGTTTCGCCGCTGCCGAGCGGGTTGATCCGCACCCACAGCCGCGCCTTGTCCTGCCGCCCGGCGAGGAACGCGGCCACCGCCGCGCGCGCGGCGGGCTTCGCCTCGGGCAGAACCGAATCCTCCAGGTCGAGCAGGACCACGTCGGCCTCGCCGTCGGCCGCCTTGGCCATCTTGCGCGCGCTGTCGCCGGGGGCGAACAGCCAGCTGCGCATCCGCTGCGGCGGACGGGCGGTACTGGTGGGCTCGGTCATCGCAGGCACTCCTTGCCCGCCGGTTAGGCCGCCGCGCCGGCCCACGCAAGGCGGCGGGTCCGAGCAGGGGCTCGACGAGGCGCGTCTTAACCTGGCGGTGACCGGTTGGCGCCCATGGTCGAACGATGGGCGATCTCGTTCCCTTTCGCCGGAAGCGGCGGCGGCCTGCGGCAGGCGACCACGTGCCACGCCAGCCACCCGGCGCGCGCCGGCGGTCGCACGAGGGCGAGGGCTGGCTCGCGGCCGCGCGCGGGCTGGGGCCGATGCTGTTCGTCGTCCCGCTGGGCGGGTTCGCCGCGGTCTGGATGATGGACGGTCCGCCCGGTGCCGGGGCCGTAGCGGTGGCAGCGGCGGGGGCGACCAGCCCGGCGGACCGTGAGCGCGCCCGCTTCGAACTGTGCAGCGGGCCCGTGCGCGTCACCTGCGTGGTCGATGGCGACACCATCTGGTACCAAGGCACCAAGATCCGCGTCGCCGACATCAACGCGCCCGAGGTCAGCCGGCCCGGCTGCGCGCGCGAGGCCAGGCTGGGCGAGGAGGCGACCGAGCGGCTGACCGAGCTGCTCAACGCCGGCAGTTTCGCGCTCGTCCGCCCGCCCGGCACGCGGGATCGGGACAAGTACGGCCGTTCCCTGCGCGAACTGCACCGTGGCGGCGCTAGCCTTGGCGCGGTGCTGGTGGGCGAAGGGCTGGCGGAGGAATGGAACGGCGCGCGAATCGACTGGTGCTGAGGGAGGCTTGGCACCGCCGATCGCGCCGGCGTGGTCGGTCAGGGGCAGAATGCCTGTCCGTGGGCTGCGGCTCATCGCGGTCTGTTCCGGCGCGCCGGGTCCGGCCCCGAGCGTTCTCCTGACGCTGAAGCCGGCGCTTGGCGCGGCGGCGGCGGGCTGGCACTGTCGCCGGCCACGAGGGAGAAATCGAGATGCATCATCGCCTTTGCCTGACGGCCTGCGTCGCGGCCATGGCCCTGCTGTCGGCGGACGCCGCGCCGGCCCGCGCCGCGCCCGCGACGGAGCAGACCGCCGCCGATGAGGCCACTGCCGACGCGGCGCGCCAGCGGGCCGCTATCGCCGAAGTGGTCGAGCTGGGCGATCTGTGGATCGAGACCCAGCGGCGCTACGCCCGCATTCCGGCGATCTCGCTCGCCGTGGCGCGCGGCGACGAGACCGTCTGGTCGCGCGGCTTCGGCACGATCGACCGCCAGCGCCGGGTGCCCGCCACCGGCGACACGCTCTATTCGATCTGCTCGATCTCCAAGCTGTTCACCGCCATCGCGGTCATGCAGCAGTGGGAGGAAGGCCGGCTGCGGCTGGACGAACCGGTCACGACCTACCTGCCCTGGGCGCGGCTCGCACCCGACGAGCGCGACAGCGTGCCGGTGACGCTGCGCGGGCTGCTGACCCATTCGGCCGGCCTGCCGCGCGAATCGGCCCACCCCTACTGGACCGGGCCCGACTTTCCCTTTCCCGCGCGCGAGGACATCCGCGCCGCGATCGCCGGCCAGGCGCCGCTCTACCCGGCCTCGACCACCATCCAGTATTCGAACCTCGGCCTGACCCTTGCGGGCGAGGTGGTGGAGGCGGCGGCCGGACAGCCCTACGCCGACTATGTCACGACCCGCATCCTTGCCCCGCTCGGCCTTGCGCGGACCACGCCGGGCATCCCGGCCGGCCGGCTCGGCACCGATCTCGCGGTCGGCTGGGGCGCGCTCACGGCGGAGGGCGAGCGGCCAGAGGTCGCCCTGTTCGATGCGCGCGGCATCACCCCGGCGGCCGGATTCGCCTCCAGCGTCAACGACCTCGCCCGTTTCGCCTCGTGGCAGTTCCGCCTGCTCCGCAGCAACCGGAGCGAGGTTCTGCGCCCCTCGACCTTGCGCGAGATGCACCGGGTTCACTTCATCACCGCCGACCGGGAGGCGAGCTGGGGCCTCGGCTTTGCGGTCTACCAGATCGACGGCCGGCCGATTGTGGGCCACGGCGGCAGCTGCCCCGGCTATCGCAGCACGCTGATGATCGATCCGGGCAGCGAGACCGCCATCGCGCTGGCCATGAACGCGATGGACGATCCGGCCCGGCTCGCCCGCCCGCTGGCGGCGCTGCTCGCCGGGCGTCTGGCGGCGACCCTGTTTCCGGCACCCGGGAGCGGCGCGGTGGACCTGCGCGCCTATGCCGGCGTCATCGGCGGCCAGCCCTGGGGAGCGGAAAGCGTCGTCGTCCCCTGGGCGGGCGGCCTTGCATGGGTGGAGCTCGCCGCCGGCGATCCGCACGGCGACCTCACCCGGCTGAAGCCGCTCGGCGGGGACCGCTTCCGGGTGGTCACGGGCAAGGGCGAGGAGCGCGACGTGGTGACGTTCGTGCGCCGGGCCGACGGAAGCATCGACCATGTCGAGCGGTTCGGCAACCGGTCGCCGTTCCTGCGCCCGCTGCCCGCGCGCCGCTGAGCGGACGGCGGCCCGGCCGCTTGCTTTTCCCGCGCGCGGCGACTATGCGCGCGCCTTCCCGACAAGGGAACCCGTGCGGGAGGCGGCCCCGGCCGCTGATTGACCGCTTACCATGAGAGCCGTCCGCTCCGCCATCTGCGGGGTGCGGCTCGACAGTGCGAAAGGACATGGCCCCATGGCCAAGAAGATTGAAGGCTACATCAAGCTGCAGGTGCCCGCCGGCACCGCCAACCCCTCCCCGCCGATCGGCCCTGCCCTGGGTCAGCGCGGGGTGAACATCATGGAGTTCTGCAAGGCGTTCAACGCCGCGACCGATGCCCTTGAAAAGGGTATGCCGATCCCGACCGTGATCACCGTCTATGCGGACCGTTCGTTCACCTTCGTAACCAAGACTCCGCCGGCGTCGTACTTCCTCAAGAAGGCGGCCAAGCTCCAGTCGGGCTCGAAGGAGCCGGGCAAGGTCGTCGCCGGCAAGGTGACGCAGGCCCAAGTGCGCGAGATCGCCGAAGCCAAGATGGCCGATCTCAACGCCAACGACATCGACCAGGCAATGAAGATCATCGAAGGCTCCGCCCGCTCGATGGGCCTCGAAGTGGTGGAGGGCTGAGGACATGGCAAAGCAGACCAAGAAGCAGCAGGCTTTCGCCGCGCTCGATGCCGAGAAGCTCTACGGGTTCGAGGAAGCCGTGGCCAAGCTGCGCGAACTCGCCAGCAAGAAGTTCGACGAAACGCTCGAAGTGGCGATGAACCTCGGCGTCGACCCGCGCCACGCCGACCAGATGGTCCGCGGCATGGTGTCGCTGCCCTCGGGCACCGGCAAGGACGTGCGCGTTGCCGTGTTCGCCCGCGGCGACAACGCGGCCAAGGCGCTCGCCGCCGGGGCGGACAAGGTCGGCGCGGAAGACCTGATGGAAGACATGCAGGCCGGCAATCTCGACTATGACCGCGTGATCGCCACGCCGGACATGATGGGCGTGGTCGGTCGCCTCGGTAAGGTGCTCGGCCCCAAGGGCCTGATGCCGAACCCGAAGCTCGGCACCGTCACCCCGAACGTCGAACAGGCGGTCAAGGACGCCAAGGCCGGCCAGGTCGAGTTCCGCGTCGAAAAGCAGGGCATCATCCACTCCGGTCTCGGCAAGCTGTCGTTCTCGGACGAGGCGCTGAAGGCCAACTTCAAGGCGCTGACCGAGGCGGTGGTCAAGGCCAAGCCCGCCGGCGCCAAGGGCAAGTACGTGCGCAAGGTCTCGCTGACCAGCACCATGGGCCCGGGCCTGAAGGTCGACCTCGGCGAAGTCGAAGGGGCGTAATCCGTAGCGCCTCAGGCGCCGGCGGCCGGCCGGCCTTGCGATCCCGGAGGGATCGATAGGGTCGGACAGCGCGAGCCAACAAGGAAGGGCCGGGGGAGCGATCCTCCGGCCTTTCTGCGTTGGCACAGCGTCGCGGCAAACAGCCCTTGCCAGCCTGCCCTCATTCGCTAGCCTGCCCGGCACGATCGCACGTCAATTCTATGCGGGGGAGTGCTAGATGATCGTCCGTTCTCTGGTTCGGGGCTTCACGGCCCTTGTTGCGACGGTTGTCACTTGCGCGGCAGCTGCCGCGCCAACGGACAAGCAACAGATCATGACCCACACGACGGTGGCCGCGTGCACTGAGGGCACGGGGTGCACCGACAGCAGGATTCCTCCAGAGAGCTACACTCGCCTGGTCATCGAGAACCTGATCGACAGTTCAGCCGATGATGGGGCGAATGCAACCCGCCGATGGTTCCGCCGGATGACCTCGTCCAAGGACATTCTGTTCGAAGCAGCACTTTCGACGGAAACCGGGCGCTTCAAGGATGTCACGCCGCTGATTTATCGGCGCTATGTAAGCGCACGCAAGTCTGGCGAGAACTTCACTCGCGAAATCACGTTGGATGATCGACAGTATCCCCTGTTCCTCGTCACCGGCGATCCAACCAGTCAGATCGCGCGCTTCACGTTCGATGCGCGTTTCGAGAGCAAGCCATCCACCGATGCCGCCCAGTTGTCGCTGGGGTTCCTGAGCAACGCGCTGAAGGCTGTTTCGCCAAGCTCTGCTGTGGTTACTACGCTCACGACGGACAGCGCGGACAAAGTGGCCGCCAAGGTTGATGAGTCATTCGGCAAGTTCTTCGCCGAGAGCGTGGTGGAGAAAATGCGGTTCGATGTCGATCTGTACAACTACAGGCCGGTGGTCGTCACCGCCTATGGCTCCGATACGGAAGAAAGATCGCTCAACCCCGACCGGATTATCGGTCAATGGCGGGTTTCCTTCGCTCCTGCCCGCCCGTCGATCTTCTCCTCTGTCGAGTGTGTCGCCAACGCGAACACGGGTGCGTGTGATCCGGCGCGCAAGAAGGCCGCTTTCGATGACGCCGCCACGCGGCCCAACGCGGTGCTCGCCTTCGCCCTGATCGACAAGGTCGGCAACTCCGGCACCGTTCTCAGCTACCTTAAGCAGCAGGACTGGTGGGCCACCGATCTGGCAGGAATGCAGAGAGCGGAGCAATATGCTGGCTTCTGCCGCAAGATCCGCGGTGCGATGGGCGAAATCGGTTTGAGCGATACCGACGGCAAGGTCATCGCCTATTCGGTCTCGCAGTCAGGAAGTGTTCCGGGCGCGGTCAAGACCGGGATGCAGAACCAGGCCGACTGCAAGCTCTGATCCGGGCGGCTTTGTTCCCTCACCCTGTCAACACAGCATCGCCAGGCCGGCGGTCATGGTCTGCCTCGCCCTCAGCGCGGCGGTGCTGGCGTAGAGCACGTTCGACACGGCCTGTTCGACCAGCCGCGCCCCGCCGACCAGCGGGCTGAAGCGGGGCACCGGGGCCGGCCCCTGCGGCTCCGGCGCGGGGGGCTCAGCGGAGTAGGTTGCGGTGTGGCAGCCGGGCATGGCGGCGAGCGCGGCGCAGAAGCGCTCGAACCGGCGGGCCACCACCCGGTTGCGGCGTGTGCGGTCGCGGCTCATCAGCTCGAAGCTGTGCGAGACCAGCGTCAGCGAGGGAATCCGGTGCTCGCGCGCGTGCGCCACCAGCGCGGTCAGCTCGTGCAGCGACAGGGCGGTGATCTGGCCGTGGCGCAGCCTGCCGCCGAAATCCTCGATGCAGGCGACCGGCACCTCGATCACCCCGTGGTGGACCAGCGGACGGCGCGCATCGGGCCCCAGGGTCAGCGCGCAGGCCCCGGTCCCCGCCAGCGCGGGCGAATGGCTGGTCTCGTGGCTGAGCCCGATCTGCGCCAGCGCGCGCAGCGTGTCGTCGTTGGCCCCGTAGTTCCCCGCGCGAAAGGCGATCGGCCGCGGCGCACCGGCGGCGATCAGCTGGTCGCGGGCCCATTCGAGGATCCGGCACTGCTCGGCTAGCGGGAAATCCGCGATGTTCTGGCCGGTCCGCCCTCCTGCCAGCGCGTTGCCCGGCGCCAGGCCGAGCCATTCGGTGTGGCAGTGCAGCTGCACGTCGTGCCCGCGCGCGACGATCGGACCGACCACGTCCTCGATCGCGGCGGTGCCCCAAACCAGCGCGGGCATGGGATCGACGAAGAACACGCCCCTCAGCCCGTGCCGCTCCATCACCTCCATCTGGTATTCGACCCCGACCGGACCGCTCGGCGTGTCGCACCGGATCGACCGGGCGTGGTTCTCCGCCCGCGTCCCCGGCCCGCCGACCCCCGGCAGGGTGGCGGCATATTCGGTGTCGATGGTGAGATAGACCCCCGTCATCGCGCCAGTCTAGCCCGGCGCGCTTAACGGATGGTTGTGGTCAGATCCCGCCGGCGGTCCAGGCGAAGCCGAGCCGGTCGAGCCCGGCGCACAGGTCGGCCCGGCAGGCGTCGAGTGCGGCCCGCTCGGTCGAGCGGATGACGAAGTTCGAGCCCACCCGACCTTCGCGGAAGAACGGATAGCTGCCGATCTGGCATCCCTCGTGCGCCTTCTCGACATCGCGCAGCAGCACGGCGACCTCGCTTTCGGGGATGAACCCGCCGACCGTCTCGCTGATCAGCGGCGCGCCGCCTTCGAGCTGGCCGGTCAGCGCGTCGAGCATCCCCGCCGTGATGTGCGGCACGCCGGCCATCAGGAACAGGTTGCCCAGCCGCAGGCCGGGCGCGCCGGACATCCGGTTGGGGATCAGCTCTGCCCCCTGCGGGGCCCGCGCCATCCGCAGCCGCCCGTCGTTGAGGCCGCCCTTGTCGGCATAGTAGCGCTCCAGGATCGCGCGCGCCTCGGGATGGATCACCACCGGCACGCCCAGCGCCGCCGCCACCGCATCGACGGTGATGTCGTCGTGCGTCGGCCCGATGCCGCCGGTGGTGAACAGGTAGTCGTTGCGCGCCCGCAGCGCGTTGACCGCCTCGACGATCCGCTCCTCGACGTCGGGCACCACCCGCACTTCGGCGAGGCGGATGCCCTGGACCTGAAGCCAGCTCGCCACCTGGGCGATGTTCCGGTCGTGCGTGCGGCCGGAAAGGATCTCGTCGCCGATCACGACGAGCGCGGCGGTGAAGATGCGCTGGCTCATGCGCCTGCCGTTACGCCAGCGGGACTGCGCGCGAAAGAGCCCAGTTGGCTATTCCGCCGCCTCCAGCTGCTCGTCCCGCTGCACCACGCCGCCCCCCGCCTTGCGGAAGGCGAGAATGCCGTCGTCGACCGGCGCCTGGCGCAACACCTTGCGGTCGTGGAGATATTCCTGGTTCAGCCGCCAGGGATAGTCGGTGGCGCTCTTCGGCATGATGTGCTTGCCGCGCTGGATGTAGCCGCTGGAGAAGTCGAACAGGTCGTCTTCCTCCAGCCCGTGGTCCTGCGGCAGCACCGGCACGGCGGTGTCGGCTCCGCGTTTCTCCATCTCGTTCAGCACCCGGCAGACGAATTCGGAATTGATGTCGGCGCGAAGGGTCCAGCTGGCGTTGAGGTAGCCGAACACCACCGCCAGGTTGGGCAGGTTGGAGAACATGCACCCCTTGTAGTAGAACCGTTCGCTGAACTGCACCGGCACCCCGTCCTGGCTGATGGCGATCTTGCCCGCGATCGCCAGGCTGAGGCCGGTCGCGGTGACCACGATGTCGGCCTCCAGCACCTCGCCGGTCTCGAGCTCGATCCCGTTCTTCACGAACCGTCTGATCCTGCCCGTGACCACGCTGGCCCTGCCGGCCTTGATCGCGTCGAACAGGTCGGCATCGGGGACCAGGCACAGCCGCTGCTCCCACGGGTTGTAGGGCGGAGTGAACGGTGCGAGGTCGAAATCCTTGCCCATGATGCGGCGGATGCGCTTGTGCAGCCCGTCCTTGACCTTCTGCGGCTTGTTGCGCGCCAGCTTGAAGCCGAAATCCTGCAGCTTGATGTTCTTCCACCGGGTGATCCGGTAGGCGATCTGCTCCGGCAGGATGCGGCGCAGGAAGTTGGCCAGCCAGTCCTTGGCCGGGCGCGAGAACATCCAGGTCGGTGTGCGCTGGAGCATGGTGACGTGCGCCGCCCGGTCCGCCATCGAGGGGACGATCGTGACCGCCGTCGCCCCCGAACCGATCACCACCACCTTCCTGCCGGCGTAATCGAGGTCGTCCGGCCAGAACTGCGGGTGGACGACCTGCCCGGCAAACGCGCCGAAATCGAACCCCGGATCGTACGGCGCGTCGTAGTCGTAGTAGCCCGAGCCGAGATAGAGGAAGTTCGCGGTCATCAGGCGCTGCGAGCCGTCCGCCCGTTCCATGGTGACGTGCCAGCGCGCTTCGTCGCCGCGCCAGTCGGCCGAGACCACCTTGTGGCCGAAGCGGACGTGGCGCCGGATGCCGCGCTCGTCGACGATGCGGTTGAGATAGTCGAGGATGGCCGGGGCATCGGCGATCGACTTCTCGTGCTTCCACGGCTCGAACACGAACCCCAGCGTGTGCATGTCGCTGTCGGAGCGGATGCCCGGATAGCGGAACAGGTCCCAGGTGCCGCCGAGATCGTCGCGGCGCTCGACCACGGCGTAGCTGCGCCCGGGGCACAGCATCTCCATGTGCGCCGCCATGCCGATGCCCGAGATCCCCGCCCCGACGATCAGCACGTCGAAATCCGCAGGTGCTGCCAACATATGCCTCTCCTCTTGACGCAAGGGTAAACCATCCGGCCCGGATTGGCGAGTCTTGATGGCAATTTGCAACTGACTGCGGCGACGCGCGCCGCTATGGCCTCCGCCATGCATTCTCGCCTCATACCGCCGATCACGACGCTGGCCGCGCTCGCGCTGCCCGCCTGCCTCCACGCGCAGGAGAACGGGGCCGAGCCGGCCGAGGTGATCGTCGTCACCGGCACCGGGCTGCCGGCACCCCCCGCCGATCCGGCCTACGGCGCGGTGACGATCGGGCGGGACGCGCTGGTCTCGGCCCCTTCGGGGCGGATAGAGGAAGTGCTCGGCGGCGTCGCCGGCTTCCAGCAGTTCCGCCGCTCCGACAGCCGCTCGGCCAATCCCAGCGCGCAGGGCGTCACGCTGCGGGCGCTGGGCGGCAACGCGTCCAGCCGGGCGCTGGTGCTGCTCGACGGGGTGCCGATGGCCGACCCCTTCTTCGGATACGTCCCGCTGTCCGCGCTCGTGCCCGAGCGGCTTGCCGGCGTGCGGGTGACGCGGGGCGGCGGATCGGGACCGTTCGGGTCCGGCGCGCTGGCGGGGACGATCGAGCTGACCAGCGCGGATGCCGCCACGCTGGGTCCGCTGTCCGCTTCGCTGCTGGCGAGCGACCGGGGCGAGACCGAAGCTGGAGCCGCTCTCGCCGCATCGCTGGGTGCCGGGTTCGTCACCGCGGCCGGCCGGTGGGACCGGGGCAAGGGCTTCTTCACCACGCCTGCCGAGCAGAGGGTGCCGGCCACCGTCCGCGCCGGCTATGACGCCTGGTCCGCCCGGCTGCGCGCGGTGGCCCCGCTTGCGCCGGACCTCGAGCTTCAGGCCGCCGGGCTGGTGTTCCGCGATGCGCGCACCCTGCGTTTCGCCGGGGCCGACAGCATGAGCGAGGGACAGGATGCCAGCCTGCGCCTGGTCGGACGGGGGCCATGGCAGTTCGACGCCCTCGCCTACGTGCAGGCACGCAACTTCGCCAACGTGGTGATCAGCTCGACCCGATTCACCCGCACGCTCGACCAGCGCAACACCCCCTCGACCGGCCTCGGCGGCAAGCTGGAACTGCGCCCGCCGATGGGCCGCAACCATGTCCTGCGGCTGGGGGCGGACTATCGCCGCGCCTCGGGCGAGTTGCAGGAGGAGGCCTACAGCGCCCTGACCGGCGCGCTGACCGAGCGGCGCCGGGCAGGCGGCGTGACCAGCGACCTCGGCCTGTTTGCCGAGCACGACTGGCAGCTCGGCGCACTGGTCCTGACCGGCGGGGTCCGGGCCGACCGCAGCGTGATCGCCGGCGGATTCTACCGCGCGGTCAACGCCGCCGGGGCGCTGGTGTCGGAAACGGTCGCTCCCGACCGGTCCGGCTGGACCGTGACCTGGCGCGGCGGCGCGGCCTGGCAGGCGAGCGCGGCGCTGCGCCTGCGCGCCGCCGCCTATCGCGGCCTGCGCCTGCCGACACTGAATGAACTGTACCGCCCGTTCGTGGTCTTCCCGGTGGTGACCCGCGCCAATGCCGACCTGCGCAACGAGACGCTGCTCGGCTTCGAGGCGGGGCTGGACTGGCAGCCCGCCGATGGAGTCGCGCTCGGCCTGACCGCGTTCGACAACGAAGTCGAGGACGCCATTGCCAACGTCACCCTCGGCCCCAACCTGCGCCAGCGGCAGAACCTGCCGGCGATCCGCGCGCGCGGGCTGGAGGCGACCCTGTCCGCCCGGCGCGGAGCCTTCGGGTTCGAAGGCTCGCTCGCCTGGACCGACGCGGCGGTGCGCGGTGCCGGTGCCTCGCTGCCGCTCGACGGGCTGCGCCCGGCCCAGACCCCGCGGCTGGCCGGCTCGGCAGCCGTGACCTGGCAGCCGGCGGCCGGCTGGTTGCTGTCCGCCACGCTGCGCCATGTCGGCGCGCAGTTCGAGGATGACCTCGAAACCGACCTGCTGCCTGCTGCCACCACGCTGGGTGCCTATGCCCAGGTGCCGCTGACCGAGAGGCTGGCGCTGGTGCTGCGCGGCGAGAACCTGACCGACGAGACCGTCGTCACCCGCAACGCCGGCGGGAGCGTGGACCTCGCCGCCCCGCGCACGCTGTGGGCGGGGCTGCGCTGGGGCTACTGAGTCGCGACCAGCGCGCGCTGCTCGGCCATCCCCATCGACACCAGCAGCGGGCCATCTTCCTGCCGGGCCTTGAAGTGGGCCTTGCTGCCCATCCCGCGCCAGCCGGCGAGAATCAGCGCCTGCGCCACCGCTCCGCCCAGCGTGGTCCCGGGGCCGGTGACGATGAACAGGTCAGGCGCAAACTCGCGCGCCGCCACGGTGATCGCGCGGGTGAAATCGTAGCTTTCGGTGACCTGATGACCGAGGGTGTAGTCGCGCAGCATGGCCGGGTCGCTCGCGTGGGGCCACCACACCGCGCCGCGCCCGTCGACCAGCGGCACGCGTGGCTGGCCGAACAGGCTGGCCGGCAAGGCGGCACGGCCGCGCTCGGCAACCGGCTGCTGGAGATGGGTGTGGAAGGCGGCATGATTGCCGAGCCGCATCGGAAAACGGCCCTCGACTGGCTCCGCCTCGGTTTCGAACGCCTTCAGCCCGGCCTCGTTGCCGGCCAGCACCAGCATCCCTCCCAGGTCGATCGACAAGGCCAGCACGTGGCTCTTCCGCGCGTTGATCTCGCTCACGCGCGCGAGCACGGCCGCCTTGCGGGCCGGATCGGGCTGCCAGTCGGGGCCGAGGAAGGGATAGACCAGTTGCCCGCCGATCAGCGCCTGCTGCATCAGCGTGCCCATGGTGTTGGCGATTGCGAACCCGTCGCTCGCCGTCACCGCGCCCGCGCAGGCAAGCGCGGAATACCAGCCCATCGAATTGCCGGTGACAGCCACGACCTCGATCCGTTCGCGGTCCAGAGCCATGGCATCGCCGAGCGTCGCGGCGTAGATCAGCCCCGATGCGTTGTCGCCGCGGGTGTGGCGGGCCATGCTGAACCGATCCGCTGCGTCGAGCTCGCTCAGGGTGTCCTGTCCCTGCGCCCGGCGCTGCGCGTCGAACGCTGCCAGCAGGGCCGGATCGGGGAAATGGCGGCCGAGATAGCCCAGCTCGTCCTTGTTGTAGGTGCCGCGCCCCGGGCAGACCAGCACGGCGGTCCTGCGCCCGCTCATGCCTCGGCCCCCGCGAGCGACAGGGCGGCAGCCACGATGCTGTCGAGCGACGGCATGGTCGCGGCATAGGCCGGGCCGGTCGGGATGAAGCTGTCCTGCGCCACGTGGCGCGCGACTGGCTTGTCGGTGCGTTCGGTGAGCAGCGCGACCAGCGCTTCGGCAAGGCCGCCGGTGCGGCGGGTCTCGTCGACCACCAGCACCTTTGCCGCGTCGCCGATCGCCGTGACCAGCGCGTCTTCGGGCAGGGGATTAAGCCAGTGGAGGTCGATCACCCGCGCCGCAATACCCTGGGCCGCCAGCCGCTTCTGCGCCTGAAGCGAGAGATGCAGCCCGTTGGCATAGCTGACGATGGCAAGATCGGTACCCTCGCCATGCGTGGTGACCTCGCCGAACCCGATCCGCTGCGAGGGGTCCGGGTAATGACGCAGCCACAGCCCGTCGCCCGGCTCGTTGAGATCGCGCATCGGGTAGAGCGCGATCGGTTCGAGGAACACCACCAGCCGCTGCTCCTCGCGCGCCAGCCGCACGCATTCGCGCAAGAGCCGCGCCGCGTCCGCTCCGTTCGAAGGGCAGCACAGGATGACCCCCGGCACGTCGCGCAGCGCGGCGAAGCTGTTGTCGTTGTGGAAGTGCCCGCCGAACCCCTTCTGATAGCCGAGCCCGGCGATCCGCAGCACCATCGGGTTGGTGAACTGGCCGTTGGAGAAGAACGGCAGCGTCGCCCCTTCGCCGCGGATCTGGTCCTCGGCGTTGTGGTAATAGGCGAGGAACTGGATTTCCGGCATCGGGATGAAGCCATTGTGCGCCATGCCCAGCGCCAGGCCGAGGATCGACTGCTCATCGAGCAGGGTGTCGATCACCCGCGCCTTGCCGAACCGGGCCACCAGCTTCTGCGTGACGCCGTAGACCCCGCCCTTGGTGCCGATATCCTCGCCCATCAGCGCGATCTCGCGGTGCTCCAGCATCAGGTCGGTCAGCGCCCAGTTGATGCACCGGCTCATGATCTGGGGGGATTCCATCGCCTTGAGGTCCGGCCCGAACGCCGCGGCCCGATCCTCGGCGGAGGGGCCGTTGCCGGGCGCGTGGGTGCGGCGGGGCGGGATCAGGCTGGCCATGACCTCGCTCGCCGTGTTCAGGCGCGGCCGGGTGACGGCTTCGGCGCGGACCCGCTCGACCCGGGCAAGGGTCTGCTCGTAGATCGCCAGCGCCGCCTCGCGCTCCAGCGCGCCGGCCTCACCCAGCAGGCGAACGGTGTGGAGCAGGGGATCGTTGGCCTCGTCCGCCTCCACCTCGGCCCTGGTCATGTAGGCGGTCTGCACGTCGGCCCCGGCATGGCCATAGAGCCGCACGGTGCGGATGTGCAGGAAGGCCGGCTTGCGCCGCTGGCGGACGTAGTCCGCCGCTTCGCGTGCCACCCGATAGGTCTGGTAGATGTCGAGCCCGTCGCAGGCGAAATAGGCGAGGTCCGGCCGGGCGGAGAAGCTCGCCGCGATCCACCCGCTCGGGGTGCGGGTGGAGATGCCGATCCCGTTGTCTTCGCACACCCACAGCACCGGCAGCGGCACTTTCTGGTAGGCGGTCCAGCAACTGGTGTTGATCGCCCCCTGCGCGGTCGAGTGGTTGGCGCTGGCATCGCCGAAGCTGCACATCACGATCGCGTCGTCGGGCAGCACCCGATGCTCGGGCCGCACGCGCCGGGCGAGGCCGATCGAATAGGCCGCGCCGACCGCCTTGGGCAGGTGGCTGGCGATGGTCGAGGTCTGCGGCGGGATGTTCAGCGCCTTGCTGCCGAGCACCTTGTGCCGCCCGCCGCTGATCGGATCGTCGCTGGAGCAGGCAAAGCTCAGCAGCATATCCCAGGTGATCGACTGGCCGGGAACCTGATTGGCACGCTCGATCTGGAACGCGGCATCGCGGTAGTGGAGAAAGGCCATGTCGGTCGGGCGCAGCGCGGCGGCGACGGCCGCCATGCCTTCATGGCCCGACGAGCCGATGGTGTAGAACCCTTCGCCCGCCGCCTGCATCCGGCGGCTGGCGAGGTCGAGCGCGCGGGTCAGACAGCCCGAGCGGTAGAGCTGCACCGCCTGGCCAGCCGTCAGCGGCCCTGATGGCGACGGCCCGTCGGGCAGGTCTCCTGCGGCAACCCGGCGCAGGAAGTTCTCGTGTACGATCTGGCTCCGGTCCATGGCGCTGCCCCATAAGCGGGATCGGGTGCAGGGGAAACCGCCTTCGCCATCTGGCGGGGCAGGAGCGCGACCGCGCCTAGAGGTACTCGACCGAAACCGTGAACTGGCCCGTGTAGGTGCCCGGCGTCTGGTTTCTCAGCACCCGCAGCCTGCCGCCGACGGTGAAGCGGAACAGGCCGCTGGCAGAAGCGATCCGGAAGGTGCGCGGGGCCGTGCCGATCGTCACCGGGGGTACGCTGCCGATCGTCACCTGGTCGAGCCGCATAGTCTGGGTGCCACCCTGCCGGGTGAGGTTGAACTGGTTGGCGTTGAGCGAAATCCGCAGCTGCTGGTTGAAGCGGCCGAAGCCGTAGAAGGCCGCGTTCTGCGTGGTGCCGGTGACGATGATCCCGCCGGTCGTGGTGACGACATTGGCGGGCGAGAGCGTGACGAAGCCGTTGCTCGTTCCGGGAATGATGTAGCCGAAGTCGAGATCCTGTTCCTTGACCAGGCTGAGCGGGACGATCGCCAGTGCCTCCGCCCCGCTGGTCGCGGTCTCGCCTTGCGCCTGCGCCGGTGTCGTCGCCAGCGCTGCGAGGGCGGCGAGCGAGAGGGCAACCTTTCTGCAATTCACGCCATTCGCCTCCACTGGAACGGAAGGCTCTAGCGGCTCTTGGTAAAATCAGGGTTAAGCGAGCTAGCGGTGCCCCGGATCGCTGCCGGCGGCGACATCGGGCAGTCGCGACTGGTCGGCCCCGTCCGCCGGCCCGCCGCGCAGGACGAAGCGGCGGTCGCAATAGCCGCAGTCGACATAGCCATGCTCGTCGATCTCCAGCCACACGCGCGGGTGCCCCAGCGCGGCCGGGCGGAAGCGCTGGCCGCCGCGGATGGCGCTCGCTCCGTCGCAGCTGACGCGGCGGGTCTCGACGGGGACGACTTCGGGCGGCGGTATGCTCATGCCCCAGCCCGATAGTCGCTCGGGCCGGTCAAGGCAATCGGCGGCGTGTGCTCAGAAGTACTGGATATCGACGTCGAACGTTCCGGTATAGGTGCCCGGTGCCTGGTTGGCCGCGACGTTGAGGGTGCCGCCAACGCGGAAGAAGAACACGCCGGTGGGGTGCTGGATGCGGAAGCGGAAGTTGCGCACGTTCTCGCGCGTCACCAGCAGATCGGGCGTGCCGTTGACGCTCATGGCGGTCACCTGCATCGTGGCGCCGGTGCCGTTGGCGAGGGTCATGCGCGCTTGCGGCGGCAGTCGCACCCGCACGCGCTGGTTGACCGATCCCGCGCCGACGAATTCCGCCGGCTCGCACACGCCGCTGCGGATCACGGCTCCGGTCACGCTGCACGAAGGGGTGGGCGAGGGATCGAGCACGACCGTGCCCCCGGTCGCGGGGATCAGGGTGCCGAAATCCATGTCCTGCGACTTGACGATGCTGAGCGGCTGGACCAGCACCGTGCTAGCCCTTCCAGAACCCGTTTCGGCCGCCTGGGCCGCGCCGGCGGCGCAGGCGAATGCCGCCCATGCAAGCAGGTGCGCGGGCGCACGCGCTCGCCTCAACAGGCTGGTCCAGGGGGTCGGTTCCGGTCCCATCGCACGGTGGATTACCCCGGCAGGCGTGAATGCCCCCTCCCCGCGAAAGGTTAACGCGCACTCACCGCCGCCGGCGCCATGCACCCCAACCCCCTTTACGCGGCAGCCGCCACCGGCCTAGGGCGGTCGGGCCATGACCAAGCCGCCCGCGATCCGGATTGACCACCTCGTCAAGCGCTATGCCCCGATCGCCGGGCGCTCCGGCAGCGGCGGCGGCGGAGACCCGGGCGAGGGCAAGCTCGCGCTCGACGGGGTCAGCTTCGAAGTGCCGCAGGGGGCGATCTTCGGCCTGCTCGGCCCCAATGGCGCGGGCAAGTCGACCCTGATCAACATCCTCGCCGGGCTCGTGACCAAAACCGCCGGCACGGCCGAGATCTGGGGCTTCGACATCGACCGCGACCATCGCAACGCGAAACGGTCGATCGGGATCGTGCCGCAGGAGATCGTGTTCGACCCGTTCTTCACCCCGTTCGAGGTGCTGGAGAACCAGGCCGGGTTCTACGGCATACCCGGGGCGCTGCGGCGGAGCGAGGAGCTGCTGCGCGCGGTCCACCTCGCCGACAAGCGCGACGCCTATGCCCGCGCCCTGTCGGGCGGCATGAAGCGGCGCCTGCTGATCGCCAAGGCCATGGTCCATTCACCGCCGATCCTGGTGCTCGACGAGCCCACCGCCGGAGTCGACGTCGAGCTGCGCCGCCAGCTGTGGGAACTGGTCGCTCAGATGAACCGCGACGGCGTGACGGTGGTGCTGACCACCCACTACCTCGAGGAAGCCGATCAGCTGTGCGACCAGATCGCGATCATCAACCACGGCCGGCTGATCGCGCACAAGCCGACCCGCGAGCTGGTCGGCATGGCGCGCGAGAAGATCGTCCGGGTCACTGTCGACAAGGATTTCGCCGGGCCGCTCATGGAGCCGCAGTTCCTGAGGGCCGAAGTGACCGAGCCGCGCACGCTGGAGGTGACCTACGACCGCGACGCGATGAGCGCGGGCCAGGTGCTGGCGGTGATCCAGAGTCACGGTTACGCGGTCGAGGACGTCACCACCCGCGAGGCGGACCTTGAAGACGTGTTCGTCCAGCTGACCGGCGCGGGGTGAGCAGCGCCTGGCGCGGCGGCGTGGCGGATCCCGGCATGGCGCAAAACGACGGCGCGGCTCGCTCGGGGGGATGGGAAGACAAGGAGAAAAAGTGCCCCGTCGACAAAGCGTTCTCCGCTTGCCGCGATGCTCTTGCGGCGGCATGACCGCGCCATGACCAAGGTGACCCACGACGTTCTCATCATCGGTTCCGGCGCGGCCGGGCTGACCGCCGCGCTGGCGCTCGCCCAGACGAAGAAGGTGCTGGTTCTGGCCAAGGGCGACCTGCGTTCGGGCTCGACCGCCTGGGCGCAGGGCGGGATCGCCGCCGTGCTCGACGCGGGTGACACGTTCGAGAACCACGTGCGCGACACGATGGTCGCCGGGGCCGGGCTCAACCGGCGCGAGACGGTCGAGTTCGTGATCGAGCGGGCGCCGGCGGTGATCGGCCGGCTGGTCGAGCTGGGGGTGCCGTTCAACGCCCACGGGCCGGATCTGCACCTGACCCGCGAGGGCGGCCATTCGCACCGCCGCATCGTCCACGTCGACGACGCGACCGGCTGGGCGGTGCAGGCCGCCCTGCTCAAGGCGGCGGAGGAGAACCCGAACGTGACCCTGCTGCCGGGCCGGGCCTGCATCGACCTGATCACCGGGCGGCACGGCGAGAGGTTCTCCGGCGACGGCCGGGTCTGGGGCGTCTACGCGCTCGACGAAGCGACCGGCCGGGTGGAGAAGCATCTTGCCCGCGCCACCGTGCTGGCGAGCGGCGGGGCGGGCCGGGTGTACCTGTTCTCGACCGCCCCGCGCGGCGCGACCGGCGATGGCATCGCCATGGCCTGGCGGGCCGGCTGCCGGGTCTCCAACATGGAGATGATGCAGTTCCACCCGACCTGCCTCTATAACCTGGAGGTCAAGAACTTCCTCATCACCGAGGCGGTGCGCGGCGAAGGCGGGCACCTGCTGCACCCGGAGACCGGCCACCGTTTCATGGCCGATTATGACCCGCAGCGGATGGAACTGGCCCCGCGCGACGTGGTCGCCCGCGCGATCGACGACCAGATCAAGCGCTATGGCCTCGACTGTGTCCACCTCGACATCAGCCACCAGCCGCCCGAGTTCGTGCGCGGGCACTTCCCCACCATCCACGACAAGCTGCTGGGCCTCGGCATCGACATGACCACCGATCCGATCCCGGTCGTGCCGGCCCAGCACTACACCTGCGGCGGCGTCCTGGTCGGGCTTGACGCGCGCACCGATCTGCCCGGCCTGTGGGCGGCGGGCGAATGCACCGAGAGCGGCCTGCACGGGGCGAACCGGCTCGCTTCCAACTCCCTGCTCGAATGCTTCGTGTTCGGCGAGGCGGCGGCGCAGGACATCCTCGCCTGCTGGGACCAGCTCTCCCCCCCGCCCCCCATCCGCGAGTGGGACGAGAGCCGCGTGACCGATTCCGACGAGGAAGTCGTCATCAAGCAGACCTGGACCGAAATCCGCCGGTTCATGTGGAACTATGTCGGCATCGTGCGCACCACCAAGCGGCTGGAGCGCGCCGCGCACCGTATCGCGCTACTGCGCCGCGAGGTCGACGAATACTATGGCGCCTTCCGCGTCACCACCGACCTGATCGAGCTCAGAAACCTGATCGAGGCCGCCGACCTGATCGTGCAGAGCGCCCTCAAACGCCACGAGAGCCGGGGATTGCACTACACGCTCGACTACCTCGAGACCTTGCCCGACGCGCGCGACACGGTGCTGGTGCCGTGACGCGCGCGGCGGCGGCTCACCCGCTGCTGCGGGCAAGCCGCAGTTCCAGCCGCTTGAGTTCGCGCAGCACGCGATTGGTCTGGATCGTGGGCCAGATCGCCAGCTTGACCATGAGCGACATCAGCACCAGCACCGCCGCCGGCAGCCCCCAGCGCACCGCCGACAGGGCATCGCCGGCGGTGAAGAACTGCACCGCTGCGTAGATGCCGGCGACGAACAGGACGATCTGCGCCAGCATCATGGCGCCGTTAACCCAGCCGAGGCGCCCGGTGAAAGCCCCCCCCAGCTGGACCAGGTATGCCGGCTCCTCTCCGATCCGGCGCAGCAGATCCCGCTCCTCAGCAACCAGCGCTTCACCAATCATCCGTTCCGTATCCATCATGAGCGTTCTCCTTCCAAAACCACGCGCAGCTTGCGCCGTGCGTGCATGAGCCTCGTCTTCACCGTGCCGACCGGGACCGCGAGTGCCACCGCGACCTCGGCCACGCTCAGTTCCTCCAGGTGGTAGAGCGATATCGCCGCGCGTTCCCCGGGCGGAAGCAGGCGGATCGCCTCGCGCAGGCGGCCGGTGTCAGAGGGCTCGTGCGGCAGCACCTCGTCGCGCGGCTGCCGCTGCGCTTCGCTTGCCAGCGCTCGGCGCTTCACCGCGCCGTCGATCTCGCGGGCGCATCGGCGCGACACGATCCGGAACGCCCACGCAGGGAAGGCCCGCGCGTCGTCCAGCCGGGCGATACCTTGCACGATCTCCGCCCAGGCTGATTGCACCGCGTCGCGGGCCAGCTCGCGCTCGCCCGACAAGCGCATGGCGTGGGCAAGCAGCCGCGGGTGCCAGCGCTTGGCCAGCAGCTCCATCGCTTCAAGGCTTCCCGTGCGGACGCAAGCAACCAGGTACTCGTCGAGAAGGCGATCGTGCTGCTTGTCCATCGAGATCCCGCTCCATTCGCGCATCAGGTGCCTTGCGATCACGCCCGGGTTCATGCCGACGTGCAAAAAAATGTTGTGCGGCGGCCGATCGGCTGCGTTGATGGCGGCCCGCAACCTCGCTGAACCGGACAAGAGACGATGCCCACCGCCACCGCCAATGGAATCGAGATCCACTACGACGACCATGGCGGGCGCGGCGACCCGCCGATCCTGCTCATCATGGGCTTCGGGGCGCAGCTCACCCTGTGGCCGATCGAACTGGTCGAGGCGCTGGTCGGGCACGGGTTCCGGGTGATCCGCTACGACAACCGCGACATCGGCCTCAGCCACAAGTTCCACGGGGTGCGCGCACCGGGGATCGTCAAGCTGACGCTGCTGGGCAAGCTCGGGATCAGGCCGCGCGTGCCCTACACGCTCGCCGACATGGCCGACGACGGTGCCGGCCTGCTCGACGCGCTGGAGATCGACCGCGCGCACATCGTGGGCGGCAGCATGGGCGGGATGATCGCGCAGCACCTCGCCGCGCGCCATCCGCAGCGGACCCGCTCGCTCACCTCGATCTTCTCCTCCACCGGCAACCCGAAGCTGCCCTCCGCCAGGAAGGAGGCGCTGGACGTGCTGGTCAAGCGGCCGGCGAGCATGGACGAGGCGGTGCTGGTGGAGCACGGGATGCGGCTGGCGCGCACGATCGGTTCGCCCGCGTTCCCCGCGCCCGAAGACCGCCTGCGCGCCAGCGTCACCGCCACCGTGCGCCGCAGCGTCTATCCTGAAGGGCCGACGCGGCATCTGGCGGCGATCCTTGCCGATGGAGACCGGCGGCCCATGCTGGCCGGGATCACCGCGCCCACGCTGGTCCTCCATGGCGAGGCCGACCCGCTGGTCCCGGTCGAGGGCGGGCGCGACACCGCCGCCAGCATCCCCGGCGCGCGCCTGCGCACGATTCCCGGCTGGGGGCACGACCTGCCGCTGGAACTGGTCGACACGCTTGCCGAAGAGATTGCCGGGCACGCCCGGGCAGCCGGCTGACCACCGCGCGGCGCACGAAAATTGCCATCGCCGATTCGATTGAGTCCAAGCCCCGCAATGCCCATTTTGCCCATAATAATTTTTGCCGGATTCAATTAGGGGCTTGCGCGCCGCGCCAGTCCAGCAAATCCGGCGCGTCGCGGCGTCTGACCCGGATAGGACACCCGTCGTGGGCATGGTTAACGCGCCTTTACCCTCTTGCGCCCGAGTCCGGCCTGATTCAGTATCTAGTGGTTCGGATCGCGGGGATACCCACTAGATCGTGTTGTCAGGGGCGGCAGGGGCGTTGCAGGGCAGGGCTGATTCGCCCGCTTCGAAGGGCGCGATCAAGACCCTCCTGTGGAGAGCCGGGGGACAAGTAATTGCCCGTCTGCCGGCCGATACGTGCTAGTCAGGGGCGTTCCCGCGAGTCGAACACATACGGAACACGTGGTGCCGGCGTGCCGGTGCAGAAGCAGGAAGGCGGGGCAAGGCGGCAATGGAACTGAGGACCGGAGACGAGGCGGCGATGGCGCTGGCACAGGCGAACGACACGGCACCCGCCCCCATCCCGAAGAAGGCGGCGATGAGCATGGACAAGCAGGATTCAGGCAGCGAGGCACTGGTCGCCGCGAAGGCGGGCGAGGCGCTGGCCGGAGCCATGGCGCAGGCCGCCAGGGCGGATGCGGAATCGCGCGGCACGGGCGATTCGAAGAAGGTCATGGACCGCCGCTTCACCATCCACACGGATCCGGCGCGCGATGCCCTGCTGACCGAGTTCGGCAAGGACACGCTGACCGACCGCTACCTGCTTCCCGGCGAGTCCTACCAGGACCTGTTCGCCCGCGTCGCCGATGCCTATGCCGACGACGAGGCCCACGCCCAGCGCCTCTACGACTACATCTCGAACCTGTGGTTCATGCCGGCGACGCCGGTGCTGTCGAACGGGGGCACCAACCGCGGCCTGCCGATCTCGTGCTATCTCAACTCGGTCGAGGACAGCCTCGAGGGGATTGTCGGCACCTGGAACGAGAACGTCTGGCTGGCATCGCGCGGCGGCGGGATCGGCACCTACTGGGGTCAGGTGCGCGGGATTGGCGAGCCGGTCGGTCTCAACGGCAAGACCAGCGGCATTATCCCGTTCGTGCGGGTGATGGACAGCCTGACCCTGGCGATTTCGCAGGGCTCGCTGCGGCGCGGTTCGGCCGCCTGCTACCTCGACATCAGCCACCCGGAGATCGAGGAGTTCCTCGAGGTCCGCAAGCCGAGCGGCGATTTCAACCGCAAGGCGCTGAACCTGCACCACGGCGTGCTTGTCACCGACGAGTTCATGGAAGCGGTCCGCGAAGGGCGCGAGTTCGAGCTCAGGAGCCCGCGCGACGGCAGCGTGCGCGGCAAGGTCGACGCGCGCAGCCTGTTCCAGAAGCTCGTCGAGACCCGGCTGGCCACCGGCGAGCCCTACATCGTGTTCAACGACACGGTGAACCGGATGATGCCCAAGCACCACCGCGACCTGGGCCTGAAGGTCTCGACTTCCAACCTGTGCTCGGAGATCACTCTGCCCACAGGGCGCGACCACCTGGGGCAGGACCGCACCGCGGTGTGCTGCCTCAGCTCGCTCAACCTCGAGAAGTGGGACGAGTGGGAAGGCAACCGGCAGTTCGTGGAAGACGTGATGCGCTTCCTCGACAACGTGCTGCAGGACTACATCGACCGTGCCCCGCCGGAGATGGCGCGGGCGAAGTATTCCGCCAGCCGCGAACGTTCGGTCGGCCTCGGCGTGATGGGCTTCCACTCGTTCCTCCAGTCCAAGGGCATCGGCTTCGAGAGCCCGATGGCCAAGGTGTGGAACCTCAAGATGTTCAAGCACATCGCCGCCAAGGCCGACGAGGCCTCGATGCTGCTGGCCAAGGAGCGCGGCCCCTGCCCCGATGCGGAGGACATGGGCGTGATGCAGCGCTTTTCCTGCAAGATGGCGATCGCGCCGACCGCGTCGATCTCGATCATATGCGGCGGCACCAGCGCCTGCATCGAGCCGATCCCGGCCAACATCTACACCCACAAGACGCTGTCAGGCAGCTTCGTGGTCAAGAACCCGTACCTGGAGAAGCTGCTGCGCGAGAAGTCGAAGGATTCGACCAACGTGTGGAACTCGATCCTCGAGCGCGGCGGATCGGTCCAGCACCTCGACTTCCTCACTGCGGAGGAGAAGGCGGTGTTCAAGACCAGCTTCGAGCTCGACCAGCGCTGGCTGCTAGAGTTCGCGGCCGACCGAACACCCTACATCGACCAGGCGCAGAGCCTCAACCTGTTCATCCCGGCCGATGTCGACAAGTGGGACCTGATGATGCTGCATTTCCAGGCGTGGGAGAAGGGGATCAAGAGCCTCTACTACCTGCGTTCCAAGAGCGTGCAGCGCGCCGGGTTCGCGGGCGGCGTGGAGGCCGACAACACGCCCCAGGCTCCGGTCATGGAACTCGCCGCCGGCCAGACCGATTATGAAGAGTGCCTCGCCTGCCAGTGATGGCCGGCGCGGCAGGGTTCTGCGCGAAGGAGGAAGGCGATGTTCGACAACCCGTTCATGTGGCTTCTGCTCGCTTCGGGCATCGCGTTCCTGTTCACCGCGGGTCAGCTGATCGCCAGCGCGGCAACCGTTGCGGCCTTGTTCGGCAAGTCGCGGCGGGCCGCGCAGGATGGCGAGATCGTGCGCGATCCGCTTCATCCGGCCGGTCCAGAGCGGCTCGCCCGCGCCCGCCGCACCCTCGCGATCCACCTCGTCAGTCTGGCGCTGCTCGTGCTGAGCGGGCTGGCCCTGAGCGGCATGATCTTCGCCGACCGGCCGGCCGGCCCCGATACCCCGCCCGGAGAGATACCGGTCGAAACCGACCCCATCCCCTGACCGCCTGCTGACCGCCCGTCCGAACTGCTGCCCGAAAGGCCGACCATGATCCGCCCCTTCGTTCCCCCGCCGCCACGCACGACGCGCCGCGCACCGGCGCGGGCGCGCGGGGCGAGCGACGGGCAGCGCAGGTCAGATGCTGCCGGAGCCGGAGCTCGGGCCACCACCGGCGCGCAGACAGACGCGGCCGTCTTCCACCCGGTCGATCTGGTCGAGCGACAGGTGGTGGTGCTGCCCGTCGGTGCTGCCGCTGCGGGTAAGCTTGATCCGGCCATCCTCCATGTGGTCGACCGTGCCGACCTGCCGTCCCCCGTCATCGACCACCGCCATGTGCGGGCGGATCAGGCCGGCCATGCTGCCGTCGCCGCCGGTCGCGGCACCTGCCTGCCCGGTGAGGCCCAGTTCCTCGGCGCGCTGCTGGCCGATCCCCTGCGTCTCGCCCGGCCGGGCCGCCGCGCCATCGGGATTGGTGAAACGGCCATCGGGGGTGGAGGCCGTGCCGGTGATGTTGCGCGAATCGTTGGGTTCGTATTCTCCCATGGCGGGTCTCCTTCAGTCGGGGCGCGGCGGGTGCCGGCGCCTTTCTGTCCAATCGCGCCGGCTGCCCCCCGGTTCCCCTGCCGCGCGGCGGACCGCCGCAGCGCTGCGGCCGTTTTCCCCCTTCCTCGCCGCCCCGCGCCTTTCGCGCCGCGACGGCACCAGCCATTGTCAGCCATTCGTCCGCAGGAGTCGTGAGCGATGTCCCTTCTTGAAGCCCGCAAGACCTACAAGCCGTTTGAGTACCCCTGGGCGTACGAGTTCTGGAAGCGCCAGCAGCAGATCCACTGGATGCCGGAGGAGGTGCCGCTGGGCGAGGACTGCCGCGACTGGGCGCAGAAGATCACCGAGCACGAGCGCAACCTGCTGACTCAGATCTTCCGCTTCTTCACCCAGGCCGATGTCGAGGTGCAGGACTGCTACCACGACAAGTACGGGCGCGTGTTCAAGCCGACCGAGATCAAGATGATGCTGACCGCGTTCAGCAACATGGAAACGGTCCACATCGCCGCCTACAGCCACCTGCTCGACACGATCGGGATGCCCGAATCCGAATATTCCGCCTTCATGGAATACGAGGAGATGAAGGACAAGCACGACTACCTGCAGCAGTTCGGGGTCGACACCGACGAGGACATCGCCCGCACGCTGGCGGCGTTCGGCGGCTTCACCGAAGGGATGCAGCTGTTCGCCAGCTTCGCCATGCTGATGAACTTCCCGCGCTTCAACAAGATGAAGGGCATGGGCCAGATCGTCAGCTGGTCGGTCCGCGACGAGAGCCTGCATTGCGAAGGCATCGTGCGCCTGTTCCACGAATTCGTGCGCGAGCGCGACTGCCTGACCAAGGCGGTCAGGGAAGACATCGTCGACATCTGCCAGAAGACCGTGCGGCTGGAGGATGCCTTCATCGACCTCGCGTTCGAGATGGGCCCGGTCTCGGGCATGAGCGCGAAGGAGATCAAGCGCTACATCCGCTACATCGCCGACTGGCGGCTGGGCCAGCTCGGCCTGCAGCCGATCTACATGGTCGACGATCACCCCCTCCCCTGGCTCGCCCCGCTGCTCAACGGGGTGGAACACGCCAACTTCTTCGAAACCCGCGCGACCGAATATTCCAAGGGCGCGACCAAGGGCAACTGGCAGGACGTGTGGTCGAGCTTCGACAAGCGCCAGAAAGCGAAACTGGGTGCGGCCGCGAACGAAGCGGACGAGGCCAGCGGCGAGCCGGACATGTTCGGGAATGCTGCCGGGGTGCAGGCGGCGGAGTAAATTAAATAATGAGCAACGATCTCTCTGCAAAAAGCGAGAGCATAAAGAGTACTGCACTACTCTTTTTCGCATTTGTAGGCTTCGTCGCTTCATTCATCACTGTTGTCGAGTTCTTGCGGCCTAAATCAAACACCTCGCTAGACGTTCAAGCGCAAATTCATGACTTTCGGGTCCCGCTGTATGTGGCGGCAAACCTTAAAAATGATTCAGCAGCCCGTATCCTTGCAAGAGAATTAAAGAAGAGGGCCTGCCAGACAGTTCAAGTCCCGGGCATCGCTTCGATTAGCTATGCCGACCTAGGCAAAATTGATCTCAGCGAAGCCGAATTAGACAAGGCACTAAAGTGTAAAGATGCAATCGATGTAGAGTATGCAGCACGTTGGGCCGGAATATATGGGTCAGGCTACTCTACATTGTATGAATATGAAATTCAAAACACCGGAACTGAAATCGCTAAACAAATCAGATTATCATCTGAAAACGTGCTAGCAATACAATTTAGAAGAGATGCGCTGAAATTTTTTGACCTTCCAAAGAGTGAAGATGAAAGTTTTTACAATATTCCCGATTTAAATCCCGGAGAGAAAATCAATCTTCTGATTTGGTCAGATGATTATCATAGCGATGTTAAATATGTATCAGATAATGATTTGCCAAAATTGAGCTTTTCTGGGTCAAGGGTTAACATATCTCTTTTCCTTCCAGTGCCATACGAGGTGTATGGCTTTTATAGTGCATACGAAGATATGCCTATTTGGTTATTTTTTATCTTCTTTGTTGCCATGTGTTTCATTGTTACGATGGCGGTTATTTTTGTCTTTTCGATCGCTGAGGCGGTACTACGCGGCAAACCTCTCTCGTCAATATTTGAAACCACCACGAAGTCGCAGGGTTCCGAGGGTGCTTCGCCGACCTAACCACTTCAGCCCCGAGGGTGCAGGACGTCGAAGGAACACCGGAGACAAGGATCATTGTGCAATTCACTATGGCCCGGCGTCCCTCACCTTGAACTCGTTGACTGCCACCCTCGGCGCTGAATTCCGGGGACAGGAATTCCGGGGACAGTATACCTAATCCAATCCCCTCTCCTTCTCCGCGTCTCCCCTTCCCTCTGCGGCCTCTGCGTGAACCCCTTATCGCGATGGTTGCGTTGGGTTCGCGCCAAGACGCCAAGGCGCCAAGGGGTTGGGCTTCGGGGCTTAGCCCCTTTTCAGCCATCTTAACGCGATCAAAGGCGCGGTCGGCTGCGCCAGAAAACTCCTTTGCACTTTATCGACCGAACTGACAGCCGACGACATCAGGATCGCCAGCCGGCACGGCTTCCACCCACCCCCGGCATCCGCCGAAGGGGTCGGTGACTTGTGCAGGCGGGCAGGCTGGCCGGGTTGCCGAAGGATGATGAACTGGATGCCCCGTGAGGATTCGAACCTCAATTGACGGAGTCAGAGTCCGTAGTCTTACCATTAGACGACGGGGCATCGCGCGGCGGGCGGGCCCGGCTGCGAGCGGGGCACATAGGTTCGTGCCGGGTGAAGGTCAAGGCTTGCCGTCGCACCTCTCTTGCCCCCGCCGGCGCTCCGGGCTAGCATCGGTTCCAGGTCCTCGCGGTATCGCCCGCGAGAGGATAGGAACAGATACATGGCGGAACGGTTTCCGCCGGACAGGAAGAAGAGGGCTGGCGAACAAGGGGGCGAAAGGTCCGGCAAGGTAGCCGATTTTCGCTACAAGCGCCCCGGCCAGCCAGACAGCCGCAGCGGCCCGCCCTGTGACCAGGCCGGAGCGGCAGGGGCTCGTCACGCGCCCGCTCGCCGCGTGGGCAACGAGGCATCACCCGATCGCTACGCCCCGGCCCCCGATCGCTACGCCCAAGCCTACGCCGCGCTCGACCTCGGCACCAACAACTGCCGCCTGCTGATCGCCCGGCCGGCCGGCGACCACTTCACCGTGATCGACGCCTTCAGCCGGGTGGTCCGCCTGGGCGAGGGCCTCGCCCAGTCCGGCCGGCTGAGCGAAGCGGCGATGGAGCGCACGCTCGGCGCGCTGCGGATCTGCGCCGACAAGCTGCGCCGGCGCAATGTCCGCCTCGCCCGCTCGGTGGCGACCGAGGCCTGTCGCCGGGCGGAGAACGGGCCGGCCTTCATCGAACGGGTGCGGCGCGAGACCGGGCTGGCGCTCGACATCATCAGCGCGGAGGAGGAGGCACGGCTGGCGGTGCTGGGCTGCCACATCCTGCTCGAACAGGGGGACGAGCCGGCGCTGATCTTCGACATCGGCGGGGGCTCGACCGAACTGGTCCTGGTCGAGCCGCATGGCCGGGTGCCGCGCATCCTCGACTGGCAGAGCGTGCCCTGGGGTGTCGTCTCGCTTACTGACACCATCGGCCGGGTGGAGGGTCCGCGCGAACGGCGGGCGGCGATCTATGCGGAGATGCGGCGGGTGGTGAGCGAAAGCTTCGCCCCCTTCGCCGACCGGCTGGCGCCGATGATCGCGGCGCACGGGACGCGGCGCCTGCTCGGCACCAGCGGCACCGTGACGACGCTCGCCAGCCTCCATCTCGAACTGCCGCACTACGACCGGCGCGCGGTCGACGGGCTGGTGCTGCCCTCGGCCTCGATGCGCGCCGTGAGCACACGACTGGCGGCGCTCTCGCCGGCCGAGCGCAGCCAGCTGCCGTGCATCGGCAGCGAGCGCGCGGAACTGGTGGTGGCGGGCTGCGCGATTCTCGAATCGATCATGGACATCTGGCCGGCCGAGCGGCTGGGAGTGGCCGACCGGGGCATCCGCGAAGGCATCCTGCGCAACCTCATCGCCACCGACATCGCCGGCGAGGAGACCCGCCGCGCCCTGCTGCAACGGCAGGTGCGCCCGTGAGCCGGGGCCCGCGCGATGCCGGCAAGCGGGTGAAGACCGCGCGCGGGCGCACCGCGTCCTCGGTGCGGTGGCTGGAGCGCCAGCTCAACGATCCCTACGTCAGGCAGGCAAAGGCCGACGGCTATCGCAGCCGCGCGGCCTACAAGCTGATCGAGCTCGACGACAGGTACGGCCTGCTCAAGGGCGTGCAGCGGGTGGTCGACCTGGGCGTCGCCCCGGGGGGCTGGGCGCAGGTCGTGCGCCAGCGTGCACCCCGCGCTGCGGTGGTCGGGATCGACCTGCTGCCGGTCGACCCGCTGGACGGCGTCATCCTGCTGCAGATGGACTTCATGGCCGAGGAGGCCCCGGGCGCGCTCGCCGAGGCGCTTGACGGGCCGCCCGACCTGGTGCTGTCGGACATGGCTGCCAACACCGTCGGCCACAAGCAGACCGATCACCTGCGCACGATGGGCCTGGTCGAGGCCGCGGCCTGGTTCGCGGTGGAGAACCTGGCACCCGGCGGCGGCTTCGTCGCCAAGGTGCTGGCGGGCGGCACCGACAGCGAGCTGCTCGCGCTGCTCAAGCGGCATTTCCGCACGGTCCGGCACGCCAAGCCCCCGGCGAGCCGCAAAGGCTCGTCGGAATGGTACGTGATCGCGCAGGGGTTCAAGGGACCGGGTGGGGCCGGCGACAGGGCCAGCGACAGGGACGGCGACAGGGCCGGCTGATCCGCCGCCCTGCCTGCACCCCGTCCGGCTCGCCTGGCCGGTCCGGCCGCGTCAGGGCGTCGGGCCGGTGACCGGGTCGGGCCCGGCCGGGGCCGCCGGCGGGGTGTCGTTGGTCGGATCGACCATGCCTTCCAGAGCCCGCGCGTCGCCTTCCTCGGCGGCGACCGGCGCCTCGCCCGGCTGCGCTGCCTCGGCCGCCTTGGGTGCGGGCAGCGGCAGGTTCGAGCCGAGGCTGTTGAGATAGAGCATGATGCTGGCGCGGGCGTTGTCGTCCTTCAGGCCGGCGAAACCCATCGTCGTGCCGGGAACGTACTGCTTGGGGGCAAGCAGCCATTCGTTCATCGACTCCCAGGTCCAGGTGCCGCCCTTCTCGGCCAGCGCCGAGCTGTAGTTGAAGCCGGGGATATGGTTGCCGATGGTCAGCCCCATGATCCCGTAGAGGTTCGGGCCCGTCCCGCTGGCCCCGCCCTGGTTGAAGGTATGGCAGTTGCCGCAGCGCGCCACGGCCTGCTGTTCGCCCAGCGCCAGGTCGGCGCTGGCCAGGATCGTGCCGAGATCGACCGCCGCTTCCTCTCCGCCGGCCCCGCCATCGGCGTCCGCGATCGGATAGCCGCCTTCTTCCACCGCGTGGGGCGCTTCGGCCTGGAAGTACATCCCGCTGGCGATCGAGGCACCCAGGCCGACGATCCCGGCGAACAGGGCCCAGCCGGCGGCAGTGTTGAAGCGGTCGTCCATGGGTGCAATCCGAACAGAGTGATTTTCGCGCGCCGCCATAAGGGGCGCGCGCTGCAAGGGCAAGAGGGGCGATTGCAAGCCCGGTTGACAGCTATGCACCATTGCCGCGGCCGTCGCGGGCGGTTAGGCGCTGCGGCCGAGATGACGACGAGTTTCCCCGCACCCGCGCTCGCCATGGTCGAGCGGATGCAGGCTGCCGCTGCGGCCGAGCCTGCGCGCGCGATCGCCTTCCAGGGCTCGCCCGGGGCCAATTCGCACCGCGCGGCGGGCGAGGCGGCACCCGATTACCTGCCGTTGCCGTGCTTCAGCTTCGAGGACGCGCTCGATGCGGTGAGGGACGGCCGCGCCGCCTGCGCGATCATCCCGATCGAGAACAGCCAGCACGGACGGGTGGCGGACATCCATTTCCTGCTGCCCGAAAGCGGGCTGTCGATCGTGGGCGAGCACTTCATGCCGATCAGCCACGCACTGATGGCGCTGCCCCATGCCGACGGCAGCCTCGGCCCGTTCGCGTCCGCCTACAGCCATCCGCAGGCGCTGGGCCAGTCGCGCCACTACCTGCGCCAGCGCGGGATCGTGCCGCTGAGCCATGCCGACACTGCCGGGGCGGCGGCCTACGTGGCGGAGCGCGGCGATCCGGCGCTGGCCGCCATCGCGCCCGCGCTCGCCGCCGATCTCTACGGCCTCGCCATCGTCGAGCACGGGGTGGAGGACGCCCACGACAACACGACCCGCTTCGTGATCCTCGCGCGCGAGCCGCTCGATGCCGCCTCGCTCGGCGGTGAAGCGGCGATGACCACGTTCGTGTTCGAGGTGAAGAACATCCCCGCCGCGCTCTACAAGGCGCTCGGCGGGTTCGCCACCAACGGTGTCAACATGACCAAGCTGGAGAGCTACCAGAAGGGGGCGAGCTTCTCCGCGACGATGTTCTATGCCGACATCGTCGGCGCGCCGGGCGATCCGGCGATCGACCGCGCGCTGGAGGAACTGGCGTTCCACTGCAAGGAACTGCGGATGCTCGGCACCTATCGCCAGGCGCGCAGCAGAGGCTAGCCTTCCCGGGCGCTTGCATGGCCGGGCGCGCTCTGCCACCACGGGCGGCGTGACGAGGGGCGCAGCGCAACCGGCGGGTCAGGCCGCCCAGGCACCGGCCGGCGCGGCAAGTGCCGATGGCTGGAGCGCGGTGCGCGGCGACGGCTCGATCCAGTATGCCCCGGTGGACGTTCCGGAGCAGCCGCCTCCCGACCTCGACTGGCTCGACGACCTGTTCGGCTGGCTCGGCGACGTGCTCGGCCCGCTGGGCGAAATGCTCGGGCTGTCGTGGCCGGTGCTCAAGTGGATCCTGCTCGGCCTCGCCGCGCTCGCGCTGCTCCTCCTCCTGTGGCGCCTGCTCGCCCCCCTGCTGGAACGCCCGCCGCGCGCCGGTGGCGACGAGGAGGAGTGGGCTCCCCGGCGCGAGGAGGCGCTGGCCCTGCTGGAAGAGGCCGACCGGCTCGCCGGCGAAGGCCGCTTCGACGAGGCCACCCACCTGCTCCTGCACCGCAGCGTGGCCCAGATCGCCGCCGCGCGGGCGGGGTGGGTCGAGCCGTCGAGCACCGCGCGCGAACTGGCCGTGCTGCCCGCGCTGCCCCAGGCCGCGCGCGAGGCGTTCAGAGTGATCGCCGAGCGGGTCGAGCGCAGCCTGTTCGCGCTGCGCCGCCTGGGGCGGGAGGACTGGGAGACCGCCCGCGCCGCCTATGCCGAGTTCGCCTTGCACAAGCTGGGGCAGGGCGCATGAGCGCGGCGCGGCCGGCGACCTTCCGCCCGCGCACCGTGCTCGCCATGCTGCTGTTCGGCGGGCTGGCCTTCCTCGCCATGCTGTGGTTCATCGGCACCGGGCAGACCGGGGGCGGCGACAACAACGGCGGCGACCACGCCGCGGCCCGCGGGCTCAACGGCTATGCCGCGCTGGTCCGCCTGCTCGAGGACGACGGGCTGGCGGTCTCGCTCGGGCGCAACACCACGCGTCACGGGACGGCCGACCTGCTGGTGCTGACCCCGCCGCATTTCACCGATGCCGGGGAACTGCAGGCGATCATCGAGGCGCGCCGCCTCACCGGGCCGACGCTCGTCATCCTTCCCAAGTGGCTGACCACGCCGATACCGCGCGGCACCAGGGTCGAGGCGGAACCGGGCTGGGTCGTGCTCTCGGGCGCGAGCGAGGCCCCGTGGCTGGCGGAACTGACCGGGCCCTATGCGCTCTCGGCCAAGCTGGCCCGGCTCGCGGGTGCCGCGCCGCACTGGCGCGGGCTCGGCTATTCCGGCAGCCTGCCCGACCCGTCCCGCGCCATGCACCTGACTGGCGGCGCGCTGGTGCCGCTGGTGACCGACCGCTCGGGCCGGACCCTGGCCGGCTATGTCAGCGACGATGGCTACTACCCGGTTCTCGCCGAAGCCGCCGGACGCGGTGCGGGCGATCCCGAAACGCTCGACCGGGAGAAGTGGGGCGTCACCTTCGTGGCCGAGCCCGACCTTCTCAACAACTACGGCATGGCCGACCGCGACCGTGCCGATCTCGCGCGGGAGCTCGTCTGGCTGGCGATGGAGGGAGAGGAGCTGGGCGTCACCTTCGACCTGACACTCCACGGGATCGGGCAGACCCGCAACCTGCTGACGCTGGCGTTCGCGCCTCCGTTCCTGGCGGCGACTCTGTGCCTTCTGCTGGCGCTGGTGGTGGTCGCCTGGCGCGCCCTCCTGCGGTTCGGTCCGCCGCTTGCCGAGGACCGGGCGATCGCCTTCGGCAAGGCGCGGCTGGTGGCCAACAGCGCCGGCTTCATCCAGCGCACCGGGCGGCTTCACCTGCTCGCCGCCCCCTACGCCGAGCTGATGGCGGGCCGGCTGGCCGCGCTGCTGCGGCTGCGCGGCACCGACGAAGGCGCGATCGACGATGCCCTGCGCCGCCGCGGCGCGAGCGGCCCGGCATTCTCCGGGCTGGCCGCACAGATGCGCGCCGCCCGCTCCCGCTCAGACCTGCTGCGTGCCGCGCGCGCGCTCAAAGACCTCGAAAGGAACCTGATCCCATGACCATGACCCTCGACCACGCACGGGCGCTGGCCGGCTCCATCCGGGCCGAGGTCGGCAAGGCGATCGTCGGCCAGGACGAGATCGTCGACCACCTGCTGGTCGCCCTGCTGGCCCAGGGGCACGTCCTGCTCGAAGGGCCGCCGGGCACGGCCAAGACCTTTCTCGCGCAGTGCTTCGCGACCACGCTTGGGCTCGATTTCGGCCGCATCCAGTTCACCCCCGACCTGCTGCCCGGCGACATCCTCGGCTCCAACCTGTTCAACTTCCAGACCAGCCAGTTCACTCTCACCCGCGGACCGATCTTCTGCGACCTGCTGCTGGCGGACGAGATCAACCGCACCCCGCCCAAGACCCAGGCCGCGCTGCTCGAGGCGATGCAGGAACGCCGCGTCACGCTCGATGGCGAGACCCACGCCCTGCCCGAACGGTTCATGGTCGTGGCGACGCAGAACCCGATCGAGAACCAGGGGGTCTACCCCCTGCCCGAGGCGCAGCTCGACCGGTTCCTGTTCAAGCTGCTGGTCGGCTATCCCAGCCAGGAGGAGGAGGCGCGGATCGTCACCCGCTTCGGCCAGCGCCAGGGTCCGGTCCGTGCGGCCGAGTTCGGAGTGGGTGCAGTGGCCGATACCGCGCAGCTCGCAGCCGCCAGCGCCGCGCTCGACCAGGTCACCGTGGCGCAGGAGATCGTCGACTACGTGGTGCGGCTGGTGCGCGCGACCCGCGAGCACCCCGATATCGCCAGCGGCGCGTCGCCGCGTGCCGCGGTGCTGCTGGCCGGTGCCGCGCGCGCCCGCGCCGCGCTGGAGGGCCGCGACTACGTCATCCCCGATGACGTGAAGGCGCTGGCCACCTCGGTCCTGCGCCACCGGCTGACTCTGAGCCCGGCCGCCGAGATCGAGGGCCGTGCGATCGAGGCGCTGGTTGCTGAACTGGTCGACAGCACCCAGGCTCCGCGCTGAGGGCAGGGCGGTTGCGCTTCCCTCTCGTCCCCACCGCCCGGACCGCCTGGCTGGTCGCGCTGGCCGCGCCGCTGGCGCTGGTCCTCGCCGCAGCCGTGCCCGGGGCCTGGGTCGCGGCTCCTGCGGCGGGGGCGGCGCTGATCGTGCTGGTGCTGCTCGACGCGCTGCTCACCGGGCGGCTTGACCACTGGGACCTCGCCCTGCCGGGTGACGGCGAGGTGGGCGAACCCCTGGCGGTGCGGCTGCGCGCCGCGATCGCCGCGCGCGCCAGCGCCGCGCCGGTGGAGGCGGCGATCGCCTGCGATCCGCGCCTGGCCGCGGGCGGCGTGGTGGAACTGCCGCTCGCCGGCGGGGACAGCGGCGTCTGGACCGGCACCGCGCAGGTGCGCCCCACGCGCCGGGGGACGGCGGCGCTCACCGACCTGTGGCTGCGCTGGGCCGGCCCGCTCGGCCTCGGCGCGCGGCAGGTGCGTCTGCCGCTCGACCGGCGGGTGCGCGTCTGGCCCGATCTCGCCCCGGTCCGCAGCCCCGAGCTGCAGTTCTTCCTGCGCGACGCGCAATTCGGGCTGATCGCCCGGCGCATCCGCGGCGAAGGCACGCAGTTCGAGGCGCTGGCCGAGTACGAGCCGGGGATGGACCGCCGCCGGATCGACTGGAAGGCGAGCGCGCGCCACACCCGGCTCTACGCCCGCGAGAACGAGAGCGAGCGCAACAACCAGATCGTGTTCGCCTTCGACTGCGGCCAGGCCATGTGCGAGCCGGTCGACGGGCTGCCGCGGATCGACCGGGCGGTCACCGCCGCGCTCACCGCCGCCTACGTCGCGCTCAAGGGCGGCGACCGGGTGGCGCTGTTCGGCTTTGCCCGCCATCCCGAGGTGATGACCCCGTTCGTGGCCGATCCGCGCGCCTTCCACCAGCTGCAGTCGGCGGCCGCCGGGCTCGACTATCACGCCGAGGAGCCCAACTTCGTGCTCGCGCTGGCGACGCTGACCGCACGGCTGCGGCGGCGCTCGCTGGTGGTGCTGTTCTCCGACTTCACCGACCCGACCGGGGCGGAACTGATGCTCGAAAGCATCGGCCGGCTGGTCGAGCGGCACCTGGTGCTGGTGGTGACGATGGAGGACACCGAGCTGGCCGGGCTGCGGTCGACCGAACCCGCCACGCTGGCCGACCTCGCCATCGCGATCACCGCCGACACGCTGGTCCGTCAGCGCACGCTGGTGCTCCAGCGGCTGCGCGCGCTCGGAGTCGACGTGCTCGAGGCACCCTACGGCCAGATCGGCTACCGCCTGATCGACCGGTACCTGGAGATCAAGCGCAAGGGGGCGATCGGATGAAGGCACCGGTGCTGGGCTCGCTGTTCGGCCGCAAGGACGCCGCCGCCCCGCCCGAAGTGGCGGCGGCAGCGCTGCGCTCGGACCGGTTCCGGCTCGAGCGCGAGCAGGACTGGTCGCGGCTGGAGGCCATGCTGGGGCGGATCGAGAAGGGCCGCCTGCGCGGCCTGTCGGACGCGGACGTGATGGCGCTGCCCGCGCTCTACCGTACCGCCGCATCGAGCCTGGCGGTAGCGCGCGAGACCTCGCTCGACGCCGCCACGCTGGCCTATCTCGAGGCGCTGGTCCAGCGCGCTTGGTTCCAGATTTACGGCCCGCGCGAAGGGGCGCTGGCCTGGCTGCGCCGCTTCCTCGGCGGCGATCTCAGCCGGGCGGTGCGCGAAGTCTGGCTCGACAGCTGCATCGCGCTGTTCGTCATGGTCATGGGCACGCTCGCGGGGTGGATGCTGGTGGCGCGGGACCAGGAATGGTACTTTTCGCTGGTGCCGGCCCAGTTCGCCGATACCCGGGTGCCCGGGGCCAGCCGCGAGGCCCTGCTCGAAACGCTCAGGGTGGAGGAGACGACCGGCGGCCTCACCGCCTTTGCCGCGCAGCTGTTCCAGAACAACGCCGGGGTGGCGATCCTCGCCTTCGCGCTCGGTTTCGCCTTCGGACTGCCGACGCTGATGCTGCTGGTCCACAACATGGCGGTGCTGGGCGCGATGCTGTGGCTCTACCACGAGGCCGGGCTGCTGCTGCCCTTTCTCGCCTGGCTGGGGGTGCACGGCACGACCGAGCTGCTGGCGATCCTGCTCGCCGGGGCGGCGGGGCTGCACATCGGGCGGCGGATGGCCTTTCCCGGCAGGCGCAGCGTCCTGGCGGCGGCGGCCGACGCCGGCCGCCGGGGGGCGCAGGTGATGGCGGGCGTGGTGCTGATGCTGGTGCTCGCCGCCCTGCTCGAGGCCTTCCCGCGCCAGCTTGCCGGAACCGAGGCGCGGGCGATCATCGGGCTGTTCATGCTGGCCATGTGGCTGGCCTACTTCTACGCCTTCCGCGGCCGCCACCGGAGCGGGGCGGCATGAGCGTGGCGGTGATCGACAGGCGCTGCCGCGAGGTGGTCACGCCCGAAGGGGTGGTGCTCGGCTTCCGGATCGCCAGCCGCTCGGCCCGCGCCGGGGCGCTGATCCTCGACTTCGCCCTGCTGTTCATCACCGCGCTGGCGGGGACTCTGCTGCTCCTGTTCATGGCCAGCGGGCTGCCCGCCCAGCTCGAGACGAGCGTGTCGGGCGCGGGCGAGTTCCTGTTCGTGGTGTGGACGCTGTTCTGGTTCTTCCTGTGGAACGGCTACTTCATCGTCATGGAACTGGGACCGCGCGGGGCGACCTTCGGCAAGCGCGCGGTGGGCATCCGGGTCGCCGCCCGGGCCGCCGATTCGCGCGGCGGCGAGCGCCTGACCGCCGAGGCCGTGCTGGCGCGCAACCTGCTGCGCGACATCGAGCTGTTCCTGCCGCTGGTGCTGCTGATGGTCGCCCCGTCGGGCGAAAGCGGCCCGGCCGGATGGGCCGCGCTGCTGTGGTTCCTGGTGTTCCTCCTGTTCCCCTTCTTCAACCGCGACGCGCTGCGCGCGGGCGATCTGGTGGCGGGAACCTGGGTGGTGGAAGCGCCGCGCGCGCGGCTCGCCGAAGCGCTCTCGACCCAGGGGGCGATGCGCGACCACGCCAGCACGCTGACCGGGGCGGCCTATCGCTTCGGCGAGGCGGAACTGTCGGTCTACGGCGAGTACGAACTGCAGACGCTCGAGCGGGTGCTGCGCGAGAACCGGGCCGAGGCCATGGCTGCGGTCCACCAGGCGATCTGCCGCCGGATCGGGTGGGAGCCCGGCGCGGGTGACGAGCGCGCCTTCCTCGAGGCGTTCTACGCCCAGCTGCGCGCCCGGCTGGAAGGCGGGATGCGGTTCGGCAAACGCAAGAAGGACAAGCACGATGGCGGATGAGCACAACAGCCTCGACCGGCGCGCCGCGCTGGCGGGCGCGGCGGCGGCGCTGGCGGGGCTCGGCCTCGCCTCGTGCATTCCTGCCACCCCCGGACCCGCCGGCCGTTTCGCCATGCGGCTGAGGATCATCGAGGCCGGTGCCAACGGCGTGCTGGGCGCGAGCTTCCTCGACACCGGCAGCGGCGAGAGCGTCGGCCTCAACGGCTATGCCCGGTTTCCCCATGCCTCCTCGCTCAAACTGTCGCTCGCCGCGATGGTGCTGGCGCGCGAGCAGGCCGGGCTGATCGATGCGGAGCGCACGGTGCGCTGGACTCGCGAGGACCTGATGGCGGTCTCGCCCTTCACCACCGAGCGGCTGGAACAGGGCGCGACCTTGCGCGAACTCGCCCGCGCGGCGCAGGTGAGCAGCGACAATGCGGCGGCCAATGTCCTGCTGCGCGAGCTGGGCGGACCGGGGGCGCTGACCGCGTTCTGGCGCAGCCTGGGCGACGAGACCAGCCGCCTCGACCGGACCGAGCCGGAACTGAACCTGGTGCGCCCGGGCGAACTGCGCGACACCACCACCCCCGATGCCATGGCGCGCACGGTCGCCGCGCTGCTCTACGGTCCGCTGCTCGATGCGCCGCGCCGGGCCGAGCTGCGCCAGTGGCTGATCGAGACCGGCACCGGCCTCGACCGGGTGCGCGCCGGCCTGCCCGCGGGATGGCCCGCCGGCGACAAGACCGGGACCTCGCTCGCCTCCGGCATGGGCAGCGTCTATGTCGACATCGGCTTCGTCGAGCCGCCCGGGCGCGCGCCGGTCACCTTCGCCACCTATTTCCGCGCCGCGCAGCAGCACCTGCGGGTGGAGCCGGCCGCGCAGGCGGTGCTGGCCGAATGCGGCCGCGTGCTGGCGCAATGGGCCGCGCGGTAGTCGAATCCGCCCTGTCCCGCTCCCCCAGCGGGGCACCGGGGGTGAAGGTCCGACACATCCGGTAGGGCGGCCACCCCTTCCCGGCGCCTTTCCTCACGGGAAGGGGCTTCAGTGGTCCGGCGTGTCGGACGCCTTCTCCTCGCCGCCGAAGATCGCGACCTCGTTGATGCCGGTGCTCGTCGCGCGGCCGCGGTACATCCCGGTGGTGTTGAAGCTGAACAGCGCGTGCCCTTCGGGCGTGACCAGGATCACCCCGCCATCGCCGCCGAGTTTGGCGACGTCGGCCATGACATCGTCGGCGATCATCTGCGCGGCGGCACCGGCCACGGACCCGGGCGGAACGTCCCCGGTATGGACATCGCTGCTTTCCGGCATCCGCACGTCGGCCAGCAATCCGGCGATCGCGCGCTCGACCCGGAGCCGTGTGCAGATCTCGTGCGCCACGCCGACGCGGATGAAGTACTCCCCCCACCCCGTCGCGGAGACCGCGCAGGCGCGATTATCCGCAAAGGTTCCAGCGCCGATCACCGGCGCGTCACCCACCCGGCCCCAGCGCTTGCCGGTCATCCCGCCGGTCGAGGTGCCAGCCGCGAGATTGCCGTCCCGGTCGAGCGCCACCGCGCCCACCGTGCCGAACTTGTGATCGACATCGAGCGATGACAGCCTGTTCGCCTTCATCCGCTCCAGCGCCTCGCGCCGCGCCGGGGTGGCGAACCATTCGGGCGGAGTGACTTCGAAGCCCTTCTCGAGCGCGAAGGTCTCCGCCCCCGCGCCGATCAGGAACACGTGCGGGCTTTCGGTGCGGACCTTGTCGGCGAGCAGGATCGGGTTCCTGACCGTCTTGACCCCCGCCACCGCGCCCGCCGAGCGGTCGCGCCCGTCCATGATCGAGGCGTCGAGCTCGTTCGTCCCCTCCCAGGTAAACACCGCGCCGCGGCCGGCGTTGAACAGCGGCGAATCCTCCATCATGACGATCGCGGTCTTGACTGCGTCCACCGCGCTGCCGCCCTCGGCCAGGATTTGCGAACCCGCGTCCAGCGCGCGCCGCAAGGCTTCCTCGTACCCGGCCTGCCTTTCCGGCGTCATCGCCTCGCGGCTGAGCGTGCCCGCGCCGCCATGGATGGCGAGCGACCAGCGCGGTTCCTCCTCCGCCGCGAGCGGGGCGGCAAGCAGGGCGAGGGCGGCGGCGGGCAGGGGGCGCAGGGTCGGCATGGCCGCTGGCTATCACGCCTGCCCCTCGCTGCGAAGCGGGCTTGCACATTGTGCCTGCCGGCTTACCAGAAGCCGCCATGATCCTGCGCCCTGCCACGACCGCGGATGTTCCCGCGCTTGCCGCGCTCGGCCGGGACAGCTTCGTCGCCGCGTTCGGACACCTCTATTCGCGGGAGAACCTCGCCGCCTTTCTGGCAGCGGTCTACGCCGAGGAGGTCGTGCGCGGCGAGGTCGAGGGCGAGGAGTGCATCCACCGGCTGGCCGACGAAGGCTCCCGGCTGCTCGGTTACGCCAAGCTGCGCCACCCCAGCTCATATGCGGACCAATCGCCGACCGGAGCGCGCAACCCGATCGCGCTCGGCCAGCTCTACACCCGGCCCGACGCCACCGGGCAGGGCATCGGCGCGGCGCTGATGGACTGGGCGATCGCCGAGGCGCGCGCGCGGCGCCACGACGCGATCCAGCTTTCGGTCTGGGCGGAGAACCTCGGGGCGCAGCGCTTCTACGCGCGCCACGGCTTCGCCAAGGTCGCCGAGATCGACTTCTGGGTCGGCGAGCACAGGGACGACGAGTTCCTCTACGAACTGCCACTGCACCAGGGAGACGGACCATGACGACATTCGGAGCGCAATCGACGGCGGACGAGGTGCTGGCGGGGGTGGACCTCAGCGGGCAGACGGTGTTCATCACCGGCGGCGCATCGGGCCTAGGGCTGGAGACCGCCCGCGCCATGGCCGCGCGCGGCGCGCGCGTGGTGCTGGCGGCGCGCGACCCGGCACGGCTCGAGGCGGCGGCCGAAGCCATCCGCGCCCGGGTGCCGGGCGCGGCGGTGGAGACGATCGAGGTCGATCTCGCCTCGCTCGCCAGCGTGCGGGCCTGCGGCGAGGAGGCGGTGCGGCGCTTCCCCGCGATCGACCTCCTCATCAACAACGCCGGGGTCATGGCCTGCCCGCAGGGGCAGACCGCCGACGGGTTCGAGCTGCAGTTCGGCACCAACCATCTGGGCCACTTCCTGCTGACGAAACACCTGCTGCCGCTGGTCGAGGCCGGGCGGGGCAGGCGGATCGTCAATCTCTCCAGCCGCGCGCATCACCGCGACCGCGTCCACCTGGACGATCCCAACTTCCGCACCCGCGCCTATGACAAGTGGGCCAGCTACGGCCAGTCGAAGACCGCCAACGTGCTGTTCGCGGTGGCGCTGCAGCGGCGGCTGGCAGACCGCGGCATCGACGTCTTCGCGGTCCACCCCGGCGGCATCAACACCAATCTCGGCCGGCACCTGAGCGAGCAGGACGTGGCCGACCTTATCGCGATCAGCAGGAAGAATGCCGGCGGCAATTTCGCCTTCAAGACCGTGGAGCAGGGCGCGGCGACCACCTGCTGGGCGGCGACCGCTCCCGAGCTGGCCGGACAGGGCGGGGCCTATTGCGAGGATTGCCACGTCGCAGCGGTGGACGATCAGGCCATGGATGGCGGGGTGCGCTCCTACGCGGTCGATCCGGACATGGCCGAGCGGCTGTGGACGCTGTCGGAGGACCTGGTCGGCGAGCGCTTCAGCGTCTGATCCCGGCGATCAGCCCCTCGGCGATCCACTGCCCCAGCAGCGCGCCGGCCCGCTCGATCCCCTCCTGCTCGCCAAGCCGGTCGACCAGGGCAGCGCAGATCTCGCCGAAGCCGGCCCCGCGCAGGATGGCGGAAAACCCGATTGCTTCGGCCGGATCGAGCGGGCGGAACACCGGGTTCAGCCCTTCGCGCCAGACCAGCAGCGTGCCCGGCTGCGCCAGCGCGCGGGCGGGGGAGGGTTCGCCGTCCCCGGTCCCGAGCGCGCGCCACAGCGCGGGCAGGTCGTGCGCGACAGGCACCAGCGCGCACCCCGGCAGCGGCAGCAGCGCCATGGCCTGCCAGTCCTCCTCGGCGAAACCGGCGGTGGCCGCAGCGAACCCGGCGGCGTCGAGCGGCGCGGCGTCGGGCGCGGTGAAGGCGGTGTGCATGGCCCACTCCAGCGCCGCCAGCTCGGGCACCTCGGGATCGTGCGCGAAGAGGTCGGCCAGGGTCGCGGCGAACCCCTGACCGATCACATCGAGCGTCCAGCCCGCCGGCGGGTGATGGATCAGGTGATGCGCCGCGGCGCGGGCGAACGCCTCGTCCCCGACCCAGCGGGCGGTGCGCTCGTAGGTCGCGCGCATCGCCTCGACCAGCGCGGTGCGGTAGTTGTTGCGGTAAACCGCCATTCCGGCGACGTGGCGCTCGCTCCAGCCATCGGGCAGCGGCGCGTGCTCGTCGAGCACTTGCGCCATGAAGGCCTGCTGCCGGTGCGCGAGCGTCACGCCGCCACCCGCCGCGTCGCACGCCTGGCCAGCGTGCGTGCCCGGTCCAGTTCGCCCACCAGCTCGGCCAGCGGCGGGATGTCGCCATCGCGCTCGATCATGGTCGCGACCGGCCCCAGCAGGGCCATCGTGCGCGCGTAGAGCGCCCAGACCTCGTCGCACACCGCGCGGTCGTGCGTGTCGATCACGATCTCGCCCGGTGTGTGCCCGGCAAGGTGGACCTGGCGCACGCGTTCGTGCGGCAGGGCGGCAATGTAGGCATCGGGGTCGAACCCGTGGTTGCGGCTGCTGACCCAGACGTTGTTGACGTCGAGCAGCAGGCCGCAGCCCGTCCGCTCCGCCATGGCGGCGATGAAGGCCCATTCGGGCATATCGTCGTCGGGGAAGGCGAGGTAGCTCGACGGGTTCTCGAACAGCATCGCCCGGCCCAGGGCATCCTGCGCGCGGGCGATGTTGGCGCACACCGTGTCCAGCGCCTCGCGGGTGTAGGGCAGCGGCAGCAGGTCATGGCTGCTGTGCGCGCTGGTGCGCGTCCAGCACAGGTGATCGGACACCCACAGCGGATCGATGCGATCGGCGAGCGCGCGCAGGCGGGCGAGATAGGCCCGGTCGAGCCCGTGCGCCGATCCGACCGACAGCGACACCCCGTGCAGGATCACCGGATAGTGCGCGCGGACCTGCTCCAGCACGGCCAGCGGGCGGCCGCCATCGACCATGAAGTTCTCCGAGATCACCTCGACGAAATCGACCCGCGCCTCGCCGGCGAGGAAAGCGGCATGATGTTCCCGCCTGAGGCCGAGGCCGAAGCCGGAGAAGCGCGCTGGCTGGTGGTCCATCGAGCAAGGTCCCTGCGAAAGGAAAGGGCGATCCGCCGCCCGGGGGATGGGGGCTGAACCAGCCGGCGGATCGCCCGGGCGGGCAATCAGCCGAGGTCGCCGATCACGCCGCCCTTGGTCAGGCACTCGCCGGCCTTCATCGCCTTGAAGCCGTGGCCCTTGCAGGCGTTCTGGCCCTTGCACTGGTGCTCGGCGGTGGCGCAGTCGGACTGGCCCTTGCAGCTGTGCACGCCATAGCAGTGGACGGTGTCGTCGGCGCCGATCGCGCGGCCCTTGCTGCCGGCGGGGGCATCGGCCGCGAAAGCCGCGGCAGAGGACAGGGCCAGCGCGGCGGCGGCGGCGGCGAACGAGGCGGTGCGAAGCTTGGTCATGGATAGTCTCCCGCAAGAGTAACTGGACAGCCTGGAACAGGTCTGCGTGCCGACACGGCGACAGCGGGTTCGGGCGGAACGGGTGCGCGGTTACAGGCCCCGGCGCTCCGGCAGGAAAAATCTTCCGCGCTGTAACCGCTGCGGCGCGGACGGCGAAACCCCCCTCGTCCGGCTGCGGCCGGGCACCGCTGTTACCCCCTTTACTGGAGCACTGACCGATGAACACCGTGACGATCGCCCGCCTCGCGGGCCTTGCCGCCGCCGCCAGCCTCGCTGCCGGCACCCTTGCCAGCCCCGCCGCTGCCCAGCAGAAGCCGATGGAGAAGTGCTACGGCGTCGCCAAGGCGGGCCAGAACGACTGCGCCGCCGGCCCCGGCACCAGCTGCGCCGGCAGCTCGACGCGCGACTACCAGGGCAATGCCTGGAAGCTCGTCGCCAAGGGCAGCTGCGAGAAGATCGCCACGCCCAAGGGCAAGGGCTCGCTCAAGCCGATCCAGCGCTGACGGCGCGCAGGCGAAGGACATCCCGGCCATGCGCGGATTGACACAAGCCTATGGCCGCGCCGTCGCGGCCCTGTCCGGGCCCATCGGCGAAGGCGTGGCCCTGGTGCTGACGCGCCTCGCGCTGGCCGGCGTGTTCTGGCGCTCGGGGCGGAGCAAGGTGGAGGAAGGCAGCTGGCTGGAGATCAGCGACACCACTGCCTTCCTGTTCCAGACCGAATATGCCGGGGTCCCGCTGCCACCGGAACTGGCAGCGTCCCTGGCCACCTGGTCGGAACACCTGTTCCCGGTGCTGCTGGTGCTGGGGCTTGCCACGCGCCTTTCCGCGCTCGCGCTGCTCGGGATGACGCTGGTGATCCAGCTGTTCGTCTATCCCGAGGCGTGGTGGAGCGTGCACCTCCTGTGGGCGGCAATGGCCGCTGTCCTGATCGCGCGCGGCGGCGGGGTCTTTTCCGCCGACCGCCTGACTGGCACAATGCGCCGCTGAGCGGGCAGACGGGAGGGGCGGATGATTGCCGACGAGCCGAGCCTGTCCCGCCTGATGGCGCTGAGCCAGCGGGGCGACCGCCAAGCCTACCGCGCGCTCCTGTCCGAATGCCAGGGGTGGCTCGAACGCTACTTCCGCCGCCGGGTGGCACCGGCGCAGCTTGACGATCTGGTGCAGGAGGTGCTGATGGCGCTCCATGCCAAGCGCGCCACCTGGGATCCGGGGCGCCCGTTCCTGCCCTGGCTGGCGGCGATCGCGCGCTATCGCTGGGTCGACCACCTGCGCCGCCTCTACCGCGGCGAGGAGGACGAACTGGCCGATCACGACGCGGCCGAGGACAGCGAGGAAGACGCTGTCCTGGCGCGGATGAGCCTGGAGCGGCTGTTCGTCCACCTCCCGGGCAAGCAGGTGCAGGCGATCGAGCTGGTCAAGATCGAAGGGCTGTCGATCACCGAAGCCTCGCACAGATGCGGCCAGAGCGAATCGGCCGTGAAGGTCAACATCCACCGCGGCCTCAAACGGCTGGCCGCGCTGGTCGAGAAAGCGGAATGACGATGAATCGCCTCCCCAATCCCCTGATCGACGCGCTGGCCGACGATCTCGCCCCGGTTCGCCCGATGACCGCGCGCGCCGGTCTGGCCTGGGTGGCAGCCGCGCTGGCGGCGACGCTGGTGGCGGTCGAGCTGCTCCATGGCCTGTGGCACGGAGCCTTCGCGGGCGAAGCCGATCCGCTGTTCTGGATCGCCAACGGCCTGCTGCTCCTGCTCGGTGCAGCGAGCGCGGCGAGCGCGGTCCGCATGGCGGGCCCGCGCGTCGGCAACCGGCACGAGGCGCCCCGCTGGGCGCTGGCGGCGGTCGCGGTCCTGCCGCTCGCGGCGCTCGCGACGGTCCTGTCGGACGCGGGTGCCGGCTCGCCGCTGCACGATCCTTACGGTGTCAAATGTGCGCTCGCCTCGCTCGCGGCCGCAGGGTTGACCGCGGTGGTGCTGGTGGCATGGCTGCGGCGCGGTGCGCCTGTCTCGCTCGCGGCGGCGGGGTTCCACACCGGGCTCGCCGCCGGGGCGCTGGGCAGCGTGGCCTACGGCCTGTCCTGCCCGATCGACGAGGCCGCGCACCTGGGTATCTGGCACGTCCTGCCGGTGTTCGTCGCCGGGCTCGCCGGGCGCTGGCTGGTTCCGCCGCTGGTGCGCTGGTAGGCGACGCGGCGGGGTCTTCAAACCGACGCGCGGCGCGCCTATAGCGGGCGCATGAGCTCAGTCCGTCCCTGGCGTACCATCGTGCGCCGCCCGTCGCGCCAGATCATGGTCGGCACCGTGCCCGTCGGCGGCGATGCGCCGATCACGGTGCAGACCATGACCAACACCCCGACCGAGGACGCGGTGGCAACGATCGACCAGATCCGTCGCTGCGAGGACGCCGGGGCGGACATCATCCGCGTGTCCTGCCCGACCGAGGAATCGACCGCCGCCTTCCGCAAGATCACCCGGGCCGCGCGGGTGCCGATCGTCGCCGACATCCACTTCCACTACAAGCGCGCGCTGGAGGCGGCCGATGCCGGCGCGGCCTGCCTCAGGATCAACCCGGGCAATATCGGCTCGTCGCAGCGGGTGGCCGAGGTGGTGCGCGCGGCCAAGGCCAACGGCTGCGCCATCCGCATCGGGGTCAACGCCGGCTCGCTCGAGAAGGACTTGCTGGAGAAGTACGGCGAACCCTGCCCCGAGGCGCTGATCGAGAGCGCGCTCGACCACATCAAGCTGCTGCAGGATCACGACTTCCACGAATACAAGGTGGCGGTGAAGGCGAGCGACGTGTTCCTCGCGGTGGCGGCCTACCATGGCCTCGCCGAGGCGGTCGACTGCCCGCTGCACCTCGGGATCACCGAGGCCGGCGGGCTGATCGGCGGCACGGTCAAGTCGTCGATCGGTATCGGCAGCCTGCTGTGGGCCGGGATCGGCGACACCATCCGCGTCTCGCTTTCCGCCGAGCCGGAGCAGGAGGTCAAGGTCGGCTTCGAGATGCTGAAAGCGCTTGGCCTGCGCACGCGCGGGGTGCGGATCGTCTCGTGCCCCAGCTGCTCGCGCCAGGGGTTCGACGTGATCCGCACGGTCGAGGCGCTGGAAAAGCGGCTCGAGCACATCAAGACGCCGATGAGCCTTTCGGTGCTCGGCTGCGTGGTCAACGGCCCGGGCGAGGCGCGCGAGACCGACATCGGCCTCACGGGCGGCGGCGCGGGCAAGCACATGGTCTATCTGCGCGGCGTGACCGACCACCACGTCCGGAGCGAGGCCATGCTCGACCACATCGTCGCACTAGTCGAGGCCAAGGCCGCCGAGATCGAGCGCGGCGAGGCCATGGCGTTCGACCCGCACGCGCAGCCAGCGGTGGCAGCCGAGTGATTCCTGCGCTGGTGCGCCGCCTGCTCGGCGTATGCCGCGACGCCTTTCGCCTCTGGTGGCTGGCACCGGCGATCCCGCTGATCGCGGTGATCCCGGAGTTCGTCCAGCACGTAGTCGAAATCCGCATCGGGATGTTCGACAGCCGCGAGGCCGCCCAGTCACTGGCCAATGACCCGACCCGGTGGGCGTTCGGCTATGCCAAGCTCGCCGGATACCTGATCGCGATCCTGGCCGCCGCCCGGTTCTGGGCCGCGCGCGCGCAGGGGCTTGCGTGGTACTCCCCCTGGGGCATCGCGTGGAAGGTGTTCGGCCTTGCGCTCCTGCTCAACGCGCTGGTGACGGCAGTTCTTGCGGCGGCTGAGCAGCCCCTGCAAGCGGCCCTGGGCAAGGCCGGAAGCGGGATCGTCTCGGTCGGGCTGACCCTTGCCACCCTTCCCTTGCTGGTGCTGCTGGTCGCCGGGCTGGTCGGCGACAGCAAGGCGACGCTCGCCAGCGTCTACCGCACCGGCTGGGGCGCGGCGCTGCGCATCGTGCTGCTGAGCGCTGCCGTGCTGGTGCCGCTGATGTGGCTGCATGGCGTGAACCACGACCTGGCGTTCGGTGCGCACCCGGCGCTGGTCTGGGCGCTGATGGTGTTCGACAGCCTCGTCGTCGGCCTGCTGGCCACTGGCTGGGGCACTGCGATCCATCACGGATACCGGCGCCTAAGTCCCGGCAACGGGGTCGACTGAACCCCGCACGATGCTGGCGACCATTCTTCTCGCTCTCGCGCTGGCGATGGACGCGTTCGCCGTCGCCCTGACTCAAGGCGCGCGGTTCCGGCCCACGCTGGCCGGGGGCGCGGCGATTGCGGCTACGTTCGGCCTGTTCCAGGGGGTCATGCCGCTGATCGGCTGGGGGATCGGCGCGGTCGCCTTCGCCTATGTCGCGGCAGTCGACCACTGGATCGCCTTCGGGCTGCTGGTGTTCCTCGGAGCGCGGATGCTCGCCGGTCACGGGGGGGAGGAGGAGGGCGCGGCGCTGACCGGCCGGGCGCTGCTGGTCGCCGGGGTGGCGACCAGTGTCGATGCGCTGGCGGCCGGCATTGCCCTGCCCGCGCTCGACGTCGCGCCGCTGGTGGCCGGGCTCGTCATCGGGTTGGTCACGCTGGCGCTGAGCGGCCTCGGCGTGGCGCTGGGCCGCAGGGCGGGTGACGCGTTCGGTGTCTGGGCGGAGCGGCTGGGAGGCCTGGTCCTGATCGCGCTCGGTGCCAGAATCCTCGCCCAGCACACCGGATATCTGTGACCGGCCATGCTCCACGTCGTCCACCACGCCGACTACGCCCCGCCTCCGCCGGAGCGGGGCAGCTTCCGCTTCGACAAGTATCGCCTGGTCATGGAGGAACTGCGCGCCAGCGGCGTGCCGCTGACCGAGCACGCGCCCCTGCCGATGCCGCGCGAATGGCTCGAGGCGGTCCATTGCCCCGGCTATGTCGACGAAGTGCTGCGCGCCGAAGTGCCGCCCCACAAGGAGCGCCGGATCGGCTTTCCGGTGACGGCGGCGATCCGCGACCGGGTGCGCCACACGAACGGCGGCACCTGGCTGGCGGCGCGGCTGGCGCTCAGGCACGGCTACGCCGCCAACAGCGCGGCGGGCAGCCACCACGCGCTGCACGACACCGGTGCGGGCTATTGCGTGTTCAACGATCTGGCGGTGGCGGCGAACCGGCTGCTGGCCGAGGGGCACGCGCGGCGCATCCTGATCGTCGATCTCGATGTCCACCAGGGTGACGGCACCGCCAGCCTCACGGCCGGGCGGGAGGACGTGTTCACCTTCTCGATTCACGCGGAGAGGAACTTCCCGGTCCGCAAGGCCCGCTCCGGCCTCGACGTGGCGCTGCCCGACGGCACGGGCGACGGGGACTACCTGGCCGCGCTCGCCCGCCACCTGCCCGCCCTGCTCGACCGGTTCGCGCCTTCGCTGGTGCTCTACCAGGCGGGGGTCGACCCCCATGCCGACGACCGGCTGGGCCGGCTGGCGCTGAGCGACGAGGGGCTGGCCGCGCGCGACACCCTGGTGCTGCGCGAAGCCCGAACGCGCGGGGTGCCGGTCGCCAGCGCGCTTGGCGGAGGCTATGGCCCCGACCCGCGCCCGGTTGCCGCCCGCCATGCCGCCTCGATGATCGCGATGGCGCGCGAGAACGCCCGCCACGCACTGCCGAGCCCAGTGGCGGCGGATCAGAAATAGATGTCGATGTAGTCGGTCAGCCCGTCGCACCATTCGAACTCGCGCAGGCGGTAGTACTTGCGGTTCTGGGTGATGGCGAAGTGCCAGGGCTTGTTCGCTTCGCAGGTCCGCCCCTGGTCGGGCGCATGGGTGATGCGGATCAGCCCCTCGAAGGTGAACCAGTCCGGCCCGGCACCTGTCACCTTGCCGTCGAGGAACAGCGCGCCGGGCGCCGCCGGATCGATCTGGCTCGCGGTAAGGTAGAGCCCGTCGCTGCCCTTGCGCGCCCGGACCTCGCCGCGCCGGTCCCAGCCGATCCATTGCAGCGTGACCCCCCGGTTGTTGACCAGCCGCTCGAGCGTCACCGGATCCATCGCCGGGGCGGCGTCATCGGCCGCGGCCGGGGCGGACGCGGGGGCCAAGGCCATGGCGACGGCAAGCGCCGCAATCGTGCCGAAGGTGGACCTTGCTGCCATATATCCGCTATGCTCCGTTCACGTTTCCGCTCACCAGGCCTGTGCTACCTCTATCTGCATGAACAGACGCGATCTCATCAAGGGTGCATTGGCGACCGGTGCAGCGCTGGCGGCTCCTGCCGCGGTGCCGGCCATGGCGCGCGGCGGGCTGGCGCGCGATCCGCAGCTGGTCGAGATCGCCCGGCGCGCGCAGCAGCGCGCCGGCGACCTCGTCTGGCGGCACGATGTCGTCGGAGTGGCCGACTTCGGGCTCGCCAGCACCGAACCGCGGATGCACCTGGTCTATCTCGAGGCGGGGCGGATCGATTCGTTCCTCGTCAGCCACGGCGACGGCTCCGATCCCGAGCACGACGGCTGGCTCAACTGGTTCTCCAACGAGCACGGCTCGCACTGCACCAGCGAGGGCACCTACATGACCTTCAGCTGGTATGTCGGCCGGTTCGGCACCTCGATGCGGCTGGAGGGGCTGGACGAGACCAACAGCAACGCGCTCGACCGGGCGATCGTCATGCACCCGGCGCGCTATGCCGAGCGCGCGCACATGGAGCGCTGGGGCCGGCTGGGGCGCTCGAACGGGTGCTTCGCCATGGGGTTCGACGATTTCCAGCGCGCGCTGGTCGACCTGGGCGGAGGCCGGGTGCTCCACGCCGGGCGCTTCGGGCTCAACCCTGACGGCTCGGTCGCGCAGCGGCCGGTGCAGGCGCTGGGCGAGATCCGCCCGCTGATGCCCGACCCGGCGCGCGGGCCGGACATCCTCCAGCCGGGCGTCTACTGAGTCACCGGGCCCCCTTCCCTGAGGGCAGGGGAGTCATCCCGACCATCGGCAGCGCTGTTATGCGCGCGGGTCGTCGAGGATCTCGATCACTTCCTCGTCGGTCACGCGCGGCCGGTCGGCCACGCGCGGCGCATCGAGCGAGGCCAGCACCGGCGCGTCGCGGCCGTAGATGTCGCCGAAGCTGCGCAGCGTCCCGTCGATGTCGGTGCCATAAGTGAAATAGGTGATGTAGACCGGCATCTTCTTGGTGAACGGCACCCGGGTGTACTTGCCCGACTTGAGCGTCGCCACCCCTTCCTCCGCCGTCAGCCCGGCCTGCAGGATGGCGAGCGTGATCGCCAGTTCGCTCGCCCGCTCGGTCCGCACACAGCCGTGGCTGAGCGCGCGGTTCGCCTGGGCGAACAGGTTGCGGTTGGGCGTGTCGTGGAGGAAGATCGCGTGCCGGTTGGGCATATCGAGCTTCATCAGGCCGAGCGAGTTGCCCGGGCCCGGCTGCTGCACCACGGTGACGAAACCGTTGGCCCCGCGCGTCGCGGTGTAGCCGTTGCGCTTGGCCCAGGCCGGATTGCCCAGCACCCGCGCGCCCAGCCCTTCGCCCTTCACGATCGACTGCGGCACCGTCCAGGTGGGGTTGAAGATCACCCCTTCGACCGATTCGGCCAGCTGCGGCGTCGCCTGGCGTCCGGGCTTGCCCACGATCGTGCGATAGGTCCGCACGATCTTGTCGTTGACCGACAGGCGCAGCTGGAACTCGGGCACGTTGGTCATGAGGTACTGCGAGCCGAGATCGCGCGCGAGCCAGCGCCACCGGTCCATGTTGGCCCGGATCAGCTTGCGCTTGGCCGCTTCGGACCTGGGGGTGGCGGCCAGCGCCTCGCGCAGGCGGGCATAGTCCGGGTGAACCGGCGCGACCGAGGCGATGGCGGCGGCGATGTCGCCCGAGGCCAGCGCCTCTGCCATCAGCCGCTCGGTCGGGAAGCGGTCGGCGTCGGGATCCATCACGAACCACTGCTTGCGGTGCGTCATCGGGGTGCGCCCGTCGCGCATATCCTCGACCAGCCACGAGAACACCCGCGCCGCCTCCCGGTCGAGCGCCTCCCCTTCGCCGCCCGCGATGGCGGAGCGGAGCGCGGCGAGGCGGTAGTCGGCCGGGTCGAGGCCTTCGGTGGCGATCCCCTCGGCCACCGCCAGCAGCTGTCCCGCGCTCGCCAGTGACCAGTGCTGCAGCACCGGCTCGGGCCGGGCCGGCGGGGCAGCGGCGGCCGCCTGCGGTTCGGCAGTCGCCGGCCGGCTCGTCACGGTATCGCTGTCCGCCTCCACCGGGTGCTCCTCGATCACCCGTTCGGGCGGCAGCAGGTTGGCAGGCGTCGGCTGGGCCAGCGCGGCAGAAGGGAAAGCGATGGCGGTGGAGGCGATCAGGACAAGTCGGGCAGTGCAAGCAAGCGACATCGAATACCCCTGTGACCGGGCCGGAAAGAGCGCACGGATCGTGGTGCCGGATGCGCCTGAATCTGCCCCATTTCAGGCGCTCCTTCAAGCATCGCGCATTGCTCCACGGTGAATTGTCGCCGCGCCGGTGACGCGGCCGCGGCCTGTGCCTATGGACGGGCCATGCGCTCTGCCCTCGTCTTCGGCCCGGTTTTCGCCACGATCGTCGGGATCGGGCTGTTTTCGGCCATGGACGCGGTGATGAAGGGGGCGGCGCTGGCGGTGGGGGCCTACAGCGCGGTCCTGCTGCGCAACCTGGTCGGCACGCTGCTGATGCTGCCGTGGTGGCTGTGGACCGGCCGGCGGATGCCCGGACCGGCGGCCTGGCGGGTCCATCTCAAGCGCAGCGCGGTGGTGGCCGTGATGGCGGTGGCGTTCTTCTTCTCGCTCACCCGCCTGCCGCTGGCCGAGGCGATCGCGCTGTCGTTCATCGCCCCGCTGATCGCGCTCTACCTCGCTGCGCTGCTGCTGGGCGAGACGATCGAGCGCAAGGCGGTGGTCGGGGCGCTGCTCAGCTTCGCCGGGGTGGCGGCGATCATCGGCAGCAAGCTGGGGCAAGAGGCGCCGAGCGCGGACATGGCGGTGGGCCTGGCGGCGCTGCTGTTCTCGGCGCTGCTCTATGCCTGGAACCTGGTGATCCAGCGCGAACAGGCGCTGATAGCCGGGCCGGGCGAGGTGGCGCTGTTCCAGAGCGCGCTGGTGGCGCTGGTCCTGTCGCCCGCCGCGCCCCTCCTGTGGCGCACGCCGGGGGGGGAGACGGTCGCGCTGATCGCCGTCGGCGCGGTGCTGGCGGTGCTGGCCCTCCTGTGCCTGACCTGGGCCTATGCTCGGGCCGAGGCGCAGGTGCTGGTGCCGGTCGAATACACCGGCTTCCTGTGGGCCGCGCTGTTCGGCTGGATCATGTTTGCAGAGCCGCTGACCGCCGGGCTGGTCGGCGGGGCGCTGCTGATCGTGGCCGGCTGCTGGATCGCCACCCGCAAGCGCCCGGCACCGCCCGAGCAGAGCGTGCTGTGACACCGCCGCGCGGCTTGCCCGACGATAGTCGTAGTTGACCCGCGCGAAGCCCGCCAACCCTTGATTTTGCCGCCGTGAAAGCGCAGGGCGCGCGCAGACAGCGGCCGCCGGCCAGACCCGGCGGCCCGGCGGCACCATTCGCACGAAAGGACCCTCACCGCATGACCCAGGTCGGCAAGGACACGCTCGCAACCCGCTCCACCCTCACCGTCGGCGGCAAGGATTACGCCTACTACTCGCTCACCAAGGCGGCGGAGAAGCTGGGCGACGTCTCGCGCCTGCCGTTCTCGATGAAGGTGCTGCTGGAAAACATGCTGCGGTTCGAGGACGGCGGCTTCACCGTGTCGACCGCCGACGCGCAGGCGATCGCGGACTGGCAGAAGAACCCGGTGACCGGATCGGAAATCCAGTACCGCCCGGCGCGCGTGCTGCTGCAGGACTTCACCGGGGTTCCCTGCGTGGTCGACCTTGCCGCGATGCGCGACGCGATCGCCCGGCTCGGCGGCGACACCGCCAAGATCAACCCGCTGGTCCCGGTCAACCTGGTGATCGACCACTCGGTGATGGTCGACGAATTCGGCCATCCCAGGGCGTTCGAGAAGAACGTCGAGCTGGAATACGCCCGCAACGCGGAACGCTACGACTTCCTCAAGTGGGGCTCCAAGAGCTTCCGCAACTTCTCCGCCGTGCCGCCGGGCACCGGGATCTGCCACCAGGTCAATCTGGAGCACATCGCCCGCGGCGTGTGGTCGAGCGAGGACGAGAGCGGCGCGCTGGTCGCCTATCCCGACACCTGCGTCGGCACCGACAGCCACACCACCATGATCAACGGCCTGGGCGTGCTCGGCTGGGGCGTGGGCGGGATCGAGGCCGAGGCGGCAATGCTCGGCCAGCCGGTCTCGATGCTGATCCCCGAAGTGGTCGGCTTCAAGCTGACCGGCGCGCTCGCCGAAGGCGTGACCGCGACCGACCTGGTGCTGACCTGCGTGCAGATGCTGCGCGCGGTGGGCGTGGTCGGCCGCTTCGTCGAGTTCTACGGCCCCGGCGTGTCGAGCCTGAGCCTGGCCGACCGTGCCACGATCGCCAACATGGCCCCCGAATACGGCGCCACCTGCGGCTTCTTCGGGATCGACGGCAAGACGCTCGACTACCTGCGCCTGACCGGGCGGAGCGAGGAGACCATCGCGCTGGTCGAGGCCTATGCGAAGGAGCAGGGGATGTGGTTCACGCCGGACAACGAGCCGGTCTTCACCCGCACTCTCGATCTCGACATGGGCTCGGTCGTGCCCAGCCTCGCCGGGCCCAAGCGGCCGCAGGACAAGGTCGTGCTGCCCGAGGTCGACGACCTGTTCAACGCCGAGCTGGCCAAGGTCTACGGCAAGTCCGCGCCGCAGCGCACCAGCGTGGCCGGGGCCGACCACGACATCGGCGACGGCGACGTGGTGATCGCGGCGATCACCAGCTGCACCAACACCTCCAACCCCGACGTGCTGATCGCCGCCGGGCTCGTCGCCAAGAAGGCCAACGAACGCGGTCTCAAGCCCAAGCCCTGGGTCAAGACCAGCCTCGCCCCCGGCTCGCAGGTGGTCACCGATTACCTCGTCAAGGCGGGCCTCCAGCCGCACCTCGACGCGCTCGGGTTCGATCTCGTCGGCTACGGCTGCACCACCTGCATCGGCAATTCCGGGCCGCTCGCCGCGCCGATCAGCCAGGCGATCAACGGCAACGACATCGTCGCCGCCTCGGTTCTGTCGGGCAACCGCAACTTCGAAGGCCGCGTTTCGCCCGACGTGCGCGCCAACTTCCTCGCCAGTCCGCCGCTGGTGGTCGCCTACGCGCTCAAGGGCACGGTGACGCAGGACATCATCCAGACTCCGATCGGGCAGGACCAGCAGGGCCAGGACGTGTTCCTGAAGGACCTGTGGCCGAGCAACGAGGAGATCGCGGCGGTCCGGTCGGGCAGCATCGACCGGGCGATGTTCGAGGCGCGCTATGCCGACGTCTACAAGGGCGACGCGCACTGGCAGGCGATCCGGGTCGAGCCGTCGGACACCTACACCTGGCGTCCGGGCAGCACCTACGTCGCCAACCCGCCCTATTTCGAGGGCATGAGCATGACCCCGGCGCCGGTCACCGACATCGTCGACGCGCGGCCGCTGGCGATCCTGGGCGATTCGGTCACCACCGACCACATCAGCCCGGCCGGCTCGATCAAGGAAGACAGCCCGGCCGGGCAGTACCTGCTCGCCAACCAGGTGGCGAAGGCGGACTTCAATTCCTACGGCAGCCGGCGCGGCAATCACGAGGTGATGATGCGCGGCACCTTCGCCAACATCCGCATCCGCAACGAAATGGTGCCCGGCGTGGAAGGCGGCTACACCAGCTACCGGGGCGAACGGATGGCGATCTACGACGCGGCGATGAAGCACAAGGCCGACGGCACCCCGCTGGTGGTGATCGGGGGCAAGGAATACGGCACCGGCTCCAGCCGCGACTGGGCGGCCAAGGGCACGATCCTGCTGGGCGTGCGCGCGGTGATCGTCGAAAGCTTCGAGCGCATCCACCGCTCCAACCTGGTCGGCATGGGCGTGCTCCCGCTCCAGTTCCGCGAAGGCGAGACGCGCGAGACGCTGGGGCTGACCGGCGAGGACAGCTTCTCGATCCGCGGGCTGGCCGATATTCGCCCGCAGCAGGACGTCACCGTCGACGTCACCCGCGCCGACGGCAGCACCTTCAGCTTAACCGCGCTGTGCCGGATCGATACCGCCAACGAGCTGGAATACTACCGCAACGGCGGCATCCTGCACTACGTGCTGCGCAAGCTGGCGGCCTGACCGTGCGCGCGCCGCTCGCCGTCGTGGCCCTGCTCGCCCTGGCACCTGCCGCGGCCTGCACCCAGCCGACGGGCGCTTCCGACGGCGCAGGCGAGGCTGCCGCCCCCGCGGCGCGGGGCGGGCGGGTCGAGACGCTCGACAGCGCCGAGCTGGCCGCCCTGGTCGAGGCGGGCAAGGTCCGGCTGATCGACGTGCGCACCCCCGCCGAGTTTGCCGGGGGCAGCATCGCCGGGGCGATCAACATCCCGCTCGACCGGTTCGATCCGGCCGCGATTGCCGAGGAGCCGGGCCGCGAAACGGTGCTGTTGTGCCGCTCCGACCGCCGCTCGGGCCTGGCGGCGGAGCAGCTGGCGGCAGCGCGCGGCGGGACTGTCCGCCATCTCGAGGGCGGGGTGCTCGCCTGGGTGGAACAGGGGCTGGCGCTGACCGGGGCGGACTAGCTCCCGGTTCGCAGGAACGGGAAAGGGCGGCTCCCTTGCGGGGGCCGCCCTTTCGTTTGCTTGCCGGACGCTTGGGGGCTCAGCCGCCCCGGATCGCGCGGAACTTCTGCCGCCCGAGAACCGCCGCCGCAGCCGCGCCGAACAGAAGCAGCATCGGCGGCGCAGGCACCGGATGGCCTCCCGACGACCCGGAGCTGCTGCTCGACGACGACGATGACGACGAGGACGAGGAGCTGCTGCTCGAGGAGCCGCCGCTGCCGCCCGACGAGGACGACGAGCCCGAGCTGCTCGAGGACGAGCTGGAGCTGGTCGAGCTGGTCACGTTGCCCGAGCTGGTCGAGCTGGTCGAAATCCCGCCCGAGGACGAGCTGGAGCTGCTCGACGAGGACGACGAGGACGAACTGCTCGACGAACTGCCGCCCGAGGAACCACCGCTGCTGCCCGAGCTGCCGCCCGACGACGAGGACCCGCCCGAGCCGCCACCGCTGGTGGTGGTGCCGGGGTGGCCGCCCGAACCGCCCGACCCGCCCGAGGACGAGCTGGAGCCGCTCGACGAGGACGAGGACGAGGACGAACTGCTCGACGAGCTGCCGCCCGAGGAACCGCCGCTGCTGCCCGAGCTGCCGCCGGAAGACGAGGATCCGCCCGAACCGCCGCTGCTGGTGGTGGTCCCGGGATGGCCGCCGCTGCTGCCGCCCGGCTTGCCGCCCGTGCTGCCGCCACCCGAGGAGGAGCTGGAGCTGCTCGACGAGGACGAGGACGAGGACGAGGAGCTGGAGCTGCTCGACGACGAACTCGACACGTTGCCCGACGAGCTCGAGACGTTGCCGGAGGAACTCGACACGTTGCCCGACGAGCTGGTGACGCCGCCGGTGGAGGTCGAGACCCCGCCGGTCGAGGTCGAGACCCCGCCGGTGCTGGTCGACACGCCCCCGGTGGAGGTCGACACGCCGCCGGTGGTCGTGCTGCTGCCGCCGCTCGACGTCGTGGTGGTCGAGCTGAGACCGCCGGTGGTGGTGGTCGAGGTCAGTCCGCCGGTCGAAGTCGAGGTGCCGCCGCTGGTGTTGTTGTTGTCAATATCGATGTTGATCCCGCCGCTGCTGGTGCCGCCGCTGGTGCTAGTGGTCGACGTGACCACCACCGACCCGCTGGAGCCGCCGCTGCTGCCGATGAACCCGCCGAAGAAGCCGCCGCCGAAGCCGCCGCCGAAGCCGCCGCCACCGCCGATCACCGTCACCCCGCCGCCGCCGCCACCGCTTATCGGCGGGAGCGGGGGCAGGGGCAGCGGCATGGGCACCGCGGCCATGGCATACTGGTAGGCCGGCGGGCATTCCTCCGCGCCGTAGGCCGTGTGGCCGCCGGGGATGACCCGCATTCCGCCCATGCCCAGGCCGCCGTGCGGCCCCTGGACCACGGTCGCCGGGCCGGCCGGCACGCACTCGATCGTGCGCTCGACCACGCGGCGCTTGCGCTGGACCGTCTTGGGCGCCTTGCGCTTGGCGGTGTGCTGCTTGACGTAGCGCGGCTGGCTCTTGGCCGCCTTGATGGTCTTGGCCGACTTGTACGACGGGCGTTCCGTCGCCATGGGTTCGGCAACGTGGACCGCGCCACCTGCGAGCAGGGCAGTGCCCGCGGCAGTCGCGGACAGTTTCGCCAGGGCCAACTTAACCGACATGGGCAAACTCTCTTGTTGCGTCCGGGCCGTGGATGGAGGCGGCGGCTCCGCCCCCATGAACACGTCCCTGTCGCATCAAGAAGCGACCAAGTCCTTAAACGGGCAATCGCGTTAACCATGTTTGAGGGGCGGCGAAGGCAAAAAATTGCCGCTTTTCCGGCCCCCGGCCCGCACTTGTCCCGTTATGGAACCGAAGTCGCGGCAAGTGCGAACGGAAACCTTCAGGCCTCGGGGCCGAACAGCGCGGTCTGGCTGCCGGCCGGCGGGCGCAGCTCGAGGTGATTCCATCCGGCATCGTTGAGGCAGCGGCCGCGCGCGGTGCGGGCGATCAGGCCCAGCTGGATGAGGTAGGGCTCGATCACTTCCTCCACCGTGTCGCGCGGTTCGGCGAGCCCGGCGGCGAGCGTTTCGACCCCCACCGGACCGCCCTTGTAGGTCGTGGCAATCATGCCGAGATAGCGCCGGTCCATCGCATCGAGGCCCAGGCGGTCGATCTCCAGCCGGGTCAGCGCGGCATCGGCGATCTCGCGCGTGACCCGGCCGTCGCCCGCGACGTGGGCGAAGTCGCGCACCCGCCGCAGCAGCCGCCCGGCGACGCGCGGCGTGCCCCGGCTGCGCCGCGCGATCTCGCGCGCGCCCGCGGGGTCGATCTCCATGCCGAGCAGCCGCGCCCCGCGCGTGACCACCAGGTCGAGTTCCTCGTGGGTGTAGAAAGCGAGCCGCACCGGGATGCCGAACCGGTCGCGCAAGGGGGTGGTCAGGAGGCCCTGCCGGGTGGTTGCGCCGACCAGGGTGAACGGTGGCAGGTCGATCCGCACGCTGCGCGCCGATGGACCCTCGCCGATGATCAGGTCGAGCGCGCGGTCCTCCATCGCCGGGTAGAGCACTTCCTCGACCACCGGGTTCAAGCGGTGGATCTCGTCGATGAACAGCACGTCGTGCGGCTCGAGATTGGTCAGCAGCGCGGCGAGGTCGCCCGCCTTGGCGATCACCGGGCCGGACGTGGCGCGGAAACCCACGCCCAGTTCCTTGGCGACGATCTGCGCCAGCGTGGTCT